>Ga0207676_10000698_pt1 | contig 26476 bp, 33 predicted proteins | sample KBSSwiS72_FD_184307 | JGI IMG/M metagenome (GOLD analysis project Ga0207676, IMG submission 184307) | Switchgrass rhizosphere microbial communities from Kellogg Biological Station, Michigan, USA - KBS Switchgrass S7-2 (SPAdes) (version 2) | ecosystem: Host-associated > Plants > Roots >...
TCGGCCTCCGTGATGTGGCGTTCGAAAAAGGCGTCGACATCCTCGTCGGGGCGTAGCGCGAAGCCGCGGGCGAGCGGCGGATAGACCTCGATCGCGCCGGCCGCGAAGTGCACGCGGGAAAGCGTCGCCAGCGCGCGGCGTAGCAGCGGCAGTTCGACCTCGTCGCGCAGCTTGAGACGGAGGTTGCCGCCGATCAGGCTGCCCTGACGATCGACCGGGATCAGCACGCCGGCCGAAGCGAGGCGGTTATAGTTGCGCATGCGGTGGACGTGATCGCTGAACCAGCCCGGCATCAGCGTCGACATGCTCATCGGCGGCTGGAAATGCGATTCGAGCAGGAAGTCGCCGCGATCGACATAGGTCGCCATCTGATCCTCGTCCCACACCTTCATGTCGCTGCCTTCCGGCATCAGCGCGACGACGGGGGACGAGACGTTGAGCGACATGTTGGTGCCGGTGCCGGGGATGCCGCTGCGATGGAGGATCTTGCTCGATGCGATCGTGCCGGCGGCAACGACGACCCCCCTGGTCGCGCGGATGAAGCGGGTCGTGCCGTCCTCCAGCACGACCTCCACACCATCGGCGACGCGCCGCTTGTCGTCGGGTTCGCCCTTCCAGCGAATCCGCTGCACCTCCGCCTCGGGCAGGATGCGGGCGTCATGTTTACGGGCATCGAGCAGGTAGGACTGGGCCATGCCCTGCTTGCGGCCATAGGGGCAGCCGGTATTGCAATAACCGCAATAGGCGCAGTTCGCGCCGATGCTGTCCGGCCCGTAATTCTTGCGGAACCAGGGGGCGGGGGCGGCCGCGTCGCGGGCATCGCCGGTCGTGGCGGCATAATGGGCCCAGCCGCGCGTCAGATGGGGGCCGTTGTTGCGGCCGCTGATCGGATCGATCGGGGCGACGCCGAGCCGCCGCTCGACCGCGTCATAGGCGGCGAGGAAGCGGCTCTCGTCGACCGGCGCGCCAAGCGATGCCCAGCGCGCGAACACATCGTCGGCGAGCGGATGAACCTGGCCTTCGCCCTTCACGCGCAGGCAGATGCCGTTGTTGATCACCGTCGACCCGCCGACGCAGCGGCCCTGGAAGACGATGATGTCATGGTCGCGGGTGTTCTGCAGCCCGCCATCGACGAACAGACGTGCGGTCATCCGCGCTTCCTGGTGGGTGATGCGGGAAGAGGGGTAATGCGGCCCGGCCTCGACGATCAGCACGTCATGGCCCTGCGCCGCGAGCGTCGCCGCGGCGACCGCGCCGCCGGCACCCGAGCCGATCACGATCACTTCCGCGCTGTCGGGCACCGCCTCGGCACCGAGCAGGTCGTCATGCGTCAGGTCGCGGCCTTCGAACAGCGTGATCGGCACCTCGCCTGGGCCGCGCACGCGGTGGGCGGGCAGGGTGAAGCCGATCTGGGCGAGCACGGGATTGTCGCGATTGTCGTCCTGGGTGACGCCCTGCCAATGGCCGTAATAGCCGGCATAGATCACGCCGCGCAGGCGGCCGAGGTCCTGGATGAGATTGTTGGTCGTCTTCTCCAGGCGGTTCGCGACGCGCCGTGCCCGCCAGGCGGGGCCGCCGAGATGGAAGAACGGCCCGCCGAGCACGAACCATATCACCCATAATGACAGCGCGATCTGGCGCGGCATGTTGCCGTGGAACCACGAGAATTGGCGCTGGATGTTGTCGACCACCTGATCGGGCGTGATCGCCATGTCGACGCCGTGGAACAGCGCCTCGGTCAGCGCCTTCAGGATGGCGGCTTCGAAGGTATTGAACGGTTTGACCACGCGACTTTCCCCCATGAAAGGCGCGACCCTTTTTCTGGCTGACTAGGGGAGGATGCCGGCCGGGGCAATTCGGATGACGTGCAACATCAGGAAAATTGCTGAAAAAAGATCGTAAAGATCATGTTGCCGCGGCATCGGCCGGTCGCGGCGAAAGGGTCATCCGGGCGCGCCAGCACCGCCATGACTTGCGCCCATCGCCCCGCATCGCCAGAAGGGCGGCGATCATTACCCGGAGCGAACCCTTACATGACCATCAGTTCGGTCGATTTTGCCAGTCTGCTCTGCTCGCGCCTGTGCCATGACCTGTTGAGCCCGGTCGGCGCGCTCAACAACGGGCTCGAACTGCTCGCCGACGAGCATGATCCCGAGATGCGTCAGCGTTGCCTGGAGCTGTTGGGGGAAAGCGCCAAGGCATCGGCCAACAAGCTGAAGTTCTTTCGCCTGGCCTTTGGCGCGGCGGGAGGGTTCGGCGAGACGATCGACACGCGCGAGGCGCGCGCCGCGATCGAGGGGCTGTTCGCGGCCAATCACCGCGTCGAGCTCGGCTGGCTGATCGAGGACCCGACCTTGCCCAAAAGCGGGATCAAGGTGCTGCTCAACCTCGCTTTGCTGGCCGGCGATGCGCTGATCCGCGGCGGCCAGCTCGATATCGGCGCCGAATATCATGACGGCCTGGTCGAGATCGTCGTGCGCGCCGAGGGGCCGCGCATCATCCTCGACGCCGAACTGCGCCAGGCGCTGCTCGGCGAGACCGGCGACAATGTCGTCACGCCGCGCGCCGCCGCCGCTTATCTCGTCCATGCGCTGGTCACCGACGGCGGCGGGACGGTGCAGGTTTCCGATCCCGGCGAGCCGGTGCTTTTATTCGGCGCGACCTTCACGGCTTAAACGTCACCTTAACGTCTTGTTGCCCATGGTTTGCCCTGCGCATCAGCGGGGCCCCATGGACGATCTTCTACAGGAATTCATCGCCGAGACGCGCGAGACGCTGGAAGCGCTCTCGGGCGAAATCGTCGCGTGGGAGTCCGCGCCGCACGACCGCGACCGGCTCGACGCGATTTTCCGCTTCGTCCACACGGTCAAGGGGAGCTGCGGCTTTCTCGACCTGCCGCGCCTCGCGCGCCTGAGCCATGCCGCCGAGGACGTGCTTGCCGCGGTGCGCGACGGGCACCGCACCCCCGATACCGCGCTGGTCAACGCCGTGCTGGCGATCGTCGACCGCATCGGCGAGATCGTCGAGGCGATCGATGTCGGCGCCTCGCTCGACGATTCGGGTGAGGATCTGCTGATCGCCGCGCTCGACAAGGGTGGCGACGCGGCCGTGGCGTGCGCGCCGCAGGCGCAGACCCCGGCGCTGCGCAATGCGACGCGCAGCGTGCGGCTCAATGTCGACCTGCTCGACCGCATGATGAGCGGCATGTCCGACATGGTGCTGGCGCGCAACGAGCTGGCGCGGCGGCTGCGCGACGACGATGTCGAGCCCGGCGTCGAGGCCGCGCTCGAGCGGCTGTCGCTGACCGTCGCCGAGATGCGCGAGACGGTGACGCGCACCCGCATGCAGAAGATCGATGCGCTGTTCTCGGCGCTGCCGCGCATGGTGCGCGACACCGCGGCCGAGGTCGCCAAATCGGTGACGCTGCATGTCGAGGGCGCCGATGTCGAACTCGACCGCGAAATGATCGAGATGATGCGCGATCCGCTGGTGCACATCGTGCGCAACGCGATCGACCATGGCATCGAGGCGCCGGCCGAGCGCCGCATCGCCGGCAAGCGCGAAAATGGCCGCCTGGCCATCTCCGCGCGCCAGTCGGGCAACCAGATCATCATCGAGATCGCCGATGACGGCCGCGGCGTCGACACCGAACGGCTGGTGGCGAAGGTCGCGGCGCAGGGCCTGCGCAGCGAAGCCGAGCTGCGCCTGCTGAGCGACAAGGCGAAACTCGACCTGATCTTCGAGCCCGGCCTGTCGACCAAGGAAGAGGTTACCTCGATTTCAGGCCGCGGCGTCGGTATGGACGTGGTGCGCGCCAATGTCGAACAGATTGGCGGGCGGATCGAGCTGTCCAGCACGCTCGGCCAGGGCCTGACCATCGCCATTCACGTGCCGCTGACGCTGTCGATCATCTCGACCATCGGGATCGGCGTCGAGGGACAGCGTTTCGCGCTGCCGCGCCAGGCGATCGAGGAGATCGTCCGCGTCGGCGGCGATGCGATCCGCATCGACATGCTCGGCGACACGCCGGCGGCGACGGTACGCGAGCGGCGCATGCCGCTGGTCGATCTCGGCCAGGTGCTGGGTTTCGAACGCGACCCGCTGGGCGTGCCGATGCTGGTCATCGTCAGCGTTTCGGGCGGCAGCTATGCGCTGGCGGTCGATGATGTGCTCGACACCGAGGAACTGGTGATCAAGCCGGCCGCGCCGGCGGTGATGGCGGCCGGCGTCTATGCCGGGCAGACGCTGCCCGACAGCGGCCTGCCGATGTTGCTGCTCGATTGCGCCGGCATCGCCGCCGCCGCCGGACTGCACTTCACACGCGAGGCGCTGGTCGACGAGGTCGAGGTCGAAGACGCGGCGGACGCCGGCTCGGCCTTGCTGTTCGACGACCTCGACGGCGCGCGCCGGCTCGTCCCGCTGGCGATCATCGAGCGGATCGAACTGGTGCCGGGCGACGCGATCCGCTTCTCCGCCGGGCGCCTGCGCCTGTCGACCGATTCGGGTATCGTGCCGCTGGTGGCGATGGGGGCGTGGCAGGACCGCGCCGCCGTCGCCGTGCTGCGGCTGCGCGATGACGACAATGAGATCGCCTATGCCATCGCCGAGGCGCTCGACATCTTCGCGCTGCCGGCCGAACTGGTACCCGCGGCGGAACCCGGCCCGGTCGCGGGCGTGGTCGCGCTCAACGGCGAGCAGGTCGAACTGCTCGACCTGCACTGGCTGTTCGCCCATCATGGCGGCGACCAGACCTCCGCCGCGCCGCCGGTGTGCCTGATCGATGGCGCCGACCAGGCGTGGATGATGACCTTCCTCAGGCCGGTGCTTGAGGGCGCCGGCTACCGTGTGGCCTCCAGGCTGAAGAAGAATGAGAGCGCGGCGGTTGTCCTGACGATGGACGCGACGCTGCCCGCGGCAGCGGCCAAGGCGCCGGTCATCCGGCTGCGCCGCGAGGCCAATGCCCCGGCCGACGACGCAAGTGTCTATCGTTACGATCGGCCAGGCCTGCTCGCCGCGCTCGCCCAGTCGGCAGGAGGCCGGTAATGTCACAGCTCTTCCTCATCGCCCAGATCGCCGGCCGCGCCGTCGCGATCGAATCCGGCCAGGTCGAATCGGTCGTCGACATCGGCAATATCGTGCCGGTGCCCTGTGCCGACCGCCAGATCCACGGCCTTGCCGCGTTGCGCAGCCGCGTCGTGACGGTGGTCGACACCCGCGTGGCGCTGGGCCTCGAGCATTCGCCCACGCCATCGACGCGCGCCGTGATCACCCATCATGAAGGGCATCACTATGCCATTCTCGTCGATGCGCTGGAGGACGTCGCGCCGTTCGAACCGACGCCGCTGTCGTCGGGCATCGTGCTCGATCTCGGCTGGCGCGCGGCGGGTTGCGGCGTGATCGAGCGCGATGGCGAGCCGGTGCTGGTCATCGACCTCCGCGCGCTGATCCCCGGCAGCACGGCGCTGGCAGCGTAATCCGCCGGAGCCGCCGTTAACGAGAAGATCACCTATTTCGGGCAGACCGCCCGATAATCCCTGTGACAGGACAAGAGCCGATGAAGACGTGCCTGGTGGTCGACGATTCCAAGGTGATCCGCAAGGTGGCGCGTCACATTCTCGAAACGCTCAACTTCGAAGTCACCGAAGCCGGCGACGGGCGTGAAGCGCTCGATTCCTGTCTCGCCTCGGCGCCTGACGTCGTCCTGCTCGACTGGAACATGCCGGTGATGAGCGGCATGGATTTCCTGCGTGCGCTGCGCGACAGCGCCATCACCAGCCGACCCAAGGTGGTGTTCTGCACCACCGAGAACGGCATGGCGCACATCCGCGCCGCGATCGAGGCGGGGGCTGACGAATATGTCATGAAGCCGTTCGATCGCGAGACGCTGGAAAGCAAGCTTCAGATCGTCGGCATGGCCTGATCAGGCCCGCCATCATGTCTTCTCTTCCCCTCAGGGCCGACAAGCCGGCGCTCAGCCGGCCGGATTTCCCGCGCATCCTGATCGTCGATGATTCGGTCGTCGCCCGGGCGGTGATCGCGCGCGCGATCGAGGTCAGCGGCCGCTTCATCGTTGCCGGCACCGTTTCCAATGCCGATGCCGCGCTCGGCTTCCTGCGCCACAATCGGGTGGACGCGATCATCCTCGACATCGAGATGCCCGGCGTCAGCGGACTGGCCGCCTTGCCCGACCTGATCACGGCGGGCGTCGGTGCCAAGGTGCTGATCGTCTCGTCATCCTGTGGCGACGGCGCGGCGGCGACGCTGGAAGCGCTGGCGCTTGGCGCGGCGGACACCCTGGTCAAGCCCGGCGCGGGCGGCTTCGCCGGCGGATTCTCCCACGCCGTCATCGAGAAGCTGTCACGCCTGTTCGAGATCGCGCCGACCGGCGTCGCGGTCGTGCCGAGCAATACGCACCAGGCCGCGAAGAGCTTCGACATCGTGGCGATCGGCGCATCGACCGGGGGGATCCACGCGCTGAGCCTGTTGCTGCGCGAGATTCCGGCCAGCTTTCCGTTGCCGATCCTGATCACGCAGCATCTTCCCCAATCGTTCATGCCCTATTTCGCCACCCAGGTATCGGTGCTTGCGGGGCGGCCATGCGATGTCGCGACCGACCATATGCGCATCCGCCCGGGCCGCGCGATCGTCGCCCCTGGCGACGCGCACATGCGGGTCGCGGCGAGCGGCGACGGCGCGGCGATCCGCCTCACCCACGAGGCTTCACGCAGCGGTTGCATGCCGTCGGTCGACCCGATGTTCGACAGCCTTGCCGAGGTCTATGGTCCGCGCGTGCTCGGCATCGTGCTCAGCGGCATGGGCCGCGACGGCGCCGAAGGTGCCCGGCACATGGCGCGGCGCGGCGCCAGCGTGGTGGTGCAGGACCAGGCCAGTTCGGTCGTCTGGGGCATGCCCGGCGCGGTCGCCGCCAACGGCACCGCCAGCGCGATCCTGACGCCCTCCGAGATCGGCAAGCTGATTGCCGCGCGCAAGCGACCGGGATGCTGAGTCCCGCCCCGCGACCGCGCGCCATTGGCGCGACCAACGTCTTCGCCTCCCTGCTCGAATCGCGCACGGGCCAGCAACTCGACGCCAATCGCGAATGGCGCATCGAGACGGCGCTGAAGCCGGTGCTGCGCGAACGCGGGCTGGATACGCTCGACCAGCTCGCCGGTGAGTTGCTCGCCAGCCGTGACAATGCGGTCGGCAACCAGATCATCGACGCGCTGCTCAACCAGGAAACCTCCTTCTTCCGCGATGCCGCGGTGCTCGACACGGTCGCCCAGGCGGTCGCCGCGATGCAGACCATGGAGCTCAATCGCCGGGTACGGATCTGGTCGGCGGGGTGCTCGTCGGGGCAGGAGCCGCTGTCGCTGGCCATGCTGTTCGCCGAACGGCCGGGCGGCGATGATCGCCTGCCCGAGATCGTCGCCACCGACATTTCCGAGGCGTCGGTGATGCGCGGCCGGGCCGGGCGCTATTCGCAATTCGAGATCCAGCGCGGGCTGCCGGTGCGGCGCATGGTGCGCTGGTTCGAAACCGTGAACGAGGAATGGGTGGCGCGCCCCGAACTCGTGCGCCGCATCCAGTTTCGCCAGCTCAATCTCGTCGACGATCCGTTGCCGATCGGCCGCTTCGACGTGATCCTGTGCCGCAACGTACTGCTCTATTTCGCCCCGACGATGCGCCGCCACGTCTTCGCGCGGCTCGCCGAGGTGATTCGGCCCGGCGGCCTGCTGGTGCTCGGGGCCGGTGAAACGGTAATCGGCCAGACCGACGCCTTCCGCCCGAGCCAGACCTATCGCGGGCTCTACGAGCCGACCGGCGTGGCGCAACAGGGCACCGCCGCGGCCTGACCGCGAACGCGGGCGTTGTGTTTCGGCCGGTCGCCGCCCATGGTCGCGCCAGCGCGGCAGGGAAGGCCATGACGATCATCGATACGCCATCGCCCAATTTCAACGAGCGCAAGCTGCCGGTGACGATGATCGTGCTGCATTATACCGGCATGGTCGATGGGCGGTCGGCGATCGAACGGCTGTGCGATCCGCTCGCCGAGGTCTCGGCGCACTATCTGATCGACGAGGACGGGACGATCCACCGCATGGTGGCTGAGGACAAGCGCGCCTGGCATGCCGGCAAGGCGCGCTGGCGCGGCATCGAGGACGTCAATTCCGCCAGCATCGGCATCGAGCTCGTCAATCCCGGGCATGAATTCGGCTATCGCCCGTTCGGCGAGGAACAGATCGACGCGCTGATCCCGCTGGTCGCGCGGATCAAGGAGAGCCATGGCATCACGCGCGGCAATGTCGTCGGCCATTCCGACATCGCGCCGATGCGCAAGCAGGACCCGGGCGAGCTGTTTCCGTGGCACCGGCTCGCCCGCCTGCGCCTGGCGTTGCCGCGCCCGACGAAAAATCTGATGGACCCCGGCTGGACCGACGCCGGCTTCCTGATCGCGCTCGAACGCTTCGGTTATGACGTGTCAGACAAGCTCGCCGCGGTCGTCGCCTTCCAGCGGCGCTATCGTCCGGAGCTGATCGACGGCACGATCGACGGCGAGTGCCGCTGCATCCTGCTCGCGCTGCTGTTGCCAAAACCGCAGGGAGACGGCTAAGCGCACTTCACCAGAGGGCCGGGCGGCCGCGGGGCGCTTCGGCGCCGCGAGGAAAGTCCGGGCTCCGCGAAACGACGGTGCCGGGTAACGCCCGGCGGGGGCGACCCCAGGGAAAGTGCCACAGAGAGCAGACCGCCAACGCCTTCGGGCACGGCAAGGGTGAAAGGGTGCGGCAAGAGCGCACCGCGCGACCGGCAACGGAAGCGGCACGGCAAACCCCACCGGGAGCAAGACCGAATAGGGGCGGCATATGGGCTTCGTTTCAGCTCGTCGCCCGGGTTGGTTGCTTGAGCCGGCATGCAAATGCCGGCCTAGAGGAATGGTCGCCACCGTCCGCAAGGGCGGCACAGAACCCGGCTTACAGGCCCTCTGGTATTTTCCCCCTCCGCAAAAGCGGCATGGCAAAAGCCGGATCGCCCGACTACATGGCGAGCGATGACGCGTTCCACCCGATCCGCAGACTGGGGCTTTCCCCGCTGGCGTGGCTATGGCAGCTCACGCGAGGCGACCCAGGTCCGCATGTGCGATCGCTATGGTTGCGACCAGCCCGGCAATTGCCCGGCGCCCAAATCCCCCAACAGTCCCGAGCGCTGGTATTTCTGCCAGGAACATGCCGGCGAATATAATCGCGGCTGGAATTATTTCGAAGGGCTGACCGCCGAGGAAGCCGCCGCGCGCGAGGCCGATGAGACGCGCGCCGCCAATGGTTTCGCCGAGGCCAAGCATTATAGCTGGGGCGGCCCGGGCGACGGCACGCGTTCACGCGACGAGATGCGCGCGCTGGAGATGCTCGAACTCGACAGCGATGCCGATTTCGAGGCGGTGCGGGTGGCGTGGCGCCGGCTCGCCAAGGAACATCATCCCGACCTGCGGCCCGGCGATGCCGAGGCGGCGAAGCGGTTTCAGGCAATCCAGGCGGCCTATGACGTGTTGCGGGCCGCCGAAGATGCGCGGGCGTGGCGCCCGACGGCGTGAAGCCGTCGATCGGCGCGCGGTGGGAGCGCACCATCCTCGTCTGCGGCAAATGCTCGAAGCGCATCGATGGTGGTTTTGGCGAGAAGCGGCGCACGCCGCTCGCCAAGGCGCTGCGCCGGTTCCTCGGGTTGAAGAAGGGGCGCAAGGCGCTGATCGGCATCGTCGAGACGAAATGCCTTGGTGTGTGTCCGGGTGGTGCGGTTACCGTGATCGACGCGGGGTCGCCGGGCGAATGGTTGTTGGTGCGCGCCGGTACCGCGCTGGACGAGGTCGCGGCGGCGCTGCGGTTGCGTGAGGTCAGGCCGGCGGAATGAACGCCGTCGTGTAGTTTGCGTGCACGGCCCAGCCGAGCGCCTCATACAAGGCGCGGCCTTCGGGTGTCGCCACCAATGCCCAGCGCGCGGCGCCGGCGCGGTTGGCGACCTCGCCCAGCCTATCCATCAGCCTGTGCCCCAGGCCGCGGCGTTGGTGCGCGTCCTGCACGCGGATGCGGTCGTAGATGGCGACATCGCCAACGATGCCGACGCGGCCGCTGGCGGCGAGTTCGCCGTTGGAGGTGAGGATCGTTGCAAGCGTCAGATGATCGGTCACGACTTCGACGATCAGGCGATAGCGTGTCGAGATTTCTCCCTCTCCCCTCGTGAGAGAGGGGTGGCCACGAGCGCCGTCGTTTGTGGCGGCCCCTCTCCCTACCCTCTCCCCGCCGGGGAGAGGGAGAATCTCATAATCCGCATCGCTTGGCGCCGCGGCAGTGGGATCGCGGGTCATCATGTAACCGGGCGGACCGAACGCCCATCGATCGTCGAGCAGTGGCCGTACCGCATCGCGCGACGTTGCGACCGTGATGAATTCGAACGGCAGGTCGATCGACCGTGCACGCTCGGCCACCGCCTCACGCGCCCCAGGGTAGACAAAACGCCGCACCTGATCCGGCAAACCGACCTCGATCCGCCAGCCGCCCGGCACCGCGGCCGGCGGCGCCACCTCCCGAGTCAGCGCCCAGCCTTGCGCCCAGATCTCGACCAGCGCGGGATCGGCCTCAGCCGGCATAGCGCGCGGCGGTCTCCCGGATCAGCGCGATCATGTTGGGGATGCCCTGGGTGCGGTTGGAGCTGAGCTGATTCTTGAGATCGAACGGCGCCAGCGCGCCTTCGATATCGCTGGCGAGGATCGCATCGGGCGCCTGGTCCTGCACCGTCAACAGCACCAGCGCGATGATCCCCTTGGTGATCGCGGCATTCGAATCTGCGAGGAAATGCAGCGTGCCGTCGCCACGGACGGTGGGATAGACCCACACCGAGGCGGAACAGCCTCGGACAAGTGTGGCGTCGGTCTTGAGCGGCTCGGGCATCGCCTCGAGCTCGCGGCCCAGTTCGATCAGCAAACGGTAACGGTCGTCCGGATCTAGAAAGCCATATTCTTCTTGCAGGTCGGTGAGGCTGGTCATTCCAGCCCCGCTAGCGGGGTGGCACTCAGGGTTCAAACCCAATCGCCACAATGGCCGTGATCGTTCTTAGCAAGCCGCTGGCGAGGAGCGCGGCGCAGACGCGTAGCTGAAGCTACGCGCAAGCAAGCGACGCGGCCAGCGGCTTGCTAAGAACGACCGCGAAGCGGCGGGCGCCTTTTGGCACACAACGGCGTCGCGCGTCGGTCACGATGGAAAAGCCATCGCTTCCTCCTTGCTCCTTGCTGTGTGCCAAAATCCGCTCCGTCCCGGCCGTTGTGGCGATTGGGTTCGAACCCTAAAGGTCCACCCCGGCAGCAATGGCTTCCAGCTTGCGGATGCGTTCCTTGAGGTCGGCGATCTCGATCCGCGCGCTGGCATTGGGCAGGCTCGGGCCGCTATTGTGCATGTCGCCGGCGACGTGCAGTTCCTGCTCCTTGAGCGAGAGCCAGCCGCGCCATCCGGTCAGGCCGGCGAACACCAGCATCCCGAGGCCGGCGAGCCCGGCGCTCGCCATGGTGACGTAAAAGGTCGGGTCGGTCATGATCCCAGTCCTCTCTTAGTGACGATCGCGCAGCTTCTCGATCTCGCGATCGAGGTTGGCGCTGCTCGTGTTGGAATCGGTGGCGAGACGTTCGAGAACCGCGAGCCTTTCCTTGAGGCCCTTCAGTTCGTCGCGCAGCCGGGCATTTTCGGCGGCGCCGGCCGTGTCGTCGTTGAAGCGGACGTCGTTGCCCTTCCAGTCCTTGCCGACGCCGTAGCGGGCGCGCAGCACGCCGCCGATGGTGACGACGACAACGATGGCAACGACCATTTCAAACGGGTTCATCTGAACTTCTCCGTTATCGATTGAGAGGAAGCGGGCTTATTCGGCTGGCTGTTGCGACAGCCGCGCCAGGCGGCGGCGTGGGCGGTCGACCCGCTCGGTCAGGTAAGACCCGACCCCGGCAATCACGGCCAGCACGACGAAGAAGACGATCATTTCAAACTGTCCTTCAATTGAGCTGCGACGGTTCGTCGCGCAGCTTTTCGATTTCATCCGCGACGTCGATGCCGCGGTCGGTGACGATGCGTTCGAGAACCCGCATCCGCTGCTCCAGCCGCTCGGTATGGGCGGCATATTGTGCCGCCTTTTCCGCGACCATCTGTGCCTCGATCTCCATCCGCTTTTCGCGAAGCGCCAGCCAGGGCCGGACGATCGTGCTGCCGATCACCGCGACCAGGCCGCAACTGATCGCGAGAAGCGGGATGCACAGGATGAGTACATAGATCGGCATGGATTTACCTTTCGTTCCGAAGCGCTTCGATCTCGCGCGACGTCCGCTCTGCCGGGTCGGTAGCGATCCGTTCGAGTACGGCGATCCGCTCCTCCAGTCGCGAGACCTGGCCCGTGAGACGATCATTCTCGCTCTTCAGCAATTCGGTCTGGCGGTTAAGGGTCAGGTCGCCATCGCGGCTGACCAGCGTGCGGCCCTTGCGATCGGTCAGCGGGTAGCCGTGCTTGGCACGAACCCAGGTGGTGAAGGCGTAGGAAGCCGGCCCGACCGTGAAGATGGCGATCGGAACCAGGATGCCGAGATTGGACATGATAGCTTTCCCCTTAGTGACGGCCTCGTGTTAGCGCAGGCTGTCGATTTCGTCGGCGAGGCGGCTGTTGCGGCTGGTGTACATCATCTCGATGTCGGCCAGCCGGCGGTCGATGTCGCGGAACGCGGAACGTACTTCGGCGGTCGAGCGGCGCGTATTGGTGCGCACCCCCTGCCAGAACTTGGCGTCATCGGCGTCCTCATACAGTCCGGCGGGTTGGCTCGAGGCGACCCAGCCGGTGATGAAATAGGCGAGCACGACCCATCCGCTGGTGGCGAAGGCGAGCAACACGGTGCCGACCCTGACCCAGGTGATGTCGACGCCGGTGTAATCGGCGATCCCCGCGCAGACGCCCATCACTTTGGCGTTCTTCTTGTCGAGGTAGAATTTCGTGCGGCTGGCGGACATTTCAGCTCCTCCGGGTGAGATCGTGATTGTTGGGTTCGGCAAGCGGCAGGCTGGTGCGCCAGTCGGGATTGTCGGCGGCGATGATCCGTTCGACGGTACCCAGGCGATCCTCCAGGCGACGGGCGAGAGAGTAGAGCTCATCGAGCAGTTTCTCATCCTCGTTGGTGATCTTCGGCGCCTGCTTCCACTTGGTGACGTAGTGCAGGATGATCCATGGCAGGCCGATAAACAGCGTGGCACAGATCAGGATGGGGGCGAGATCGTCCACCGGATCAGTCCTTCTTGGCGCCGACGCGCGCCTTCAGCGCGGCCAGCTCGGCATCGATTTTCTCGCTGGACCGAAGCTCGGCGATTTCCTCTTCCAGGCTCTTGGTCGGCTGACCCAGGCCCAGTGCATCGGCACGCCCCTCGGCCAGATCGACGCGGCGCTCCATGATCTCGAAGCGGCTGAACGCGTCGGCGATCTTCGGGCCGGCATACATTTCGCGCAGCTTGACGCGGTTATGGGCGCTCTCCAGCCGGGTGACGATCGAGTTCTGGCGGGTGCGCGCCTCGCGCAGCTTGTTCTGCAGCTTGGCGATATCCTCTTCCGCGCCCTTCAGCGCGTCATCGAGCACGGTGATCTCGCTGGACAGCTGCTCGGCCATGTCGGCCGCCTTCTGGCGCTCGACCAACGCCGCCTTGGCAAGATCCTCGCGGCCCTTGGACAAAGCGAGCTCGGCCTTTTCGGTCCAGCTCTCCTGGAGCGCGCCGAGCTTGGTGATGTGGCGGCGCATTTCCTTCTGATCGGCGATCGTCCGGGCGGCCGATGCGCGCACCTCGACCAAAGTCTCCTCCATCTCGAGGATGATCATGCGGATCATCTTGGCGGGGTCTTCCGCCTTGTCGAGCAGATCGGTGAAGTTGGCGGCGATGATGTCGCGGGTTCGGGAAAAAATGCCCATCGTGGATACTCCTGGAAAATACTGAGAAATTGGGGATGAGAAGAGGGGTGCCGGGGCGGGGCAAGGGGGCCCGCCCCGGCGTTGACCTCACGCAACCTGCGTGAGGGGGGCCTGGTAAGCCGGAGCGATCGGGCCGACCGCCACCACGACGAGCGCGGCGCTGAGCGCCATCGCGGCGGCGGCGGCGAAGGTCCGGGTGAAGAGGGTGGTGGTCGTGGTCATTTTCTGCTCCGTCAATCTCGTATCCGTGTCGCGCCCTGTCGGCGTTGTCCGGTGTTCAGCACGGACCGTGCCAATTACGAAAAATGGCGGTTTCGCGCCGTTTAGTAAGAAAATAATACGAAATTGACCAACATTTTCGTTGCCAAGCATTGGTAATTTGCGCCAATCGTTGGGGATGGATCGGGCGACGCAGGTGATCGGCGAATCGGGGCCGTTTCTCGACGCGCTGGAGCGGGCGAGCCGCGCCGCCGCGCTCGATCGCCCGGTGCTGGTGATCGGCGAGCGTGGTACCGGCAAGGAACTCGTCGCCGAACGCCTTCATCGCCTTTCGCCGCGCTGGGACCAGCCGTTGGTGATCATGAATTGCGCGGCACTGCCCGAGACGCTGATCGAGGCCGAGCTGTTCGGCCATGAGGCCGGCGCCTTCACCGGCGCGACCAAGGCGCGCACCGGCCGCTTCGAGGAGGCGCATGGCGGCACCTTGTTCCTCGACGAGCTCGGCACCTTGTCGATGGCGGCACAGGACCGGCTGCTGCGCGCGGTGGAATATGGCGAGATCACCCGCATCGGCTCGTCGCGGCCGCTGCGTGTCGATGTCCGCATCGTCGCCGCGACCAACGAGCACCTTCCCGACAAGGTTGCGCGCCACCAGTTCCGCGCCGATCTGCTCGACCGGCTCAGTTTCGAGGTGGTGACGCTGCCACCATTGCGCGCGCGCCCCGGCGACGTGCTTGTGCTGGCCGATCATTTCGGCCGACGCATGGCCGCCGAAATGGGCCGTGACGACTGGGAGGGCTTCAGTCGGGCCGCCTCCGAGGCGCTGATCGCCTATGAATGGCCGGGCAATGTCCGCGAATTGCGCAATGTCGTGGAGCGTGCGGTCTATCGCTGGGAAAGTGGCGGGCCGATCGACGCGATCGAGTTCGATCCGTTTCAGTCGCCGCACCGGCCGGCGAGCGCCACGGCACCGGCACTGCTACCCGCGGCACCTGTCGATTCGGAGGCGAGGGTGGCGCCGCAGCCGGCCGAGCCGGAGGCGCCGGGCGACTTCAAGACCGCGATCGCGCGCTTCGAATGCGAATTGCTCGAAAAGGCCCTGGCCGATGCGCGTTTCAACCAGCGCGCGGCAGCCAAGGCGCTCGGCCTGAGCTACGATCAGTTCCGTCACAGCCTGCGCAAGCACGGGCTGATGCCCAGTTAATTCCTCCCCGGAACGGGGAGGGAAACCGCGAAGCGGTGGAGGGGGCGTGCCGCACGCGATTCACTTGCGGCAGGCCCCCTCCACCATCCTTCGGATGGTCCCCCTCCCCGTGCCGGGCGGGGGGGTGTGTTACCGATATGCCGTCATGCACAGCAGCATCGGGATCGACAGCAATGTGTTGATCCGCGAGAAGATCATCGCGGTCTTGGCGGCCTTGGCCTTGGTGTCGGCGTCAGCCTCGACCAGCCCGAGCGCCTTTTTCTGGTTCGGCCAGATCACGAACCATACGTTGAACGCCATGATCAGCGCGAGCCACATGCCGATGCCGATCAGCCGCGCCTCGGGCTTCAGCATCAGCGCGCTCTCGAGCTCGCCATAGAGATAGGCGAGTTCGAGGCCGGACAGCACGGTGAAGGCGGCGCCCCAGCGGAAATAGAACAGCGCCTTGGGGGCGATGTACTTGGAGACGCCCGGCTTCAGTTCGGCCGGGATGCTCGGCATGGTCGGGATCTGCACGAAATTGAAATAATAAAGCAGGCCGATCCAGGTGATGCCGAAGAACACGTGCAGCCACTGAAACACGCCGAGCAACGGCGTCGCCGGCGCAAAATAGGGCGCGAACATCAGGCCGATGGCGAGCAGCAAGCCCACCCCCAGCACCGCGTTCAGATTGCCGAAAAACTTGTCCATCCTTGCTCCCCTTTGTGTGTCCGAAAGACCCTTGCCTTCTCTAATTCCGGAAAAGTCGTTTGTCACATGAAACGACCGGAAAGCGATGAACCGATGCCGAAACGGTGAACCCTCAGGCGTGCCAGTCGTTGTCGCGGCGACCCAGATGGAGATTCATAATGCCCTTCGAACTCCCCGCTTTGCCTTATGGTTATGACGCGCTCGAGCCGACCATCAACGAAGAGACGATGAGGCTCCACCACGACAAGCATCACAAGGCCTATACCGACAAGCTCAACGAGGGCGTCGCCAATGACCCCGCGCTGGCCGGCAGGACGATCGAGGAGATTCTCGGCATGATCTCGTCGCAGCCGCCGCTGATGCGCAACAATGGCGGGGGCTTCTGGAACCATGATTTTTTCTGGAAGATCATGACGCCGGGCGGTGGCGAACCGTCGGGCGCGCTGGCCGAGGCGATCGCGGCCTATGGCGGCCTCGACAAGCTCAAGGACGACTTCAACGGCAAGGGCGCCGGCCAGTTCGGCTCGGGCTGGGCGTGGGTGATCGCCGACGCCGATGGCGCGCTCAAGGTGATCAGCACGCCGAACCAGGACAATCCGCTGATGGACGATGCGAAGGACAAGGGCGCCCCGATCCTTGCCAACGATGTTTGGGAGCACGCTTACTACCTCACCTATCGCAACGACCGGGCCGCCTATCTCAAGGCGTGGTGGGATGTGGTGAATTGGGAAGAGGCGGGGCGGCTGTATGACGCGGCCAAGGTGAATATGCGCGAGACGGAAGCGGCCTGACCAGGCTAGAAACAGGTAGATCATAATAGATCGTCATGCTGAACTTGGTTCAGTGTTCGAGCTTTGGCTTGCCCCCGGCAAGCCAAGATCATGTCCGGGGGACATGATCTCGCTCGAGCACATGCGCGGTCAGCTCATCCAGGAGCGACGCTCATTTGGCCGCTGGTCGCGCATGGACCCTGAAACAAGTTCAGGGTGACGACGTTAAGAGTTACCCCTCCGGCGGCACCTCGACCGGCGCATCGACGGTCAGCCCATGCCGCATCAGCATCGGGATATTGGCGAGCGCGAACACTAGGGTGATGATCACGCAGCCCGGGAATTTGTAGAGCGTCCAGATCCTGAGATCGCTGTCCATGTGGGGCGCGGTCACGCGCCACACCGCCTCGTTGGCGACCGCCATCAGCACGAAGAAGATCATCCAGTTGATCGTCAGCTTGTGCCAGCCCTTTGCGTCGAGGCCGGGATAGGAGGTTTCGAGCAGCTGCCTGAGCAGTGGCCGGCGGGTGATCAGGCCGAAACCCAGCACGATCGCGAAAATCGCATAGACGAAGGTCGGCTTCATCTTGATGAAATTGGGGTTGTGAAACCACAGGGTCAGGCTGCCGAAGACCAGCACGAGTGTGCCCGACAGCCACAGCATCGGCGAGATATGGCCGGTCTTCCAGCGCGACACGATCATCGCGATCGCGCTCGCCACCATGAACGAGGCGGTTGCCGCCAGCACACGCTCGATCTGCGGACCGGGCGCGAGGAAATTGACCGCGAAGAAGATCAGCAGCGGCGCATAGTCGATCGCCATGCGCAGGCCGGGGCTGACCTTGGGTCGGTTGAAGTCGGGGTTGCTTGCCATCAGCGTGGCCTTTCCACACCGGCAATGATCCGCGCAACCTCATTGGCGTCGAATGGGCGCAGATCGCCGATTCCCTCACCAATGCCGATCGCGTGGATCGGCAGGCCGAATTTCTCCGCGGCGGCGACCAGCACGCCGCCGCGCGCGGTCCCGTCGAGCTTGGTCATCACCAGCCCGGTGACGCCGGCCATGTCGCGGAACACCTCGATCTGGCTGAGTGCGTTCTGCCCGGTCGTCGCGTCGAGCACGAGCACCACGTCATGCGGTGACTCCGGGTTGATCCGGCCGAGCACGCGGCGGATCTTGGCCAGTTCGTCCATCAGTTCGCGCTTGTTCTGCAAGCGCCCGGCGGTATCGACGATCAGCACGTCGATGCCCTGTGCGGTGGCCTGCTTGACCGCCTCATAGACGATCCCCGCGGCGTCGCCGCCCTCATTGCCCTTGACCAGCGGTACGCCGGCCCGCTCCGCCCAGGTGGCGAGCTGACCGATCGCCGCCGCGCGGAAGGTGTCGCCGGCGGCGAGCATCACGCCATAATCCTGCTCCTTCAGCCAATGCGCCAGCTTGGCGATGGTCGTCGTCTTGCCCGAGCCGTTGACGCCGATCACCAGGATCACCTGCGGCCGGGGAAAGGCGGAGATTTCGAGCGGGCGGGCGACGGTTGCCAGCACCTTCTCGATTTCCTCGGCGACGATCAGGCGGATGCCGAGCTCCTCCATGTCGCGCTCGAACGACCCCTCGGCCAGCCGCGCGCGAATGCGCGCCGCGGTCTGGGGCCCGAGGTCGGAGGCGATCAGCGCCTCCTCGATATCGTCGAGCGTCGCCTCGTCGAGCCGTGCGGTGCCCAGGCCGGCAAGGTTGCCGACCAGCTTGTCCGACGTGCGCTTGAAGCCGCCGAGAAGTTTTTCGTGCCAGGATGCCATTATAACAGGTCGCCGATCAGATGGTCGTCATGGATGCCGGTGATCGCGAGGCGCGCGATCGAACCGACGGGTGCTTCGGGGAAGGAAACGCGCGCGAAATTGCCGGCATGGCCGCCTGTGCCCGGCCGCTCGACCAGCACCGCCTGCTCGCTGCCGACCAGGCCGCGCAGCCAGGCCGTGCGCCGCGCCGCCGCCGCCTCGCGTAACATCGCCGCCCGCGCCTTGCGCACTTCCGGCTCGATCTGCGGCATGCGCGCGGCGGGAGTGCCGGCGCGCGGTGAATAAGGGAAAATATGCGCGTGGACGATATCGCAATCGTCGATCAGCGCGCGGGTGTTGGCGAACATCGCCTCGCTCTCGGTCGGGAAGCCGGCGATCAGGTCGGCGCCGATCGCGATGTCGGGCCGCGCCGCCTTGAGCCGGGCGACGATCGCCACGCTATGGCTGCGCGAATGGCGGCGCTTCATCCGCTTGAGCACCATGTCGTCGCCCGCCTGGAGCGAGAGATGGATGTGCGGCATCAGGCGCGGTTCGCCGGTGATCAACTCGAACAGCCGGTCGTCGATCTCGATCGAATCGAGCGACGACAGCCGCAGCCGCGCCAGCGCGGGCACCTGCCTCAGAATGCGCTCGACCAGCAGCCCGAGGCTCGGCGCGCCGGGCAGGTCCGGACCATAGCTGGTCAGGTCGACCCCGGTCAGCACGATCTCGCGGTGCCCGGCATCGACCAGGCGCGCGATCCGCTCGACCACCGCGCCGGCCGGCACCGAGCGGCTGTTGCCGCGCCCGAACGGGATCGCGCAGAAGGTGCAGCGATGGTCGCAGCCATTCTGCACCTCGACAAAGGCGCGGACATGCGCGGCAAAGGCGTGAGCGAGGTGCGGCGCGGTGGCGCGCACCGCCATGATGTCGCCGACCAGCACCGGTTCGGTCGATGCCCAGGCGGTGGCGGTGACCTTTTCGGCATTGCCGATCACGCGGTCGACCTCGGGCATGGCGGCGAAGCCGGCCGGGTCGATCTGCGCCGCACAGCCGGTCACGACGATCTCGGCGCCGGGCCGGTCGCGCCGCGCGCGGCGGATCGCGCGGCGCGTTTCGCGCACCGCCTCGTTGGTCACCGCGCAGCTGTTGACGACCACCGTGTCGCGACCCGAAACGAGCGCGCGGATCGTTTCGCTTTCCGCGATGTTCAGGCGGCAGCCCAGGCTGATGATGTCGGGGTCAGCCATGACGGCGACCGGAGCGGGAAGACATGGGCGGTGATCTAGGGGCGGGGCGGGGCGAAGTCCACGCTTGCGCGGTACTCGATTTCTGGTTTGGTGAAGTGTCGCCAGAGAAGCACTTCGCCCGCGACGCTGCGCTCGACACGGAGATCGGTCGCCGCTTCGGTGTGCTCCGCGACGAGGTGCTGGCTGCGGACGCCGCTGGCTGGCGCGATAATCCGGAGACGATGCTCGCCGCGATCATCCTGCTCGACCAGTTCTCGCGCAACATCCACCGCGACACAGCGCAGGCCTTCGCCGCCGATCCGCTGGCGCTGGCCCTGGCGCATGAGGCGATCGCGCGCGGCTGGGACGAAACGATCGATCCCGCGCGTCGCGCCTTTCTCTACATGCCGTTGATGCACGCCGAGGACCCTGCCGTGCAGCACGAGAGCATCGCCTGCTTCACCCGGCTGGGGAACGCGGAAAATCTCCGCTACGCCCGCGAGCATGCCGCGGTGATCGAGCGCTTCGGTCGCTTCCCGTCACGCAATGTCGCCCTGGGCCGGGCATCGACGCCCGAGGAACAGGCCTGGCTCAGCCAGCCAGGCGCTGGCTGGTAGCCACCTTGTCCGCGCTCTTCTTGTCGGCCGGGGCAGGTGTCTGGCGCAGCAGGCGCCGCTCGGCGAGCAGGCGGCGCGTCGCCGCGATGCTGGTCGGCCGGCCGTAGAGATAGCCCTGGCCCTTGGAGCAGCCCAGCGCGCGCAGCCGCTCCTCGATCGCCTGGTCCTCGATTCCCTCGGCGGTGATCGGCAGGTTGAGGCTTTCGCCGAGCCGGGTGATCGCGGTGACGATCGCCGCGCTCTCGCTATTCTCGTTGATCGACATGACGAAGCTCTTGTCGATCTTGATCCGGTCGAACGGCAGCGCGCGGAGATGCGCGAGGCTCGAATAGCCGGTCCCGAAATCGTCGAGCGCGAGGCGGATGCCCTGGTTTTTCAGGCTGCCGACGATCGACTGCACCAGCGCGAGATTGTCGAGCAGCGCCACCTCGGTGACCTCGATCTCCAGCCGCGTCGCGGCGAAGCCGGTCTCGGTCAGCACCTTGATGATCTTCTGCGCCAGCCACGCGTCCTTGAGCTGCCAGGGCGAGATGTTGACCGAGATCGACAGCGCCGGATCCCAGTCGCGCGCGGCGAGGAACGCCTGGCGCATGATCGACAGCGACAGGTCGGAGATGATGCCGGTTTCCTCGGCGATCGGGATGAACTGTGCCGGCGCGATCAGCCCGCGTTGCGGATGCTCCCAGCGCGCGAGCATCTCGAACCCGCCGAGCCGGCCGGTGGTGAGGTCGATCTGCTGCTCGAAATAGGGCACGATCTCGGTCCGCGGGATGGCGCCGCGCAGCCCCATTTCGAGCTCGTTGCGCGCCTGCAGTTCGCGCTCCATCGACAGGTCGAACCAGGCGTAGCGATTGCGGCCGCTATTCTTGGCCGCATACATCGCGATGTCGGCCGCGCGCATCAGCGCGTCGATGCTGCCGCAGTCGAGGTCCGACCGTGCGATGCCGATCGAGGCGCTGATGTGCAGGTGCAGCCCCTCGCATTGCATCGGCTGCGCCAGGCAGCTGATCAGCTTCTCGGCGATTCGCTCGACCGTATCGGGGTGCTCGGCATCGAACAGAAAGGCGCAGGCGAATTCGTCGCCGCCGAACCGCGCGGTCAGCGCGACCGACGGCATCGCCTCGGCGATCTTGGTCGATACCTCGCGCAGCAGCGCGTCGCCGGTGGCGTGGCCGTGCATGTCGTTGACCGTCTTGAAATGGTCGAGATCGAGCATCAGCAAGGCCATCGCCTTGCCGCGGCGCTCGGCGCGGACGAACATCGCGGCGCCTTCCTCGGCCAGGCTGCGGCGGTTGAGGAAGCCGGTCAGCGGATCCTTGGAGGCGAGCTGCTGCGCGCGCTCCTCGGCGGCGGTGCGGATCGTCACCTCATGCGCCAGCTCGCGATGGCGGCGCCAGCCGAACAGGATCAGCGCGACGTTGAGCAGCAGCGCGATGACCAATGTCTGGTCCGCCGCCTGGCCGCCCGCGAAATAATGCTGGATCGTGGTCGACAGCACCGAGCTGCCGGTGCCGACGAACATCAGGATCGCCGAGACGGTGATCGCTCCGCTCAGCATGTCGCGGCGTGTGTCGCGTCCGGTGTGCGGCATCGCGCGGATCATTTCGTCGCTGCTGTCGTGCGCCATTATGGCTTTGCCCCAATCACCCCGGTCCCGAAGCGGCGCTTTTCTCACGGATGCGGTATAGAAGGGGTTAAGCCGGACCGATCGGGTCGCGATCCCTGCCTCGAAACGGGGTTAACGCCCGGCAACCTTCGCCTGGCTTGTCATCGCGGGCGTGTTGGACTAAGGCGCAACGCGATCGTATCCGACAGGACGCGTGAGACTGCCGCCCAAGGGCGACGCCGGCCGACGAGGTTTCGTCCGCCGGCGTGTTTTGCGTTTGTCCCTGGCGGGCCGGTTGGGAACGGAGTGATTTGATGTTCGACAGTCTGAGCGACCGGCTTGGCGGCGTCTTCGATCGCCTGCGCGGTCGTGGTGCGCTCACCGAGGCCGATGTCCGCGCGGCGATGCGCGAGGTGCGCGTCGCGCTGCTCGAGGCCGATGTCGCACTGCCCGTCGCGCGCGATTTCGTCGACAAGGCGACCGAACTGGCCGTCGGCCAGAACGTGCTGCGCTCGATCACCCCGGGCCAGCAGGTCGTCAAGATCGTCAACGACGCGCTGGTCGAGATGCTCGGCGCGGATGCGTCGGAGCTGGAACTCGACGTCACCCCGCCGGCGGTGATCATGATGGTCGGGCTGCAGGGCTCGGGCAAGACCACCACCACCGCCAAGATCGCCAAGCGCCTCGCGGGTCGTGACCGCAAGAAGGTGCTGATGGCGTCACTGGACGTCAATCGCCCCAACGCGCAGGAACAGCTCGCCACGCTCGGCACGCAGATCGAGGTCGCGACGCTGCCGATCGTGCCGGGTCAGCAGCCGGTCGACATCGCCCGCCGCGCGCTCAATGCCGCCAGGTTGCAGGGCTATGACGTGCTGATGCTCGACACCGCCGGCCGGCTCCATGTCGACCAGGCGTTGATGGACGAGATGCGCGCCGTCGCCGATGTCGCGACGCCAGCCGAGATCCTGCTCGTCGTCGACTCGCTGACCGGCCAGGACGCCGTCAACGTCGCGCAGAGCTTTTCCGCCCAGGTGCCGCTGACCGGCGTCGTGCTGACCCGCATGGACGGCGATGCGCGCGGCGGTGCGGCGCTGTCGATGCGCGCCGTCACCGGCAAGCCGATCAAGTTCGCCGGCACCGGCGAGAAGATGGATGCGCTCGAGGCGTTTCACCCGTCGCGCGTCGCCGGCCGCATCCTCGGCATGGGCGACGTGGTCAGCCTGGTCGAGCGCGCCGCGGAATCGATCCAGCAGGAAGACGCCGAGCGCATGGCGGCGCGGCTCGCCAAGGGTCAGTTCGACATGAACGACCTGCGCGGCCAGCTTGCCCAGATGCGCAACATGGGCGGGCTCGGCGCGCTCGCCGGCATGATACCCGGCATGAAGAAGGCCCAGGCGGCGATGGCCTCGGGCGCGGTCGATGAGAAGATCCTGCTGCGGATGGACGCGATGATCGGCTCGATGACGCCGAAGGAGCGCGCCAAGCCCGAGATCATTAGCGCCAAGCGCAAGATCCGCATCGCCAAGGGCTCCGGCACCACCGTGCAGGACGTCAACAAGCTGCTCAAGATGCACCTCCAAATGTCCTCCGCGATGAAGCGTATCAAGAAGATGGGCGGTCTCAAGGGGATGATGGCGATGCTCGGGAAGGGCGGCATGGGCGGCCTCGGCAACGCCATGGGTGGCCCGGACCTCGGCGAAGCGATGGGCAAGATGACCGGCAACCTGCCCGGCATGACTGGCCCGGGCATGCCCAACCTGCCGCCCGGCTTTCAGAATTTCATCAACAAGAAGAAATAACCAGCTTAGAAAGAAGGAAGAATACCATGGCACTTTCCATTCGCCTGTCGCGCGGCGGCTCCAAGAAGCGGCCTTATTACCGCATCGTCGTCGCCGATGCGCGTTCGCCCCGTGACGGCCGCTTCATCGAGAAGCTCGGCACTTACAACCCGCTGCTCGCCAAGGACGACGCCAAGCGCATCGTGCTCGACGGCGACCGCGCCAAGCATTGGCTGAGCGTCGGCGCGCAGCCGACCGACCGCGTCGCGCGTTTCCTCGACGTGATCGGCGTGCGTGAGCGCCCCGCGCGCAACAACCCCAACAAGGGCAAGCCCGGCGAGAAGGCCACGGAGCGCGCCGAAGAGCGCGCCGAGAAGCTGAAGGCCGCCGAGGAAGCCGCCGCCGAGGCCGCTGCCGCCCCGGCACCGGAGCCGGTCGTCGAGGAAGCGTCGGCTGTCGAGGAAGCCGCTCCCGCCGCCGACTCGAACGAGGAAGCCGAAGCGGTGATCGCCGCCGAGGTCGAAGCCGCGACCGAAGCGCCGACTCCGGAAGCGGAAGCCGTTGCCGAGGCGGTTGCCGAGCAGACCCCGCCGGTCGAGGCCGAAGCCGCTCCTGCCGAAGCTGCTCCGGAAGCCAATGAGTCGACCCCGAACAGCGACGCCGGCGACGACGCCGCCGCCGCCGAGGGCGAGAGCGCCCAGGCTCCGGCCGAGGGCTGAACAGTAAGTCCCCCTCCCGCTTGCGGGAGGGGCTAGGGGAGGGCCTTGCCCAAAACGATATGGTTGGAACAAGCCCTCCCCCGACTGCTCCCGCAAGGGGAGACGAAAAGCCCATCGTCGTCGCCGCCATCATCGGCGCGCACGGCGTCGCCGGCGAGGTCCGCCTCAAGGTCTTCGCCGACGATCTCAAGGCGTACAAACGCTTCAACGATGGCGCGCTGACGCTCAAGTCGCTGCGCCACGGCAGCAATGGCGAGATCGCGCGTTTCGCCGAGATCGCCGACCGCAACACCGCCGAGGCGATGCGCGGCACCCAGATCACCGTCCCCCGCGCCGATCTCCCGCCGCTCGAAGAGGGCGAATATTATCACGCCGATCTGCTCGGCCTCCCTGCGCTTTCGACCGAGGGCGAAGCGCTCGGCCATATCGTCGCGATCGACAATTTCGGCGCCGGCGACGTGATCGAAATCGAACGCCCCGACGGCAAGCGCTTCATGATCCCGATGAACCCCGACGCGGTGCCCGAATGGAATGCCGAGCGGCTGATCGTTGACGCCGCATTCGTTATCTAGTATATACATTTTGTATATACAGGAGCCAGGCGATGAACGCCCCTCGCAAGTCACGAACCTTCAAGTCGGGCAATTCCGTCGCGCTGCGGCTGCCCAAATCGCTCGGTATTGAGGCTGGCGTCGAGATGACCGTGCGCGAGGAGCACGGCCACTACATCGTCGAGCCAGTGAATCGCGAGCCGCGAAAGATCGACCTCAGTGGAATCTACGGCTCGGTCCCCGGCTTGAAGCTGGTCGACCGGCTGGTTTTTGAACCGCGTGAACTCGATTGGGATGGGAAGCTCTTGAAGCGTGATTGAGCCACGCTTTCTCTTGGACACGAACATTCTGATCTACCTGATCGGGGGCGCCTCATCGGTTTTGCGCGCGCGCGTTGAGGCGTTGCAACCCGGCGAGGCGGTGACATCGGCGATCTGTACAGCCGAGGTGGCTGTCGGCCTGCGCGACGCCGAACCGTTCATTCTTGCGGCGGTCGAGCGTCTCTATCGTACGGTGCCGCCTTTGCCGTTCGATCACGCCGCTGCTGGGCGCTTCGGCCTCTTGCCGTATCGGCGCGGAGATTCGGATCGGCTGATCGCCGCGCATGCGCTGGCGTTTGGGCTTATCCTCATTACCAACAACGAGCGCGACTTCGCCGACATTCCGGATCTCAAGGTCGAGAACTGGACGGTATGACCTTCGCCGCCACCATCCTCACCCTCTACCCGGACATGTTCCCCGGCCCGCTCGGCATGTCGCTGGCGGGCAGGGCGCTCGCCGAGGGCAAATGGTCGCTCGATGCCGTCAACATCCGCGACTTCGCCGCCGACAAGCACCGGACCGTCGACGACACACCGGCCGGCGGTGGGGCGGGGATGGTGCTGCGCGTCGACGTCCTCGCCGCCGCGATCGACAGCGTCGCCGACGCCAACGCTCCCCTGCGCCCGATCCTCGCCATGACGCCGCGTGGCGCCCCGCTTACGCAGGCCCGCATCCGCACTCTCGCGGCCGGCCCCGGCGCGATCATCCTGTGCGGTCGCTTCGAGGGTTTCGACGAGCGCATCTTCGCAGGCCGCGCCGTGGAAGAGGTGTCGATCGGCGACTATATCCTCTCGGGCGGCGAAATGGGCGCGCTGGTGTTGCTCGACGCTTGCATTCGCCTGCTTCCCGGCGTAATGGGCGCCCCTTCCAGCGGAGACGAGGAAAGCTTCGAAAGCGGCCTTCTCGAATATCCGCATTATACCCGACCACCCGAGTGGGAAGGGCGCACGATCCCCGAAGTGCTGCGATCGGGGGATCATGCGAGGATCGCGGCCTGGCGCAAGTCGATGGCCGAGACCGATACACG
>Ga0207676_10000699_pt1 | contig 26474 bp, 22 predicted proteins | sample KBSSwiS72_FD_184307 | JGI IMG/M metagenome (GOLD analysis project Ga0207676, IMG submission 184307) | Switchgrass rhizosphere microbial communities from Kellogg Biological Station, Michigan, USA - KBS Switchgrass S7-2 (SPAdes) (version 2) | ecosystem: Host-associated > Plants > Roots >...
GGAGTCAAAGTTGTGCGGGCGCCCGAGAACGCCGCATCGCGGTGCTCCCAGGCGTGCGCCCGGACGGATCAGCTTCCGTCTAGTTGCAGACGTGTTCCTCTTTGTAAATCACGGACGGATCCGCGTTGAAAAAGCTGAACAGGTCGATCGCTCCCAGCGTGCAGCGATAGTCTGTAATTGCGAGCTCGTAGAACTTGAAGTCGCCATCGTTAGGGTCGCCGTCAGCCGGATCGAACTTGCGCACGATCTGGCCCGTGTCGACGTCCACCTCCGCGATGTACCCGGCGTCACCGGTCGTGAAGTTCGCCCCGCTGACGAAGAGCTTCCCGTTCGAGGAGAAAGCAAGGTCGCCCGCGTTCAGCACTTTCGCGATGAACTCGCCGTCATCGAAATCGACGAAGCCTTGGCCGGCCAGCGCCGTGTCCACGACGCTGTTGTCGAACCGGCGAATCTCACCCGTGCGGTTGCCGTCCTGACCCGAGCCGAGCCCGACATACAGGTTGCCCTGGTTATCGAACTCCACGCCGCCAGGATCCCCCGGGATGTTCCCGACTATGTGGGTAGTCGTTCCAGTGTTGACGTCGAGGGCCTCGACGGAGCCGGTGAACGTTCCGAACGTCTCCCCCTCGCCGAAGACGAACGTGTTGTTGTCGAGCCAAACTCCGAGGATCTCCCACATGTAGCGGCCGACCAGCGTGGCCTCGCCGCCGCTCGAGGGAATCTTGAAGATGTTCCCGTTGAAGTCCGGGTCGGGGAACTTGGAGCCCCCGGCGCCGGCGCCGAGGAGGATCGTCTGGCCGTTGGGCGAGACGGAGACAAACGCGGGGTCGGTTCCACCGCGATACAGCTCGGGCAGCGTTCCGATTGGCGTCAGCGTTGCGCTCTGCCGGCTCTGCTGGACGTAGACGATAAAGCCGTCGAACGCGACGACTCGCCCGTCATGGGTGAAATCGAACACCGTGAAGAACGATCCCGCTTCAGGGTCGGGGACGGTGACCTGCGGATCGGTCGACGGGTCGGCAGTAGCCAGCGCGGCACCGAGCACGATTAGGAGGAGGACCGATATGGAGGCGATCAGCGTGCGTGCTGCCGCCGTGCGGTTGTTTGAGCGATGGGCCATGATTTGTGATTCCTTTCTGTGCGGCAAAACTCCCTCGAGGACGGGATGCGAGGTAATGCTCTTATGAGTGGCGTGCACATTACACCCGGTTCCGACGCTAAGTCAATGGAATTCGCCTAAATGTGTAATTCGCCTAAATCGGTTGTGCGTGTCTGGAGTCAGTGGAACTTAACCCGCCGTCTACGGGCTGCTGAAAAATGACGCGGAACGCGCGAAGAGTCAGTCTTCTAGATCTAACTCTCAGTGGACTAGCTTTTACCGAGAAATTCCGAGGAAGCGCTAAAGCAGCGCATGCCGCAAGAGCCGAAAAGTTCAACACAAAGGTGCTCCTTGCAGAAGTCTCACAGCGCGTGTTTAGGAAATGTTGTCAAGATCTTTATTCAGACTGTCAGATACCAAACCTGTCTTGTCACGTAATGTTATCGAGCGTAAGATGGGCTTACGATTTCGAAGAGCGGGTTTCCCGATCGCTGTGTTAGGACCTCATCCATGATATTAGAGGTGTTGATCCTCTAATCAGCTGGGATACCCGCATAGCATTACCTTTAAAATCGGCTCTTTAGAGACGAGAGCTGAGCGGCTGCCAATGTGGTCTCCGCTCGGTTTCGTGAACAAACACCTCAACGCCCTGAGGGCTTCGGGAAGAGCGGTGTAAATCCGCCACTGCCGTCGCAACTGTGATGGACCACAAATAGTTACTTGTAGCCGCGCACGCGACATCAAGAACTTTTTCGCGGTCATAAGTCAGGAACCAACCTTCAGAGCGTCTTCGAATCACTCTCCGAACGGGAGGGTAAGGAGACCTATGAAACTCAAAAGAACTCTGCCCGCGCTTCTCATTCTTATTTACGCAAACTTGGTTTTTTCACAAACAACGACGAGCATAGGCGGAAGCGTGACCGACCCAAAAGGAGCGAAGGTCGCGGGCGCCACTATTACGCTCTACAGTCGAGATAACAGGTTGTTGATTACCAGGACCACTGACGAAAACGGCTCATATCGTTTTGGGGGCCTGTCTCCCGCCGAATATGTGGTAGCGGTGGATGCGCAAGGTTTTTCGCGCAGCGCACGTGCTTTGCGTGCGAAATCTGGCGGAAATACAGTCGATTTTAGTCTGGAGCTCGCAGCCATTAACAGTGAAGTTGTCGTTACTGCGCAAGGCACACCGCAGACTGTCGAAGAGACCTCGAAAGCTGTTAGCGTCATAAACGCTGATCAGATCGAGCGGCGTGACGAGAATTCTCTGGTAGACGCACTGCGGCTAACGCCAGGTGTCCGCACTGAGCAACTCGGTGGTCCAGGTGGGTTCTCCAAGATTTTGATTCGAGGCTTGAGAGTGGTTGATACCTCGGTTCTTCTGGATGGACTTCGTGTGCGGGATGCCGCCGATTTCAGAGGCGGGCTAAATCCGTTCATGGAAGACATCCTGACCAACAACATCGATCGCATCGAGGTTCTGCGTGGCTCTGGCAGCTCCCTCTATGGAAGCAACGCCGTCGGTGGTGTAGTCAATATAGTTTCGCTTGAAGGAGCCGGATCACCCAAAGTCACTTTGGGTTTCGAAGGCGGCAGCCTGGGTCTCTTTCGTGAACGAGCCCAGGTGAGCGGAGGTGTGGGACAACGATTTGGATACAGCTTCTCAGCAACTCGATTGGACGTGAATCACGGCGTTCACGATGGTGAGATTTACCGAAACACCAGTCTTGGAGGACACGCTCGTTACGTTTTCAACCCAAAGATCAGCTTGCGCGGAACAGTCTCTTACACGAGAGGTTTCAGTCGCGTCACCGATTCTCCCTTTCCAATTGGCCCGGACAGCAATCCATTCGGCTTTGCTATCGGTACTGGTCCAGTTGTAGGGTTTCTGGAGAACGCCCCGGACCCGGACAACTTCAGAAAAGCTTATCTCTTCGTTGGATCGCTGACCTTCTTACATCAGGTAAATAGCGTGTATAGCTATTCAGCGGCCTTTCAGTCAGTAGCCACTAGTAAGCGTTTCGACAGCGGTCCGGATCAGAGTCCCACAGCTAAGAGATTTGGGCTGTTTGCCGATGTGTCAGTGTTTCGAAACACAGGCCGGATACAGACCTTCAATTTTACTAATACAATTCGACTCGGCCGACATAACTTGGTTACCGCCGGTTTAGAAGGGGAACATGAGAAGTTCTCCCAAGTCTTTACGTCGCCTTTTTTCTCCACGCCTCAAACTACTGACAGGCAAAGATCACTGGCCTTCTTCGCCCAGGACCAATTGAACTTCCTCGATGGCCGTTTGCAATTTTCGGCGGCGTTTCGAACACAGGGCTTTACGATTAAAAATCCCCAAAGCGTGCCGGAGGTGCAGAACATAGAAGTCAAGCGCGCATTAATTGGTGACGGATCGATGGCCTATCTGTTCCGAGAGTCCAACACAAAATTGCGAGCACACGTCGGCAATAGTTTCCGGGCTCCAAGTCTGAGCGAACGATTCGTTACGTTCCGCGGCCAGCGTATCGGAAATCCATTTCTAAGGCCTGAAAGAGGTCTGAGCGTCGATGGAGGCATTGATCAGACGGCCCTGCACGACAAACTTCGCGCAAGCGTCACATATTTTTACAGCAGATTGCAAGAGGTAATAGTTTCGACAGCCTTCATGCGTGAAACAAACGCGCCTGGAGCTTTAGCGCGCGGCGTGGAATTGAGTTTAGCCGTGAGTCCACATAATTGGATTGATATTATCGCCGATTACACTTTTACCAACTCTACGCAGATACAAGCGACACCAATTCTGCGGGCTGACAATGTCAGGCTTCCCGCAGGGGCCAGCGTTCAAGCCCTCAGTATCCCGCGCCATATGTTTGGCTTTGAAGTCAACAAGTCCTTTGAGAATGGACTGAACATGAATTTTAATCTCCACTCAGTGAGCAAGCATAATTTCCCACTGTTCGATCCGATCTTTTTCTCGCAGGTTCTCTTTCCTTTCGAAGGCCACACAAGGGCGGATCTCAACGTCAGTTATCTGAAGCGGCTTGCAGAATCGCGCACCCTGCGTCTTTACGGCAAGATCGGCAACATCTTCGGTAGCCAATATGTTGAGGAGGGCTTTCGAGCTCCCGGGCGCACTGCCTTGGCTGGGATTGTGTTCAGTTTTTGAAACTACCTTCGAACCAATGATGGGAACTAACAAATCAAGAGCTTTCTGCTTTTCGTCAATCGCGTTTGCGTTGCTATTGCTCTCCAACTGTACAGACTCGTCGCGGCAACCGGAGCCCGAACAATACCGGCCGGCAAGAATCGTATCCATTTCTCCGAGCGTTACTGAAATCCTTCATGGAATTGGTTCGTGGTCGCAGGTTATAGCCGTGTCCGAGTATTGCACTTACCCTTCGGACGTCGTTAACAAACCCCGAGTGAATGGCTGGGGTTCAACGAATCTAGAGCAAGTAATCGCGCTGAAACCCGATATTGTAATCGGTGTGGATGCCCAGGAAGCGTTTTTACGCGACAAGCTAAATGCTATCGGTGTGCATTCTCTATTCGTCAAGAGTCAGACTCTGGCGGACATCTATGCGGCGATCGAGCAGATCGGAAAAGCTGTGGGTCATGCTTCTGAAGCCGCTGAACTGGCTGCCCGTACTCGAACTGAAGTTGAACAGGTACGGGCTGCGGTCGCAAATCGTCCGCGCCTTCGCGTACTGTGTGTTGTTGACCGCGTCCCCGGCACTCTCCGCGACATATACGTAGCGACACGCGGCAGCTTTCTTGATGAAATGGTCAGCATTGCAGGCGGCGAGCCGATTGCCCCGTCGGCAAATTCGGGCTATGGAAAAATCACCAAAGAAGCCGTACTCACTCTCGATCCCGAAGTCGTTATTGATATGGTGCAAACCGCAAAAGGAAGGCTTGCGGAGAATCCTATGCAGGTTTGGCGCGAACTCAGTGAAGTTCACGCGGTCCAGGCGGGCCGGGTTTTTTCGATGGGTCACGAGACGGCCATCCATCCAAGCCAGTTTGTGGGACAGACGACGCGGCGGTTCGCACACTACATCCATCCCGAAGTTTTTCCTACTATTCCCGACTAGCTGGATTGTGAAAATCAAATTGTGAGTAACGAGAACCAGAAGCAGCCGGGCTCGGCAGAGCCACTCATCGAAGCAACGGAAGTCACATTCTCCTATTCCAGTGTTCCTGTTCTGAATTCCGCTTCACTATCGCTTCCCAAGGGTTCAATCGGTGGAATGATTGGTGCTAATGGATCGGGCAAGTCAACGTTCCTTCGTGTTCTGGCGGGACTATCTCAGCCGGATAGTGGCGAAGTTAACTTTCGCGGTATGCCTCTGTCAAAGTTGGAGCCGCGACGGCGAGCAAGGCATATAGCTTATGTTCCGCAAGCATCGCCTACTATCTTTCCGTTTACGGCTCTCGAGGTTGTACTGAGCGGGCGGAATCCTTATTCCGGACGGTTTCGGTTCGAGAGTAGGCAGGATGAGGAGATTGCGCTCGGTGCTCTTGAAGCACTCGATGCCGCTCATTTGGCAATGCGGCCAGTGACAGAACTTTCAGGTGGAGAGCATCAACTCGTCACAGTCGCGCGCGCGTTAGCGCAGGAACCGGAAGTTATGTTCCTGGATGAACCGGCCAGCGCGCTCGACCTAAAACATCGAGCGCAACTAGCACGATCCCTGCGGCGCCTCAGAGAGGAGCGGGGCATAACAGTGCTGACGGTCACGCACGATTTGATGTCGCTCAATCAAACATTCGACGTTCTCTTTGCGATGAAATGTGGACGAGTCGTTGCCAGCGGCGCGCCTGATGTCGTTCTCAGCGATTCGCTGCTTGGCGAAATTTACGATACCCCGGTGCGAACGGTGCGTGCTGAAGGACGAACATTCGTTTGGTCGGAACAGTAATGCCAACAATCTCACCTACAGAATCCAAGGACCAGGAAACGCCAATAAAGTTGTCGCGTGAGTTCTCTGGCACGATTACCAAAGAAAAGCGCAGATCAAGCGATCAAAGTGAACGGCAGAGTCCAAGAGGCTTGCGGCGCTTGGCCTACGCTATTCCTCTTTTGTTCATCGGCTTAATCATAGCTTTTTGTATTGGTCTTTATGTTGGTTATCAGAATCTGGATTTCGCGTTGCTCCAACACGACCCTATCGCACGCAACGTTTTCTTTCGATTACGGCTTCCTCGAGTAATCATGGCAGCGATCATTGGCGCGTCTCTAGCTAGTGTCGGCGCGGCTCTTCAGTCACTCTTCCGGAATCCGCTGGCCGAACCATTCACACTTGGAGTCTCAGGAGGGGCCGCTTTAGGGGCAGGGATTGCTATTGTTCTCGGCCTGGGAGTTAGGGTAGCAGGCGTTCCGATTATTTTCATAGCGGCCTTCGCGGGATCGTTATTAGCTGTCTTCGTTGTCTATCGCCTTGCCCACACCGGAGCCGTCGTATTGCCAGGGGCACTGTTGTTATCGGGTGTCGTGATGAACTTCTGTGCTTCGGCCGGGGTCCTTCTGCTTCAATATATAGCCAGTTCCAGTCAATCTTTGCAGATTCTGCGTTGGCTAATGGGCAGTTTGGATGTAGTCGGATTCGATTTAATTTGGAGAGTATTAATATTTCTGATTCCAGCCTGGGTCGTGTTAATGGGTCATGCAAATGATCTGCACCTGCTCGCGATCGGGGAGGAATCGGCAGCCAGCCTCGGAGTTAACGTGCGTCGAACGGAACGAATAGTTTACGTTGTCAGCTCGCTAATTGTTGGTGTCACAGTTTCGATTAGCGGTGCAATTGGTTTCGTCGGTTTGATTGTGCCGCACATAGCACGGTTGCTCTTCGGCCAGGATGTAAGGGTTTTGCTTCCTACGTCGTTCTTGTTGGGAGCCGCGTTTCTAGTTCTTGCTGACAGTCTCGCACGTGTCGTTGTTTCACCAAGCGAGCTTCCTGTTGGTATAGTCACGGCCTTGGCAGGCGGACCAGTTTTTCTTTGGCTGCTCCGAACTCGCCGTCGTTACTCTGCCATATAACAATGGCTGTGAGACAGCTTTAGAGCTAATCGAACAAAGGATCAAGAAGAAGATGAGGGCAAGGGCATTAATGGTATTGGGGACGGGTTCTCATGTAGGCAAATCTCTGATCACGGCTGCATTGTGTAGAATCTTCTCACAAGAAGGATTTCGCGTGGCCCCGTTCAAAGCCCAGAATATGGCTCTAAACTCGGCCGCAACTCCTGATGGGTTTGAGATCGGACGCGCTCAGGCAATGCAAGCGGACGCGGCGCGAGTTGCGGCGACCGCAGATATGAATCCGATCTTAATCAAACCATCTTCCGACACCGGCTCACAAGTGATCGTGAAAGGGCGTGTGTGGGGACAAGTAACGGCCGCTGACTATCATCAACATCGCGTGGAAGAACTTTTTCCCACGGTTTTGGAGTGCTATGAAAGACTTGCCTCACAATATGATGTCGTCGTCCTTGAAGGCGCGGGCTCGCCGGCCGAAATTAATTTAAAGGCGCATGACATCGTAAACATGCGGATGGCGGAAGCCGCCGACGCATCCTGCCTATTAATCGGAGATATTGATCGTGGTGGGGTCTTCGCCTCGCTCTACGGAACGCTGGAACTGTTGGAGCCGGAAGAACGACGGCGCGTGCGTGGTTATCTCATAAACAAGTTCAGGGGAGATGTGTCGCTATTGAAACCTGGTCTGGAGATGATTAAGCCTCGCATCAACATTCCTTGCCTTGGAATTATCCCCTACCTGCCGAACGTTGGGCTGGATGAGGAAGATGGCGTGGCTATGGAGGACCGAAAAACAGTCGCAAGAGTCTGGCGTGATGACGATGACACGCGCGATCGTCGTTTGCGAATCGGGGTAATTGCTCTTCCACACATGTCAAACTTCACCGACTTCGATGCCCTCGCGGCCGAACCGTCCGTGGCACTGGCTTATCTAACTCGCGCGGGGGAAGCTAAAGAAGCGGACATAATAATCATTCCTGGAACAAAGCAGACGATCAACGATCTGCGATGGCTGCAAGCCGAAGGATTCGACAAGGCAATTCAAGCGCAGGCGACGCGGGGCTTTACCATCGGCGTTTGCGGGGGAATGCAAATACTCGGTTTGGATATTCGCGATCCTGCGGGTGTTGAAGGCGGCGGAGAGGTGCGAGGACTCGGACTACTTCCAATTAGTACGACACTCGAGGCGGAAAAGATAACGCGTCCCGCCAGCGTGGAGTTATTGAGCGATCAGATCTTCGGTGAAATCATGGAATGTGGTATCGCAACAGGTTACGAAATCCACCTGGGTGTCACCGAATATAATTCGGGAGCTAAACCGCTTTTTGAACTTACACGTACAGGTGATGCTCATTCAGTGTTAGACGGGGTTGCCAGTGGAGATCACCGGATCATTGGGACTTATCTTCATGGTCTATTCGATGATGATAGATTCCGTCACGCTTTCGTTAGAGCCGCACGTGCTGCTTGTCATCTAAATCCGCCCACCACTTACGCGAACGTCAAAGCGGAACGTGAGGCACGCTTTGATCGCCTCGCCCAGCATGTTCGCCAAGCGATTGACCTGAACGAAATTTACGGTTGGCTGAAAATCAATGCCAAAACACAAGCTGTGACTTAGAGCCTCTGGCCCAGACAAAGCAGATACTCGTGAATTGACTCCTGATCGGCACCAAAAGTTCTTGCTAACGTTTTACTGAGGATGTAGTATCTCTAGACTGACGTGATATGTTGGCGGTCCTAATCACCGTCATCTTAATTTGGCTTTCATAAGGAAGTTGTAATGTCAGCCTCCTCCTCCCAAGCTGAGCAAATCCTAATCCTCGACGTAAGCCGCCAAAGACTTCGAAGCGCATTCAACTGCACTCGACTGCCCCACTCTTTGAGATTTAGATAACTTCAGTATGGAAATCGCACAAGCAATCCCAGTCTTACTCACCGAATCCGCCGCACCGCCGAAATCAGTGGGACTGCCGGTTAAAGATCTAGGCACAACTTACTCGATGGCGCAGGCAGTTCGATGGCTTGATGAACACACCTTCGCTATTGGGCGGTGGGACGGCACCTTGACCGTCTTTCACCGCAGGGTCGGCCCGGCATGCGCTCCAATCATTTCGGCAGCCCTAACCGTCCCTTCCTTCGGCGGAATAGAGATGATCGCCAAAATCAAACAATCGATGTTCGCATCATCCAATGAGGCGCAATCAATCATTGTCTGGCAGGGCGGCAGGTCGGTTGACGGCGGGATCCGATTTCAAAAGACGCTTTTCTACGACGATGCGATTGGCATTGCGAATGATGGAACGACTACCGAATGCGACGGTCGCCTGTACTTTATCTCTGCACATGCAAACGGGTTTTTGCTCATTTGGCATGTTGTTGAAGATTGCGAAACTTTCAAATTGTTGCACACCATCGATCTGCGCTCATCGAATCCTGTTCCGAGTCCCTATCCGTTGAAAAACATTCGAGGTGTTGAGAGATGGAATCCTGGTTTCGTCGTTACGGGCTCTGAAGACGGAGATATCTGTCTGGTCAATGTTGTTGAAGGATCGGTGACGGCTCGAATGTGTTACAACAAATCAGCGCAACGCGGAATCAACGACATTGACACTTGTGGCAATCACCTGCTGTTGTCGAACTGCTCGGTTGGCCCAGACGACAAGAACCTTTGGCTTTACCGGATCAACGTTGACGGGTTCGAGTTGCTAGACTCGGCAAATCTCAGAATGGATTCGACGCGAAATCAGGTTTTCAATTTCTGCATTGATCAGGCCGTTGTGGGGGACAAGCAATATTTCTTTTCTGCGACTGAAGAGGGCTTCGTGTGGATAGGTTTTGTGGAAAATGATCGACTGGTTATACTTGGGAAAGAAGAAGTTTCCACTCGTATCGGAGCTGCCCTGGCGTATGAACCGACCTCACGTCTGCTGGCAGTCGCAGGAGACAACATTCACCTCTTTGAAGTGCAGTAAAAAACAGATCGACGGGCCTCGCCGTCCGCAGATCGCTTATTTCCAAAATTCGCGGTGATTTGCTAACGCCAAAGGATCTTGACAGTCACATGGATTAGGCGTATAGCTCAGGCTGTTTGACGATTCGGTTTTTCCTCGCGAGATTAATTCACCAACCTCAGTCCTCAGCGCCTGACGTTGTATATCTCATCAGAACTCTCGTAAGGATGCGATGAAAACCCAAAGCTGAACTTATCTGCGCTGGCTGCATTCATCTACGTGTGATGAACTCGGAACCTTTGACAGTGCAGCGGTTTTCTGGGAGTGCCGTTCATGCTATTAAGTTTTCCTGCCAGAGTAATGCTCCTCCAGCGCCTGATATTAAGAGGATGCGACTGGTTGTCAGACAAGTCGCTGACCGTTAAGAATGTGTGTACAACTGATTACAAGGGGTACTATGTTTAAAGTCAGTGCATTTGACGCAATTGGGCGCTTCTTAGAGCAGCAGGAATTGCTCATTATGGCCGAGCGCCTCGGTGTGGGTGAGGTTGTTGATCTAGCCCTTGTGTCTCCTGAAGATGCTAAACAAATGATCCGGGAGTTAGAGCGGATATTAGACTTCCCAGCGGGTAGTTCAGTATTAACGTATAAACAAATTCTCGTTGGACAGGAGCGCTCAATTTTAAATTGGGGCACGGCTAATGAAGATCACGCAGTCCTTTTAGATCTTGACCCTTATCCGATCTTCAGAAGAGTGCTTCGCACAGCGGTCGCAATTTCGAATCATATGCGCTCGCCCGAGGAAAACTTACTTTTATCAGTTATCCCCTCACTCCGAAAGACGACTACTTTTCCAAGGCACTTTCATCGAGAATCTCACCTGTCCTTGGAGCAGCTAAAGATGGAAGGAAAGAGCCCTAGCATATATCGAATGATATTTGACTTAGGGCTGGAAAATACCTCCGAAGTTCTCAATGTTAATCTTGTTCCCCGTCGGTGGCTTCTGCACCGTGATGGTCGAATTAAGGACAAATACACTAACCTGTTTCAACAACATCACGTTGAAATTTGCAAAGTCGGTGTTGAGGGGTTGGACTGTATTCAGGGACAGATAACCGAGGATATGCTGCCCTTTCCTGAAACGCATAGAAATCTAATGGTTGGCCGAGCTTTGATCTGGCTCGATGATCTATTCTTTCACGCTCCTTACTTGAGAAAGGGTCGGTCTATCTCTGAACTCCGAGAACATCCCAGATCGCTAGTCATAATCAACGAATTCTGTTCAAACAGCTACCGCAATATTCCCTGGACGCCCAGTGTACGGCGATTACTTGGTAAGCTTGTACCAGACGTGAATTAGCTCAAGGAGAGACCATGAGTGTAACTTCATCCTCGCGGTTAAATACTCACGCTCAGATAAGGGTGAGATTGTCGAGATAGAAAGAAAGAAGGAGCATGAAAGATGAGTAAAAAAAGAGAAGGTCAGAATCTGATCTGGCAGGGCCGTTTACACATTGGAGATGAGCCGGGCGCTTATGGCGACGCAACCTATGTAGGCTTGAGCCTGGAATTACCGATTGAGGTCATTCCCTTCCCCGACAACCCAGCGTCGAAGGATGAAATAATATTGACCTTAAAAGCGGAGGGTATCGAACCAGACCGGGGTTACCCAGGCCACAAAGTCACAGTAGTTTCCTACGGCCAAAATTACACCGATAAGCTCGAGCGTTCCGAGCCCAGGACATTGGCCGATGCCCGCTTAGATATTAAAAGCCACGGCGAGCTGATATTGAAAATTAACGGGGAAGTTCCCCGATACCTTGCGATCCGGATAGAAGTAGATTTGGAAGTCGAACCAGGATTGTATCTTGAAACCGTAATAAGTCGATTGAGCCTGAGTTCGTCGAGCCATTATGCCTACCTTGGGTATCGCTACCAGGACAATCACGATAGTGCGAAGTAAAGTGGGAGAGAGAAAAACGTGAAGTACCGAACCGAACGCGACGGCACGCACCGACATGCTCAACGACGGAACGAGTTCTTGTTTTTGCAATTGATTATTGCTATTCACTAACAAATGTGCAAGCCTGTGGCCGGATTTGTGTTCTTTAGCTTTAACCTTCCTGAAGTAGAGCATCGGGTATGTCGTATCCGAGGCACACCAACTCCACTTGGTTCCGGGTTGTGGCAGTGGTGTGTGTGTGGGAACAAAACGATCGTGGTGTCAAACAGGCCATCCTTGCCGCATCAGGCAAAGAGCACACCTGTTTTTCTACATTGACGTTTGGGCAACAATCATGAACATAGCTTGTTTATTAGCCGTTGTGTTGTTGGTTTACAGTTTGTCATTCGCGCAGAATCCCGACTGCCGCGCATCATGGATGCCACCAGACACGCCGGCGTTTTGCGCTTGGGAGAAAGAGCCATCCCTCCCCGAAGCACGGACGTATCATGCGGTAGTGAGGTTCTCGAACTTTGTGTATGTGCTCGGCGGTTACCGCTTTGATCCGACGACCAACCAAGTTATTTATTACGACAGCGTCGTGCGATCGACAATGGGTAGCAACGGACACTTGAGCGCGTGGACAGCCGAACCACCCTTCAAGAGTGGCCGCGCTGGAGTTGGTGCTACCGTAGTCGGTCAGTGCCTGGTTGTAAGTGGAGGTAGTTCGTCGACCGCAACATCAGCTACTTATTATGACGATATTCAGTATGCGCGTATCGGGAGCAATGGTCGTCTTTCAAACTGGACCACTAGTCCATACCGCCTGAAAACTCGACGGTCCAATCATTCCCTCGTCGCCCTCAAGACAGATCGTGGAAATGTTCTCAACGTCGTTGCTGGAGTTACCCAAGTCGGACAAGATACTGTTCACTTGGATACGATTGAATTTGCAAGCGTCCGAGATGATTGTTCGATAGGCGAATGGACACTTGCGAACTTTCATCTCAAGGGAGGCCGAAGCTCACCGCAGGCTCTCGCAGTCAAAAACAATGTTGTGGTCATCGCCGGGTGGGGTGATCTCGATTTGGTCGATGTCTTCAACGACGTCCAGACTTCTGCGCCCCGCTCTGATGGCTCACCTGCTCCGTGGAAAACTGCGCTTGGCCGATTAACGACGGGAATTTACGGTCACACGACCGTGTTTGCTGAGTTATTGACGCCACCTAACTCGTCGCTCCTCTTGAGCACTGGTGGGCAACCGGGTACGGGCGCCTATTCGAATTGGATCAGTTATGCCTATGTATTGCCAGGCAGTCCGATTCCTGATGGAATCGGCCAGTGGCGCATTGCGCCAAATGGAAAGCTGCCAACGGGGCGCACCGGGCTTGGTTCATTTGAATCGGCCGCCCGCCTCTATGTGATCGGTGGCAATGATACGAGCGGACAGTATCGCGACGTTCTTTCGGCACGCTTCGATTTCGGCCGGCCATAACGATTTGAGCCAGGGAAACGTGTCTGTCAGCAGAACTCGTTGCAAAGCTCGGCGCTTAAGTCACCCACGCGCTTGATTTGAATTCGCGCTCGTTCGCGATTCGGTGATTCGGATAAAAAAACCACCGCAAGCATGACTGCTGCATCAAGGCGATAAGCTAATTCTACTCTACGAGGAAGGAAGGCAAGAGGGAATTGAGTGCCGTAGCCTGCCACGAAGTCCGAATCAAGATGGCCATACTCGGCGATTCGTGCTAACTCAAACGACGGGTCACCGACAAGTGCGTTTGACCAGTCAATAATCCCTTTGATATCCCTTTCCCGAACCAGGAGATTAGCTGCACGGAAATCCATGTGGAGAAGGCAATCCTTTCTGTCTACCTGTGCAATCAGTCGGAGCAGTGCAGGACGGGACGGCATCTCGATTTGGGTTCCACTGATTCTACTTACCACGTTCGCTCGCCTCAGCATTCTTTCCGAAAGAACCTCAGGAAGTCGTGCTCCTCGTTGGGCAACAGGAGTAAAGGCTGGGGGGGCAAGCCGATGCAGCCGATTTAATAGCTCCCCCATCTGCCGTGGTGAAGGTGATGAATTGTCCGTCTCGACAAAACTCGTAATCAGAAAATCACAGCGTGCTCCGAAATGAAGGGCCAGCATTTCGGGCGCGGGTAAATCATGGTTACGCGCATGGGATAGCAGAAGGGCTTCCTGCTCCAGTAACTCGCGCGCATCGATGTTCGAATCGTTGTCATTATGTATCCATCGCTCCCACGGAGACTTTATGACAACCATTCCGAAGCGTTCAGATCGAGCGCGACATACAACAAATTCAAGGCCGGACGAAAGAAAACGCAGACTGGAAATGGCCCAAGTATTCTGGCATGTTTGAAGTTCAGTGTTGATTTGGGCAAGGACTCGCCCGATGTCTAGATTTGTCATTTGTAAATCTTGATTAATCACTTGCAGCATTTCGATAGACGGTCTCGAAAATAATCTGCGCTGCCACTTGCGCAGTGCGCCCGGAGGGATCATAACGGGGAGCTACTTCTACGAGATCGATCGCGACTAGGCGTAGCATCCGTAGCTGATCGATTACATCCATAAGAGTGGCCACATCCAGCCCTCCGTAAGTTACATTTCCCGTTCCCGGCGCATCCGCGGCATTCAGAACATCAATGTCGATTGAGAGATAGACCCTATCGCAATCCCTATTGAAATCTCGCACTAGCTCCGACAGCGATTCCTGGGCGCCGCGCTTTCGAATTTGGGCTGCCGTAATCACGTGGAACCCGTTATGGATTAGGAATTCAAATTGGTCCTTCCGAGTAACGCTTCCTGCACCAATAAAGGCGATCCGGGAAGGCGAGATTCCCGGAAGCTCGCTGATTCGACGCGCATTGGAACCGTGATAGATCGGCCCATGAAGGGCGCTGTTGCTGCCGAAGTCGAAATGATGATCGATCTGAATATAGCCGATCCTATCTGCCGAGTCCCGCTCCTTGTTTGCAATCATAACGCCCGAAAAGAGCGCGAACGAGATTGAGTGGTCTCCCCCAAGCAGAATAAGAGTGGCGCCGGACTGGGCAAGTTGCTGTGTTTCGATGGCTAGAGCCTGAAACGTTTTTTTGATATTGGTCGGGTAGACATGAAGGTCGCCTACATCACAAAGGGAAGGGTTTTGATAGCGGAAAGCCTGACCGGTTCTAGTGTCGAGCATTTCGTGCTCCCCCAAGCTGTCCAGGTAGGAGGAAAAAACCCGACTGGCGTGGCGTATTGCGCCAGGGCCCTCACTCGCTCCTGGTCTCGAGCTGGCCGTAGCATCAAATGGCACACCTGCTGCGATGTAAGCGCACTTAGGCACCGACGCGCGGTTTACCAACTTGCTACCGAATAGAGTTGCTACGCCAGCCCAACCTGGACTGGGATCCTGCGCGAAATCCGCAGAAGAGATATCAGCCAGCAGTTCCCGATAATCTTCTCGCTTCATCATCTACTCACGTATTCTGTCGCCGAGCTCCTGGCGACGAGTTTATCACTTCATGGGCCACCGCTATTTTCTCGAGGAATCTAGACCAACTCTCGTCAGCACTCTGATGATATGGATGAAACACAGGGGGCATGTCCTCACGCCAGCAGGAGAAATTCCAGGTGAAAATTCGGTCCTTCAGGCTTTCAAAGTACGGTGTCAGAGGATAGGGCACAAAATTGTATAAATTGTATAACCACACTACCGAGGACCACCGACGCATGGCCGTCAGGGTTTTATCGTGAGAGCTGGGCTGCTCCATCGGAAGTCCGCCCAGAAGGTTCAAGACGACGTTGATACCTGCGGCCTTGATCTGTTTGAGCTTGGCCAAATACACATCCTCGTCGGGCATGTCCTTGGCAGACTGCTTCAGCATGTCCCGGTCCGCTGTTTCTAAGCCAAGTTCGACCACAACCACGCGCAATTTGCGCATCAAATCAATCAATTCACCGTCGATTTGGTTTATGTGGCTTTGGACAATGAGCCGGTAACGAGGGTGTTGGGCCAAAACCTTGCACAGGTTCGCTATTCCTTCTCTTGATTGGCCGAAGGTCTTATCACCTATGTAGAGCAGTTGCGTGTCGGGGAATAATTCCTCGAACTGCTTCACCTCGGCCTCCAGAGCCGAAAGCTCCACAACGTATAGTTTTCGAGACCATGCATCGCCGCAGAAGCTGCAGTTGTATAAACAGCCGTGACTGGCGTTGAGACGCAGCAAGGGCACCTTGTAGCCCGCGAGTCTTGAATAGTTGGGCGTCCAGGTAATCCGACCTCGCCTACTCTGTTCTATCCCGCTGACGCTTCCGTCTCCAGTGCAGGAAATCAAAGCGGTAATACGTTCTACATCGATGAGACCGCGATAGACTATGAAGGCATCTTCCTGATTGACTAGCCCGGCCATGTTTCCGCCTATCACTGGAAGCCGGCCTAACTCAAGCAAACGTTTAGAGACTCCCGTCGCGATGTCCAGGTTTTGAGCGAGGGGCGATAGCATAACGATCTCCCCTTCTTCAATTCTTGGCAATAGTTCGGACAGGCAAACATCCGCCTCCGGCTCACAGCCCGAAAGATCCAGAAACTGATAGTCGGAACCAATCGCCTCAAGCAATCCCGCCAGGTGAGCGATCCAAAGTGGCAACTCCCAAAGAGCGTCTTCACGAATGAAGTACTCTGGGATTGCTGAAGCAAACTTCTTTGAATAGTCTTTATAGTAAGCGGACAACTGCTGGTTTGGGTCGGCACTTGACGGAAAGGGTAGCTGCACTAACCAGATTGGTCTCATAACGCAACTCCACACCCGAAGGGCGGATGAGTTAACAGAACGCGCGATGTTCTCCACGAAACAGGGGGACCAAGGGCTGGCTGCCGAAGCTATATCGAGTCAGAGATAATTCGGAAATAGGTTCCGAGTTGACAGACAGTCGTCTAACAATGAAGTAGCGTGAAGGGCACATCTCTCGACGGATGAGGCCGTCAGCACTTCCACCCAGTCGTTTTCAGCACCGGGCACTCCATGAATGCACCGCTAGTGTCGCAGGTAAATCTCAGTCACTGATTAAAAATCTGTGTGTTGAGACATACCTAGACCGTCGGCACTGTTCCAGCGCTTCGCCCAAAAACTCAACTGGACCTCTACTCACCAGCAATATGAAAGCTTCACAAGCGCAATTGCACTTGGATCTATATCCCGTGCAAGTGAGGCGCCAAAGTGATGGAACAAGAGCCATTCCACGTCAACTCCCGTCGCCTGCTTGATCTGGTTTTTCTGGTCATCGTTTAGCTCGACGCCCGATACCACAGCCTTAAGGATGCTTCTCGAAGGGGGCCAGGTTTTGTTTATGTTCCTATCGTCCGTATTTTTTTGGGTCTTTTCGTTGGCCATATCGCTTACCTCTTTTCCGGATGCTGGAAGATACCCTCTACCAGCACCAAGTGAACCGCAGCAAGGAAACCAAATTGGGATTGATGTCACGCGCAAGGGACCCGCCGACCTGTTGCGCGACGAGGAATGTGACCTCCACACCGATATCCTCCTTGATCCTTTGGGTTTGTTCGTCGGTGAGTTTGACTACTGCCAGCGTGGTTAGATGTGATTTTTCGACAGCGTCACTATTTCGATCATTAGCCATCTTAACCTCCGATAAGAAAGATGCGCGGCATTGTATTCTCGCCTTTGTTAAGAGTAAAGGGCTTTGCGGACGAGAAGGTCTTCAAGGAATGGCTGCACAGCCCTGGCAACTTTGTGCTGATCTTGGCAGGAATAACAACTCAGGCGGCCGATTGACTAGCGAACCATGTTGGAGACTACAATGCAAGACAATTGAGATGCCGGAAAAAACTGCAGTAAACAAGAGCACAGACATAGCACCTTCTGATCAAGGACTTGAACACCCTCGTTGGAAAGGGCGCAAGCATGATGCTTCGCAAAGCTAAAGGTGTGCTCTTCGATCTCTTTGGTACCTTGATAGACGTCGATCAAGCCCGACTCCCTGCGCTGCGCATCAATGGCAACATCGTACCTTCCACTCTGCCCGTCTTATCTCAGGAGATTGCTGAAGCATACGATGATATCGGCATTGAACGCATACTCATCGAATTGATTTTGACCCTCAAGGATCGCGAGCACAGGAACGCTGATGATTACGCAGAACTGCCGGCGTGGTCCATTTTCGCGCGCGTTCTTGAGAGGCTCGGAATCCCTCAGGATGACGCAAGCATGGAGTTAGCAACGCATTTGAGTGATGTCCAAATGCGTGTCACGGCTAACGCAGTCTACGCACTGCCAGGAGCGCGGAAGGTGCTGGAACACTTAAGGCATCGCGAATTAAGGACTGCTCTCGTGTCGAACTTGGACAACGTGAGCTCAGTCCCATGGCTTCTTGAGGCGGCTGGCCTCTCGTCGTTATTTGACACCATCGTCTTATCGGGAGACGTAGGAGTTTGTAAGCCACATGAGAAGATTTTCTTGAAGGCTTTGGCTGACCTGAATTTCAGTGCCGCCGACGTCGTTCACGTCGGCGATGAGGCTATACCTGATATCTGGGGGGCGGGTCGCATGGGCATGCAGGCAGTTTGGTTAAACTCCACGAATATTCCTTATCCTCAGGATAGATACGAACCGGCCTTGACTCTCGTTAGCCTTGAGGAACTGCTGTGCTACTTCCCTTGAAACGCGCTTTCTGAAATAGCACCCTCATTCGAGTACTTAAAGTTGTGGAATTCTGCTGAAGCTTCGCAGAGCACAATGAAGCGGTAAGAGATCACACCTCGTCTGTCAGGGTCCAGCATAAAGTCGAAACTCAACTTCCCGAAGGAATCAGCCGCCAACTCTACAATTGCCGGACCTGCCGCTAATTCTCTCGGGCCGTGTCGCGGGAGACCCGCCACCAAAGCTTTGACCCAGTTGCCGGTACGGTTCTTCATATACAAAGAAACCGTTACGCTCTTTTCGTCCGGAGCAACTTTGAATGATAGTGGTCTGACATCCAAAGGACCTTGCGCAAGGGCCATGGATACTCCCAGGCAGTTCGCACATAAATCTTTTCTGCGAACGTATGTTTCATCCTTAATCCATCGGTCAAGGGCGAAGTACGACATTGCGCCACATGTTGGGCAGGGGCTCTTGCCACGACAAACTGCGCCAGCCACGAATCCGTTTGAGCTCTCACGGTCAAAACTAAAATCCCTGTTTGCGACCTGGTCAAGAAAGCGATTGGCAATAGCTGTGTGTAATCGGTCTAGCGCAGCCTGCAAATACGCTAGCAGCACCGCGATGTAGATTCGACTTCTTAACAGATTCGGCAACTGGCTATAGGTCAAAATCTTTTCAGCAAGTAATCGGCACTCTTGTATTGGCTGAGGTTCCGAAGCGGAGAATGGGTAAAGCGCGAGCACGTCGATGCGTCGCAAGAGTTCTTGTGCGTCACGGCGCAGCGTATGAAAATCTTTTCCGTAATGCCCAATCCGCAACCAACCACGGTGGTCTACCGGTTGATCGAATAGTATGACCAGGTCACGGTCGCATCCATATTCCACTAATTCGCACTTTGCATTATCCCAGACCGTGTCACCGTCATCGCTGACGACGGATACGGGACCATCCAATTCCGGGCTTATCTGCAATCGAACGCCCGAGCAGCCCTTGCAGTCTATGGAGAAGTGAAGCTTCTCTTCCTGCTTCGTCGGAACTAACCGTTGAGACGGCAGAATTCTAAGGTCCGGACTTCCAAGAAGAAGGAACGCGTCGAAACCTGATCCCTGATCCTCAGTTCCACACAACGCGGCGGCAGCTTGTCCCATCGTTGCCCCGGTTGCAAGCATCCCTTCGAAGATGCAATTCAACCACTGAGTGCTCGGCAAAGTCAGGTAGGAGCCGATCACCCCTACCGCTGCCCCGGCGAGCAGGCCAAAGGTGTAACCAGTTCCATCACCAAACGCGTTGCCGGTAAAGGGAATTGCATGGCAACTGTTCAGAAACCAGAGGAGAGGAGATGCGTGCACAGTCAAAAGGAGTTCCGTCGGAGAGTCTTCGTCCCTGTTAAGGCGAAAACATTTTCCATCAAAGAAGCAAACAGGTGCTTGCGTGAGGCGATGCTCCGGCAGTCGGGGCTCCATGTGCCCGCACAAGGCGACATCTCCTAGCGAGACATCAAACGACACCCCGTGCGCGCAGAGGCTCATAACCGCAATATCATCGGAAGACCATGGCAACTGTATTTCGCTAATCGTGGTCTCACCGGTTTCTGCACAATGAAAACGTGAGGTGACCTTCCGGGCGAGCCCATCATACTCCGCGAATCCAATCGCGCCTGTGGGCTTCCATTTTAGAAACATGATGAGGGTCTTGACGACCAGCCATGCCAGTTGTTCGGGAGTGAAGGCCGTCAGGAATCCATACAAGAGAGCCTTATCGTGGCCCACCTCGCGAAGTCGATTAGCCCGGCCCGGGGTGCTTGCAAATGCTTCATCCAGGCGATCGTTAAGCATAAAGATTGTCACAGACCGTGACTCCGGCAAGGCGGCCATGACCGTCATTAATGCCTCTGATGTTTCAGCGCAGCAAAAGGAAGCGGATGTGGCACAAGCGTAGGCCTTTGCTATTTCCGCTATCCGCTCGTCGCAGCAGACGACCGAGGTCGGCAATTGCAGAATTGGGTACGTTGGCTCCGCGCCTCTTTCTTCATCTTCCTCCGCTACTTTCACTTCGTGGCGTCGCAGCCATCGACACACGGCATTACGGTTCAGAGTTTCAGGACTAAGATTGAAGACTAGGCGCTCTCCCGTGAGTTGGAGCTTGAGAGGCACTGACAGATTCGGGGACAAGCGAACGGAGAGGTCCTTTTTCTGTCTGCTTTGTTGAAAACTCCACATCGAATTTGTCCATTCCACATCGACGCTGATGGCGAGGGTTAATGATATAGCAATGTGCGGAAAACCGAAAAACGGATGCAATCCCCATTGCTCGTCGTGAGCAAATCGCTTTCAGAAACTTGTAATGTCCGTTTGCACATTTCTGCATCTTGCAGCCCGCCATGGTGTAGCTCAATTTCACTTACTTAGATCGGATACATCACCAACCGCCAAAAGGATCTTGACAGTCATATGGATTAGGCGTATAGCTGCTGAGTCGTTAACGGTTTGGTTTTTTCCTCGCGAGATTGATTCACCAACTCAGTCCTCTGACGTTGTATATCTCATCAGATCTCTCGTAAGGACACCATGAAAAATCCAAAAACTGAACTTATCTGGGCCGGTTGCCTTCATCTAGGTGATGAACTCGGAACCTTTGGCTGTCAAGGGTTTTCTGGACTCTCTTGTGAGTTTCCATTCATGCTATTGAGGGTTACTGCCAGCGTAGATTGAGCGTTCCAAGCCAAGGATACTGGCCGAAGCCCGCTTAGATATCAAAAGCAAGGGCGAGCTGATATTGAAAATTAGCGGAGAAGTATCCCGATACCTTGCGATCCGGATAGCAGTAGATTCGGCAGTCGAACCCGGACTGTATCTGGAAACTGTAATAAGTCGATTAACCCTGAGTTCGTTGACCCATTATGCCTATCTTGGGTATCGCTACCAGGACAATCCTGAATAGTGCGAAGTAAAAGTGGGCAGAGAAAACATGAAGTAGAGAACTCGAATAACGGCGGCACGAGCTCTATTCTGCAGTTGATTATTTGCTCTTGATTTGACAAAGGTTCCAATCCTAATTGCCGGATTTTGTGTTCTTGAGCTTTAGCCCTCTCCACTGAGTCCTGCTTTGTTTAAGCGTGGCCCGTGGCCCTCGATCTTTTCAACTGATCACTCTAACGCTCGCCGGTCCCTCGCTTGGTCCGCGCAACAACCTCAACCCTATGAAGGAGGAGTAATGGCACTAAGTTACGTTTGCGAATTCAACCTCAAGCCTACGGGCAGTTCCGCTGAAAAATATCTTACCAGCATTAGTCGTCAATGGCCGGCTCTTTATGCAGAGCTGAAGGGTGTTCGTGGAACACTCCTATTGGCGAATGCTTTTGCGCTCGCAGGACCCTATTCATATCTGTGGCGAGTCGACATTGATTCTTACAAGACTCTCCAGGTTATTGACGATGCTCTCAAATCGAGCGAGGCGGAGTGGCGTAAGGCTCGCGCCGAGTGGTTCGAAAATCGAACCGAGGTTCGTGCCCGCTTGCTGAATATCGACGACGAGTCAAACTATGTCGAGCGATCAGACAAGCGCGACGGATTAGTTCACTTTGTTTTGGCTTACGCTTCCAATGGTGACCCAAGGAAGACCCGTAAGGTATTCCGCACGGATCTTCTGAAGTCCTACCGGGGCAACAAAAACGTTCGTGCCGCTCAACACTTAAGCGCTGTTTTGCAGCCTTCCAAAGACAGGGCGGGAGAAGTATGGGCTCGTTTGGCAAACTTGGACAGCGTTGAGGCAGTTGCTGCGGCTGCTCCTGGCGGAGTTACCAGCCTTTATGGCGAACTGCGCGAGGTAAACGGCGCTCTGATTGCCGGAGCCTGAGTCTCAGTCTCTGTGGTCCATATTTACGCGCCGGTCGGAAATGGCTCAACTTTCAGGCGCCTTTTCCAACGTTGTAGTCCCTCAATTGGAATGCAACCGTGATGGCGAAACGTTATCGTCGCCTAAGTCACATTGAGGCTCTCGGTCCAAGCGCTGCGGCGCTTTTGCGTGAGCGTTCAGCCGTCGTTCTTGGCTGCGGCGCGTTAGGTACCGCGGTGGCTTCGCTACTCGCCCGCTCCGGAATTGGTCGACTGCGACTCCTGGACCGCGACGTAGTAGAAGAGTCGAATCTTCCCGACCAGTTTCTCTACACAGAAGCCGATGCTCGGAACCAGCGTGCGAAGTCGGAAGTCGCTGCTGCTTGCCTTCGAGAGGCTAACTCGGAAATCAGGATCGAGGCTGTGGTTGCTGATCTGGCAGCCGACAATGCCGAAGCGTCGGTCGAGGGTTTTGATCTGATTTTTGATGCGACCGACAACCTGAATACCAAATACTTAATAAATGAGACGGCCATCGCAACATGCACGCCGTGGGTTTATGCGGGATGTGCCGGTAGACTCGGAACTGTTCTGGCGGTCATTCCAAGTCAGACTGCCTGCCTGCGCTGCATCTGGCCTAGTGTCCCCACGTTTGTTGATAGCTGCGAGAGTATGGGATTAGTGCCCGCGACTGCATTCGTAGTAGCGGGGATGCAGGTAATGGAAGGTCTGAAGATTCTGCTCGGTCAATTGCAAGATCTCAACCAGTTTGTGTTGACGATCGACCTCTGGTCCGGTCGTTTTCGTAGGCTGTCGAAGCCTGCCTTTCCGAACTCAGACCATCCCTGCCCGGCATGTGAATTGAGACAGTTCGAACAGTTGGGGCGGCAGGGAAGTATGGAAGCAACTTTAATGTGCAGTGGCCGTACCGTGCTGCTCTCTCGGAAATACAGTTCACCCTTCAATTATGAAGTCGTTGCTAATCAGATAACCAGAAGGTTTCCTGTCATGAGAGGACCGGGATATTTTTCCTTTGAGATCGAGGGGCATAAGCTCTTCATCTATCAATCCGGGCGAGCGCTGGTGGTGGGAAGCGGCGACGCGCATCGTGCCAGAGCTCTTTACGAAAGCGTTTTGAATGATGTCTAAGCCTAGCTGCTATCTTGATCATGCTTCGACGGCGTTTCCGCGAGCCCCCGGAGTAGCGGAAGCCGTTTGTTGGGCGCTTGACCACTTTGCGACTCCTAACCGGGGTGTCTACACCCAATCAGATGAGGCAGCCCAAACGGTTCAGTCCTGTCGCCAGGCAGCGGCGAGACGATTCGGCGTTGATGATGCACGGCGTGTGATATTCACCGCAGGCTGTACCGACGCAATTAATCAAGTCATCCATGGCATGCTCGGCCCGGGCGACACAATTCTGGCTTGCACTTCAGATCACAATGCGGTTCTCCGACCGTTACACCAACGCGGCGCTGAAGGACTGAATGTGCGTCTGCTTCCTGCCAACAAGCTCGGAATCATGGAGCCAGCATTATTAAGAAGCGCACTCATAACCACGGAATGTGATCTTTTAATTCTCACTCATGCTTCGAACGTGACTGGTGCGGTTGTCGCTCTGGGAGAGTGTCTATCACTGGCAGCGGCTGCGGGTGTTCCAGTTCTTCTCGATGCAGCGCAGAGTGCGGGTTTACTTCCTTTGGATCTTGATCGACTTGGCGTCGCCGCTACGGCCATCCCGGGTCACAAAGCGCTGGCTGGGCCGCCGGGGATTGGCCTTCTTTGTCTCGGACTTGACGTTAATCTCCGGCCTTTGCGTCAAGGGGGTACGGGCGCAAATTCTGAATATCCAGAGATGCCTTCTTCAGGTCCTGATCGTTATGAAGCCGGCACGCCTAACGTTCCGGGTATTTCGGGTTTGCTGGCTGCTCTTGAGGGCGAACCACCAGATCCGTCCTGGATGATGCACTTGAGAGCCGAAGCCTGCCGCTTCTTAGCAACGTTAGAGGGAGTAACCGTCTTTGGGCCGATGACAGGTCAGCCAGCCGTCCCAATTGTGAGCTTCACTGTTGCAAATTTGCCGGCCGAGGTTGTTGCCCTCTGGTTCGCTGAACAGAACATAGCTGTTCGTGGAGGTCTGCATTGTGCTCCCGGTGCTCATCGCGCTCTCGGTGTTTTTGAGGAAGGTGGCACGGTGCGGGTGAGTTTCGGGCCAAACAACAGTGAAGAAGATCTGAGCAATTTTTTTCAGACGTTAACACTCATTGTTCAGCAGTGTACTTCGGTGTGAAGTATCACGTCGTCCATCGTTTCAGCTAACCAGCAAAAAAGGAAGAAAACGATGCTTTATATCTATACGGCCAATGTGAAAGAAGGACAGTTGAAAAGTTATCAGCAGTGGATAACTGACAATCAAGAGCGAATCAGGAAAGTCGCTCCTGATGGTTGGAAACTAGCAGGTGTTTATGTTCCTGTCTTCGGTTTCGGACAGGCTCTTACAGAGATTCACTGGAATATCGAAAACTATGCGGCTTTTGACGTCGCGCACGCTTCCGCCGTCAAGGGAGGTCCGTATTTCGAATTGGTTAATGAGTGGTTCTCATATCTGGACGTAAAAAGTCAAAGTGCAAGACTGCTGAAAGACGTTACTAGTCCGGAAGCGCTGGTGTGCACGGAATAATCCCAGAGGCCACATGGCTCATTCCAAGGTATTCCTTTTGGGTATCGATGGCCTACCGCCACGGCCATTCTATCGCTTTGTGCGTGAAGGCCGTCTACCGCACTTTGCACGTCTTCTGGAACGCTCGGCCGTTCTGGACGTTGTATCCACGCTTCCGCCGCTAACTTGTCCCGCCTGGCTTTCTATAGCGTCAGGCGCAAGCCCAGGTACTATTGGAGTAGGGAACATTCTTTTACCTGTTCCCGGCCACTCGCCGGACACGATTCAGAACGGCTTCGATTCAACTCATTCAAAGGCTGAGTATATCTGGGAAACGTTGGATCGCAACGGTATGAAGGCCATCGTTGTGAAGTATCCAGGCAGTTGGCCGCCGCGTGACGGCAAATTCATCCAGGTTGATGGCGCCGGCGGCTACGCCGATATCTCCTGCGCATTTCAATCGCTTGACTCACTCACTTACATAGCCGGCGAAATCGATAAGTCCGCAATGGACTCTGCAAGCGATCTCTTTCCGGCGGGATACAAGGAAAACTGGAGGATAGATACAAGTGCGGAAGACGGTTTAGCGAAGATTATTGCCCGTGAGCCTAAAGGGTGGTCGGGACTCCGACAAGGAGCGGTCGCCGTATTCGAATCGATGCTTCATATCCAACCGCTGGGCCGGCAAGCGAAAGAGGTGGTCCATCTGCTTGCTTATCGCGAAGAAGGGAAGGCCTTCATTGTACTGTCTCGAACGAAAGACGCTTCGCAGGGCGTGCACCTTGCTCCTGGCTCGTGGAGTCAATGGTTCGAAGGTGAAGGCCCGGCTGGCTCTTATGCCTATCGTTACAAACTGATCGACTTGAATCTCGAGGCGCGTCGACTTCGACTCTATCGATCCGAAGGGCACAATTTGAGGGGATTTACCAGACCCGCCAGTCTCGCTGACGAGTTGCTGGCGGAGGTTGGTCCGGTAATTGAATGGACGGGCACGTACGATCTCATGAACGGGTTAATCGATTTAGATACACAATTGGAATTGTACGAGCAACACACTGCCTGGCTCACTCGTGTTATGGAACACCTGACTATAGCAGGCGACTGGCATGGTTTCTTTACTCAATGGCATGTGATTGAATATGCCCATCACATAGTTGGCGCCAGTTTGTACCCGGAGCATCCGCTGTATGATTCTGCCACTGCGGAGCATGCGCTCGATTTTCTCCGAAATACATATGAACTAGCCGATCGACTGCTGGCGCGCATAGAAAACGTACTTGATGAAAAAACA
>Ga0207676_10000714_pt1 | contig 26044 bp, 22 predicted proteins | sample KBSSwiS72_FD_184307 | JGI IMG/M metagenome (GOLD analysis project Ga0207676, IMG submission 184307) | Switchgrass rhizosphere microbial communities from Kellogg Biological Station, Michigan, USA - KBS Switchgrass S7-2 (SPAdes) (version 2) | ecosystem: Host-associated > Plants > Roots >...
TGCAGTGCGCTCACCGGGCGGGCCTGGTCAGCGCACTGCAGGCGCTCGGCGACGCGGCGGCCGAGATGGGACTGCGGTTGCTGGTGGAAAATCACGGCGGCCTCAGTTCAGATCCGGCCTACATGCTCGATCTGCGCGCCGATGTCGGGCCGGACCGATTGGGCATTCTCCTCGACCTGGGCAATTTCGACCCCCTCGTAGGTCTGTCGCAAGCCCGCTTCGCCAACCCCGATATCGAGGATTCCGGTCTCGATCTGGAACCGATCTATGCACATATCGCCAGGCTCGCGCCGGTAGCCGACGTCGTGCACGCCAAATCGATCGATCCGGCCAGCGACGGGAGCCCCTTACCCGATTTGCCGCGCGCGCTGGGCATCGTGAAGGCGTCCGGATTTCAGGGGCACATTAGCATCGAATGGGAAGGCCGCAGGGGCGACCCGTGGGAACATACTCGCGCAATCGCCGCGCAGGTGCGCGCCGTCTTCCCCGAGCTGGCTTAGCGCGTCCGCCTGATCGGCACGACGGTCATGGCCCCCGCCACCGCCGAGGCCGCGGCCGCGGCGAACAGGGCGAAGAAGTTGCCGCCTGCCCCGCCGCCGATGGCCAGCAGCGCCGGCGCCAGCATGGGCGCGAGCGACTGAGGCAGGGAACTGGCGATCTGCAGCACCGCCATGTCGCGGGCGGCGTCATCCGGATTCGGCAGAACCGCCACGCACAAGGCGATGTCCACCGCCAGGTAAAGGCCCTGACCAAGGCTGACGAACGCGGCGGCCACCAAAAACTCGCTGAAATTCTGGGCCAGCGCCACACCCAACAGGCCCGTGGCCGCCATGGCGGCTCCACAGATAACAAACGGCTTGCGCCGCCGAAACCGGTCCGAGAGCCATCCGCCGGTCAGCGACAACGCCAACGACAAGCCACCCATCACCGAAGTCGAAAGCACCATGAAACGGGCGATCTCCGGCGTGGGCACACGCAGGTGGTCGATCAGGTAGTAGACCTGATAGGTCATGAAGAAGGCGACGGCGAACATCACTAAAAAGCGGCTGAGAAAGGCCCAGGCGAAGTCGGTGTGATCGAGCGGGTTGAACCACATCGACCGCAGCACCGCTAAAGGTGACCACCCGCCATCGGACTGGATATCAGCGGGCGCGTCAGGCGCCACCGCAAGGAACAGCGCCACCGCAAAGGGGCTGGCCAACCAGGGCACGATGAAGGCGGCGAGAGGGTTGCCGCCGGTAAACTGCGTCAGAAAAACGCCGGTCACCATCGCCGCCGTCGTCGACGCGCCAAGCAGCGCCGACATGAGCCCGCGCTGACGACTGGGCACGATGTCGCTCATCACGGCGTTGAGAGCGGCTTGGCCCGCGTTCGAGCCGATCTGGCAGATCAGCCAGCCAAGGCCGAAGACCAGCAGCTGCCGAGCCAGAGCCATCACCAGCAGGCCCACCACCAAGGATAGCGATCCTATGACGATCCACAGCTTGCGCCGCCCGATGCGCGCGGTCGTGCGGTCGGAAATTGCGCCCCACACCGGCGCCGAAATCATCGCCGACGCCGCGCCCAGGCCCAAGATGATCCCCAGCCCCCGGGCCTTGTGCGCGGGGTCTGTGATCTGGCTGATCCTGAGAGCGATGGTGATCACGAGCGGCGTCAGCAAGGCCAGCCACGCGGCGAACTGTGCGAACAGGTAGGCCGCCATGACCTGCCAACTCAGTCGTAGCCGATCGTCGTCGCGCGCCAGCTCGGACACCCTTCCCCGCTCTTGCATGTCAGGTTTTTTCGTCGACGGTCAGTGGTCGCTGCAAAGGGCCCGGACGAAAGCCGCATCTTTGGCCCACAGTTGCAGATCCTCACCCGCCTGCGCCTGCTCGTCTAACAGCGCACGCAGCGCGGCGCGATGCGCGCTTTCATAGATGCTGGGTCGCACCTGCAGACCGTCGGAGTCGGCAAACGCCGCTTCCGCCTCACGGGCGTTCCAGCCGTCGTGCACTGTAAGGCTGGCCGTGACGACGGGGCCATGGGCGAGGAGGCGATGTTGCGCGGCGACGGCCTCGGTCCGGCACACATTCATGCGCAAGATCCCTGGGCGTCCGTCCAGATCGCCGGCCAAGGTGACTATCGCCGCGCCAGTGGTCATTACCGCGTCTTCGACCCTTTCGGCCGAGAAGATCGCGGCGCGGGCCAGGCGCAATTGCTGGAGAAGCAGGCTCGCGACGTCCGCCTCGCCATGGCCGGTTGCTGTCAGCAGGACGATGTCTTCCGTGAGCCAACTTCGGAACCCTGGCAGGGCCGGGTTACCGGCGAAACCCTCGCCGAAGCGGATCATCGCGCCCCGCTCATTGGTGACCTCGGATAAGCGCTGAACCGCATCCGGATCGGCCATGGTCGGCTCGACCACAAGCACGCGCTTTATCCCGCAGGCCACCATCGCTTCGGCGCGGAGAGGCCAAGCGGCGCCCGCGTCGACCAGGCCAAAATCGGCGCCCTCCGCCGGCGCCAAACGTAGTGAGGCCGGCAGCGACGCGACCAGCGCGCGGGCCCATTCCGGCCTTTCGCTGTCGAGAGCGAGGTTCAGCGGCGTGGTCATGCGGCTTCCCACGAAGCGATGCTGGCGCTCGCCTGTTCGGCGATGGCGAAGGCGAAAGCAAAGTCTTCGACCAGCGCCTGCGGATCGGGCGGCGAAGACTGGCCGGCCAGCACGCTTGCAATCGCCAGCCATTCGCCGGTGTAACCATTGATCGGCGAGGGATCATGCCCGATCTCCCCGCCAGCGCGGCTGATGCGCGCGCTCCCGGATCCGGCCTGCACGAATGAAGGCGGAAATCTGATCGCGCCACGCCACTCCGGGGCGGTGGCGGTCAGTGTCCAATCCGGCTGCCAATGACCGTGGAACAGGCCGAACAAGTCGATCAGCGCCTCGCCTGCCTGCGCGCTGACGGCGAAGCCGAACGGCGCCAGCAGGCGCGTCGAACGCACGTGGGGCCTTGCGCCGTGGGGCAATAGCCGGCGCACCAGCGGCAGATCGTGAATCGCCAGTTCCATGATCGCTAGGCGCATCAGCGCGGCCGGATTGAGGGCGGCCGGTGGCGACGCAGGCGGCGCCAGCAGCTCGGTCGACCACTGCTCGAAGCGGCCATTGGGCGGCAGGATTATCGCCGAACGAATGGTTGTCGGCGCAGAGACGTCTCTGGGAGCGTGCTGTTCCAGAAACAGCCATGCCGGATCGTACAGATGCATCGCGCCGACCAGGAGAGCCGCCCCGGTTTCACGCGCCGCCGCGCAAATGGCTTCGGCCTCGGCAAGCGTGGCGCAGAGCGGCTTCTCGACCAGCACCGCCCTCGCCCCGGCGCGCAGCGCCGCGATGGCGTGTTCGGCGTGAAAGGCGGCCGGACTGCAAATCGCCACCGCATCGACAGTCGGATTTGCTAGCAAGTCGGGCAGGCTGGCGGCCGCCCGCCCACCACATCGCTCAGCAACGGCCGCGGCCCGGGCGGAGTCGACATCCCACACCGCCTGCACTGCAAAACGATCCGACAGGCCAGCCAGCACCGGCAGGTGGATCGCCTGAACGACCGCCCCCGCACCAATCACGCCCACGCCCCAGCGTCGACCAGCAGCCTGTTCCGACTCGTACGCCGCCATGGCGACCCTTTGTCCTGAGCAGCGGCTCATGCTTTGGGACTGACAGGACACAGGCGCTCTTCGTCTCCTGGCCGAAAGTCCCAAGGTGAGTGGCTGGAGTTAAGTAGAAGCCTGCGTGGTTGGCGATCGCCAACCACGCACATTTAACGGTGGTAAACGTTTACATCGCCAACGACCAGGGAAATTTCGCTCCCCGTCGGAGCCCCCTGACAAACCCACGGGAACTGACACGTAAACTCGGCCGAGCCGCAGTGGCGCTCACTATTTCCCGGCGAGATAGTCGATGGTCGCCTTGCGTGCTGCGTCATCGGCCACGCCGATCGGCATCTTGGTTCCGGGTACGAAGGCTGCGGGCGACTTGAGGAAGCGATCGAGCGTCTTGCGGTCCCAGGTGATGCCGGCTGTTTTCAGTGCGTCACTGTAGGCGTAGCCGGGGACCGAACCGGCTTTGCGTTGAAAAACGCCATTTAGCGGCGGCCCCATCCTGGTCTGTGACGGTTCGAGCGAATGGCAAGCGCCACACGATTGGCGGAATGCCGCCTCGCCTGTTGCTGCGGCGGCGCCAGGTTGGGCGATCGCTGCGAGACCGGCCGTTAGAATGGCGACCAGAATTATCCGAGAAGACATCTACCGCTCCGCACGAAGGCAGCAGCTGCTGCTGGGGATCACTGAGCCCACCAATGCGGATCATCGCCGCGGAAGTGCGAAGGCGACATAAGCCGAGCCCTGGGGCGCCGTGGGATTCTTGCTGTTGCTGGTCGCGATGACGACATACTGGCGGCCGTTGGCCATGTAGGTCGCCGGGGTGGCGTTTCCGGCGTAGGGCAGCGCGCCTTGCCAGAGCAATTTGCCTGTCTTCGCGTCGAAGGCCCGCAGTTTGCAGTCGTAGATGGTCGCGGCGATGAAGACGACGCCCGAGGCGGTGACCACGGGGCCGCCATAGTTCTCGGAGCCGGTGTCTTTCAGGCCCCTGGCGACCAACTCAGGGTATTCGCCAAGCGGCCGGCGCCAAACGTACTGACCGGTGTTCAGATCGATCGCGCTCAACGTGCCCCAGGGCGGCTTGACTGCAGGATAGCCGTCCGGATCCCGGAATCGCCTGTATCCGGTGAAGACGTAGCGCGCCTGCGCTGGCGCGTTGGAAACCACCTCTCCGCGCTCGCCGGCCGGCTGCGTCTGCTTACTAGTCCTCAGGAAGGCGATCAGCGCGTCGAGCGTCGTGGCGGTCACGGCCGGGAACGGCGGCATCCGTCCTCTTCCATTGTGGATAACCCCGGCGACCTCCTCGGCCGTCATTCGGTTCTCCAGGCCCACGAGCGAGGGAAACTGCGGTGGGGACCCGGTGCGATCTACGCCGTGACAGGCAGCGCACTGGCTCGCATAGATATCCGCGCCAGGGCTGGCCGCCGCAGACGCACGGCGCTCGGCGAGGCTTCCCGTCCAGGCGACGTCATTGGCGTTGATGTAGAACACGCCCGTGCGAGGATCGACCGCCTGACCGCCCCACTCCGCGCCGCCGTCGTATCCGGGGAAGACGATCGTCTGCTGGCCAACCTTGTACGGGACAAAGGGTCCGCCGCCGCGGAGCTTCCGGAAAGCTTCCAGCGCCCAGGCGTGGGCTTCCGGCGTCCGATCGGTGAGCAGGTCTTCTGTGAGATGCTGCCTGGCGAACGGCGCTGGCGCCACGGGCACGGGTTGGGTCGGCGAAGCCGCCTCGCCCGGTGTGTCGCTGGCTGGAAACGGACGTTCTTCGATCGGGAACAGCGGCTTGCCCGTGCGCCGCTCGAAGATGAAGACGTAACCCTGCTTCGTCGCCTGAGCCACGGCCTCGATATTGCGGCCGTTGCGCCTGACCGTCAGCAGAACCGGCGGCGAGGGAAAGTCGCGGTCCCACATGTCATGGTGCACGCCCTGGAAGTGCCACAGCCGCCGGCCGGTCTTGGCGTCTAGAGCCAGGAGGGTGTCGGCATAGAGATTGTCGCCCTTCCGGTCGGCCCCGTACATGTCGTCGACCGCCGAACCGGTCGGGACAAAGACGATGCCGTTCTTCTGGTCGACGACCATGCCGGCCCAGTTGTTCGCCGCGCCAGCGGTCTTGTAGGCGTCCTTCGGCCAGGTTTCGTAGCCTGGCTCCCCGGGTTGCGGGATGGTGTGGAACGTCCAGCTAAGCTTTCCGGTGCGCACATCGTAGGCCCGAATCCAGCCGGGCGCCGCAGGCTCGGTTTCGGAGGTCCGGAAGCCGACGATGATGACGTCCTTGTAGATGACGCCCGGCGAGGTGAGATAGGTCGCGTTGCTCGTGAAGTCGTCGCCCAAATTCTTGCGCAGGTCGACAGCGCCATTCTCTCCGAAGCTGGGGATGGGCCGACCTGTCGATGGATCTAGCGCGTAAAGCCGGTCCATCACCCCGGCGAAGAGGCGGCGCTCTGCGCCAGCGGACCAATAGGTCAATCCGCGCGCAGGCTGACGGCCGATGACGCCGCTGTCGAACGTCCAGATGGTCTTTCCCGTCTCCGCGCTTGCCGCGAAGACCTGCTGTGTCGTCGTGTAGCCGTAGAGGATCCCGTCGATGACCAAGGGGGTCGTCTGGAGACCGCCCTTCGGCCCATCAATCCGCCAGGCCGGCCGCAGCTGACCGACATTGGAGGTGTCGATCTGGGTGAGCGGCGAGAAGCGGTCGCCGTTGGCGTCGCCACCGTAATAGGCCCAGTCACGGTCGATCGGCGGCGCCGCGCGCGGTTGACCGGGGTGGAGCACAAATGCGCAGCCCACGCTCGCGAGGACACCCATGGCCACAAGGTTGCGGAACGAGAACATCTTGGTCACAGCACCCGTCGCGTCAAATTGAGCCTCAGAGCCCCAACAGGCTAAGCGCCAGGAACCGCTCAGCCGCGAAGTTCCGATCGGCGAACTGGTTGGCGAAGAAGATCCCGACGATCGAGGCGACGCCCCAGGAGCTGCCGACAAGCGCCTGCTTTGCGGCTGGAAAGCCCAGCATGCTCATGTAGGGAAAGAGCTTCGGGGCCCAGGCGCCCCAGACGGCGACCTGGAGCGCCATCATGACGAACAGGCGTGTTTTGACGCCCATCGCTCCCCCCTCTTCTCTTCTTGAGCTTCCAGAAGCCGGGCCCGACCAAGGGTGGGCCACCGCGTGGTGTAAAGCTTTACATTTTCGTTCGCAAGCGCTGTTGCGCCCACTTTTCGGCCTCGCCGAACCAACAACCCAGGAACCAGTGCGTTGTCGCGGCCCCCGCATCGGGGCGGTGGAGGAGGTCACTGGCGACGTCTTCATCGAGCGGCTCTGGCGCAGCCTCGCCTTTTCCCGCCATGGTTGATGTTTGAGACGACGGCGTTGCGCGGACGTGCCAAGGTGGCCCTCTGCTACGATAGGTTGACATTTCGACGTTTTATCGTGGCAAGAGCAAGCTGAAGAGGCGCGTTTGAACCGAGCCGCTCCGCCGATGCGGAGTATCGCCAAGCAGTTGATGGCGTCCGAGACACCGGGGAACACGTCTGCCGTGCCGGACAATCCCGCGGCGTTTCGGGCCACCGACAAGCTGCGCCCGCATCTTTCAATGTTGATGGGACGGGGCGGCTTTCAGGCGCTGCTTGCGCGCGCGTTGGTGCTGGCCGCCGCCGAGGTCCCCTGGCTGACCGCGGTGCAGGTGGTCGCCGATGGGGAGTTGGAAGGGCTGACGGCCGCCCACGCGAGGCTCGACGCCGCCGACTTTTCCGACGGCGAAGTCGTGCTGCTGGCTCAACTGCTTGGACTGCTCGTGGCGTTCATCGGCCCGGCTCTGACCCTGCGCCTGATCACCCAGATATGGCCGCAGCTTTCGTTCGACGACGCGGATTTCGGCAAGACGGCAAACAATGAGAAAGCCAAGTAAGATGGCCAAATCAGCCCAATCGAACGCGGGCCCGAGCCCGCCGGCCAAGGTCACGATCAACAAGATTCCAACCGGGGTGCGCGGGCTCGACGAGATCGTGGGGGGCGGCATCCCGGAATTCTCGTTCAACCTGATCGGCGGCTCGCCGGGTTGCGGCAAGACCACCCTGATGCATCAGCTCGCCTTCGCCAACGCGGCGGCGGACAGGCCGGTGCTCTATTTCACGGTGCTGGGCGAGCCGGTCATCAAGATGCTGCGCTACCAGCAGCAGTTCTCGTTCTACGACGAGGCCAAGGTGGGCGATGTGCTGCGGTTCATTAACCTGTCCGAGGCGGCCCTGCAGAACGACCTGACCGTGGTGCTGCAGGAGATCACGGCCCAGGTCACCGCGGCCAACCCGAGCGTCGTGGTGATCGATTCATTCCGCAGCCTGGCGCGAAGGGCGTCCGGCGAGGCGGGCCAGATGGAGGTGCAGGCCTTCGTCCACCGCCTCTCCCAGTTCCTGGTGAACTCGGAGGTCACCTCGTTCCTGGTCGGGGAATACGTCCACGACGAGATCCGCGACAACCCGCTGTTCACCATGGTCGACAGCATCCTGTGGCTGTCCCAGGTGACGGAGCGGAATTCCGTCGTGCGGAAGCTGCAGGTCCTGAAGATGCGTGGTCAGGCCTCCGTGCCTGGGCTGCACACCATCCGGATCACTGACGAAGGGCTCCAGGCCTTCTCGCGCACGCTCGGACTGGAAACCGCCAAGCCCAGACCCGAGCGCCGCGCGCGGCTCTCCACGGGTATTCCCGAGCTGGACACGATGCTCGGCGGCGGCGTCCTGGAAGGCGACAGCGTCCTGGTGGCGGGGCCGTCGGGCACGGGCAAGTCGGCCCTGGCGACCCAGTTCGTCGGCGAGGGCCTCCGCCGCGGGGAACCGGGGGTCATGGCTATTTTCGAGGAACGCCCGGATGGCTATACCCACCGGGCGGACGCGTTCGGCCTCGAGCTGAAGTCCGCGCAGGAAGCGGGAACCCTGGAGCTTCTCTACCTCCGTCCCCTCGACCTGTCGGTCGACGAGACCATGCTGGCGATCCTGGACGCCATCAAGCGGGTGGGCGCCAAGCGCGTCGTCATCGATTCCCTGGTGGGCTTCGAAATGGCGCTGGCGCCCAGCTTCCGGGCCGACTTCCGGGAGTCGCTGTACCGCATGATCGGGGCGCTGACCGGCGCGGGGATCACGATCCTCAGCACGGTCGAGGTGGAGGACAACTTCACGTCCCTTCAGTTCAGCCACTATGCGGTCTCGTTCCTCACCGACGACATCATCCGGCTGCGCTACGTGGAGATCGACGGCCAGCTTCGGAAGACGGTCGTCGTCATCAAGATGCGCGGGGGCAACCACAGCAAGGACATCCGGGAATACGTCATCAACGACAAGGGGGTGGTGGTCATCTCTCCCCGGAGCACGGACTACAGCCGGCTGAGCACCGGGCTTCCGGAGCGGACGGGCCCGCGCCGGAAGCAAGACGACGAAAGGCCGCCAGAGCCGAAGGCTCGCGAGTGATGTCGTCCTCGAAGCCCCCAAAGCCCACGTCGGCTCCGTTGCACCACGATCTTGCAAGCTCCTTCGACCATGCGCCTTGGGCGGTGACCGCGTTCTCCGGCGCGACGCATATCGTTCGCTACGCCAACCCCGCGTTTTGCCGGCTGATCGACAAGGCCCGCGACGAGGTGATCGGAAAACCGTTCGAAGAATTCGCGCCGCAAATTGACGAGTGTCTGGCGCTGATGGATCGCGTCTATCGCACCGCTACGCCGGCAAGCTACACGGCGGAAGAGCAGACCGTCCCGCGCCCTCTCTTCTTTTCCTATACTCTGTGGCCGGTCATGGCCGACGGCCGTGCGGCGGGCGTCATGATTCAGGTGAACGAGACAGGCCCCCTTCACGAGACAAGGCAGGCGATCAGCCAGGCCCTGGTTCTAGGGGCCCTGCGCCAGCATGAGCTGGTCGAAGCCGCCGACGCCGCGAACGCCCAGCTGCAAGCGGAGATCAGCGAGCGGAAGCAGCTCGAGCGCGACGCCATCCTGCTGACGACCGAGGTTTCGCATCGCGTCAAGAACAACCTGCAGGTCGTCGTCGCCTTGATCGCCAACGAGATCAAACGGACCCCTGCGCCGTGGGTGCAAGGCTATCTGGCCATGCAGGAGCGTATTGTGGCCATCGCCCAGCTCTATGGCCTGATATCGCAATCCAGTCGGGGTCACACGGTCGCTCTCCAGGCCTATCTCACGCAGATCGCCAAGGCCCTGTCAGCGAGCCTACTGGGAGACATGTCCGGCGTTCGAATAGCGGTCGAAGCAGAAGCCCTGGAGATCGATTCCGAGCGCGCCGTCCCCTTCGGCCTGCTGGTCAACGAGCTGGGCACCAACGCGGTCAAGCATGCCTTCCCTGGCGGCATCGGGCTGGTCACGCTCGCCCTAAGACGGACCGGGAACGAGATCGAGCTGAAGGTCACTGACGACGGGATCGGCATCGCGGCCCATGGCCAAGCAAGCACGCCTGGGAAGCATGGCTCCGACTATGTGGCGGTCTTCGTGCGCCAGCTCCGAGGCGCCCTCGTCAGGTCGGGGGCGCCAGGCATTGGGACGACCGTCAGAATTCGATTCCCTATTTTGGCCTGATCCGGAAGCGTAGCGCGGGCAGGCAGCACAGGTGATCGGCTGGGGACGTTTTGTCAGACGGCCTGACCTGACCCGGGAAGGGTCTAGGTCTGACGCGCGTGGAACGCGTCGATCGCCGCCACGGCGGAGATCAGGCGCTCCCGTAGCTCCCCAAGGGCCATGCCGGCCTGAATCTCGCGCAGTCCGCTCAGCGCCGAGAGATCAGCGGAATCCGCCTCCGTGGCCGAGGTTGGAGCGGCTTGCGCCATCGGACAGCCCGTCACGTCTGGAAGCCCCCCGCTCAAAACCAGGGCCTCAGACGCGAACGGCGGGGCGTGCACCTTGGTGCAGTGGTCGTCGATATGGCTGCGGCCAGCGGAATCCACGCCTTGGTAGTAGTGCTTCTGCCACTTGTCGGCAGGCTTTTGCGGCGGGTTTCGCGCCATTTCGTGGTGGAAGGCCTCGCGAGAGCGGCTCCAGTCGTAGAACGACGCCTGCAGCTCTGGCTCGGATTCCAGCGGCGCGAAACGCGGTTGGAACGATTCCAAGGCGGCGCGCTCCACCGGAAACAGAAAGGCGATCGCCTCGTTCGCCTCGAAGCGCACCCGGTGATGTGGTCGTGTGAAGCGCCAGTTCATGGTGAAGGTGAACGGCGACCAATCCGTCTCCACCACGCCCGACAGTGCGGCTATCCCGTCCTTCGGCTGGTTGGGCGGGCCGCCCACCCAGAGATTCCACCCCGGGGGCGTACGAAACAGTCCTGCGACATGAAAGGTGAGAACCCCCTGGCCGAAGATCGAGACCGGAGCCGTCACTGCGTCGGCCTCGCCCGCCACCTGGATGTTTACGGCGTCTGTTCCCGCACCCCCATCCCACCAGGCTTCCATCGCGCATGGGGTGGCGACCTCCCAACCGTGAGCGTTGGCGATGCTCAGCGGCAGGCAGCGATAGGCGAAGGACTCCGGCGTGTCGTCCATCCAGCCGCGTTTCGCACTGGCCGGTCGGATGAGCGGGCGCCAGCCTGGATGCAGATAGCAGATGAGTTCCATCGTACTCCGCTCCGCGTTCTTGCGCTGTCAGTGCGCCGGCGCTTCGGCATGGGCCGGGAAGACATCGTGGATCGAGCGGACCTCCGGCAGGACGTAGACGATCCCGTCCGTACCGGTGAAGGACGGCCGCACGACCGCATCATAGAAAGCAGCCGGCACATTTATGCAGCCATAGGAGATCCGATTGTCCAGCGGCGAAGCGGTCGCCAGGCGCTGCAAGCGACGCTCCTTCGCGTTGCTGGTGACCACCCGATGCAGGGAGATCGCCGCGCCATAGTCGACCCAGACCAGGTCCTTTTCCCCAAGACCGATGCCCAGCGCCGATACGAACCGGCCGGCGGGCGTGGTGCGCTCTTCGGGACGTATGGACGCCAGCTTGCGATCGCCAATCCCGGAAACCGAATCGTCGCCGCGCGCCAGGCCAAGCAGCACTGGCGCGGCCCCACGAAGACGGCCGTCGCGGTAGAAGACGAAGACCTCGGCCTTCACCTTGTCAACGATGACGAACGGAAGGCCCTGATTGTCACCGCTGGCGATCACCCAGTTGGCGATCTGCCGCACGTCCTTTGACGCTCGGTCAGGTCGAAGGTCTGCCCGGTTTTCAGTCGCCGTGGCCCTCCTCGGAGATAGGCCCGCCGACAGCACGGCAAGACAAAAGACTAGGGCCGTCGCCGCCGTGTTCAGGGGCTCGCGCATGCCGATCGCTCCACAATTGCCCGGCTCAGTTGCGGTCCTGCTTGGGGGGATGGAAAGGCGCCACATAGGGCAAGGGCGCCGGCGTTCGGGCTGGGACGATCGGGGCCGTTTGGCTCCGCCGCGTCTCCACGACCTGGTAGATCGGCATTCTCACCCCGCCGCCGAGAACGGCGAGCTGCAGTGCGGCCACCAGTGGGGCAACCTGAGCGACCGGAGGCGTCACGACAGGACGCTCCGCGGCCGGCGTAGGTGTCGGAGTCGGGGTAGGCGTCGGAGTCGGGGTTGGCGTCGGGGTTGGCGTAGGTGTGGGCGTCGGCGTCGGCGTCGGTGTGGGCGTCGGCGTCGGCGTCGGCGTCGGGGTTGGCGTAGGTGTCGGTGTGGGCGTCGGCGTCGGTGTGGGCGTCGGCGTCGGCGTCGGTGTGGGCGTCGGAGTCGGGGTAGGCGTTGGTGTCGGAGTGGGCGTTGGTGTCGGAGTGGGCGTTGGTGTGGGCGTCGCGCTGATCGTCCCGGCGGTCCTGAACGTCGGGACGCAGCAGGCGACCGCTAGGGCGTAATTCGCCGCGTCGACGCCCCCCAGCGTGTAGCCGCTGTAGGTGATGCCGATGTTCGACCCTGCGGCTGACTGATCGAAGGTGGCGCTGCTGCCGACACCGGCGATCAGGGTCACCCCGGTGGGCAGGCCGCTGGCGATCGTGCTGTTGAAGCCGGCGAGGGACGTCGCGGTCGAGCCGTCCGCGACCTTGTCGCCGCTCGGGAACACCAGCATCTGCTGGTTGAGCGCGGCGGTGACCAGGGTGAAGTTGGGCAGATAGTTCGTCGGGGCCGCGTAGGATGGTGGATTGTATCTAATTGTCACGGGTGCATCCGGCCCGGTGACGGCGACCGGCGAAGTCCCGAAGACCAACGTGCCGCCGGCGACGCCGGGTCCGGAGCCGTCATAGCCGGCCACCAGCAACATGCCGGTGGTAAGGCCGAGGCTTTGCGCCGCCAGGTTGGCGCCTCGCGTCTGGGTCATGGCGCCCAGCAGATTGAGGTCATGTCCGGCGCAGAGGGTGATGTTGCCGTCGGTCGTGGTCATGGCCGCGACCGAAGCCAGGGTCACATTGTGTCCCGCGCTCACCAGGATGCTGCCGTTGGTTGTGGTCACGGCGGCGTTCAGGTTGGCGTCGCGCCCACAACAGATGACGAGGTTTCCGTTGGTCGCCGTGACGGCCGCGTTCACGTTGACGTCCCGGTGGGCGTTCAAGGTGAGGGTTGTCGTGTTTGGGGCCGCCGTCCAGCTGAGCGGCTCGTTCACGTTGATGTCGCCGTGGCCTGGGGCGGCGGTATGAAGATTGCTCGTAGGCGGCGTTCCCGCGACCACGGTGTCGAGCCGCGTCGTCGTACTGATGATGACGCTGTTGGTGACCAGCAGGAGCGAGAGGTCCGCTCCGGAGATGTTGCCGCCGGCTTCGATGTTGAAGTCGGCGGGATCGATCAGCCACGTGCCGGTGACCCCCAGCGGGGCTGCGGTGGTGATCTTCGCCCCGGTCGCGATGTTCACCGTGGCGGCTGAAGTTTCGATGAAACCGCCGTTCCCGCCCGGCGCGCTGGCGTCCAGCACGCCGCCAACGTTCACCGTACCGCTTCGCATATCGCCCATCAGCATGATGGCGCCATTGCGGTTCTCGATGGTGCGCGCCTCGATCAGGCCGGTGTTGTTCACCGCCGTGCGCAGCAGATCGCCCGCTGAGCGCGCGGTCATCAGCACCCGCCCGCCGTCGGCGCGGATCAGCCCGCCGTTCTCCGCCAGGGCGTTCAGGGCGCCTTCGCTCACCGTCACGTTCAGCAGGCCGTCGCCCGCCACGTCCAGCGTCATGGCATTTCCCGCCGCCAACGACACCGCGCCCAGCCGGGCTGAGATCAGGCCCTGATTGCTGACATGGGCGCCCAGAAGCGCGACCGAGCCGCCGGCCGCGACGATGGAGCCCTGGTTGACGACCGAGCCGGCGCCAACCCCGGAGAACCGGTACCGGCCGGACATGAAGTCAGCGTCCTTGATCGCCAGTGTCGAGGCCACAAGGCCGCCGACATTCACCTGCGCGCCAGATCCGAACAGCACGCCGTTGGGATTGACCAGGAACACCAGGCCGTTGGCGGAAAGCCGGCCGAAGATGGTGGAGGGATCGGAGCCCAGCACGCGATTCAGCGCCACAGAGTTCGGACCGGGCTGGACGAACTGCACCGCCTCGCCCTGCCCGATGCTGAAACCCTGCCAGTTGATCGCCGCCTTCTGGCTCGACTGGTTGATCGTCAGGCTGCCGGGCGCACCCGAGATTGTGGCTTCTCCCGCAACCACCACCCCAGCCGTCGGGAGTGCGCAGGCGCTCGACGCCATCACCGCCGCCAGCGAGCCCGCCAGGGCGGACGAGGCCCAGAGCCAGGTCCGCAGGCGGACGCTCGCGCGCCTACGGGCGGGAACAGTCGAACGGAAGGTGGCGCTCATAGCGGCGATCCTTTGGCCAGCGGGGTGTGCTGACGCGGTCATCCGAAGAATTTCGAGATCTGCACCCAGATCCGGCCGGACCGGTCGGGCGCGGACGTGGCGCGCTCATCGCCCAGCTTGAAGGCGTAAGAGACCTTGACCAGGAGGTTGTGGCGGTCCGCCCAGGTAAGGCCCACGCCGGCGCCGCTCAGAGTCCGGTGGTTGTCGCCCGCGATCCAAGGCGACTTGTTCAGGGTCACGGAGCCGTAGTCGACGAAGGCGATCGCCCGCAGCTGGCCGCCCGACCGCTCGGAAAGGCCTGCGAGGCGCCAGCGGGCCTCCGCGCTCAGCAGGTAGCCCTGGTCGCCATAGGCCTCACCTTCGGGGTAGGCCCGCACGCCGTAGGCGCCGCCCAGCTCCATCTTCTCCGAGGAGTCGAGGTTTTTCGAAGCCAGCTGTCCACGGGCTTGGCCATAGAGCGACAGCGGTCCGCCCAGCTCCTGTAGCCGTGCGACCTCCAATGAGGCCTTCCGATAGGAGCCGTGGGTTCGCGCGGTCAGCGCATCGGCGGCCCGCACCACGGGGGTCTTGATGTTGAGGTCGCCGAAACCTCCGTAGATCGAATAAGAGGTCCATCCGCCGCCCCACAGCCGGTCGTGGTGATCGCCCGTCAGCCCGACGGTCGCCACCTGGGCCGTCTTGTCGGTCACCGAGCCAGTGGCCCTGACCCTGTCCTTGAAGGTCTTGGCGGCGAAATCACCCACGAGATACAGGTTGTTGTCGTAGGAGCGGATCAACGGATAGCTTGCATAGACGCTGGCGATCCCGAGCGTCCCGCGCGCATCGAGCGGCGCGAACTCTTTACCGAGCTCATACCAGAGGTGCGCGTAGGCCACGCCGACCGTCGCGTTTTGGATCCGCGCCTGATAGGCGCCGCGCAGATAGTTCAGCCCCTCGCCAGCCGTCAGGAAGCGCAGGCTCGCGACGTCGCCATGCCCGGTGGGTTCGTTGAAATTCACCGTGCCGCCGCCACGGTAGACGCCGGTGTAGCGGTTGCCGGCGTTGTCGGCTTCCAGACTGCCGGTCACCCGCCGCCCGGGCGTGAGGTCGACCGACAGGTCGGACGTTCCCACCGCCTCGCCGGGGGAGAGGGTGGACCTCGCCCTGACGCCCGGCAGGTCGGACAGCAGCAGCAGCCGTCGCTCGAGCGGCGCCGTGGTCACCAGATCGCCGCTGTCCAGCCCGGCAAGCACGCTCCGCGCCAGGCGGTCGGAGACACCCGTCTCGTTGTTGAGCGCGACCTTGCCGTAACGACCCTCGACGACGGCGATCGTCACGACGCCGTTTTCGATGTTCTGGGCCGGCAGATAGGCCTGGGCCACGAAATAACCGTGGCGATTGTAGAAATCCGAGATCCGGGCCGCCATGGCGCGCAGGCCGGCCAGGTCAAGCTGGGTTCCCGGCCGGAATTGCGCCGCCGCGATCAACTCCGCCTCGGTGAAGCGGGTCTCGCCTGTCACATGCAGCGATTGGACAAGGACCCGCAGTTCTGCAGGTCCCGGCGCTGCCGGCGCCTGGCCGCGCTGGACACGGATGTCCGGGATGGACTTCGGCGCCGTTGGAGCCGGTGGGATCTGCTGGATCTGAGATCCAGCGTCGACCGAAGGCTGTGCAAACGCGCTGGAGCCGGCCGCCAGCAAGGCGGCCGTCAGCAGAGACACTTTTATCATGGAGGCCGCCCATCGGGACGTAGAACGCGCGGAAGGCGCAAATTCGTTCTAGCACGCGCGAGGCGTGCAATACAACCTTGACGTTCCACGTAGTGAATATTTATTCGCCGTCGTCTCGAAGTGCAGTAAGTCACACACCCGTTTCGCGAAGCAATCTCTTCGCGAGTAAACATCGCTCAAGCCCAAATGGCGTCGCGGACTCTGTGGTCGCGTACTGTCGCAAGATTGGAGCCAAAAGCGGTCGCCGGCGTTTTTACGGTCTACTCGACCCAAATTGGCTTTCGTTAGTTAGAGCCTACCAGGTCAGCGGTCGGCGCAACATCGGCCCTGGACTTGCCTTGCGCCATCACGTCGGCGAGCGCTTCTTGCAATTCCGTCATGTGATACGGCTTCTGCAACGCGGGAAGCGTCCTGTAGCCCTCCTGCAGCCTGCTCGACGGGTAGCCGGTCGAAAAGACGAACGGCACGTGACGGGCGAGCAGGGCGTCGGCCACCGGGTAGCTCATTTGCCCCGCCAGATTGACGTCGAGCACTGCGGCGTCGAGCACCTCTATCTCGATCAACGCCAGCGCCTCATCGACACTCGCGGCTTGACCGACCACGACGCAGCCGAGATCGGCGAGCATGTCCTGGAGAAGCGCGGCCACCAGCATTTCGTCCTCGACGACGAGGACGCGGCGGCGCGAAAGCTGGTTATTCATGGTGTACGGTCTCCGGCGCCTTAGACACCGGCATGACGATGGTGCAGACCACGCCCGCCGGCGCGTAGTCCAGGCTGACCTCGCCGTGCAGCTCCCGACCCAGGGGGCCCGCCAGCAGACGGGAACCGAAGCCGCGTTCTGTCGGCGGTTTCACCGGCGGTCCGCCGCTTTCGCGCCACTGCAACCGCATCCGTTCGCCGTTGGGCGTCAGCACCATTCCCCAGTCGACCTCAACCTGGCCGTCGCAGCCGTTGGAGAGCGCGCCGTGGCTTTTCGCATTGGTGGCCATCTCGTGCAGGACCAGGGCCAGGGTGGGAACGGCCTTTGGCGACAGGCGAACGTCGGGACTTTCGATCGAGACGTGGGGGGGCGGATGACCGTTCCAGCGGATCGGCCGCAGGATCTCGTCCAGGACGTCACGCAGGGGCACGGCGTCCCAGTTGTCGCGTCCCAGCAGGCCGTGAGCTTTGGAGAGCGCCAGGATGCGCCGTTCGAGAGTCTCGATCAGGCCCGGGTCGGCCTGGCCGCGCAGGGTCTGCAGGACGATGGACTGCACGCTGGCCAGGGTGTTCTGAGTGCGATGGTTCAACTCGTCGAGGAGGAATCGCAGCCGCTCTTCCTCGCGCTCGTGCTTGGAAAGATCCAGCAGTGAGATGAAGTGCTCGATGATGTCGCCCGCCTCGTCGCGCACCGGGCTGATGAAGACGGCGGCCCGGAACACCTCGCCGTCCTTGCGACGGTAGTACCTCTCCGTAACGTCTGGGGCGCCATCCGCGAACGCGTCTTCGACCTGGGTCAGGCTCTCGCGGCCGCCGCCGCGGGCCGACAGGTAGTCAAGGCGTTGCCCCATCACTTCCTCCCGGGCATAGCCGGTCAGGGCGAGGAAGCTGTCGTTGACGAAGATGATCGGATGGCCCGGCGCCTTGGCGTCCGTGAAGAGCATGGGCTTTCGAGAAGTCTCGGCCGCGACGACGAACGGACCAAGGTGTCTCCGAAAGCCCTCGACCGTGGCCTCGGCCCTTTTCTGACCCGGGGACTTTCTGACGATCCTTGGCATGGGACGAGCCGATCCTTCCGTCGAGCCCAAAGGCTCAGCGGCGGGTTCGTCGCTTCGCGTTCACAAACTTTGGCAGGACAGAGAAACCCATCCTCCACGCATTAACGCTGCGTTGCGCTCAATGGTTGCAAACTGAGCGGCTCACCACGGGACCGTGTTCTTGGGGTTGATGGAATGCGGGGACAGGAGCACCATTCTCCGAGTTGCGCGTCGCCGATCTCGAGCGTCGGCTGGGCCGCCCCGTCGCCCGCCGCGCTCCGGGGCGCAAACCCAGGGTGCAGACCGCCACAGGGCGACTGCCGCTGGCGTGATCGAGAGGAAACGGGGAATACTGCTCCTGTCCCCATATTCCCCAGAGGGTTGACGCCGCGCCGCGCGGTTGCCGGTCGAAGGGGGGCCCATTCGGTTGCGAACGAGGCCCCCCACGCTCCGGAACCAGGACTTGGGTTCGTTTATTTCTGGCCGAACCGGTACCGCAGCTTCAGGCCATAGGTCCGTGGTTCACCGTATAGAGAACTCAGAGCGAGATTCCCGGCGAATGAGTTGGAATTACTGACACGGTAGACCTTGTCGGCTAGGTTGTTTCCGAAGACCATCAGGTCTATTCCGCTTCCGGCAAAGTTGTTCCATTTGATCGAGGCGTTCAGAAGCCCATATCCCTTGACCAAGGCGCCGGGCTCGAAAGGTCCTGGCGCCGTATATTGATCATCGACGTGAGAATAGCTGACGAACAATGACGCGTCGCCCATGGCCTCAGGCACGGGCAGCTTGATCGTCGAATAGATATTGAAGATCCAGGGCGTGAGAAACTGGAAGGGGGCGCAACTGAAATCCGCGGGCGAACCGAACGGCGGCGTGCCGTTGCAGGCGGGGCTGCCGAGCGACGGGATTTCATATTTGCTGTATTTGCCGTGGGAATAGCTGACCGTACTGCCGATCTCGACGCCGTCGAGGGGGCGCGCTGAGGCCTCGACTTCGACGCCCTGAATTGTCGCGACCGCCGCAAAGATGGCCGCGCCTCCGGCGTTGTTCGCAATGTTGAAATCACCACCCGGCCGCTGGATGTTCTTGTAATCCGAATAATAGTAGGTGGCGTTCAGGCGCGCGGGGATATCTGCGACACGCCAGTCAGATTTGAAGCCGGCCTCGTAGGTGGTCAGCTTTTCCGGCAGGAAAGTCTGGGTCTCGGGCCGGACGGCGAAACTGTTGAATCCACCGGCCTTGTAGCCACGGCTGATCTTTGCGTAGACCAGCACATGGTCCATCGGCTTGTAGTCGGCTCCGATCGTCCAGGTCGGCGCCGAACTCTTGAGCGTCGCGCTGTAATTGCACGCGACAGCCGGATCGACGGTCGCGGGCTTGATTGTGCCGGCCGGGGGGCCGAACACGCAGAAATTGCCAAAGGGGCCAAGCGGAGCCCACGAACTGGCGAAGCCCTTGATCGTATCCCAGGTGTAGCGATAGCCGACCGTGATCCGCAAGCTTTCCAGCGCCGGCGACACGGCCCCGAGGTCCAGCGTGCCTTGACCATAGACCGCCTTGGACTCGTTGCTCACGCCGGATCGTCCGTCCGTGCCTCCGCACGCCAGCGTCCCGGTACTTGCGGCGGGGCAGAACTGCACCGATCTGCCTCCCCAGGGCCCGGCGGGCTTGGCGTCATAGTAGAAACCGCCCGTCGTAAAGGTCAGGTGGTTGTCCAGCATCGTACCCTGCAGCTGGAGCTCCTCAGTGACCTGCTTGAGGTAGTCGCGCGGCAGGTCGAAACCGCTCGTTCCGTTCAGATAGACGTTCCCCGGCGTGTTCGGCAGGCCGAACTCTGCGAACCCCGGGATCGGGAAGTTCGGCACGTTTCCGCCCTGGCTCAGCTCGTACTGCTGGATGGGCGTGCCGTCCTGGTCGGCCCCGTAGTTGTCCTTCAGCTTCTGATAACTGACAATGTTTCGGACGACGAGCTCGTCGGTCAGATTATAGGCCGTCGTGTTGATCGCGCCCCAGCTTTCGATATCGCTGAACCCGTCAAGAGAGTCCCGCACCTTTCGCGGGCCGATGCTCTGGGCGATCGCCGTCTGCTGGCGGTAGACGTCGCACGGGGCGACGCCGGGAACGGGAGGAGTATCAGTGCAATATCCGCGGGCCTTCAGTCCCTCGATGTTGAATGCGCCGTGGATATGCCCGGCGCCATTGTTCGATGACTTGGTCCCGTAGACCAGAAGATAGTTCTGGAAGCGATCGGTCGGCTTGAAAATGACGCCGAGGCGGCCGGTGTACCAGTGCACGTCGTCGCGCCATTTGTTCCACACCAGATCGCGGGTGTATCCGCGACGGTCCTGGTAGGCGCCGGCGGCGCGGATCATCAGTGCGTCGCTGACCGGGATGTTGATCATGCCCTCAAAGGCGTTGAGGTTGAGGTTGCCGACGCTTCCCTCGACATACCCCTCGAAATGGTCGACGGGCTTGTGCGCCTGGAACAGCACCGCGCCACCCGTCGTATTACGTCCGAACAGCGTGCCCTGTGGACCGGAGAGCACCTGGACGTTTTCCGGATCGATGAACAGGCCAGGCGCGCCCTGCAGATTAAGCGAAATGGCGGACGGCAGTGGAACTTCGTTCAGGTACAGCTGAACCCCCGGCGAGGCGAGGAAGCCAGTCGACTGACCGCGGATGGAATAGGACTGCACGTCGCGGGTGGCCTGCCCCTGCGTCCCCGAAACCAGCGAAGGGACGGCGCCGTACAGGTCCTGCGGCTGGGTGACGTTCAGTTTCTGCAGTCGCTCTTGCGAAAAGGCGCTGATGACGATTGGAACGTCCTGCGCCCGTTCTTCCCTACGCTGAGCGGTGACGATGACGTCCGCGACAATGGGGACGTCAGAGCTTGGGCCAGTGGTCGGCTGCGCCAAAGCCGGCGAAACAAACGCCATCGTGGCGACGCCACCCAGCCATAAGGCTCGCTTTCGAGTTGCCTCGATCATTGTCTTCTCCCTATCGACCTGCGCTGAGCGGCAGGCGTGTTTTCGTTGTATTTTGAGCCCCTACAAACCCACGAGCCCTAGTCTGCAGGGTAGATGGGCGAACAAATTACGCAACAATAAATGCGCGACAGGCAGTCTCGGCCGAGCGCTTGGAGGGGCGCATCGGCGTTGGGCGAACTACGTCAATGTGCGCGGCCGCTGGCGCGGCCACTTGTTCGACGGCCGGTTCGCCTCCGTCGCGATGGACGAGCGGCATCTGCTGGCGGCGGTCCGCTATGTGAGCCTCAACCCCGTGCGCGCCGGGCTGACGGCGAGCGCACAGGCATGGCCATGGTCGAGCGTGCGGGCGCACCTGCAAGGACAGGACGACGGCCTGGTCACGGTCCAGCCCGTGCTGGATCGGGTGGAGCGGTTCGCCGACCTGGTCGCCGCCGACCTGGAGGAGCCGGCTTTCGGCCGGTTGCGGGCGGCAGAGTCGACCGGCCGACCGCTGGGAACGGCCGAGTTCGTCGCCGATCTCGAGCGCCGGCTGGGCCGCCCCGTCGCCCGCCGCGCTCCGGGGCGCAAACCCGGGGTGCAGGCCGCCAAAGGGCGACTGCCGCTGGCGTGATCGGGAGGAAACGGGGAATACTGCTCCTGTCCCCATATTCCAGGGGGGGAAACCGATCTCAGTAGTTCAAGACGACGACGATCTGACTGGTGTAGCTGCCCACCATGGCTCCGGATTGCCTCGCCAGAATGCGGGCATAGACGGTGACCGTCTCCTTGAAGGGCGCGGCGGGGCTAACAACCCCGGAAAAGGATCTGTCGCTGCCGCCACTGCCGTCTCCCCACGGGATTGTTCTCGAAGGATCCAGAAACAGCTGGTAGCGCAGACGGTTTGGCCCATCGGTCAGTTCACGGGCGGATGGGGCGCCTGGACCGGCCAAGCTGATCGATCCGTGGATTGGGACAGGGGCCCCTCCGGGACTGGTGCAGGTCACCGTGATCGTCGCGGTGAAGTCGGCCGGCGCACCGTCGTAAGGCACGTACTGGCCGAACACGAGCGGCGTGGCGGAGATGGCGCAAGTTGCACTGCCGTCGGCGCGGGCCGGCGCAGCGGCCAACGCGATCGGCAGCCCCAGAGCCGCCAGCCAGGCAAGCCGAACACCCTTCGATGAGCGGTGAAGCCTCACTGGCACACCAGGGGACCAATGAGCGGAATGTCCCCCTTGACCGCCTTGTAGTCGAAGACCACGCCACAGGTCGTTCCGTCTGGCAAAACCACGTTCACGCGGTTCTTCGGCTTCAGTCCCGTCACATAGGCCTCGCCCTCATAGCCCACGGGCTCAGGTTCGGCGCCATCCACCTTGGCGACCGAGCCCAGGGGCAACGGATGACCTCGGCGGTCCTGCAGCGTCAGAAGCGCCGCGGCGACCTTTCGCACGCGGAAGTCGACCATCACGCCGGATCTGTCGGCAGGGCGCACCAGCACGGCGGTCCGTCCGACCTCGATGTCTGCGGGCAGCTTGCTGGCGTCCAGCGCGATCCGATTGTTCTGGTAGGAGAGAAGCGAGGGAACCAGGAGCTTGCCGTGAACATCGGTCCTGCCCACGGGCCGGTTCGCGTACAGCACAGGTATGCCGGCGATGTCACCGGTGCTCACGACGGCGAAGCTGTCGTGAATCTGGTCGCTGGCGAACAGGCGGCCAGCGGCCAGGACGAGCGCGCCGCTGACGCCGGCGCGACCGGCGACCTGCCCGGCGGAATGGTCCACGCCGGCGGATAGGCGACCCCAGCCGCTGAGCAATTCTCCCTCGGCCAAGAGGTGGGCGGCGGCGCCTTCGGAGGCCTGCAGCCGGTAGCCGTAATCGCCCGGTCGTTGTGCGGACTTGGCGACGTTCGCAGATACTGTGGAACGGCCGCCCGACTGCGAGGCCTCGACCGAAGCATAGGTCGAGGGGCCGAACGGGAAGCTGACGCCAATGCTCACGCCGTAGGCGCGACGATCTCGAAGATCCTTGACGCCGGTGGCGTAAAGGGAAGCTCGGCCGGCGATCGATACGCTGTAACTGGCGGTGATCAACTCAATCCGCCGATCGCCGCTCCCGCTGAAGCCGGGCGGCCCCGGCAAGAACCTCGCCGGCTGGGTCCGCGAGGTTCGGCGGCTATAGGCGACGCCGATGTTTCCCCACGCCCCGACCCGATACCCAAGGTTCGCGTCCAGCGTCGATTTCGGCGTCGGAGACCCGTTTTCAGTCGCGATGTCCCGGAAACCCGAGGTGGAATAGCCGCCGCTGACGCCGAAGCTGGCGCGCCGCGAAACCCGTTGAAAGCTGGCCCAGGCCATGGCGCCGCCCCGCCTTGCGGGGCCGGGTTTTCCGCCGACACTGCCGGCCACCGCAATGTTGACCACGCCGAGCGTTCCGATCAGCGAGGTGACGCCCCCGCCGAGCAGCGCCAATTCGCCGGTGGCCTCGCCATGGCCTTCCAGCGTCAGCCAGTCGGTCAGGCCGTAGCGGGCCGATCCGTTCACCGCCCAACCTGAATACCGATCGCCGGCCTGGCCGAAGTTTTGCCGCACGCCGCCCGCTTCGACGGAATAGCTGCCCAGTCCGCGAGTCAGAAGCGCGGTGCTGGCGTAAAACGGGAGGCTGATGAGGGTCTCGCGGCCGAGGAGGTCGACCACGGCGACCGCCACCTCGCCCACGCCCGTCACGACGGGAAGCGTCCGCACCGAGAAGGGACCGGGTTGTACCGGCTCGCTAAGCTGGCGGACGCCGTTCACCATGACATTGACGGTAGAGGGCACCGCGGCGGTAGAGCTGATCTGCGGCAGGGGATAGGTGACCAGGTCTGGGCGCAGGGCGAAGTCGCTGGCCACCTGGACGCCGCCGAGCCGCACAGCCCTGGTCCAGGGCAGAGCTCCCGAGACGACGTCGCCGAGCCGCCACCGGCGCAGCTTGTCCGATTGAGTGTTCGTGTAGGTGGTCTCGAGGCGAACAAAGCGCTTCTCGCCGAGGCTTGGCGCGAAGTTGACGAAGCCCGTGCTCTGCAACAGCCCGTGCGGGCTAAAGGCGCGCCCATCGAGCAACGCACCGCCGGTGACCCGTGACCGCGCAAACGTGCCGACCACGTCGTAGTTGAGAACCGCGCCGTATCCAGGGCGCGACAGAGGAGCCAAGGGGGAGTGCGTCCGACCGCCAACCTCGGTGGGCTGCAGCGCGGAGTCGCCGGCCACCACCACCAACGTCTGCTGCGCCTCGTTCACCTGCGCGCTGACGTTGGGAAGTGAGCTGAGCGGAATCGGCTCCCCGCCCGCGGCGACGGCCTGTGGGAGAAGGAAGCCAAGCTCAAGCAATTCCGAGGGTTTGGCGAAAAGCGCGCCATCGCGATCGGTGAACTCGCCGACCCGGCCGGTCGCGCGGCCATTCATCACCACCTCCAGGACGAGGGTGCGATCCGCTCCCATAGCACCCCCGGCGGCCAGCAGCGCTGCGAGCAGCGCGACGGCGCCCAGGGCCATCTTTGGCTCACGGCGCCAGCGCAAGCGCATGCTCGCTCTTGCCGTTGCGGGTGGAGACGTTGAGGCGTAGCGCGCCGGCCGGCACGCGGCCGCCATCCACGACCCAATGCCGCTCGGCGCCGGCCAGGATGTAGGGGTTTTTGCCGCGCGCCACCGCTGACCGGCGACTACCGTCGGCCAAAGTCACCACGATCGCCTGCACCGCGTCGTAGCCTGGCCCCGCATTGGTCGCCGACAACAAGACTTCGCCGCCGGCCGCGCGGTCCGCCCGCCACTGAAGCCTGTTGGACGCCGGGGGCGCCGCAGCGATGATGACCGGCAATGAGGCTCGCAGCGCGATGATGATCTGCTGAGGGTGAGGGGTTGCGGCCGGGACTTCATCCAGCAGCAGTCGGTAGCTGCGTTCGCCTGTGGTCGCCGCCCCGCCGCGCGACAACAGTCTCAGCGTCTGCGACTCGCCGGCGGGAACCGTGAAGATCGGCGGCGACAGGATAATGTCTCGAGTGGACGTGAGGACATCCTCGTCCCCTGCCTGCGCCCAGGCATAGGCGCGGACTTGAACCGCGGCGGGCGTGTCGCCGCGGTTCCTGACCTCGATCGTCGTTGCGCTTTGACCGTCAGCGAGGCTGATGGTGACCGGCGAGATCTCCAGAACGGCTGCTCGAGCCGCCCCGGAGAGCACGCACCCGACGGACACCAGCGCCGCCAAAACAGACTGAAGTCGCATCAAGCGTCTCCTTCGGCATCGACGACCTCAGTAGGTGAGGGTGACCAGAACGGTGTCGGTGTAGGGGGCGCCATTGCCGGCGACGAGGGTCTGACCCGTGGTGATCTGCCCGTAGACCGTCAGGGTCTGCTCCACGGCGCTCCCGGTGCCCGAGACCAGGCCGGCCCCTGCGTCGCCCCAGCGGGTGGTGTGACCGACCTCCTTGAAGAGGTCATAGGCCAGGTTATTAGAACCGCTCACCAGGTTGCGCTGGGCAGCCACGTTATGCAGGCCGTTGCCGAGCCCGACGGTGTATTCGCCGCCGCCCGTGCAGGTCACGTTGACCGTGGCTGTACCGGGAGTGGCCCCGGTGAGCGCCACTTCGCCGAACGCCAGCGGAGTGGAATCCATAGTGCAGACGGTCGACACGTCGGCGCTTGCACTCATGTTGGATGTCTGTATCGCCGCCGAGGCGGCCTGGGCGCCTGCGACGCCAAGCGTGGCGGCCGCAAGAAGAATGGCGATTTTCATGAATAACCTGCTTGGCTGGAGATTGTGAGGCAGCGCGAAAAATACTTATGTAATCGGTAAATCGCCGCTGAACGCCATCTACCGATTAGTCAAACTACCTGCGTCTCCGGGAGAATACTGCCTTAAAGCGCGTCGTGCGACAATACGCCTTTAACGCGAGTCATGGGTGTAGATTCCTTCGGAAGTTGCGGCCGCGGGCCGGGCGCAATAGGCTGGCGGCCCGCGTCCGACGAGTTGGTCTCCTTTGTCCATGGTGGGAGGACCGGCCCGACCCCAGAGCTTGTCCTGGAGAAGCGCCGCCACCAGCATTTCGTCCTCGATCACCAGGACGCGGCGGCGCGAAAGCTGGTTATTCATGGTGTACGGTCTCCGGCGCCTTAGACACCGGCATGACGATGGTGCAGACCACGCCCGCCGGCGCGTAGTCCAGGCTGACCTCGCCGTGCAGCTCC
>Ga0207676_10000718_pt1 | contig 25971 bp, 24 predicted proteins | sample KBSSwiS72_FD_184307 | JGI IMG/M metagenome (GOLD analysis project Ga0207676, IMG submission 184307) | Switchgrass rhizosphere microbial communities from Kellogg Biological Station, Michigan, USA - KBS Switchgrass S7-2 (SPAdes) (version 2) | ecosystem: Host-associated > Plants > Roots >...
CAGGCCCGCACTCGCCGCCTCCAAGAATACGTAAATGTCACCCGCCTGGGTGGGCGGTGGAAGGGTGCTGCCGCCGGAATGTCTGTCCGGCTAACGGTCTAGAGGTTAACCCGCGCGGCCAGGGCCCATGTGGCTACGGCAGCGCGGCACGCCGCATGCCCGCATTTGAAGCGCGCGATGCAGGCGGCGTGACGCCGTGCAGGTTTTGACTTCCCGAGCCGGCTCGGCCGGCGGGCCGAAGCCGGGCCGCGCCGGGTTCTACCTCGAGTTAGGCCGCACCGCCCATTTCACAACAAGATTTGAAGGGCCTGCCACTGCCGCAGAAGCATTCGGAATTGCCGGGTATCGGCAGCTCTCGCACCATCCGGCGATATGCCTCGAGCGACAGGCGCAACCGTTCTGCGGCGTCGGGGTTGCTCACCAACATTCCGTGTTGAAACGGAGCATATGGTCCAAATCGAATCACCCGCGCCGCGGTGTCGACGACGATCTGCATCGCTACTAGACCTAGGCGTTGGTACTGAATGTTCTCACGCACGCCGTCGATACGAAGAGTCGACGCGTTGACTTGAAACGTCTGGGCCTTTCGATGGAGGCGACCTTTGATAGCTACAGGCAAACGACGCGCGTCGACTTCAAGAGAAATATCGCCCCGCCTCTGTCGAACAGAGATTCTGTTGTACCCGTACTGAACATCCCACGGCAATGAATCTCCCGTAACCCACTCGTTCTTGTCTAGCAGAAGGAGCAGATTGTCGTCCCGGTCATAGATTGTCGCCGATAGCGCCAGGTGGCCGTCACAATCGCTTGTTATCGCTAGCAACGGCTCGTCATCGACAAGGAGCTTCAGTCCTGCACCGACGAAGTAGTTGGTGCCCACTTCGATGGCAAGCTCGTGAGCATCGACCTTGAGAAGGCCATCGGCGTAGCCGCGCGTGACGTTATACGGTCTTGTTTTGGCGCCGTACTGAGCCTCCACAGAGAGCGCTCCCACGGTGGCCTCGTGGTGATGATTCGGGCAAAGTGTCATCATTTTTGATAGATCGTGGTGAGGGTCACCGCTATATGGCGCGATGTGGTGATACTCGACGAAGGGATGGCCGCACACGCAACAGCCAAATCCTGCCGACTGCCTTAGCACGCGCTTGACTGGCTCTGGGATAGGAACGCGACTCATGTGTGCACTCTATTATGAAGAGTCAAGAATTGTCCATTGATAGCGACCGCGTCGAATTTGATCTTTGCGATTCGCCGCGAAGGACGAACGCCCCAATTGCCCTTGACCGGCAATTACGGGTGCCGCCGTGAGGCGGCCTCCTTATGTCTGCGCCCGACGATTCATCGAATCACGCCCGCCTGGAGGCGATTGGGTGGTGGAAACGAGCGGCCATAGGGATCTGGTCGGCCTAACGGTCAAACAGTTAAGCTGCGAGAGGCAACCCCGCGCAAAGACGGACGCGGCGCGCCGCTTGCCGCGACTAACGAGTTTCTTGGGCGGGAGCGTTTGCAAGCGGCGTGACGCCGTCCGTCTTGCGCTGATTTAGCCGGCTCGGCCGGCGGGCCAGACATCCGGCCTCTCGTCGGCTTCTACTGTGAGTTAGGCGGCCAAGGTGTTCTACGATTTCCGTCCGACCGAGAGGCCGACGAGCAGTCCAATCGCACCCTCTTTACCAATCGCTTCGCGAAGTTCTTGGGCCGTCTTTGTTGTGCATCCGATCGCGCCCGCAATACCGACCCGCGCCACGCCGTCTATGAAATCTTGAAGCGCGGCAGTTGTAGTACCAAGCCGGCCAGCAACTCCGACGGTAGCCTTTCCGCTGATGAGATTTTCAAGCGAGGATGTCGTAACCCCCATCGCACCGGCCACACCAACGAGACTCATGCTTCCCCCTGTTGTACTTGCAGTGGTTTTATACGGTCGTTAGCCCTTCGCGTCATAAAGAGCAGCCACTGATGGCCGAGTGACAGCAGACCATAGACCACTCATGCGGACCAAATTGTGAAAGGCCCGGCCAGAGCCGGGCCCTTACACTACCAATCTATCCCTTCGGCGGATAGTCGTCGTTCCCGTAGCTATTACGCTCGCGAATACGACCATCCCTACCGTGGATTAGATGTTCGACTCCGGCGTTTTGCGCGATTTCACGTCCGCGCTCAATCGCCTCCGCCTGGGTGTCATGAACTGACGAGGCCCGATCACTTCCCGGACGCACATTAGCCCAGCCGTCTTCATGCGGAACCGTGTGCACGTTGTTATTGGCCATAGCGCTGCTCCTTTCTGTCATTTGGGCAACGGCTATCTTGACGGCCGATCAACTGGAACGTATCGTTCCGACTCCCAACGGGCCGCAAGATAGGGTCGGTCCTAATTCCCCCAAGGCCAGTAGGTCCAACTCTACTGGCCTTTTCCGTCTCGACCTTTCAGCCCGACAGGACCATTACACGCGCGTCTTCCCGCGCGCGCCTTCCAAAGCTACGCCTAGGGTCATTCGAAAGCAAGCCTGAAGTAGCACTCAGGCGCACTGAGCGCCAAGGCCAGTGTCATAAGTAACCTTCCCTTAAATACTTACGCCGCACGCTACGTGAGTGCGCGAACCACCCATAGCTGGCCGATTCGGTCGTTTTTCCACAGCGTTTTCCACATCTTTTCAGCAGAGATCCGGCTAAATCTGTTGCGCGAGAACTGTGCAGGATCTGCGTGTGGGCGGGGGGCAACGTGCGGCCGCCCAGATCGATGTCCGCCTAACGGTCTAGAGGTTAACCCGCGCGGCCAGGGCCCACGTGGTTACGGCAGCGCGGCGCGCCGCGTGCCCGCATTTGAAGCGCGCGATGCAGGCGGCGTGACGCCACGCAAATACCGCTGAACGAGCCGGCTCGGCCGGCGGGCCGAAGCCGGGCCGCGCCGGGTTCTACCTCGAGTTAGGCCGCAAGCGTGTACGCTTCATGCTGTCATTCCTGCCGTCATTCCTGACCCTCTGTTAAACTTCACGAGCGCACGAGGTGAGGGCATGGCAAGTGATGGCGACCGCGACTTCATGACCTTGGCGGTCACAGAGGCCAGAAAGTCTCTTCATAAAGACGCGCGGCCGCACCCAAACGTTGGTGTCGTCATTACTCGGAACGGCGACATGATTGGTTGTGCCGCGCACGGTGAACGGCATGATGGGGAAGATCCCCACTGCGATCATGCGGAGTTTATTGCCTTACAGAAAAAGCTGCCGAACGACACACTGCAAGGCTGTACTGTCTATACAACGCTTGAACCCTGCACAAAGCGCAACCTTCCAAAGCTTCCATGCGTTGATCGCCTGATTGACCGTCATGTCGACCGAGTTGTGATCGGGATGCTCGATCCGAATCAGATTATCACCGGCAAGGGGCTGATGAAGCTCCGGAAGGCAAACATTGCGGTCGACCTATTCCCTCCTGATCTGATGGCGCAACTCGAAGAGCTAAATCGAGATTTCATGCGCGAACATGGAGTGTCTGACTCTGCACCGGTGCCATGTCATGGCACGAAGTACGACGTTCCGGATCGGGAGCGCTTTTGGAACGACCTTCTTGAGAGTGCTCAGGATGAATTCATCCTGGTGGGAAACTCAAACAAGTCTTGGCTTCGCCGCGACGAGAATCAATCGCGAACACTCGGAGAGGCTATCGCCAGAATTGTCAATCGGGGAGGTCGCGTTGTCATCATTTCAGGTAAACAGAAGAAGACCGTGACGCGCACCAACGCGTTTATCGCTAAGTACGTTGTCAAACATTTGTCAGCGGATTCAAGAGCAGACCTAGAAGGCGATGCACCGCGGTTTATCTACGCACAGGCCGCACGCGTCAACTACAGCGCGGTGCTGTCGGATGACAGACTGTTGATCATGCCGCGCCTCAACTCGCCGGAGTTTACGGCAGAGGCGATGGTTCTGGAATTGAGACGGTCGCTACATGCCACCCAGTTCCGGCACTATAAGGATGATATCAATCGCGTCATTTGGCACTCGGCGGCCAGCCGCGACTGATAATTCTATGAAGAACACCGTCCGGCTCCCTGCTGATATCGGCTCTACTTTGGCGGCGTCTGGCTTGCGGGTCCGGGACCTAGTAGTCTATACAAACAGTGGCTGTAATTTGCGATGTCGCCATTGCTATTTGGGAAACGCCTTGCTCAGCCGCGCGATTGAATTCGACGCAGAATCAGTCGGCTGCGCTGTACGCGGGTTTGGCCGCCTCGACAGGCTGACGTTGCTGGGAGGGGAGGTTTTCGCGCATTCCGAGGCGGCCAGCTTGTTTCGCGTGATTGATCGCAACTCTATCGGCGAGCCGCGCTTAACCACGAACCTCACGATTTGGCACGAGGAAGCAATCGAGGTGGCCGTCAGCCACGGTTTTCGATTCTGCGTCAGCATTGACGGTGCGACGGCCACAAGCCACGACAAAATGCGCGGCTCTGGTTCATTTCTACGAACTATTGTGCATCTGAAGAAACTTGTTAAAACTGGCGCATCGATTGAGATAACCCACACGATTTGCCGCGCAAATATTGATGAATTCCAGCAATTGCTAAACCTATGTCGCTCTATTGGCGTCCGCCTGTTGAATCTTCATCTCGTGACACCACAAGGTAACGCGGCAACAGCCGCTAATCTCACGCTGAGGCCTTCTGAGTGGCGAGCGTTCGTCGATCGCGAACTGAGAGACTGCGGTTCAAGCGATCAATCGGTATCCGTGAGATACCCATTGCGTTATGTCACGACGGCAGAACTCGAACGGCTGCGCGCGTCTGGCTATCATCACCACGCGGAAGGCAGCTTTCATTGCGACGGTAGTCGAGTCGTCATATACCCGACCGGCGAGTTGTTTGTTTCGTCAGAGGCGTTTGGATCGGATGCATCGATCGGTTTTGTCCGCGACGGTCGAACCTATCTTAGGACCGACTCGAAGAGTGAACTTGGTCGCGCACGTTCACTCGAAAATTTTGACATATCACATCTCAACCCCGCGCTGGCCGGTGATGCGGCCTATCCCGTTGCGCTGTCCGTTTCTTTCAAATTGATCACACGTCTCTAAGTCCCAACGACGTCAGTAACTCGTGCCATCGATTAACGATCGCGCCGGTCGTTTGTAGGCGCCTTGTCGCAAAGTGTGCAGGAACGCCGTGCCTGGCCGGGAGGGGGAAACCGGCAGCCGTAGGGATGTAGGTCGGCCTAACGGTCTAGAGGTTAACCCGCGCGGCCAGGGCCCGCGTGGCTACGGCAGCGCGGCACGCCGCTTGCCCGCATTTGAAGCGCGCGATGCAGGCGGCGTGACGCCGACCACGTACCGCTGAGCGAGCCGGCTCGGCCGGCGGGCCGAAGCCGGGCCGCGCCGGGTTCTACCTCGAGTTAGGCCGCGAGCTGATGCGATGAGAAAACGGGCCGGCCGTCCCTCTAGTCTTGGGAGGTGAGAAATGTCATCGAGCCGGCATGGAATCGTGGTGGTTTTGGCGCTTTTGATGTTCGCGCTCCCCATTCTCGCGGAAGAATTGGATATCTCGCCCCGCCAGCAGGAGACGTACGTTTGGTGTTGGATCGCGGTCGGACAGATGGTGTTCGAATTCTACGACGTTCCGAACGTTAACCCTGGCGGCGACTATCAATGCGGAATCGTAGGGCTTCTTGCCGCCGGTACGATGAGACAGGACTGCGCGTTCCAATGCCAAAACTGCACGGTCCCCGCTGGATCCTCAGCCGGAGTCACCAGCATGATCGAGGACTATCCTCGCAGGGTCGCCGTCGTGAGCGATGACGAGGTACCTCGACTGTCCGTCTCATATGGGCGCACGGCGCTGACGTTCGCGCGTGTCCAGCGGGAGATAGACAACCGTCATCCAATCATCGCGGGCATTTCACCAAGCGGTAAACCTCCAGCATGGGCCAGCTCTCAACATGTTGCGCTCATTGTTGGCTATGACGATGATGGAGATGAGCCGCGGCTGCTCGTCAACGATCCCTACCCATTCACAACACCGAATCCGTACGCCGCCGCGGACGCGGAGAGTAACGGTGACGGTTCATACTGGATTTCTTATGATCGCTTTCGCGATTCGCTAAACTGGCGCGAAAGCTTTGTGGTTAGCCAAGTCGGGACCTACCGCCCCACGCCCAAGGGCGACTACTGCTGCTTCATCGGTCCATACGGACCTGACGCCTGCCCGCTAAATTTGTCCGGACGTCTTCCGCTTGGTTCACCTTGCATATGTACTTACCCGGCTGCGCGGTTCGCCGGACGAGTTTGCAATCCGTAACCGGATGTCGCGCAACCCCATAGGACGGCGTCTTCCACAAGCGAACGGTGCGATAAGCGTTGGGTGGAGACTCGCTGCGATTACAAGATGCTCGGCCTAACGGCACATCACTGGAGACCACGCCGAGCGAACAGACTCCTAAAGCGGTCTTCGGGGACCGCCAGATTACCGTGGCGGAACTTGACCATTTCAAGAGTCACGTGCGGCCCAATACGGGGTTGGGCGGTGGAAACGCGCGGCCGCGAGAATTGATGGTCGGCCTAACGGTCTAGAGGTTAACCCGCGCGGCCAGGGCCCACGTGGCTACGGCAGCGCGGCGCACGGCCTGCCTGCATGTGAGTCGCGCGATGCAGGCCGCGCGCCGCCGTGATGGTTTTGACTTCACGAGCCGGCTCGGCCGGCGGGCCGAAGCCGGGCCGCGCCGGGTTCTACCTCGAGTTAGGCCGCGCCGATATTCAACATCAATATCGAGCCAATCTGCTCCAGCGGGTAAGGATGAAAGCCGCGCCACCGCTCGGATAAATGACAAACAGGACGAACCCAGCGCTCAACGCTCAACGTAGACAGCCCAAGTCTGTTCACACCCACGAGTATTTACATAAAACCAAGAATAGGAACCGTTGGATACGCGCGCAAACATAAGAGCGCGCGGGCAAACCGCCATAGGATGATAGTCACGGTTCGGTTATCCTCACGGAGAGTGCTCACCGTCGTCGGGATTCTGGCATGGATCGTTCTGGCCGCTTTCGCGCTGCGAGGAGCGCGATGGGCATACGCTATCTTCCTTCTTCTCGGGCTGTTCTGGATTCTAGGAAGTGCGGGGTTTCACCTTCACCGCCCTGACTGCGAAGGGCTCGTGAGTTTCGACCTCGCATTGTTCTCGCTCACGAACTACAAACACATTTTTCTATTTGGCGTGTTCTTTTTGATGACCCGGGTCCAACTTGGTCGCGCCCGACATGCACTGCTCTTGGCTGCGGCGGCAACGATTGCGATGGGTGTGCTGATTGAGCTGGAAGAAGGCGCGACCAACCGCAACTGCCGATTGCGGGATCTCGCTCCTGATACGGTCGGCGCGTTTCTCGGTGCGGTGGTCTACCACGCGTGGCGGCGGCCCCACGCCGCAGCGGCGTCTTGAGGATCGTTCGCCAAGCGAATTCGCCGCACCACCGTCACAGCGCACTGCTTCCTTCGTCGGTTTATCAGTCAGACTCGAATAATAGTCAGGCGGGACAGCACATTTCGGTACCGAAAAGTGACCGTCATGCGAGTCTTTGGCCCGCCAAGCATTCGCGCAGGACAAGATCGCCGCCCGGGCGGCCGGCACGCCGGTTGCCGCGACGAGTGCGAAGCAATGACTCGCGATCTGCAATCGGCGTGACGGCGGGGGGAACGCGTCTGCGCGATCGCACGTCCCACGAGCTCCTGAAGAATGCCCGGGTGTGAGCGGCGCCGGCGCAGGCGGGAGCGCGCCGAGGCGAATCTGCGAAGCGGCGGCGCGACAGTTGCGCGCGAGACCCGAGCGGAAGCGATGCGCTTACACCGCAACTGGCGTGACGCCGATTCGCAGGTTCGTCCGAACGCGCTCAGGGTGGGTGGCGCGTGAGAGAAGCGGCACCACGTCCGTCGCGTAGGAAGGAATGCCATTTCAAGCGTTCGCCTACCGCGGGCGGCGGGTGAATGTGAAGGGGCGAACGCTTGAAATGGCTGGGCGGGCGGAGCGTAAGGTGGTGGCGCCGCTTCTCTCACCTTGCGGTGCCGCGAGGTGGGAAGCGAGCACCATAGCTGTCCGTGCCACGCGCCACAAAACCACAACAACGCGAAGCGCGTTCCACCCGAGGAGAAATGGGTTTCGTGGCGTGTGGGCGGAGGAAACGTGCCGCCGGCAAAAATGTGGTCGGCCTAACGGTCTAGAGGTTAACCCGCGCGGCCAGGGCCCACGTGGCTACGGCAGCGCGGCACGCCGCGTGCCCGCATTTGAAGCGCGCGATGCAGGCGGCGTGACGCTGCGCAAGTTGCGCTGAACGAGCCGGCTCGGCCGGCGGACCGAAGCCGGGCCGCGCCGGGTTCTACCTCGAGTTAGGCCGCGCGAGGAAGTGCTGCGCCGCCGGGCGGTGTTTAGACAGTGCGTGAAGATCGGACGGAACGACCGCTGTTGGTGTGGTTCGGGAGAAAAATATAAGAAGTGCCATCTTGACCGTGGTCGCTTGCCGCGCGTGACCCGCCAAGAAACACTCACTGAGATTCGCCGCGCAGAAAATCGGAGGGTTTGTTTTCATCCACTCGCGTCTAAAGATTCGTGCGGCCCCGTGATCAAGGCGCATTCGATCCAACGCTCCGGCAGCGGGCTAAACGCGATCGCCCGACGCGGGCACGTCTATGGTTATGAAACCGGCTTCGGCGTGATTGACAAGACGGGGCGCGAAGTGATGCCAAAACTCATCGGGGTACGCGAGGCTTCAACTTTCACCGGGTTCTGTGACCTTCACGATTCTCAGCTTTTCCGTGCGCTAGAAACCGAACCCATTCAGCCCACGGCGGAACAACTCACCCTTCTCGCGTTCCGGGCGATTTGCCGTGATCTCATGGCCAAGCAATTCGCGCTCGCGGCAAATCCTTACATGAAGGCGAGCGGCGACCGCGGCCTACCTCCCTTGCTGCAGGTTTTCTGGCAAAAGGATGTCGGTGAGCAGGCTTTCGGCAATCAACTGGCCATTGCGGATCTCTCGAACGCTCAGCGGAAGTTTGCAGCAGCGATCCTTTCACGAGATTTCAGTGCAGTTCGGGCTCTAGTTTTTCATTTCGACAGCGTTCCGGCGGTTCTAGTGAGCTCTCCGATCACACCCGAGTTTGATTTTGGCGGTCGCATTCTGCAGGATCTTAACGACGCTTCAAGACTAGCTGACGTCATGACCTTCTCCATGATCGGCTGCGGGGACGACGCTGGCATGGCTGCGTTTGTTTGGATGGAAGATATCGAGATCGCTACACAGTTCGTCTCCTCGCTTGCGACACTAGCGTTGGCGGCCATACCCCATCGCCTAGTGCAGTTTGCGTTCGAATATTTTGAAAATGTGTTTTGGTCGCCCGGTTGGTGGGATGGTTTAAGTTCCACGACACGTGATGCGTTGATCGACCGAATGAATTCACGACCGAAGGAACTACGACCGGCTCGCTTTGCCGACGATGGGACCCGAAGTGCCTCGTGGGCCGTCAACAGCATCGCGACTCTTACATCAGCAGGCTGGTCGAGCTAGTGCGGCTCGCGGGGCGGGCGGAGGAAATGTGCGTCTGCCAAAATGTTGGTCGGCCTAACGGTCTAGAGGTTAACCCGCGCGGCCAGGGCCTACGTGGCTACGGCAGCGCGGCACGCCGCATGCCCGCATTTGAAGCGCGCGATGCAGGCGGCGTGACGCCGCGCATGTTGCGCTGAACGAGCCGGCTCGGCCGGCGGGCCGAAGCCGGGCCGCGCCGGGTTCTACCTCGAGTTAGGCGCCCGATTCTGCCGCGAGCACATCTCGCTACGCGCTGCCCCGAAGAAACTATGACGCCTTTTGCTTCGTTATGATCGGTTTGCGAGGCTGCCTACGGACGATCCGATCTTTCATCTCCGCCTCGAGCTCCTTAATATGCTGCACATACCCATCCATGCCACCGTACTGCTTCAGCAGTTTGCGACGGATCTCGTGGACCTCCTCGACAACCGGATCGTTAGGCATCGTTGAAATCTCCCATGAGTTCCTGCGGCGTACACACAAACGGTGGCTCGTAGCCACTTAACCTGCATATGTCATACACACGCGGTAGCGTGATCGCGTTGACGATATGCGTGCAGTTCCACGAAGCAAGATACGACATGCCATTGACAGCCGCAACGGCCACGTGCAGAGCGTCGATTTCAGCCTTCGCAGGTATCGCGATCTCACGAACGAACCGAGCCGCCAGCCTACGTGCTTCTGGGGTAACCTCGAGCAACTCAACTGCCTGAAGATGCGCGAGACGCTGAGCCGCCAAGTCTGGCTCGCCTTTCGAGACCTCATCCACGACAACCGTAGACGCAAACAATTCAAAGTTATGGCGTCGTCTCGTCCACCATTCACGCGTAAGTTCCTGATTCGACGCAAGGAGTGCATTCTCGCGGTTCAGCCAGCCAACGAGATAGCTCACCACTGTCGTTTCCAAGTAGACGCTCGGCTTATCCACCCGCGAAGAGTACCGCGTTGAGGAGCGAAACGATACGGACACTCTTCGGTGTCTTGGACGTTGGTTCGGGTCGAGACCGCGCCATTTTCGCTAGTCGTGGCATGGATGGCCAACAGTAAGGTAGGCGATGCGACGTGACACGGTGCTGGCTGCGCAACCAGCAACCGGGCGGGCGGAATGAGCGACCGCCACGGTGTTGGTGCGCCTAACGGTCTAGAGGTTAACCCGCGCGGCCAGGGCCTACGTGGCTACGGCAGCGCGGCACGCCGTATGCCCGCATTTGAAGCGCGCGATGCAGGCGGCGTGACGCCGCCAAGGTACCGCTGAACGAGCCGGCTCGGCCGGCGGGCCGAAGCCGGGCCGCGCCGGGTTCTACCTCGAGTTAGGCGCCGGAAAACGTGCGTACTAGTCGTACTTGAGCTTGTAGTCCAAGCAATCTCGGCACAGGCCGTAATCGACGAGCAGGTCAGATGGTGACTGCCAGGTTGCGCACTCCCCGCAGACCACGAGTGACACCTCCGTTTGACAGTAATGGCAGAACTTGTAAGGATTGGCACCAATCAGAACAGTCTCGTTGCCACATTCCGGACACTCAGCAACTTCCAATCTTGACTGTTCATCGTAGGGAAAGCCGTTCGCTACTTCGTCCATGCTCTCTTCGGCCTTGCGAAGAAGCTCGTCGTATTCAAAGATTAATTCTTTTGCCTGGTGAAATAATGGCGCTGGTAGGCGTTTCTCCAAGTCGTCGTTCAGATGCGTAGCCAGAAAATAGTTGATGAACTTCAGAGCTTCGCCTAGAACCGTCCTATGCGCGTGATCTTCGTCGAATCTGTGATGCTCTATGCGGTTACGGCGTCTCTGAAGGTCGAGAAGCATTCGACGGTACTCAGGCGGGATACTAATCTTGAGATTTTCGAAACGTGCGAGAATGTCTCTAAGGCCGACAGTTATTGAGTCATCGCCCACGGGCTGATCAATTTGTTTGTAGATGAAGAGCGGATTCTCGCGATGCAGGCGTTCCTTAAGGAGCAGCTCGATCGTATGGTACAGCTCGAGTATCGCCCACTTGTCTGAAGTTTGGAGTCTCGCATCGAGCAGGTGGGAAACGCCCATTCGAAGTGAATCCAACGCATTGTCAAAAATTGCACTCATGTGAATCGTCGATTTTACGCGATTGGCTGTGTACGTTGAACGATTCAGCGAATGGCTGGGCCTGCCACCGCGAACCGATCGTGGCGGCAAGACCACGTGCTTCGGGGGAAAGAAGTAGCCGGATTGCCCTTGGCCACTTCTATTGTTGCCGCGAAGGCGGCCTCCTTATTCTCCGTGCGCCTAACGGTCCGGAGGTTAACCCGCGCGGCCAGCGCCCGCGTGGCTACGGCAGCGCGGCACGCCGCGTGCCCGCATTTGAAGCGCGCGATGCAGGCGGCGTGACGCCGCTCAAATACCGCTCAAAGAGGCGGCTCGGCCGCCGAACCGAAGCCGGGCCGCGCCGGGTTCTACCTCGAGTTAGGCCGCCGAGGAGAAAGTTACGACGCGTGTCGCCAGAAGGCCAACCTTTCATGCCATGCCCGCGTGGTAACCGACCAATACTCAACACGCTCAGAACCGACCGCGCATATGTTGATCCGTAGGCGCTTGTGAGAATGTCTTGAGCCAATGTGTGCCGCTCGCCATGACAGGGTAGCGACGGCGTCAAATGACATGTCTGAAGGAACCACGACCAATATTTCTCTCTCACAACGAACTTCATTCGATGGCGAAACGGTACGCACACTAGCGTGCGCAGGGAACTCTCGTGCTAGCCGCTGCGCGACACCGAGGTCGACAAGCCTTCTTCCCGATGACATTGGTTCAATATTCGGAAGCCGCGTTGTCGTTTGTAGCCACTTTCCGAACGGGGCAAAATCGAGTACGACAGTGACGTCAACGGCGTTCCCGCTCCCTAAGTTTCGCCACCGCGTCTCAAATAGCGGGACATCGAGTTCGTGATGCACTTCCATCGCAATGTGCGGTACGAGCACGTTAACACCAGCCGGAAGTAACGTCGCTGATGACCGAATATACCCGGAGAGTTCAAAGTCGAGATCCGGATAATTCAGTTCACGAAATTGACGGTCGGTGTAGCGACGGTTCAAAACAAACGCAACAACTGAAAAGACAAATGCCGATAGTGAAATCAGAACCGTCGCGACTTCGGTCGGCTTCAAGCCGGCAAGTTGCAGCACATGTAAATTATCTCAGAGTCTTCGCTAACCCGGCTATCAAAACGTGCTGTGAGGTGCCCACATCAGTCGCCGTTGGCTCCCGGCGGGCGGCGAACTCGATACGTTTGGCGGTCACTCATGTCGGGATGGTCAGCCACGAATGACCCAAGTTAGCGTGGCGGTCTCCAGTGAGAATAACCCGCACTGATGGATCGAGGTGCGCGCCGGTTGGAGGGAGCAAACAGACTCCTAAAGCGGTCTTCCCGAGCCGCAGATTTCAGTGACTGAACTTGATCACTTCAAGGGTCACTTGCAGCTAGATGCGGGGCAGGGCGGTGGAAGCGTGCGTCCGCCGAAATGTTAGTCGGCCTAACGTTCCGGAGGTTAACCCGCGCGGCCAGGGCCCTCATGGCTACGGCAGCGCGGCACGCCGCATGCCCGCATTTGAAACGCGCGATGCAGGCGGCGTGACACCGTCACGCCGCCTCCGAACGAGCCGGCTCGGCCGGCGGGCCGAAGCCGGGCCGCGCCGGGTTCTACCTCGAGTTAGGCCGCCGCTACTTTTTCGTGCTGTTTCTTGGGCCGAATGGCGCAGGACAGGACTAAAACGCGATCCGACAAGTAGGATCACTTAGCGATTGCGATCGCAGTAAAGTGCTGCACGACCTGCCATGTACCCAATCCCATTGCACCGCACACAGCCAGTGCGACCAATGAAGCAACGATTGGATGACTCGACTGAAATGCAACATCGCGGCGCCTGAGCACGACGAGCCAAACACATGAACCCAGCGCGGCGCATAGTGCAACGCATGCACCGATAATCGGAACGACGTAGTCTTTCGACGTTAACGGGCTGCCTGCTGCCTTCCAAGTCAGAAAACCTGCCCAGACGAGCACTGCCACCGCAACGCATACCGCTACGATCTGTGGCATGTGAGCGCCGCGGGACCCACCCTCCGGCCTGGGCCGCCTTTGGGCAAGTACCTCTTGCACGATGGCTATCGCACTCGCGGCCGCGGCCACACCCGCGGCGAAAACGACGGTCAGAAGTGCTTCAGCAACACCAGCGGCGCGTGATGCGCGGCCTCCACCGGACATTGTAACGCCCTGCATTACTCGCGCAAGCATCAGTAATGTGCCGCTCGCACCGAGAAGCAAGGGCGTGATTACGACCGGAACGACCACCACTGAGAAGGTATGCCGCCGCCCGGATCCTCTCAAGGCAATCAACACGACGGGATATGCCAGAAGAAGAACGACAAGAGCCTTTATGAGAGGTGAAGGCGAAGAACAAACGATCACGGGCGACATGTCCACGCTGTAATTCTACGACCTGTCGGCCCATTGCCCTGCATCGTTACCTACACCGCGTTCCTACCGATCAGACTCGAATAATAGTCAGACGAGCCCGCCGATTTCGGTATCGGAAACAGACCATCATGCGAGTCTTTGGCACGGCGGCTCCGAGCACTCGTGCAGGACGGGCTCGTCGCCCGGGGCGGCCGGCACGCCGGTTGCCGCGACGAGTGCGGAGCAATGACTCGCGATCTGCAACCGGCGTGACGGCGGCGGAAACGCGCCGACGTAACCGCCTGTCCCACAAGCGGCGTTCCTCAAGAATGCCCGGGTGTGAGCGGCGCCGGCGCAGGCGGGAGCGCGCCGAGGCGAAGCTGCGAAGCAGCGGCGCGACAGTTGCGCTCGAGTAGTGCGCAGAAAGGACGGATACGCATTGCAACTGGCGTGACGCTGATTCGCTGGTTCGCCGAACGCGCTCAGGGTGGGTGGCGCGTGAGAGAAGCGGCGCCACGACCGTCGCGTAGGAAGGAATGCCATTTCAAGCGTTCGCCTACCGCGGGCGGAGCGTAAGGTGGTGGCGCCGCTTCTCTCGCCTTGCGGTGCCGCGAGGTGGAAGCGAGCACCATAGCTGTCTGTGCCACGCGCCACAAAAACCCCAACAACGCGAAGCGCGTTCCACCCGAGGAGAAATGGATTTCGTGGCGGGCGGGCGGAGGAAACCTGCGGCCGGCAAAAATGTGGTCGGCCTAACGGTCTAGAGGTTAACCCGCGCGGCCAAGGCCCGCGTGCCGAAGCCGACGCGGCGCACGGCCTGCCTGCATGTGAGTCGCGCGATGCAGGCCGCGCGCCGCCGTGCAGATTATGACTTTCCGAGCCGGCTCGGCCGGCGGGTCGAAGCCGGGCCGCGCCGGGTTCTACCTCGAGTTAGGCGGCCGGTTGGCTACTCTTCCAATCCGTGCATCTTACGAAGCATGCCGAGTGCCTCTGAATACCGGCGCATAACATCAGGGTCGATTTGCAAACGGATGATGAGTTGGTCACGGGCAGATCCATGCTCGATGAGTTCCTGAAGTGCGGAGCGAAGCCTTGCCGGCAGCACCTCAAGTTGAACAACGGTGTCTCCGAGCATTAACGACAGCTCCTTGATCACCGGTGCCCACCCATTCGGGACGTGCGCGCAACGAATGCGTTTCGCCCATTCGAGAGCTTCGTGGTACGCGGCAGCCACGGCCTGAGCGCCATAGGTCAACCCCTGCACATCGGAGCCATTCGCGGCGCCGTTGAGCACCTCTCCCAACATGACATTGAGGCGCTCGACGATTCGGTCTGCCTCTTTAATCGTGCGACTGATCCAATCGCCCATGGCCGCATGACCGGCGACCTGGATACCAGGGCCTGACGCGATGCCCAAATCAAAGTCTCGACGATCGGAGGCCAATGCCTTGATCTCCCTTTCGAGTACGGCCGCGACGAGACTCGTTTGCCAGCCCAATGGCTTTTCGATCGCCAATCGGAGAGTGTCGCCTGAAAGATCTCCATACTCAGCCTGACCGCCTCGTAGCTTCGTCGCAAATACGAAACACCGCTGAACTTCGTATGCCAATTGGATTCGGAGGACCGAGACGATTTCTTGCGCCGTCTCGAACGGAAATGACCACACTCGATCTGTGCGACGTACATCCCGAACAAACGAAAAGAGCTCGACCGTGTCGACAACGCTAGAGAAATCAGCCGCGGGATTTGCTTCCCATAATTCAAGCAGTGCGATGACATCCCGCTGGATGAAGGCGTAGATTGGGACACGCTTCGCGCGTGCAGCTAAATATTCGACGTTCGTGATCGACCTTTGGAAACCCTCTGGAATTGTGCCGTACCTGCTCCCGACCACGAGAACAAAGATGTCCGCGTCACGCTCAACCCGCCGACGGCAGTTTTCGAGCGTATTGACGCCCGGGTCCACAGGGAAAGTATCGTATTCAGACCCGAGTAGGCGATATCCGAGTTGATGCTCAACAAAATCGCGCAGATCCGCGCGAACTTGCCGAAGATCGTAGAAGGTCGAGCTCAAGAAGATGTTCGGCGCTCGGTCAGTCATGCCGCCATTATGCGCGTGGCCGGAGTGCGAGCGGACATGGAGCTCATGCTGAATGAACTGAGCGATGAAAGCTCGGTCTGACGGAGGTCGTAAAGCGTTGAGCTCAGGAACAGGTGCGGAACTCGGCTGACCATCGCATTCATCGTAGCAGGGGCACTGGCTTACGAGCGCGAACTCCGTCCGCCTAACCACTGGTTCGACGAACGAAAGCGAATGCGAAGATCGGCGCCAAGTGGACGAGCAGCTCACGAGAAACGCGTCGCACATCGGGTGGGGCGGGGGAACGTGGGGCCGCCGGAATCGATGTCCGCCTAACGGTCTAGAGGTTAACCCGCGCGGCCAGGGCCCGCGCGGCTACGGCAGCGCGGCACGCCGCTTGCCCGCATTTGAATCGCGCGATGCAGGCGGCGTGACGCCGTTCAAATACCGCTGCGCGAGCCGGCTCGGCCGGCGGGCCGAAGCCGGGCCGCGTCGGGTTCTACCTCGAGTTAGGCGGCGGATCGTTCGGATGCTCTCGACGGGGAAGCTCTTTCTCGATACCTTACGTGAATGCCGCTTTCGGCTGATGACATAAAACAAGCCTTCGAGGCCCTTGCTCGTGAGCTCGAAGACAAAGGTACTCGTGCCGAACTCGTGATCATTGGGGGCGCTGCGTTGGTGTTGCTTTTCCATGCCCGGGAAAGCACCAAGGATGTTGACGCGTTCTTCGTGAAACCAGAGGCCGGCACTGTGCGAAAGGCCGCCGCGCAAGTGGCAGCAGATCTGAACTTGCCGGACGATTGGCTGAACGACAGTGCCAAAGGCTATCTCAAGGGCGTAACGAAGGGCGATTTGCTCCATGAATCTCCATTTCTGACCGTCTATGCAGCAAGCATCCCTCAACTACTCGCGATGAAACTTTCGGCATGGCGCGACGCCATTGACCGCGACGACGCAAGATTGTTGTTACAACAACTACGTGGTGGCCGTGAACAGATATGGACTGCCATTGCACCTTTCATAACGAAACACTTGCTTGACAAAGCATCGTACGCGTTTGAGGATTTGTGGGAGGCCACGCATGCAGATTCATGAGCTCGTACGATCGATTCTCGTTGGCGATCTTCTCACGGCACGACAGTGGGTATCAGACGCCCAACGCGGGCATCTTGAATGGAACGCTATTCCGATGCCGGAAGGGCTTAGCGGGATAGAACTCGCGGTTGCGGCCTCAATTGTTGAACTACTGGCCGATCGTTGGGGCGCGAAGCCGCCCTCGTGGACATCGAGCGTAGGGGCAGCTGAAGAGCCGGTGATACTTGATCCCGGTCTAGAAACGATGCCTCGGTCGTTTGCTCGTGCAAAAGCGGCTGGGCCTGGAGCGCTGCGTAGGCGCAACCTTATTGCGTTGCCGGATTTCCTCGACGTTGCGTAGCCACCCATCTGGTTCTTCGGAGGTTTGGGACGCACGGGGAGAGATGTGACCGCGAGGTTCGACGCCGCATTGCGATTCTTGCTCGGCGACCCTTGCGACACGGGTAGACGACCGGTTCGACCAATGCGAGCGCACTATGGTCGCAAGCAACTCACGGGAGATACGGCACAGGTCGGGGCGGGTGGTGGAAACGTGCGGCCGCAGGGATCGATGTCCGCCTAACGGTCAAACAGTTAAGCCGCGAGAGGTTTACTCGAGCAAAGACGGACGCGGCGCGCCGCTTGCCGCGACTAACGAGTTTCTTGGGCGGGAGCGTTTGCAAGCGGCGTGACGCCGTCCGTCTTGCGATGATGTAGCCGGCTCGGCCGGCGGGCCCGAAACCCAGCCTCTCGTCGGCTTCTACTGTGAGTTGGGCGGCGCCGAGGCAATTTCACATCTTTAGTGCGGTTCGTTTCCGACAGCAAAGCTGCCGACGCGAGTTCGATGGATCTTGCGTTGGAGAACTGCGGCAGAACGGCCATGCCGAAGCCGCTGCACTCCCATCTCGCCTCGCGGCAGAATGCTTTCTCGTAGACTGCGGCACTTGGCTCGCTGCACGTGCTGACCACGCGCCGAAGCCTCTGCGTGTGGCGCTTGCGCACGCGGCAGAATCTCCCGTCCGTGCCGAAGCCGGACAACGTGAGAGGCTCTCAGGCACCGCAGGCATTGCGCTGCTCAAAACGAGAGGTGGGTAGCGGTGCCTGGCGAACGTGAGTGAGCCCTGCCCGCCCCGAAGTACAGGTGGCGAGAAGGAGGAAGCAACCAAGTCTGCGGTGAGCCGAAGCTTCTGCGGCAGGCTTTTGCTTCTGTGGCCGTTGGCGCGCCGAACACGATGCACGTGCGTCTAGCAACCGTGCCGAAGAATTGACAGTGCCGACGGAGCGCAGTGGTGACTCGGCCCGTCCGCCCAACGGTCTAGAGGTTAACCCGCGCGGCCAGGGCCCACGTGGCTACGGCAGCGCGGCGCACGGCCTGCCTGCATGTGAGTCGCGCGATGCAGGCCGCGCGCCGCCGTGCAGGTTTTGATTTTCGGAGCCGGCTCGGCCGGCGGGCCGAAGCCGGGCCGCGCCGGGTTCTACCTCGAGTTAGGCCGCATGTACTCTATAGCCGACCCTTCCGCACTAAGATTTCGCGCCCCTGCTGGGTGAGGTAGTGGAGCGGACTGCCGTTGTCATAGCGATCCGTTCTACCGATAAGACGCTGCTCGCGAAGGCGATCTAGATAGTACTCGGCTTTCTCACGTTTAATCGACAGCCGTTTCATTACGGCATCGACATTCACCTTCGGTGCAAATTCTGTAAGCATTTCGAGTATTGAAACTTCCTCAACGGAGGGGACCTCCGCGACTTTATTGTCGCCTGCCGATGCGGGAATGGGCGTATCGTCGGTTCTAGCAACCTCGCCAATGGCAGCTGTGAGCGCCAAGAACTCCGGCGTGTCCGCAATTTCAGGCGGAGGTGGTATCCGACTCAGCGCCTTCGCGACAGCTACTTGAAGAAAATACACATCGTCGCGCTCTTCAAGCTGCACGCCCAAAAGGTCGTTATAGGGTTTCGGCAACTCGCGCACCCGCAAGCTACCAAAGCAAGCAGGAATAACCAAAGCTCCTTTCAACCACGCCGCTCCCGCTTCGAAATTGATCCAAGGACGGTATACTGATTTCTGAGTTAGCACCAGAACCACCACCTTGGCTGCTCGAAGTTCCGTTTCGATGCGATCCAGCCATCTCTCCCCTGCCAACATCTGCCATCGATCGGCAGTTAGAAAGATCGATACGCCATCCATCCGCGTCTGAAGTAAGTCTTTCAGCGCCAGTGCAACATGTCTTTCTTCATCAGCAAAGCTAACAAAAATATCCGACATGGCAAGATGATAATGCGAATACACGCGCGCGGATAGGAAGACGCCACGAGCACTCTTCATCAAGCGCGCCTTCACCACCACCAGCTGCGCCATTAATAACACGGTGCTTACAGGCGGGAGGCTCCCAGGCTTTCGGCAGCCGCATGCGTTCAGATCCAGTCTCTCTGCCTATGCGGCCATTGGTGCGCCAACGTCATATCGCCGGTTGCGTGACCTTCGCGAGTGCAATCTCTTATTCAATTAAGTAGCGCCTCCGAGGCAAGTTGATGGTCTGGAACGAACAACTCACGTCGTTCTGGCATTGGCACAACAGGAAATTCGCGGAGTGCTGCTGGCGATGGAATCGATGCCCGCGGTTTAGTCAGTGAAATTGCACGAGAACGATGGCTCGTTTCAGCTCGCGGGGAGTGTAATCTGTGCGGCTTTCCAAGGACAACAAACGCGCACACGGCCCTTGGCCAAGGATCATAGTTGCCGCCGTGAGGCGGCCTCCTTACGTCCCTCGCCCCTGCGGTCTTGCGAATCGCCCGGATCGAACCAGGGTTGGGCGGCGGAAACGTGAAGCCATAGGGATGTGGTCGGCCTAACGGTCTAGAGGTTAACCCGCGCGGCCAGGGCCCACGTGGCTACGGCAGCGCGGCACGCCGCATGCCCGCATTTGAAGCGCGCGATGCAGGCGGCGTGACGCCGTGCAGGTTTTGACTTCCCGAGCCGGCTCGGCCGGCGGGCCGTAGCCGGGCCGCGCCGGGTTCTACCTCGAGTTAGCCGGCCCCCGCCACGAGCACGCAAAATATAGAGCTAAAATAAAACAGCATGCTTGAACCCGGAGATGCCTATCGCATCAGAGTAATCTGCCATTCGATTGATTTAGATGTTGGCTTTCGAATGCGTGAAACATTCCGAGGGATGGGCATAACGTCCTCCTACTACGGAGATAATTGGCCTAATGATGGTCGACAGGGGGACGTACTAGTAATTTCACGCGCCATGCTGGCTGATCGACCTAGCTGGACTGATCGGTCTTTTATCGAGGACGTTCCTGTTGTCGTCTTGCAGCGGGATGATGCCGATCTACCAATCACACTGAGAGATTTCCCATGTTTGAATGTCGCTACTGTGGCGTTCGACCGTGTGGCTGAAGATATTGATCGGCACTTCCGTAGGGTATTACCAATACCACTCGGAGGTGTCTTCTCGAGTGATCCCCTACGTCAAAAGCGTTCCGCAGCGCAGGTATTCATTTGCTATGCACGGGAGGACATATCCGAAGCCCGATGGCTTTATGTTCAGTTACAACATGATGGCCTTAAGCCTTGGCTCGACGTAGAGTGTTTGCTTCCTGGCGATGACTGGGAAGCAAAGATCCGATTCGAAATCCGACGCTCACTGGCTGTGATCGCCTGCGTATCGAAGCATATGGTCAATAAATTCGGGTTTATTCAAAAGGAAATTGCGCTCGCGTTGGACATGGCGGAGCAAGCACCTGAAAATCGGCCGTTTGTAATCCCTCTAAGGCTTGACGATTGCGAGGTCCCCACGCGGCTACAACGGTGGCACCGAGCCGAAGGCACAGACAGAAGAACCTATTTACAAATCGTGAAAGCATTGGATGGAATATTGCTTTCCAACGACTAACGGCCAATGTTTGACTCTCGGAACACCCCACCGGTGCCAGTATCCGCACCACAGCGGACGCTTGGATGCCGAACGTTAGCGTCGGGCGCGCATTGGGCCGCGGCTCCCGCCGAAGAATTGCGCAGTTGCAACTCGCGCTGGGCGGGAGGGGGAATGATGCCGCCGCGGAAATCGATGTCCGGCTAACGGTCTAGAGGTTAACCCGCGCGGCCAGGGCCCTCATGGCTACGGCAGCGCGGCACGCCGCTTGCCCGCATTTGAAGCGCGCGATGCAGGCGGCGTGACGCCGCGCAAGTTGCGCTGAACGAGCCGGCTCGGCCGGCGGGCCGAAGCCGGGCCGCGCCGGGTTCTACCTCGAGTTAGCCGGCGATGGTCTCGCGGCTCATTCGGATTCTAAGATTTTCCGATGCCGGTCATATGTCTTCGCTAGATCTTCAGGCGTCATCTGCATTCGTTCGACAACCTTCTCAGCGAGGGCGTCGAGTACACGAGTAAAGTCTTCATCGACTTCACCACCGGCCGAAAATATCGTGGTTTCCGAGTTAAAGGGGTGAAACTCTGCGACGTCAACATTGAAATCTCCGTCTTTGAACCACCACTGAGTCGTCCCCTCAAAGAATGAATGTTCGATCGGATACCTCGCATTGGGATTGTGCAGTAGGACCGTACCTTCACGCCACGACTCCTCGACTTCACCCACGATGTATGCAAAGGGCTGCGGCAATGGCGACTCCGGTCGAGGATCTGGACATAGCCCATGCCTTAGAAGGCGATACGTTCTATCCATTGCCGGATCGAAGGCCTTTCGGTGGAACTTTGCGACCGTGCCGCTGTTGTTGAAAAGAACGGCGCTAATATTCTCTGCAGCGTCGAAGCTGAAGAACCCTGAAGGGATGCTTTTTGCACCATAACGATGCTCAGAGACATCGATCACGCGACCGGCGAGTTCTTCGCCGGGATGCGATGTCATGACGTAGTCGGCACCGTACAGATATCGCCGGAGACCTTGTTCGCCCCAACGTACGACGTTCGATTCGACGAAATCCGCGATGGCGATGACAAGTGGCTGACCCGCAACATGCGGCAGCTCCCAATATCGTTTGGCGAGCTTGTTGGCGAGTGGCGTCCCGAACCGGATAGCCAACGCGTGGTCGATAAACTCGGGGAAATGATCAGGATTATCGGGCTCGTGTAAACGCTGTGTTGAGGAAGCGATTACCGCTTCGACCCATACGTGATGTTGTCCACGGGAGAAGCGATAATCGGGACTCGGCATAGGCCGATCGATCGACCAAAGCCCATCCTCGCGTAGAGCAAAAAGGTAAAGCTCCCAGATTCGGGCATCGAATCCCTGTGTCTGAAATTCCCTTACGAAGTGACCGTCAGGATTCGGGAGGTTCGCGAACAGGCGGGTCATCAGCGCCCGCGTCGACTCATAGCATGGCTCCGAACGAAGCCTCAGAAAGAAGGCATTCGCATCAGACTCGGGTACTTGGAGTTCGAAAAGATCCACGAAAGACGACAACCACTCGACATGGAGCTGCAATTTCAGTATGGCTTCTCCGGCAACCGACTTTAGCGGCCGCCGACGATTCACGATGTCTGTGCCTCCTTACCTGGAGCTATTTGCCGGCGGGGCTCAGCGGTGGGTGGGGGAAAGCTGCCGCCACGGGAATCGATGTCCGGCTAACGGTCCAGAGGTTAACCCGCGCGGCCAGGGCCCACGCGGCTACGGCAGCGCGGCGCACGGCCTGCCTGCATGTGAGTCGCGCGCTGCGGGCGGCGTGCCGCCGTCCAAGTACCGCTGAACGAGCCGGCTCGGCCGGCGGGCCGAAGCCGGGCCGCGTCGGGTTCTACCTCGAGTTAGCCCGCCGACCGCATTAGACGTCTGCCGTCAGGGTCGTCTTTTCAGAAATCCTCGGAACGCCTGGTCAGGAATGGCCAGTATCCACACCTCGCCCGATGCTTGCTCTAAGAAGTATCGATGCTCGAACGGTTCGTTCTCTTGAACGTTCAGGGGCTTCAACTCTCCGCGGTCGACCCTTTGGAAGAGCTCCCGAGAGGTAGCAATGTAATCGGCCTCACTCTCGAATTTATCTATCTCGTTCATTTCCGAAGCCGAAAGGACACTCCGTTTGTTAAAAAACTCTACCTCGAGTTAGCCCGCCGTTAACCGCGGAAGGCTATAGCTGACGCCATGACAGCAACATCGCCATAGCCATTGGAGGTCAAGAATATCTCAAGCGCGGCACGATCCAGCTCAACATTTCGCCCGGGTCCGAGCACGATCTCACGCAAAGGGAAGGACGCGTTACCACTGGCATCAACTGCGAGCCGAAGCGGAAGATACGGTATCAAGTTCGCACCGTTCACACGCACACGAACGTCGCTCATCTTGCGGTGGGGTTGTATCTTGACAAACCGCCACTCACCTTCGTCACGATATGCCGAATGCTTGAACATTACGCGTAGCGGATAGAAGTAAGACCTCATAAAGGAGGCCGCCTCGCGAACGACATCTTCTTCTGGTTCAGTCGGTCCGGCGCTGTCGATAACATGAAATATCGCGCCGAATATACGATCTAGATAATCCTCCTGAGCACTGAGATCATAGATAACGGGAAACAACAGCAGTCTCGTTTCTGCTGAGGCAACAACATGCTGGGCCGCTTTGATGGCGTATGTATCCACTCCGATGCACAGTCCTCGACCACCCTCGCCATAAGCTCGCCATTGCGACAAAAGATCCCGCTCAGCTGAAAATGACAGTGAAAATGCGTGCCGGGCAGTTTCTTGACTAAAGGCTTGCTCGACTACTGCCTCACACAATCGAGAGATACTCTTTTTGCGCCTCCAAGCGTCGAATACTTCGTAGGCGTATTTGAGTTCCCTGGGATCATTCTGAAACCGCAAGTCGCTAGCCCACATCTCGCGCGCCTGAAGCATGGACATTACGGCCGCAGTGGAAGCATAGTGATAGAGCATAGGCGGCGGCTCGCGATCGACTCGATACATTCGATCCGACAGCTCTAGCAGCGAATCAAACACTTCCGACATTGGACCGCCTCCCCATGCTGTCATCTATTCTACCGTGGCTGGGGTTCTCCTGCTTGGTCACAGCTAGGGTACGCGTACCGGCTAACCTCTTCCGAAATGGATTGGTTTGAGAAGATTCGCGACTGACAATGCGTGATTCGCGGGTATACGAGAATGCAAGTGCACGTCCGGTTCGATCGCGGCGGCCCTCTCTCAGGCATGATTCCAGGATGTCGGCCGGGTTGGGTGGTGGAACCGTGCGGCAGTAGGGATTTGTGGCCGGGCTAACGGTCTAGAGGTTAACCCGCGCGGCCAGGGCCCGCGTGGCTACGGCAGCGCGGCACGCCGCTTGCCCGCATTTGAAGCGCGCGATGCAGGCGGCGTGACGCCCTCCGGATACCGCTGAACGAGCCGGCTCGGCCGGCGGACCGAAGCCGGGCCGCGACGGGTTCTACCTCGAGTTAGGCGCCGAGCTGCTCGAGTGGCCGAATAACAACGCCTTTCCTTACAATACGGTATTAGTGCGCGAAGGCGTTCGGCCCGAAGCGCATCCTATACGCGGACGCGCTCCGCTGCGCCAGACACTTCGGAGTGGCGGCAGAGGTTCCTTAGGGATGCGGCCAGGCGATAGCGTCGGTAAGTTCACGCGACGGACATGGCCATTCCTACAATCACGGGTTCGCAACTGACGGCCTTGCCGGCTTGCCTGCGCAATACGGAATCTTAAGAGGAACGAGCGCACGCGCCACGTCTCCGTGCAGTTCTTCGAATGACACTGGAGTCACCATGGACATTGCATAATTGACTGGCCTGCCCGTCACGGCACCCTCCGCGGAGTCAGCCCACGCTATGGATACCTCAAATGGCGTGATAGAGGATGCATCGTCAGACGACAGCACCCGAACCGGGAACGCAAAACTCCGTTTCTCACTACGTTTTTCTGACGGAAGCGACACAACGTACGTGACGACAGCCGTTGTTAAAGGCGGGATTCGCGGTACGGTGATTACATCGAATGTGTCGTTTCGTGAGGTGATACTCGATATGCGCGCTGGCTCAACGTTTGCCGACGTTGTAACAGTCGCAGGCGGCAAGTCCCGCCAACGATCGACAGAGATTCTCAGCGCGGTCGCCGCGGCGGTACCGGCGTTCTTGATGATTATGCGAACGCCAGCATCGTCTCGCTTGCGTATCTCGGCGTTCGTGAAAGGTTTGACCCATGCCACGATCGGTTCTTCCAGGCATCCGCGCCTAAGGTCTTCAGTAGCCTCGATTAACAGCGCTCTTTCGCCCACGATTGAATCTAGAAGGCGCGTGCGGAACGAAACAGAGTATACGCTGAGGTCAGGCTTTGCCGACTCACTCTTGGGCCAGAAAAAGAATGTCGCGGTCAAAATAATACCGACAAGCGACATATAGCTACCCACGGCCGTCAACCTTGATGGGAGAGACCATTTCGCCCACTGTTGTCGCGAGGGAAAAAGAACTAGCATCTCTGAGTCTCCGAGCGTCAGTGAACGACGCGAATCCAATTCGTCATGGAGTTGCCGCGCGCGTTACCACGTAAAAAACGGTCGAGCGGGGACAGAATAGCGCATCCCCTGCCGGCGCTCGCCGGCGTTTCGGCGACGTTAACATGACGTGGTCTGACGTCCTACGCGGCGTAGAGCGCACCTAACGGAGCCGAATGTGTAGGAGGCGACCGGTCGGGCGGGATGAGATGAGAAGGCCAACCTCCTCGGCGCAGTCGCAAAATTGCGCTGCAGGTTCTAACGCACTCGAGGGTGCAAGAAAGGAGATTGGCCGTGAACAAGTCTACACCGAACAGCAGCGTGAAGAAGACAACGAAAGGCGCAGCAAAAGGAAGAGCGGTTGCTGTCGATTGGACTCGCGTCGCGAC
>Ga0207676_10000724_pt1 | contig 25870 bp, 22 predicted proteins | sample KBSSwiS72_FD_184307 | JGI IMG/M metagenome (GOLD analysis project Ga0207676, IMG submission 184307) | Switchgrass rhizosphere microbial communities from Kellogg Biological Station, Michigan, USA - KBS Switchgrass S7-2 (SPAdes) (version 2) | ecosystem: Host-associated > Plants > Roots >...
GCGCTTCCTCGCGACGACGAACGGCGACTTCGGGCCGTGGACGGAACGCGAGTGGCGCATCCTCGCGCGTCTGATCGGTCACGGCATCCGCTGCGTGCCCGAAGTCGTGCAGTTCGACGCGGGTGCGAAGAGCGGCATGCGCAGCGTGCAAACGTGCGACGCGGGCGTCACCGTCGACCAATGGGCAACACTTGTTCCCGTCGCGCGGGACGGCACCGTGCGCGGGCATATCTTCGAGGATTCCGCACACTGGTGGTCGCTCGCGCATCACTGTCTTGCCGCGCTGAGCGAGATTCACGCGCTCGAGCTCGTTCACCTGGATATCAAGGCCGACAATATCTGCATTCCGTACGCGCCGGCCGACTTCGAGCCCGATGGCGACGAAGGTCGTCTGTATCCGGCCTTTGCGCGGCTCGCGCTAATCGACTTCGCGTTTTCGCTCGTGAGTCGCGAGAGTCTCGCGCTTCCGCTGCCGCTTGGCTGGCAGAAGGATTACGACTATCAATCGCCGCGCCTTCTCAAGGCGCTCGAAGCCGGCCGCAACGGTGACCTCGAGCCGACCAGGGTGCTCGACTGGCGCTGCGACTTCTACAGCCTCGCGGCGATGCTCAAGCGCTATCTGCCGTCCGATCGTCGAGGCGGTGACGGCTCGGAGATGGGCTGGACATCGAATCGCTATGACGATGCGCGGTCGCTGATCTTCCGGCTGCGCGATACCCATGATCGAGACCTGCCGCACTGGCGTCCGCACGCGGAGCTGATCGATTTCTGCGCGGCGCGGCTGGACGAGCCCGATCTCGTCGCCTCGCTGCAGAAAGGTTGGACGCTCGCGCGCGGCGAGATCGTGGCGGGCATGGCGACGCCGATCACGCCCATTACACCTGTCACGCGCATCGCGCCTTTCGCGCGCGCCGCTTCGGTGACCCCGCTCACCCACATCGCGAGCTCGGAGCCGATCGTGCTTCCCGGGCTTGCGGAGCCGAGCGCTGCCCGCGGCGAAATGGCGGCGATTGGCCCCGACCTTCTTCGTATGAAGCCCCGCGCTGTTCGCAGCGAAACGGCCGCGGGACCGCACCTTCTTCGACGGACGGAAGTGCAAGCGCCCTGGCGAGCGAAGCTGCTCTTGCTTTCGCTGGTCGCGGGCGTCGCCGCGTCGGCGCCGCCGTTCATCGGCAATCCCGCACATCCTCTGTTTGAGCGTGCGAGCCCTGCATCGGGCGAGCGGAATGCGACCTCACCGGTCCAGGCTCCGCGTTCGAGCTTAAGTTCAAACGGCGCCGCCGCACCGGCGGCGCCCGAAGCGGATCCGGCGAATCCCGCCGACGACGCCAACGATCGAGTGGCGCGCTCGCAGCGCGACCAGGTTGCTGACGCCCCCGAACCTGCCACGAGCATCGGTACCTCCGGCGGCCTTGCCAACGACGAGCCCCGCCCCACGAGCGAAACCCCGCGCGAGCAGGCAATCGTCGCCAACGCCGCGCCAGCGCCGGTAGCGACGCCCGCCGAGAAAGTTTCGTCGTCATCCGACGCAACGACTCGCGAACAAGCTGCCCCGAATGCAGCGCAAACACGCGTGAAGTCCGTCGCGCCGGCCAAGCGCGCTCCGGTGACTTCGTGGTCGCCGTCGAATGCGACGCCGACGCAGCATGGACGCCGACCTTCGTCGGCGCCTGCGAGCGCACGCGTCCGCTCGGTGCCGCATCCGCCTGCCCCTGTCGTTGCGCGATCGACATCGCCTTCCCGCGCTCGCGTTGCGACGGCAAGCCCAGCGGTGAACGCCTATCTAGCGACGCTGTCGCCCCGTTCGTCGTCGCCATCGGTGGCGGGCCAGAGCACGCCGCCCATTGCGCAAGTCGACGCAACGCCAGCCGGCGCGGGGGCGTCGATGACCGTGGCGATCGAGGATTCGCGCGCGTCCGCACCGCTGGAGTTGGCGCCAGCGCGCGCGCCGGAATCCGTCGCGGATCAACGATCGCCGGCCGCGCCGGCGAAGCCTGCGCCAAAGGCATCCCGCGCGAAGAGCGGATGGCAGGGATTCCTCGGCAGTATCGTGGGCCTGTTGCAGGGGCGCGATCGCCCAGCAGTGCCGGTCGAGGACCGCGATGTACGGCGCTCGCAAGTTGTGCCGCAGAGCCCGATGCCACAGCAACTCGCAGCGGCCGCATCCAATCCGATCCCAAGGCCGCCTTCCCGCCAGCTTGCGCTGGCGCCGACGACCCCGGGCGTCAGCCCGAACCCGACCGCGCCCGGGCTGCGAAGCGGCGCGACGTCCGATGGGGCGCCGAGCGCCACGATATCGCTCGCCGCCCTGAACTCGTCCAGCGCCGAGTCACGCACGCCCGAGAGCCCACCCGCAATCGCCGCCCCCCCGCACGCATCCGTCGAACCGCCGATGCTGGCGAGGTCCGCTCCCGACGAGTCGTTTGGCGCCCGCGCCGATTCCGACAAGTTGACGATAGAGGCGAAACGGATGCTCGCGAATGCCGTCCCCCGCGTCGCAACGCAGGCCCAGCACGACGTCACCCCCGTGCTGCGGACAGCGGGCCTCCCTCCGCACCCGATGCAGGCGGAGACGATCGCCCAGTTCGCGCATGCGAAATGGACGAGTGAAGACGAGTGGATCTCGGCGAGCGATCTGTCCCCCAGTTACGCGCGCATTCTGCACAGCAATGCGCGACAGGCGCTCGCGTCAGGACGCGGGGCGGCGAACGCCGCGAACATCGAGTTGCGCGCGTTCGGCGCCAACCCGCACGATCCGGAGATAGCGGCGTATCTCGCCTACCTCTACCTGCGCGCGGAACCCGTGCAACCCGAAACGGCTCGCGAGCTGGCGTTGCATGCAATCGTCGTCAGCGGCCCGCGACGTTCGGCGCGCGCCGGGGATTGGGGCGTCCTCGCCGTCGCGAGCGCGCTCACCGGGCGCGAGGCTGATGCGACCCGCGCGTTGCTCGTCGAGGTCGCACTGACCAAGGACCTGGACGCGACCTGCCGCGCCGCGTTGAGCGCCTACTCCTACTTCGGCGAACGGCTTCGCGTACCGGTCCAGGCGATGTTGTCACGAGTTCACGCGCTCGGAGGCGCCTACGCGTACCCCTCGTGCGCATCGCCTCCGTTCTGGGCGAACGCGGCGCGTCGGCCGAGCCTATTGAACTAACGATTCGGAACGTGCGTTTGTCCCGACGATTCCAGGAGAAACCGAATGTCCGTTGATGGCGATAGCAGAGACGCAGTGACCTCGGCGACGAGCGCGATATGGGATAGTCATGTGCGAAAAGACAGGACGCCGGAGGGCTTCACGGTTCGGACGACATACCCGACCAATCCGGACGGAGTGGAGGTGATGCTCGAGCGCTGGGAGCCCGGCACGGAGGAGCCGCCCCACTCGCACCCGGGCGACGATATGACCGTGGTCATCGAGGGGAAGATGTCTTTCCAATTCTATCGGAAGGAGGGAGCCAGCCTCGTGGCGGACGGGGAGAGGCTGTTTCTGAGCGAGGGTGACGTCGGGTACGTGCGCGCGAATCGAATTCACGACGCGAAGTACATCGAGCGCTGCAAGCTTGTGTACGTGCACGACAAGGCCTTCGGCTTTAATTTGGCACGCTGAGCGGCGCTCCTCTGTGCGGGCGGAGCTTTGAATCCGTCGGACTGGATTGTCTACAGCCTGTCTACTTTCGCGGGGCCTCGAAGGCGACTGGCTAAGTAGACAATTGATTCGTTGGTAGGCCGTACTGGACTCGAACCAGTGACCAACGGATTAAAAGTCCGCTGCTCTACCAACTGAGCTAACGACCCAAGGGGCGCGGATTATAGCGAATCCGACGCGCTCCCGCAAAGGTTGGCCGGGCGCTCGCCGGTGCAAAACGGCGTGTGTCGCTAGTTTAGATCGCGCGTCAAAAAGCCGGGCAGCGACATGAAGTCGATGCCTTCATCGCGCAGCGATTCGGCCTCTTCCGGCGACGCCTGTCCGCGAATGCCGCGCTTCGGCGCTTCGTCGTAATGAATCTTGCGCGCTTCCTCCGGGAACGCGCGCCCGACGTTCTCGGCGTTGGCCACCAGGCGACGCATCAACTTCAGCGCTTCGGCCTCGCCGGAGGTTACTGCTTCAGTTTCGCTTTCACTTTCGGCCGCCGGCAGCGCAGCGCGTCCGACCTGCACGTTGGCCGACGGCCGGCGCTCGATCGCGGCGTCGTCGCACACCGGGCAACGAATCATCGTCTGGTCGTGCTGGCGCGCGTAATCCTCGGTCGAGGCGAACCAGCCCTCGAACCGATGCTGCTGCGCACAAACCAAATCGTAAACAATCATTGCAGCGCTTTCATGCGGCGAGGCTCATCGTCCATCTGCACTCGCCAAGACTGGTACTTCGATGCCGCTACGCACCCGGCAACGATCGCGCCGAAGGCCAGGAACGATCCCAGCGCCAGGGTCGAAATGCCGGTCAGCCCCTGGCCGATCGTGCATCCGAGCGCAGTGACGCCGCCAAATCCCATTAACACTCCGCCGGCGATATGGTTGACAAGGTCCTCGGTCGATGCGAAGCCCTCCCAGCGGAACGCCCCGGTCGCAAGCGCGGTGGCGGCCGATCCCGCCGCCATGCCGAGCACGCCGGCGATGCCGAAGGTAACGAGCTTGGACTGATCGCTCCACAACAGCAACAGTTCCAGCAAATAGGCCACCGGAGCGACAAAGCTGAATGACTCGGCGCGTCCCGAATTGGTGGCGACAAAGGCTTCTTCCAGCGTCCTCGGATCCTCGGCGACATACCCGACATGGCCCGACACATACCATCCGCCGACGATCACCGCCCCGATGACGATGCCGCCGATCGCGAGCTCGCGGCTGCTGCGGAAATCGCGGCTGGCGAACACGAAAGCGGCGATCGCCACCGCGATCGCCAGGGCGAGGCCCAGTCGGGTCGCGGCGCCGCCGCCCAGACGGGCGGCAAAGCTGCCCAGATCGGAGCGCGCGATCCCCAGCGGGGCGATGTCCCAGCGCACGACGTCCAGCGCGTTGACGCGCCAGACGGCAAATAAGCCCTTCAGCGTCATGTAGGCCGATATTGCCAGCACGATCAATACCACCAGGGACTTGAGGCTTCCACCGCCGAGCCGGATCAGCGTCTTGCTGCCACAGCCCGAAGCAAGGGTCATGCCGAACCCGAACAGGAATCCACCGACCAGGTAGGAAAGCCAGGCGATCCGCGGCGTCGTGTAGATCGTCTTCGACAAGTCGACGAGTCCGGCCGCTTCCAGCAAAGCCGCGCCGGCAATCGCAACGGCGATCGCCAGCAGCCACATGCGCATCCGGCGCCAGTCGCCGATGTGCACGATGTCGGTGATCGCGCCCATCGTACAGAAGTTGACCCGGTTGGCGACGGCGCCGAAGACGAAGGCCAGCGCGAAGGCGAGCCAGGCGACGAGTGCAGGAAGATGACTCGAATCCGGCATGACCGGCGATTATCGCACGCACGTTCACGGCGGCCATCCAGTCAACCCCGACGCTTAACCCCGATTCGCGGCCGCTCGCGTTTACAGTCCGGACCGCTATTTTCAAGCGGCAACAGGAGACAAGATGAAGCGAATCGGAAATGCGCTAGCGACCCTGGTCGCCTCGGCCGTCGGCGCGACGATGCTCGGCGCCTGTGCCGCCGTCGAAGCGCACTGGCCCGGCGAGCCTGCGGCCGTCGAAATCTACGACCGCACCGAAGGCCGCGTGCTGCCGAGCTACACGCACCAGGGCCGGCGCTATGTTGTCGGCAAGCCGGGCAACGAATACTCGATCCGCGTGCGCAACCGGAGCGGCGGGCGGGTGCTCGCGGTGATGAGTGTCGACGGCGTCAACGCGATCTCGGGCGACACCGCGTCGACGGCGCAGACTGGCTACGTGCTCTCGCCGCACGAAAGCGCCGACATCGCCGGATGGCGCAAGAGCATGTCGAACACCGCGGCGTTCTATTTCACGACGCTTCCCGACTCGTACGCCGCGCGCACCGGCCGGCCGGACAATGTCGGCGTGATCGGCGTCGCCGTGTTCCGCGAGCAACCGCGTCGGGTGGTCGAGCAGAAACTGGAGCGCCGCGACGCCGCCGAGCCGATGGCCAAAGCCGCGAAACCCAGTTCGGCCGGCGCGCTCAACTCCGAGGCGGCAGCCGCACCACAGCCGAGTCTCGGCACCGGGCACGGCCGAAGTGAATCGTCTTACGCGAGCTACACCCAGTTCGAGCGCGCCAGCACGGTGCCCGAGCAGACGATTACGATCTACTACGACTCGTATCAGAATCTGTTGGCGCATGGTGTGCCGGTCGGTGCTCCACGCGTCGCGCGCTGGCAGCCCGATCCGTTTCCCGATCGCGGCCGATTCACGCCGGACCCGCATTGAATTCGTAAATCCCCGGCCGTCGTCCGATCCCGTTCGGCGGTCGGGCGACGGCCGCCTCCAGCGGTGCAGATTCGCGCACCCGGTCTCCTCGGCCGCCGACGATGCCAGGCGGTTGTTGCGCGCGCAAGCGGCGGGCATACTGGCCCCGCGATGCCCGCCGGTGCCGACTCCAGCGACGAAGACCTGATGCTCGCCTATGCCGCTGGCGATGCCGCCGCGTTCGACGCGATCTATGCGCGGCACAAAAGCGGCGTCTATCGCTATCTGCTGCGCCAGTGCCGCGACGCCGGCATCGCCGAGCAACTTTTCCAGGACGTATGGATGAATCTGATCCGCGTGCGCACGACCTACCAGCCCAGCGCCAAATTCACCACCTGGCTGTACACGCTCGCCCACAACCGCCTGATCGACCATCATCGCGCCAGCGGTCGCGTTACGCTGGTCTCCACCGATGACGAAAACCACGCGGACGTCGTCGCTGCGCTGCCGGCAAGCCGCCGGTCCGAACCGGAATCGCGCGCGTCCAACCGCGAACTCGGCGACCGGTTGAAGGATGCGGTGGCGGCGCTTCCGGCCGCACAGCGCGACGCCTTTTTGCTGCAGCAGGAGGGCGGTCTGACGCTGGAGGAGATCGCGACGCTGACCGGCGTCGGCGCCGAGACGGTCAAGAGCCGCTTGCGCTACGCGACGAATAAATTGCGTGCCGAGCTTGCCGACCTCTCCCCTCAGTTGCGCGAGGACATCGGATGAATCCTGCCGACGACGATCGCGATCCCGACGTCGATGCCGCATGGCGCGCAGCCAATCGCGACCAGCCGCCGCCGGCGCTCGACGCGGCGATCGCCGCCGCAGCGCGGCGCGCGGTCGGCGCCGGGCCGAAGAGTCCGCAGGCTCCGCGCGCCTGGTGGCCGGTCGCCGCCGCGGCGGTCGTCGCGATCGTTGCGATCGGCATCGTCGAAATGACGCCCCCCGACGAAATCGTCCCGAAGGAGATTTCACCCGCGGCGCCGCAAGCGGCGCCGCCCGCGGAACTATCCTCTCGCCAAGACACGGCTCGCGACCAGCGCGCGGCCGCGCCCGCCGCCATCCCGCAGCCAACGCCGTCCGGTCGCATCGAAGCGCCGCGCAAGGTCGAGCGCGCGGCGCCGCCGATTCGCGCCGATGCGCCGGCCGCCGCAACCGAGGCGACTCCTGAACGCACGTCGGAGGCGACTCGCCAACGCGAACCCGCAGCTCCTCGCGAAGGCGCCAAGCCCGGCGTGCCGTTCCCGGCGTCGCCGTCCGATGCGAGTCCGGCAACGAACGCGGCCGCGCCACCCGCCGCAGATCGCCTGAGCGCCGCGCCGGCGAGTCCGAAGCTGCGGGAACAGACGCCGCCGTCGAGCGCCGGCGCAAGTGCGCAGCAAGCGCTGGCCCCGCCCGCGGAAGGCGAGCGCAAGACCTCACCCGCTGCTGCAGCGGCGCCCGCGGCGCGCCGCGAGGCCGCGCCATCCAACGGAGAGCCTACACTCGCCAAGCGCGCGCATGACAGCGCAGCGGTGACGGACGAGGCCCCGCGGACGGTCGACGAATGGATCCGATTGATCCGCCGGCTCAGGGCCGAGGGCAGGAACGATCTCGCGGCGAAGGAGCTCGCCGCGTTTCGCACGCGCTATCAGGAGCGCGCGGACGCCTTGCTTCCCGCCGATCTGCGAGACTTCAAGCCTTGAGCGATCCGCGCTAGAGCATCGCCGCGCGCGAGCGCAGCAGCTTCTTGATCGGCGCCGGCAGCGCAGCGCCACCGGCGTCACCGAGTGGGAGCCACAGCAGTCCCGGCTCTTCGGCGCGTCGCGGCCAGTGGCGCACCGCGCAGGGCAGCGGCTCGAGCGTCAGCCGGAAGTGGGTGAAGCCGTGCTCGATCGACGGCAGCGCGATGCCGGGCGTAACATCGGCGGCAAAACGCGCGCGGCAATGTGCGGCCGCGTCGGCGCCTCCGACGAGCTCCGGCAGACTCCACAGACCCGCCCAGATGCCGACGTTCGGCCGGCGCTCCAGCAACACTTCGCCGTGCCGTTCGAGCAGCAGCACAGTGGTCGCACGCTGCGGCAGCGTTTTTTTTGCGCGCCGGCCCGGCAGCTCGGCGATCCGATGCTCGCGGCGGGCGACGCAATCGGCGGCGATCGGGCAGACATCGCAGCGCGGCCGGGTGCGCAGGCACACGGTGGCGCCCAGGTCCATCAGAGCCTGCGTATAGGTTTCGATATCGCGCGCCGGCAACAGCGCCTCGGCGCGCGCCCAGAGCGCGCGCTCGACGGCCGGATCGGAAGGCGAGCCGTCGATGCCGGCGTGGCGCGCCAGCACGCGCTTCACGTTGCCGTCGAGAATGGCGCCGCGCGCGCCGAACGCGAAGGCCGCGATCGCCGCGGCGGTCGAGCGGCCGATGCCGGGCAGCGCCGCGATCGCGGCCGCGTCGTGCGGAAAGACGCCGCCATGATCGGCGACGATCGCCTGCGCGGCGCGATGCAGCATATGCGCGCGGCGGTAGTAGCCCAATCCGCTCCACTGCTCGAGCACGCGCTCGACCGGCGCCGCGGCAAGGCTCGCCACGTCGGGAAACGCGGCGACGAACCGTTCGAAATACGGGATGACGGTCACGACCTGCGTCTGCTGCAGCATGACCTCGGACAGCCAGATCCGATACGCATCGCGCGTGTTCTGCCAGGGAAGGTCGCGGCGTCCGGCGCGCCGCTGCCATGCGATCAGCCCGGTCGCGAAGCGCGTCACGACGTTCGGGCGAAGCGCGCGGGTTCCGGCGTGTTTCGCCTCACCGCGCCGACAAGCGCTGCCGCGCCTTGGTCGCCGCTTCCGAGGTCGGATACTTGGCGACGACTTCCTGGAACGTGCGTCTGGCCCCCGGCGCATCGCCCAGCTCGACCTGGCTGCTCGCGATGTTGAGCAACGCGTCGGGCACCTTCTGGCTGTCGGGATAGGTCGCGATCAGTTGCCTCTGCGTGGCGATCGCCGCCCGGAATTCGCGCTGCGCATACTGCGCGTTGCCGGCCCAGTACATCGCCGATGGTGCGAGCGGACTTTTCGGATAGGCGCGGATGAACGACTGAAAGCCCGCGACCGCGGCGCCGAAATTGCCGTTCTTGAAAGCTTCGAGCGCGGCATCGTAGCTCTTTTGCTCGGACGCGGGATCCGCCGCCGCCGGCGCGCCGGCGGCGGCCGGTGCAGGCGCTGCCGCATCGCCTGAGGCGGGGGGTGCGCCTCCGGCGCCCGGCCCGCCTTCGAGGCGCCGCACGCGACCGTCGAGATCGATGTACAGGTCGCGCTGGCGCTTTTGCGCCTGCTCGAGCTCGTAGGTCAGCACTTCGTACTGGCCGCGCAGCTTGGCGATATCGCCCTTGATCTGCTCGACGTCGCGGAACAGATCGGCGCTTCCCGCGCTTTTCGCTTCGAGCGCGTCGAGCCGCTGCGCAAGCGAACGCTCGACCAGGTTGACGCGGTTTTTGAGCTCCTCGATGCGGCGACGCGCCTCGTCGTCGTCGAATATCGCGCCGCGCGCCGGCGCCGTGAGTTGCACGGCGAACAGCACGATCGCGAGCGGCGCGAGCCTCGCCCGCAGCGAGGAACGCCTCGAGTGCGGGCGGTGCCGGAGGAAGCTGTCGCCGGACACTTAGTCGCCGCGATAGCCGATATCGTCGCGCCGGTTCTCCGCCCACGCCGATTCATCGTGGCCCGGATTCTTCGGCTTTTCCTTGCCGAAGCTGACCGTGTCGATCTGCGCTTCGGTCGCACCGGACAACATCATCATCCGCTTGGCGGCGTCGGCGCGACGCTGCCCCAGCGCGATGTTGTATTCACGGCTGCCGCGCTCGTCGGTATTGCCCTCGACTGTCATGTGCGCGTTGCGATTGGCCTGCAGGTACTTCCCATGCGCCTCGAGCAGAGACTTGTAGTCGTCCTTGATCGCGTACGCGTCGAAATCGAAATACACGCTGCGCTTGGACAGGATGCTGCCCGGATCCTTCAGCGGATTCCGCGCGCCCTGGTTGGCGCCGGCGACCGATCCCGTCTGTGCGCCCGAGGTGGCGGCTCCTGGCGCGGTCGCGCCTGGGGTGCGCTCGTCGACGGGCGCGGCGGCTTCCTGCTTCGGCGTCGTCGAACATGCGGCGAGCGCCAGCGCAGCCAGTACACCGATCAGAATTTTTTTCATGGTTTCTCCTTTCGTCGTTGCGAATGCGAGCCGATCTACTTCTGCAGCGGACCCCACGCGGGTTCGCGCACGTCGCTCGCTGTTGCGGTCAGCCTCTGCTTGACGCGACCATCGCTGGAGACCGCGGCCAATATACCACGGCCCCCGACTTCGGACGCATAGAGGATCAGCTTGCCGTTCGGTGCGACGCTGGGCGATTCGTCGAGACTTCCCTGCGTCAGAATCTGGACCTGCCGCGTCGCGAAATCCTGCAATGCGACGTTGAGCCGACCACTGTCGCGGCGCACGAACACGAATCCCTTGCCGTCGGGCAGAAAACGCGGCGACACGTTGTAATTGCCGTCGTAGGTCATGCGTTCGACCGCGCCGCCGCCCAAAGTCAGGCGATAGATCTGCGGGCTGCCGCCGCGATCCGAGGTGAACAATATCGACCGGCCGTCGGGCGCGAACGTCGCCTCGGTGTCGATGCCGGCCGACGTCGAAAGGCGCTGCGCATTGCCGCCATCGGCGCCGATCAGGTAAATCTGCGAGCTGCCGTCCTTCGACAGCGTCACCGCGAGCTTGCTGCCGTCGGGCGACCACGACGGCGCGCTGTTGCTGCCGCGGAAATTGGCGACCAGCTGCCGCGCTCCGGTAGTCAGCGACTGCACGTAGACGACCGGCTTCCGATTCTCCATCGAGACATAGGCAATGCGCGTGCCGTCCGGCGACCATTCCGGCGAAAGCAGTGGCTCCTTCGACGTGACGATCGACTGCGGATTGTAGCCATCGGCATCGGCCACCAGTAATTCGTAGCGAGTACCCTGCTTGGCGACGTAGGCGATGCGCGTGCTGAACACGCCGACGTCCCCCGTCAGTTTTTCATAGATGACGTCGGCAATGCGATGCGCGGTAGCGCGGAACTGCGCCGGCGGCACTACGTAACTGAACGAGGCGAGCTGCGCTTGCTTGACCGCGTCGAGCAGCGTGAAGCGGACCTCGGTGCGGCCATCGGGAAGCGCCACCATGCTGCCGACGACGACGGCGTCAGCGCCGCGGCCGGTCCAATCGCCATAACGCACGTCCTCGGCGCGCGCCGGCCGGGGAACGACCCCGCCCGGATCGACCAGGCGGAACAGCCCGCTGCGCGACAGGTCTGCGCCGACGATCCCCGAGACACCCAGCGGATAGTTCGACTCGCCGGCGAAGGGGACGATTGCGATCGGAATCGTCGTCGCGCCGCCGCCGATGATCTCGATCGTCAGCTGGGCATGGGCGCTGAAAGCCGCCGCACAACAGAACGCGAACAGGGTGCGCATCAACAATCGGGTCATCGGGGTCGAGATTTTTGGTATGTGGGGGAACCGCGGCGGCGGTGATCGATTCAGGCACTCGCGTCGCCCGTCGACGCAAAGCGTCGGGGCAGCGCAATGATTATAACGAACGTGTGGGCGCAACCGGGTCAACGCATCACTGCGCCGGCGGTTCAATGCGGACCGTCGAATCGAGCCCCAATGCATCGCGCAGCCGGTCGGCGGCCCGGCGTGCCTCCTCCCTGGTCGAATAGGGACCGACATAGACACGGAAAAGTCCCGCGTCCTGCCGGACTCTTGGTTCGACGCCGAGACTCCCGGTTTGGTTCGCCAGCCGGGCGACAAATTCCTGTGCATTCGCATAGTTGGCGAATGCGCCGAGCTGAGTGACATAGCCGCCGGCTTCCTGCCCGATCGGCAGCGCGAGCGCCGACGGGACCTCGCTCGCGGCGACCGGCGGCAGCGGCCCCGCCAGCAACGGCGGCGCCGCGCCGGGCAGAATGCTTTCGACCTCGACTTCGCCGCTGCCCTTTTGCGCAATACCCAGGCGGTAAGCCGCCGCGTACGACAGATCGATAATGCGCCCCGGGTGAAACGGGCCGCGATCGTTGACGCGCACGACCACGCTTCTGCCGTTAGCCAGATTGGTGACGCGCGCGTACGAAGGAAGCGGCAGCGTCGGGTGCGCCGCCGTCATCGCGTACATGTCGTAGGGCTCGCCGATGGCTGTCTTTTGCGCATGGAACTTGCGGCCGTACCACGACGCGAGTCCGCGCTCGCGGTAGCTGGTCAGTCTCGTTGCCGGAACGTAGTCATGGCCAAATACGGTGTACGGCCGGTTGGCGAACCGATGCAGCGGTTCGAGCTTCGGCAACGCATCGGGAATCGCTTCGAGGTTGTCCGGCGGATTGGCGCCCGGTCCATCGTCCTGATAGTAGGCGCCGGGCCGCGGCGGTGCGATCGACGACGGCGCTGTCGCCGGCGCCGCGATCGACGGCTCCGGCGGCTCGCGCTTGACCGCGGGCGCGCACGCCGCCACCACGCCGGCCAGCAACGCGATCGACGCGGCGCGCAAGCAGGCGAGCGCGCTTTGACCGGTCGAAATCGGCGACATATAGTCGGGGATTATACGTGGGCGACGAATGCCCCCCGCGCCGAGCGCGCGGTCGCCCAATGTTCTTGCACCGGGAGGTGGGGTGAAAAAAACTGCGCTCATTACCGGCATCGCGCTGGCCGGTGCCGTGGCGGCGCTGGTGCTGGCCCTGCGCGCCTTCAGCAAGGCGGACACACCCGGGTTCTTCGGTCCCGGCACGCTGCTCGCCGACATCAACATCGCACTCGAATTGCTTCTGGTCGCGGGACTTACCTTCGGCATGATGCTGGCGCGCAGCGGCAATATCGAGGCGCACCGCGTCAACCAGACCGCGTGGGTACTGGTCAATGCGGTCCTGGTCGCGTTGATCATGATCGCCTCGATTCGCACGTTCAAGCTCGCGCATCTGTCCGATCTCGCCAACAGCGGCAACCTGATCATCGTCATCCACGCAGCGGTCGGCGCGCTGACGCTGGTCGCGGGCCTGTGGCTGGTGCTGCAGATGAACGACATCCTCCCGGCGCGCTGGCACATCCGCGGCTGGAAGACGCTGATGCGCGCGACGCTGGCCGGCTACTGGACGGTCGCGCTGCTCGGCATCGCGACCTATCGCGTCTGGTACGCCTGACGGCCCGACAATGGGCGCTGCTGTCCGAGCGAATTTACCGGACAGGACACTAGGTGCTGACCAGCTTGCGGTTCGCCTGCACGCTCATCAGGATGCCCAGCCCGATGAACAGGCTGATCAGCGCAGTGCCGCCGAACGAGACCAGCGGAAGCGGCACGCCGACGACCGGCAGCAGGCCGCTGACCATCGCCATGTTGACAAAGGCGTAGGTGAAGAACATCAAGGTGATCGCGCCCGAAACCAGCCGCGTGAACATCGTGGACGCATTCATCGTGATCGCCAGCGCCCGGCCGATCAGCAGCACATAGAGCAGCAGCAGGACCGAGGCGCCGATCAGTCCGAACTCCTCGCCGAAAACCGCGAAGATGAAGTCGGTATGCCGCTCCGGCAGGAAATCGAGGTGTGTCTGCGTGCCGTTCAGCCAGCCCTTGCCGACCACCCCGCCCGACCCCAGCGCGATCGACGCCTGCGAGCTGTGATAGCCGGCACCGAGCGGATCCCGGCTTGGATCGAGAAACGTCAGTATGCGTTCCTGCTGATAGTCGTGCAGATGTGGCCAGATCAGCGGCGCGGCGGCGGCGCCGACTGCCACCAGCCCGATGATCACCTTCCATGACAGGCCCGCCAGATAAAGGACATAGAAGCCGGTTGCGCCGATGATCAGCGCGGTGCCCAGATCGGGTTGGCGCCGTACCAGGACGACCGGCACCGCGATCAAAACCAGCGCAAGCGCGTAATCGAGCAGGTGAATCCGCGTCTCGCGCTGCTGGAAATACCAGGCGAGCATCAATGGCAGCGCGATCTTCATCAGCTCGGAAGGCTGGAAGCGCGCGATGCCGATGCTCAGCCACCGCCGCGAGCCGTTGACCAGCGTTCCGCCGACCGCGACCGCGACCAGCAACGCCACGGCGACCAGATATAACGGCAGCGCGATGCGCGCCAGCCGCTGCGGCGCGATGTTGGCGATCGCCCACATCAGCACCAGCGCGAAGCCGAGCGACAGCGCCTGGCTGGTCAAGCGGCCAACGCTCTGGTCGGACGCCGATACCAGCGTGATCATGCCGATGCCGGCGATCGCCAGCGCCGCGGCCATCAGATAGCTGTCGATCCGGCGCACGATCAACTGCCAGACCTTGCCGAGCAATGCGCCGAGTTTCTCCATCAATCGGACTCGTCGTCGGACTCGCGCGGCGGCTCGACCTTGGCAGCGCCGGGAGCCGCACCCGGCTTCTGCCCAAGTAGGTAGTAATCGAGCACGATCCTCGCGATCGGCGCGGCCGCCTGCGCGCCGAATCCGCCGTTCTCGACCAGCACGGCCAGCGCGATCTTCGGCTTGTCGGCCGGCGCATAGGCTGCGTACCACGCGTGATCGCGCAAGCGCTCATCGATGCGCGCCGAGTAGCGCTCGCCTTTCAGCGAATAGACCTGCGCGGTGCCGGTCTTGCCTGCGGATATGTACTTGCTGCCGACGAACGCCGCTGCGCTGGTGCCTTCGCGCGGCACACCGATCAGCGCCTTCTTGACGACAGCGAGATCTTGCGGCTTGACGGCGAGCGCGTGCGTCCGCTCCGAGGGCAATTCGCGCAGCGCGCCGGTGCGGGTGTTCTCGATCGCCTTGACCACACGGGGGCGCATCGCCTCGCCGTCATTGGCGATGATCGCGATCGCCTGGGCCTGCTGCAGCGGCGTGAAGGCGTTGTATCCCTGGCCGATCCCGGCCGAGATCGAATCGCCCAGATACCATTTGCGATGCTCCTCGCGGTAGTTGCTCCCCGAGAAGCGCTCGCGCTTCCATGTCCGCGACGGCAAAACGCCGGGCAACTCGCCCTCGAGATCGATGCCGGTCTTCTGGCCGAATCCGAACTGCGACATGAATGCATAGGTGTCGTCGATGTCGGTCTCGCCGGCCAGCATGTAGTAGTAGGTATCGCACGACGCGACGATCGACTTGGTCATGTCGACATAGCCATGACCGCCGGGCTTGTCGTCGCGGAATCGGTGGGTGCTGCCGGCGATCTGGTAATACCCCGGATCGAAAATCGTCTGCGTCGCCGTCCGCTTGCCCGAGGTCAGCGCGGCCAGCGCGAGGTACGGCTTGATCGTCGATCCCGGCGGGTACGCGCCGCGCAACGGCCGGTTGAGCAGCGGCTTGTCGGGCGAATCGTTCAACTGTTCCCAGGACGATGGATCGATGCCGTCGACGAACAGGTTCGGATCGAAACCGGGCCGCGAGACGTAGGCGAGGATCTCACCGGTTGCCGGATCGATCGCGACCAGCGCCCCGCGCCGGGTGCCGAACGCCTCTTCGGCGATTTTCTGCAGATGGATGTCCAATGCGAGTCGCAGGTTGTTGCCGGATACCGGCGGTGTGCGCGACAGCGTGCGCACGGCGCGGCCGCTGGAATCGACCTCGACTTCCTCGACGCCGGTGCCGCCGTGCAGCTCGCGCTCGTAAGACAATTCGACGCCGACCTTGCCGATATAGTCGGAGCCCTTGTAGTTGGCGGTCTCGTTCCATTCGTCGATGCGCTCGAGATCGCGGTCATTGATGCGGCTTACATAGCCGATCAGCTGGGACGCGATCTCGCCGAACGGATATTGCCGGAACAGCCGCGCCTTGATGTCGACGCCGGGGAACCGGTATTGATTGACCGCGAAGCGCGCAACTTCCTCGTCGGTCAGGCGCGTGCGCAGGGGCACGCTGTCCAGGCGCTTCGATTCGTCCAGCAGGCGCTTGAAGCGCTTGCGGTCGCGCGGCTGGACTTCGACGATCTTGGCCAGCTGGTCGATCGTCGCTTCGAGATTGGTCACGCGCGAAGGCATGATCTCCAGCGTGTACGCCGAGTAGCTTTGCGCGAGCACGACGCCGTTGCGATCGGTGATCACGCCGCGGTTGGGCGCGATCGGGACGATCGCGACGCGATTGCTCTCGGCCAGCGTCTGATAGTGGCCGTGCTGGATGACCTGCAAATAGAAAAAGCGGCCGAACAGCCCGCCGAACGCAGTGATCATCAGTCCGCCGGCGATCAACAGCCGGCGGCGAAAGCGCAAGCTTTCGCGCTCGGGATCCTTGAGCTCGGGCGGCGAGAAGGCGCGGTTGCGGCCGCGTTGGCTGAACAGGCGTCGCATGAGAAATGGTCTTCGCTAGAGCTCCGCGGACGAGCGCTGCGGGCGCTGCGGCCATTGCAGCACCACGGTCACCGGCGGCCACAGCAGCGCGCCGGTCAGCGAGCCGACGACGTAGGTCCAGCGCGGCGGTGACGCGCCGCCGGCGATTCGCACCAGCAGCACCAGTCCCGAACTGAGTAACAGCAGCGCCGCCACCTGCGCCGCCTGCTGCCAGAGCGGAAAGCGAAGCACGCGCCGGCGAAAATAGCCGGCGCCGTAGGCGAGCACCGCATACGCCAACGCATGCTGGCCGAAGACGGTCGCATCGACGACATCCATCATCAACCCCAGGCACCACGCGACGCCGACGCCGATCAGGCGCGGCTCCTGGATGCACCAGTAAAGCAGCACCAGCGCCAGGAAATCGGGCTTCAGCGTGAGCGCCATCCCCGACATCGGCAGCGTATTGGCGACCAGGCCGACGAGCAAGGTCAGCACGATGAACCACGGCCGGACCGGCAGCAGGATCTCTTCGGGGCGGGCGGCGACGAAAGGCGGCATCGTGTGTCCGGGCCTGGTCGGGCCTAGCCCTTGCGCCTGCCGCGGCCCTTGCGCGGCGCGGTGGTGTCCGAAGGTTCTTCGGGACGCGGCGGCACGGACGCGGTCGACCCGAGGATCAGCACCTGCACGCTGTTGTCGATTCCCGCAAGCGCCTTGCAGGTGACATGCGCGAAACTGAGCCCCGTCTCGCGCTCGACCGAGACCACCTGCGCGACCGCGAGGCCCGCCGGATACGTGCCGTCGATGCCCGACGTGACCAGCAGATCGCCCGGCTCGATTTCGACGCTGGGCGAAAGGTAGCGAAGCTCGGGCGGTCGTGCGGCGCCAGCGCCATACATGACGGTGCGCACGCCGCTGCGCTCGACCTTGACCGGCACCGCGTGATCCTTGTCGGTGACCAGCGTGACTTCGGACATGTAGGGATACACGCGCGTGACCTGACCGACGACGCCGATGCTGTCGATCACCGCCCGGCCGGCCTGCACACCCGCCGCCTCGCCCTTATCGACAAAGATCTTCTGCGTGAACGGATCGCGGCTGGAATAGAGCACTTCGGCCGCGGTCGCATCGACCGGGATGCGCGTCTCGAGTTTCATCAGCCCGCGCAGCCGCGCATTTTCCTTCTCGACCGCCGGGTAGCCTTGCACCAGAGGCGCCTGGCTCAGCAATTGCGCCTGCAGGGCCGCGTTGTCGTCGGCCAGCGTACGCTGAGATGAAAAGTAAGTTCCGACATAAGCGAGCGCTTCGCCGGGCATTTGCACGATGCGCTGCATCGGATAGAGCACGATCGCCGCACCGCGCCGGATGTTCTCCAGGTAGCGATAGCGCGTGTCTGCGAACAGCAGCGCCAGCGACAGCAGCGCGAAAACCGCAAGCCGTGTCAGCGGCGACGGGCCGCGGTGAAAAAATGGCGGCGGCTCGACCGAGAGGTGACGCATCAAACGGGCCGGCTGGTCAGCGGCGGGGGGAAACCCCGACGGTCAGGCAGCGGAAGACGGGATGCGTGGTAGCGGGCATGCTCGTCGCCGATACGATCAGATCAATCCGAAGTGAAGATCGTCGACAGCTTTTCCATATTCTCGAGCGCCTTGCCGCAACCCCGCACGACGCAGGTCAGCGGATCATCGGCCACGATCACCGGCAGACCGGTCTCCTCCATCAGCAGGCGGTCGACGTCGCGCAGAAGCGCGCCGCCGCCGGTCAGCACCATGCCGTGCTCGGCGATGTCGGCGCCGAGCTCCGGCGGCGTGCGCTCGAGCGCGCTCTTGACTGCGGAAACGATGCTGTTCAGCGGATCGGTCAGCGCTTCGAGAATCTCGTTCGACGACACGGTGAAGCTGCGCGGGATGCCTTCGGCCAGGTTGCGGCCCTTGACCTCCATCTCCTTCACCTCGGATCCGGGAAACGCCGATCCGATCGTCTGCTTGATCTGCTCGGCCGTCGTCTCGCCGATCAGCATGCCGTAGTTGCGGCGAATGTAATTGACGATCGCCTCGTCGAACTTGTCGCCGCCGACGCGCACGCTGCCCGCGTAAACCATTCCGCCCAGCGAGATCACGCCGACTTCCGTCGTGCCGCCGCCGATGTCGACGACCATCGAGCCGGTCGCTTCTGAAATCGGCAGGTCGGCGCCGATCGCAGCGGCCATCGGCTCCTCGATTAGGTACACCTTCGACGCACCGGCGCCGAGCGCGGATTCGCGGATCGCGCGGCGTTCGACCTGCGTAGAGCCGCAGGGCACGCAGATGATGATGCGCGGGCTCGGACTGAACAGCTTCGAGTCCAGCACTTTCTTGATGAACTGCTTGAGCATCTGCTCGGTGACGGTGAAGTCGGCGATGACGCCGTCTTTCATCGGCCGGATCGCGGTGATGTTGCCCGGCGTGCGGCCGAGCATCTGTTTTGCCGCCAAGCCCACTTCCTGGATCACCCGCTTGCCGTTCGGTCCGCCTTCCTGCCGGATCGACACGACCGAGGGCTCGTTCAGCACGATTCCCTTGCCGCGGACGTAAATCAGCGTGTTCGCCGTCCCCAGATCGATCGCAAGATCGGTGGAGAAATAGCCTTTGAACATTTCGAACATGGGGCCTTTCGTTGCGACTCGCGCAGTGGGCGGCCGTGCTTATGACAAGTGATTATGATACCCTATTCAGCTTTGTTTCTGCACCGCAATTTTGCCCGCGAGCCTAAAACAATGGCGCTTTCCCTCGATGAAGTGCGGCGAATCGCGCATCTGGCCCGGATCGAGATCACGCCGGCCGAAGCCGCCGACGTGCGCGCCAAGCTCGAAAGCATTTTCGAATTGATCGGCCGCATGCGCGCGGTCGACACGACCGGCATCGTTCCGATGTCGCACGCGCAGGACCTCGTCCTGCCGCTGCGCGAGGACCGGGTCACCGAAACCGATCGTCATGCGAGCTATCAACAGGTCGCGCCGGCGGTCGAGGACGGCCTGTATCTGGTGCCGAAGGTCATCGAGTGAGGAAGCCGGGCCGCTGACCGCGCCAAGGCAAGCGCTCGCGTCGACTTCCGCCGGCCCCGGTGCGACGTCGCCGCGTCGGCAAAGCCGCGGATCCCGATGTCGCCGCCGATGATTACCGCGCCGCTCACCGAGCTCTCGCAGGCGCTCGCCGCCAAGCGCCTGTCCAGTGTCGAGCTGATCGAAGGATTGCTCGCCCGCATCGACCGGGGCAACGGCCGCCTCAATGCCTTCCTGACGATAGACCGCGAGCGCGCGCTCGGCGCGGCCCGGTTGGCTGACGTCCAGCGCTCCCGCGGTACGGCCGGCCCTCTCACGGGCATCCCGATCGCGCACAAGGACGTCATCATGACCGAGGGTCTGAAGACGACCTGCGGCTCGCGCATGCTGGAGAAATTCATTGCGCCGTACAGCGCCTTTGTCGTCGAGCAGCTGGCGGCCGCGGGCATGGTGCTGGTCGGCAAGACCAACATGGACGAGTTCGCGATGGGCTCGTCGAACGAAAATTCCTTTTTCGGCCCGGTCAGGAACCCATGGAACGCCGACTTTGTGGCCGGGGGGAGCTCGGGCGGATCGGCGGCGGCCATCGCGGCGCGCTTCGTTCCCGCGGCGACCGGTACCGACACCGGGGGATCGATTCGACAGCCGGCGGCGCTGTCGGGCGTGTGCGGCATCAAACCAACCTATGGCGTCTGCTCGCGCTATGGTCTCGTGGCTTTCGCCTCGAGCCTCGACACGCCCGGCGTCTTCGGCCAGACGGCCGCTGACTGCGCGATGCTGCTTACCGCGATGGCCGGCCACGATGCGCGGGACTCGACCAGCCTCGACCGGCCGCGGGAGGACTACGCGCGGGACATCGACGCGGCCGTGACGAGCAAGCCGCTCGCGGGGCTGCGAATCGGCTTGCCGCGCGAGTACGCAGGAGAGGGGACCGACGTCGCCGTGGCGCGGGCGATCGAGACCGCGCTCGCAGAATTCCGCCGCCTCGGCGCAGTCACGGTCGACGTCAGCCTTCCCAACGTCCACCTGTCGGTCCCCGTCTACTATGTAATCGCACCCGCCGAAGCCTCGTCCAACCTGTCGCGCTTCGACGGCGTGCGCTACGGGCATCGCGCGGCGAGCTACAGCGACCTCGACGACATGTACTGCAAAACCCGCGCCGAAGGCTTCGGCGCCGAGGTCAAGCGCCGCATCCTGGTCGGGACCTACGTGCTCTCGCACGGCTACTACGACGCGTACTACCTGAAAGCGCAGCAGGTCCGCCGGCTGATCGCGGACGATTTCCGTCGCGCCTACGACAGTTGCGACCTGATCATCGGGCCGACATCGCCGACTGCGGCGTTCCGGCTCGGAGAAAAAAGCGACGATCCGGTCAAGATGTACCTGAACGACATTTTTACCATCGCCGGCAACCTGACCGGGGCGCCGGCGATGTCGATTCCCTGCGGTTTCGACGAGAGGGGTTTGCCGATCGGGCTGCAGATCCAGGGCGATCACTTTGCCGAGGCGAAAATTCTCAACGCCGCGCATCGCTATCAACAGGTCACCGACTGGCATCGCCGAATTCCGACGGAGTTCGCGCCATGAGCGCGAAGGGCCGCCCCGAGCGCGAATCAGCCCCGAAGCGCGCAGCGCGGAGGGTAGTCCAATGACCTGGGAGGTCGTCATCGGTCTCGAGACGCATGCGCAACTGTCGACCGCATCGAAGATATTTTCTGGCGCGTCGACGGCCTTCGGCGCCACCCCGAACACGCAGGCGTCGGCCGTCGATATCGCGCTGCCCGGTGTCCTGCCGGTATTGAACCGCGGCGCGGTCGAGCGTGCGATCCGCTTTGGCCTGGCGGTGGGCGCAGCGATCAACCGGAAGAGCGTGTTCGCGCGCAAGAACTACTTCTACCCCGACCTGCCGAAGGGCTACCAGATCTCGCAATACGAAATACCGGTCGTGCAGGGCGGATCGGTCGCGATCGTGTCGCCGACCCGCGGCGAGATCCGGATTGCGCTGACGCGCGCGCATCTGGAGGAGGACGCTGGAAAATCGCTGCACGAGCGAATCGCGTCGCCCGGAACACCGGGCCACGAGATGACCGGCATCGATCTCAACCGCGCCGGCATGCCGTTGCTCGAAATCGTCTCCGAGCCGGACATGCGCTCGGCCGCCGAGGCTGTCGTTTACGCCAAGGCATTGCATGCGCTGGTGCGCTGGATCGGCATTTGCGACGGCAACATGCAGGAAGGGAGTTTCCGCTTCGACGCCAACGTTTCGGTGCGGCGGCAAGGCGAGGCGAAGCTCGGCACGCGGTGTGAAATCAAGAATCTGAACAGCTTTCGTTTTCTGCAGCAGGCGATCGAGTTCGAGGTGCGCCGGCAAACCGAATTGATCGAGGACGGCGGCAAGGTCGTGCAGGAAACGCGCCTGTACGACCCTGACCGCGGCGAGACACGCTCGATGCGCAGCAAAGAGGACGCGCAGGACTACCGTTACTTTCCCGATCCCGATCTGCCGCCGCTGTCCATCGACGAAGCATGGATCGAACGGATACGCGCCGACATGCCCGAGCTGCCCGAGGCGATGCGGACCCGGCTGGTGCGCGAGTACGCGCTGCCGGGGGCGGAAGCAGCGATGCTGGTTTCGCAGCGGGAAATGGCGGGCTATTTCGAACGGCTCGTCGCTGCAGGCGTCGATCCACGGCTGGCGGGCAACTGGCTGCTCGGCGAAGTGTCGGCTGCGCTCAACAAGGCGGAAATCGACATCGTGCAGGCGCCGGTATCCTCGGCCTCGCTGGCCGGCATGCTGAGACGGATCGCCGATGGCACGATCTCGGGCAAGCTCGCCAAACAGGTGTTCGAAGCGATGTGGGCGGGCGAAGGTGACGCCGACGCGATCATCGCGGCCCGGGGCCTGCGGCAGATTTCCGACGCGGGTGCCATCGAGCAGATCGTCGCCGACGTGCTTGCAGCCAACGCAGCGATCGTCGCCGAGTACAAGGCCGGTAAGGAGAAGGCGTTCCAGTCGCTGGTCGGCAAGGCGATGGCCGCGACCCGGGGCAAGGCGAATCCGATCGAGGTCAATGCAGCGCTGAAGAAAATGCTCGGCTGAAATCCGCGCGCCAAGGCGGCTGAGCGCGCCGCCGGCAAATCGAACCGCACGGCGTCAACGCGCACGCACCGAGAGATTTGACCCGGGTTACAGGTAACTTCTGGTCGGACCCGCGAGCGACATCGCCTTCCTGTACGCCGGCCGCACCCCGACGCGCGCGACGTAGGCGACGATGTTGGCGTACTGTGCGAGATCGTAGTCGAGGAAGTTCCGCAGCGTCGTGAAGGGAAACACCATCATCACGTCGGCGGCGGTGAAAGCGTCGCCGGCGAACCACGGCCCGACGCCGAGCTCGGTGTCGACAAAGGTCAGCATCTGTTTCATCCGCTCGCGGATTCGCGCCGTGACCGGGCTTTCCGCAGCCTCCTTCACGCGGCTCAACACCAGCGCGATCAGCATCAGCGACATCAGGCTGCCTTCGGCGAAATGCAGCCAGTAAATGTACTTCGCGTACGCCGGATCGTCGGGCGACAGCGCCAGCCGCCCGCCCCCGTGGCGATGCACGATATAGTCGACGATCGCTCCGGACTCGGCGAGCACGGTGTCACCGTCGCGGATCACCGGCGCCTTGCCCATAGCGTGGATTTCCTTCAACGGATGCGGTGCCGCGCCGGTCGTCTCGCGCGGAAAGACCTGCAATTCATAGGGAAGATCGAGCTCCTCCATCAGCCAGACAATGCGCTCGGAGCGCGAGGTCTCCAGATGATAGACGGTGATTGTCATCGTGGGCTCCCGTCGAAACGGGAAAGAGTTTGCAGCGGTTTGATCTCGGCCGCAATCGCGAGCGGCCGCCGACGGGCGACGACGTGGCAAGGTCGCGTTAAATTGTGCACTCGATCTGCCCGAAGGCCGCATCACGTGACAAAATTCCCGGGATGATCCCGCCTGATTTCGAGCGCGCGCTCGACAACCCGTTCTGGTCGAGCTTGACGACTGGACATGCGCATTTCGCGCAGGGCGGGACGCTGGCGCGCAGATACCCGGCCGACATTTCGCCTATCGCCGGATTGGCTGCGCCGGAACGCGCGAACGTGACTGCACTGGAGACGGTGGTCGGCGTCGGTGACGACATGGCAACCGTCGCGCGGTTGCTGCCGAAGCTTCCGCCTCATTGGGAGATTCTGTATGAATCGCGCATCACCCAGATGATTCGGAGCGATCGGAAGTCGTTGCCGGAGGGCGATTTAGATGCAACGACTCTCGACGCGGCGGACGTTCCGGAAATGCTTCGGCTGGTCGAGCTCACCAAGCCGGGACCGTTTCGACCGCGCACCATCGAGCTCGGAACGTATATCGGCGCGCGGCTGTCGGGGCGCCTGGTCGCGATGGCGGGCGAGCGGCTGTGGATCGACGATTTGCGCGAGGTCAGCGCCGTATGCACGCATCCCGATGTGCAAGGACGCGGGTACGCGCGGGCGCTGATCGGCCGGGTCGTCAATCGAATGCTGCGCGAGGACCAGACGCCGTTGATTCATGTCGAGAGCACCAACAAGCGCGCGATCGAGCTCTACCTAACGCTCGGTTTTGTCCGCCGCGCGGAGCTTGGGCTGCTTCACGCGAAAAGGACCCGATAGGACGCGCTGGTCGTTCGCGGCGCAGGAGTCCCGTTTAACCCAGCGTAGCCAGCAGGCTTTTCGCCTGATCGAGCTCTGCCGAGTCAAGGCTGTCGGTGGACGGCCCGCAAACGGCACGCAGCCTCTCCCGGGCCCGCTCGGATTGTCCATGCTGCTCGAGCAGCCGAGCGAGCGCGATCTCGGCGCGCCATTCCAGCGCGATCGAGCCCTGTCCTTTAGCGAGCCACGCCGCATGCTCGACGCGAGCAATCGCGTCATCGACGCCGATCTTCCCCGACTGCAGCATGACCTCGGCCTGCAGTCGCAGTACTTCCTGTCGATACCATCCGATACGGCTCTTTTCGCCAACATCGATGGCCTCGGAAAGGAGGTCCAGTGCGCGCGCATGATTGCCGATCTTGAGATGCGCCTCGGCCGCCAGCGCCAATAGCATGAGGGAAATACCGACATGGCCAGTCGCCCGGTGCGCCTTGAGGCCGTCGTCGATCAATTTCAGCCCGAGCTCAGTGCTGCCCTGGGCGGTCTGTGACACGCCGAGCAGGATCATGCCCGGCCCGCCCCATTGCGGCAAACGATGTTTTTCGCAGAGAGCCAGCAACTCTTCGGCGCGAGGCAGCGCGGTGGCGTGATCGTTCACGCAGTGCAGCACCTGCACCGAAAACAAATACGCGATTGCGAGACTGAGCGAGTGATCCAGGTCTTTCGCGAGCGTCACCGAGTTCTCGGCAAGCCGGAGCCCTTCCTTGGTGTGGCCGGTCGCCCACGCGGCATTCGAGCCGAAATTGTAGGCGCAGACGGCGGGGTCGTGGCCACCGTACAGGTGCTTGTGATTGCGGTGCCGTACGCGGTCGTAGAGCTCGATCCCGCGCAGCGAGTCCGCGCGTGCGACGTTGACATCGCCGAGGAAGAAGAAATTCGTCCAGCGGGAGTGAAGCGCCTGCAGCGCGTATCCATCGTCGCCGAGCTTGCGGCTGAGCATGACGAGATCCTCGGAACGGCGCGCGGCCTCGATAAGCTGTCCCTTGCCATTCTTGTACAGCCAATCGCCCCACAACGCGGCGAAGCGCTCCTTGGTGTCGCCGAGCATCTCGGCCAGTTCGCAGGCGCGGGCATAGTTGGCGCCGGTATCCGGTGCCGCCATGCCTTTGCCGGCGATCAGTGCGGGGCCTATCGTGACGCGAAGGCCCAGCTCGGTGACGGCGCGCGACGGTGAGTCGGGAACGAGCCGGATCTGCTCCAGGGCCTCGCTCAAGTGGGCGATCGCTTCCTCGTAGCCAGTGCGGGCCACGGCAAGCTCTCCGGCCTTCTGCCAGAAGGGCACCGCAGCGGCTGGCATCATCGCGCGGCTGTAATGGTGCGCCACCAGCTCCGGTCGCGATTGCGCCACGTCCGCAAAGCGATCGACGTAGCATTGTGCGATCCGTTGATGATGCCGCTGGCGCACGCTTTTCAGAAG
>Ga0207676_10000729_pt1 | contig 25752 bp, 9 predicted proteins | sample KBSSwiS72_FD_184307 | JGI IMG/M metagenome (GOLD analysis project Ga0207676, IMG submission 184307) | Switchgrass rhizosphere microbial communities from Kellogg Biological Station, Michigan, USA - KBS Switchgrass S7-2 (SPAdes) (version 2) | ecosystem: Host-associated > Plants > Roots >...
TGTTTGTCAAAGAGGCGTCCGGCAAGTATTCTGTAGGTGAAGTGCTGTTCTCTGTTGACAAACAGTACGTTTGTATCGACCGGTTTATCATCAAGCTCTCCTGTGATGAGAAAGAAGATTCCTTAATCACGCAATTTCACTACGACGCAAACGTGTGTCGCGAGGAGGACATAGCGCTCCTTGCCATGCAGTTTGAGACTCTTTTAGAAAGCGTAGTGACGACACCCGAAGCGGCGATTGGTAAATTGGAGATCTTTACCAAAGCTGAACGCGAAACGCTTGTCATTGACTTCAATCGCACCGCCGTCGAATTTCCACATCAACTTTGTCTGCATCAACTATTTGAAGAACAAGCTGCGCGCTCGAAAGATGAACCGGCCGTCATCTACAAAGATTCTTTCCTCTCCTATAGCGAACTCGACCGCCGCGCCAATCAACTGGCGCATCACCTGCTTTCGCTCGGCGTAGGCCCTGACCGCCTGGTCGGCGTCTATTTAGGGCGCACGCCGGAATTGATAGTTGCGCTGCTCGCAACGCTCAAAGCAGGCGGCGCGTATTTGCCACTCGATCTCAGTTATTCACCGGAGCGCCTGGCTTACATGCTTCAGGATGCAGAGGTTTCAGTCCTCTTAACGACACGAGAAATGAGAGAGACGTTGAATGTTGAACTGGCTCACATTGTCTGTCTGGACGAAGACTGGAACAGCATGGTCCAGGAGAATGACCGGCCCTTGCCGAATGAGGTCAAGCCGAATCACCTGGCCTATGTCATCTATACATCGGGTTCGACGGGCAGACCGAAAGGCGTGATGGTTACGCATCGTGGAGCAGTGAATTATCTCAGTTGGGCGACGGCGGCTTACCGTGTCGCAGACGGCACAGGTGCGCCCGTGCACTCGTCAATCGCCTTCGATCTAACAGTGACAAGTTTATTCACGCCGTTGCTCTCCGGGCGTAGCGTCATCCTTATAGCGGAAGAATCAGGACTGTCCGGTCTCAGGAATGTGTTGCATCGAGACGGCAATCTGAGTTTAGTGAAGATTACACCTGCACATCTGGCAATACTTAACCAGTCTTTGCCGGCCGACGAAGCGATGGGAGCAACCAGAGCGCTGGTTATCGGTGGGGAGGCATTGTCAGGTGAGAGCTTACAGTTCTGGAAAGAGCATGCCCCGCTGACACGAATCATCAACGAGTATGGACCAACCGAGACGGTGGTTGGCTGCTGCGTTTACGAAGTTGCGGCCGGGCAAACACAACCCGGCGCAGTACCGATTGGTCGTCCCATTGCAAACACCCAAAGTTATGTACTCAGCGAAGAAGGGCAACCCGTTTCGGCCGGCATCATCGGGGAGATTTTCATTGGCGGCGAAGGTGTAGCGAGAGGTTACCTGAACCATCCGGCGTTGACAGCAGAGAAGTTTGTTCCTGACGCGATAAGCGGAGAGAAAGGGCGACGTTTATATCAGAGTGGCGATCTTGGGAAGTTTCTGCCGGAAGGTAGCATCGAATATGTCGGACGTGCGGACGCTCAGGTAAAGGTGAGAGGTTATCGAGTTGAATTGGGTGAGATTGAAGCTGTCATCATTGAGCTGAAGGAAGTGCGGGAAGCGGTAGTTGTCGTGAGAGATGATGGCGCCGGGGATAAAGCATTGTTGGCCTACGTGGTGCTAAGCGAGGAAGCAGAGCACGGCGTTGAAGAATTGAAGGCAGAATTGAGAAGGCGTCTGCCGGAATACATGATACCCGCCGCGCTCATACGTTTGGACTCGTTGCCACTCACAACCAACGGCAAGATTGATCGCAATGCGCTTCCTGAATATCACGCGGATGAGTTTGCTGCGGGCGCTTCAGAGCAAACGCTGCGCACCCCCATTGAAGAAATTGTGGCAGGAGTCTGGGCGGAGATGCTTGGTCTCAAAGAAGTAGGCGTTGAGGCTAACTTCTTTGAGCTTGGCGGTCATTCACTGCTCGCGCTCAGGATGGTGTCGCGCTTGCAAAGCGCGCTTCAGATAGAGTTGCCAGTTGACTCCGTGTTTGAAGCGCCAACTGTTTCGAGTCTCTCCGCAGTGATCGAAAACATCATTAGTGCCGGTGAAGGCTACACACGGCCAGTCATCCAACCCGTTTCACGCGACGAAGACCTGCCGCTCTCATTTGCCCAACAACGTCTCTGGATTCAAGACCAGTTCAATCCGGCAACGGCTGATTACAACATTCCACTCGCGGTGCGTCTTGACGGCAAGTTCGACGTCCATGCGTTTGAGCAGACGCTTAGCGAAGTCATCAGGCGCCACGAAGTACTACGCACAAGCTTTCCGAGATCCGGCGATTTGCCTATCCAGGCCATAGCACCGGCGGAGCCGGTGAGCGTGCCGATCGTTAATCTCTGCGAGCTACCGGCAGCAGCGCGGGAGAGCGAGGCCTTCCGCCTTGCCGTTGAAGAAGCGGCGCTGCCATTTGACCTCGCGCGTGGACCATTGCTCCGCTGCAGAATTTTGCGCCTTGATGAAGACCATCATTATGTACTCGTCACGATGCATCACATCATCAGCGATGGCTGGTCCATGGGAGTGCTGGTGCGCGAATTAGCGGTTCTCTACGCTGCCTTCTCGACCGGGAAGACCGCAGCACTTCCCGAATTGCCGGTTCAATACGCAGACTTCACTTACTGGCAACGGCTGTGGCTCCAGGGAGAGGTTGAAGAGTCGCAACTTGCTTACTGGAAACAGCAGCTCGCCGGTAGTCAGCCTGTCTTGCGACTTCGCACGGACCGGCCACGTGCCGAAGTGCGAACTCATCAAGCCGCAACGCAATCGCTTACTCTTTCTCGCACGCTGTCGGAACAGGTCAAGCAACTCAGCAGGCGCGAAGGCGTCACGCAGTTCATGACGTTGCTGACTGCTTTTCAAATTCTTCTGCGTCATTACACGCAAGAGGACGACATGCTCATCGGTACAGATGTCGCTAACCGCAATTGCCGGGAGGTTGAAGGACTCATCGGGTTTTTCGTCAACCAACTGGTCTTCCGCACAAACCTCTCCGGGGATCCGAGCTTCAGGGAGTTGCTCGATCGAGTGCGCACGACGGCCTTGCGCGCTTACGCAAACCAGGATTTACCTTTCGAGAAGTTGGTGGAAGTTCTCAAACCGGAACGGACTTCCAACAACTCGCCGCTATTTCAGGTCAAGTTCATTTTTCAAAATGCAATCGAGGAGACTCTGGAAATTCCGGGCGGCGTCCTCACGCCGTTAGCTTTCAATCAAGCGTCCACCAGGCTCGATTTAGTGATGGCGATCGAAGACAACGGTCAGGCGTTGGATATTTCATTTCTGTACGCCACAGATCTGTTCAACGAGACGACGATTAATAGCATGCTCAAGAAGTTTGAGACGCTGCTGGATGTCATAACAGCACAATTCGAGGTCAAGTTAAGCGCACTCGATGAGACGCTCGCTGAGTTTGACCGGCAACAACGGAACGCGAGAGAAGAAAAATTTAAAGAAGTTCGCCTCAACCTGTTCAGGAATATCAAACAGAAGACTGGAAACGGTAACGGCTGGACGGATGCGCCGCAGCCGGCAACACTGGAAGTTGACAAGCAAACATCCAGCGATCATCTGATGATGAACGGAAGCTCGTTTTGAAAGAGGCACGGGAAAAATCAAGTGGAACAAGCTGGTCACATTAAAGAAGCTGTCAACGGTTTTCGTCTTTCACCGCAACAAAGGCACGTTTTGTTATTGCAGCAGGCGAACCGGGGGTTTCCGGAGCGCGTCTCGTGTGCCATTTCGATTGAAGGGCCTCTCGAGACAGCAAGGTTGCGTACGGCAGTGGAGAAAGTGGTGTCACGTCACGAGATACTACGCACTGCCCTTCATTCTTTGCCGGGGATGAAAATCCCTCTTCAACTCGCTTCTGAGGGCAGCATTTATTGGGAGCCGGATTTGGACATCAGCATCCTGGATGCACCACAGCAGGAAGCCCATCTCGGAGTACTATTCCAGAAACACGGACGCGCTGGTCTCCAACAGGAAGCCTTGCAGCTTTGTTGTGTCGCTCTCTCACCGAAGATGCAAGTGTTGTTAATCAGCCTTCCTACGCTGTGTGCGGATGCGCCGACACTGCAAAGTCTAGTTCGCGAAATTGGCCGCTGCTATGCCTCCGAAGATTTTTCAGATGAGCCAGTTCAGTATGCTCTGGTCTCCGAGTGGTTGAACGAATTACTCGAGTCGGATGAGGCAGAGGCGGGCAGAGAGTTTTGGCGCGCACAGGATCCAGGCGCCTGGCCCGCGTTGATTCTTCCTTTTGAGAAGAAAGTTTCGTACGCGCATGAGTTTGAGATAGGCGTCTTTTCTTACGCCATTCATCATGAAGGAACTGCTCAGATTAAATCAATCTGCCGAAAGTACAGCGTGACGCCCGATGCGTTTCTCTTAGCCTGCTGGCAGGTCTTGCTTTTTCGTATGAGCGCTCAACCAAACTTTGTCGTCGAAACTGCTTTCGACGGGCGCGCGGATGAAGAATTGAAAGAACTGTTTGGCCCGTTGACGAAATATTTACCTATTCATTCTCGTCTTCATCAACAGATGAAGTTCGTCAAAGTTCTGGAAGAAGCGCAAGTCTCATTAGACGAAGCACGAAAATGGCAGGAGTGTTTTAACTGGGAGCATAGCAACACGCTCGCCGACACTGGTAATAGTTTGTCACTGTTTCCCGTCGCTTTCGACTATGAGGAATGCTCAAAATCCCACGCACACGAGACGAGCTTTTCTATCCGAGCGCAGTTCACTTGTCCCGAACTATTCAAACTCAAACTCTGCTGCCTCCAGACAGCGGATTCTCTGACAGCGGATTTTCATTATCACCCGGCTCTATTCTCCCCGGCTGACATCGAAAGTCTCGCAGGACGATTCGGCCTGCTCCTGGAAAGTATTTGTCACAATCCCGAAGCAGGAATCAGTGAGTTCGAAATTATTACTGCTGAAGAAAAAGCAAGAATCTTATACGAGTTCAACCGGCCTGCAATCAGCCCTTCCGACGAAACCCGTGTTCACCAACTCTTTGAGGAACAGGCAGCACGCACACCCGATGCAGTAGCGCTGGTCTTTGGGCCAGAGAAGCTGACTTACCGAGAACTGAACGAGCGAGCTAACCAATTCGCGCATCAGTTGCAGTCACTGGGAGTGGGAGCAGAGTCAGTGGTGGCACTGTTGCTGGAGCGCAGCACTGAGATGGTCATTTCAGTCCTGGCAGTGCTGAAGGCCGGCGGCGCCTACTTACCTTTAGACCCCGGCTATCCAGAGCAGCGACTCTCGTTCATGCTGGCCGATGCTAAGCCCGTAGTGTTGTTGCGGCAGCGAGCTCACGCTGGATTGCTCAAAGTGCCCGCGGGGATGGCAGTGATAGTGGCGGACGAGCAGACAAGCGAAGCTGCTGCGGAGACGGAGAGCTTTACTACCACGAACCCGGATGTGGCAGTAAGCGCGAGTAATCTCGCCTATGTGATCTACACGTCAGGCTCGACCGGACAACCGAAGGGAGTAATGGTCTCACATAGTGGCCTCTCGAATTATCTCTCCTGGTCAAGCCGTGCTTATAACCTGTCGGCCGGCCGAGGAACGCCGCTCCATTCTTCGCTCAGCTTCGATTTAAGCGTCACTGCTCTGTTCAATCCGTTAATCACGGGCGGCTGGGTGCATCTGCTGGCGGAAGAAAGAGGCGTGGCAGGACTATCGCAAGCCTTGCGAGTTGGAGGAGAGCCTTACTCGCTGGTGAAGATAACACCGGCTCATTTGGCGGTATTGCGTCAGGGTTGGAGCGGAGAGACGGTGGGGACAGACTGCTTTGTGATCGGGGGTGAGGCGTTGAGTTGGGAGGAGGTCAGGCACTGGCGAGCAGTAAGCGGAGCGACCCGCTTGATAAATGAGTATGGACCAACCGAGACGGTCGTGGGTTGTTGTGTATACGAGGCGGGAGTCGGCGAGTCAGAGGCAAGTGAGGGTGGCGTACCGATCGGACAGCCAATTGAGAACATGCAGATGTACGTGTTGGATGAGCAGATGAACTGCGTGCCAGTGGGAGTTAGTGGAGAACTGTACATCGGAGGAATGGGATTGGCCCGTGGATATCGTGGCCGACCGGAATTGACGGCGGAGAGGTTCGTGCCGCATCCGTACAGTCTTGAGGAAGGCGCGAGACTGTATCGAACGGGAGACGTGGGGCGGTACCTGGAGAGCGGAGAGTTGGAGTATCAGCGGCGAGTAGACAGTCAGGTGAATCTCCGCGGGTATCGAATTGAGTTAGGAGAGATCGAGGCGGTGTTGCGTCAACATGAAGCTATTACCAATGCGGCCGTGGTGGTGCGAGAGAGTGCGTCAGGTGAGAAACAATTGGTCGCTTATCTGGTTGGCAATGGTGATGCGTCTGCTTTAAGTCAGTTGCAATCGCATCTCAAAGCCCGCTTGCCTGATTACATGATGCCCACAGTTTTTGTGCAAATTGACTCGCTGCCATTAACAACTAACGGCAAGGTGGATCGCACAAAGCTTCCCGCGCCTGACCAGTTAAATTCGCATACTAAAAAACCTTTTGTTGCGCCCTTTGTCGCGCCTCGAACTCCGTTTGAAAAAGAGCTCGCAACCATCTGGCAGAAGCTTCTTAAGGTCGAGCAAGTCGGAGTGCACGACAACTTTTTTGAATTAGGCGGCCACTCCCTGATAGCAACACAGCTTGCGTTACGCGTACAGGAGACATTCGACACTTCGCTCACGCTGCAACTCATCTTTGATAACCCAACCATCAAGGATTTAGCTGCGGCCATTACTATGAAATTAAGCGAAGACGAAGACCAGGCAGAACTTGATCATATGCTCGAAGACTTGAAACAACTCTCGCCCGAAGAAATAAAAGTCCTACTCGAAGCAGAAGGTTAGCACTTAGCGTCAGAGAATTAGTTGTACGCCACATTTAACTACACTCCGTTCTAATACCCATCGAAATTCTTACTTAAAGTTTTACTCGGGGGAGATAGTGTCTTGGAAAATATTTCTAGGTTAACACCCGATCAGCAAGCGCTTTTGACACTCAGGCTGCGGAAAAAGGCCACAGAGCGTAAGGGCGGAGATTCATCAACCCCAATCCTTAAGGCCGTCACTCGCACGGCTGAGATGCCGGTGTCTTTTGCGCAACAACGATTATGGTTTCTTGAGCAGTTTAATCCCGGTTCTCCTGCCTACAACATACCATTTGCAATTCGTCTCGCCGGCAAATTCAACCCGCTCGCACTCGAGCAGTCGCTAAATGAAATCTTGCGACGACACGAAATCCTGCGCACGACTTTTACTTACACTGACGGACAGCCCACTCAAATCATCTCTCCGTCGCAAACCCTATCAATGCCTGTCATCGATTTATCTGGCTTAGACACCGTGAGACGCGAAGCCACGTTAAAGCAGTTAAGCACTGACGAAGCTCAACGAACGTTTGATCTCAGGCAAGGCCCGCTCCTGCGCGCGACGCTGTTGCGTTTAGGAGAGCTGGACCATGTAGTTCTGTTCTCGATGCACCACATCGTTTCCGATGGCTGGTCCATCGGTATCGTTATTCAGGAGGTTGCCGCTCTCTACCAATCTTACTCCGGCGGCAAGCCTCCGCTGCTGTCCGAACTGCCCATCCAATACGCGGACTTTGCTTACTGGCAGCGGCAATGGATGCGGGGAGACCGGTTGGCCGCAGAGCTTTCCTACTGGAAGAAAAAACTCGACAATGCACCTCCACTTTTAAATCTACCCGCCGATCGAACTCGTCCGCCAGTGCAGAGCTTTCGTGGCGCTAGCCAATCGTTAACGTTATCCAAAGATCTTTCGGATGGGATCAAGGCTTTAACACACGATGAAGGCGTCACGATGTTTATGTTGGTCCTGGCGGCGTTTCAAACGCTTTTATCTCGTTACACAGGACAGAATGACATCAGCGTAGGCACCGTCGTCGCGGGCCGCAACCATAGTGGGATTGAGAACCTCATCGGATTTTTCCTCAACAGCCTTGTGTTGCGTACAGACCTATCCGGCAATCCGACTTTTCGTGAACTCTTGAGACGTATTCGCGCGACCACGTTGGAAGGCTACGACCATCAGAATGTGCCTTTCGAGAAGTTAGTGGATGAGCTACAGCCCGAACGCAACTTGAGTTACAACCCGCTCTTTCAAGTCATGCTCATCGTGCAGAACACTCCTGCCCAGGGACTCACACTTCCGGGCCTCAGGATGACACCCATCGCGACAGAGTTTGGTACTGCGAAGCTTGATTTAACACTCACGATGGAGGAGACGGAGACCGGACTAATTGGATCACTTGAGTATAGTACCGACCTCTTCAATGCGCAGACCATCACGCGCATGCTGGGGCACTTCGAGACTTTGCTGGCCGCAATCGTCTCTGACCCTGACCAACGTCTTCATGACTTGAAACTGCTCGCTCAAGCGGAACAGGAGCAAATCCTATTCAGTTGGAACGACACGAAGATAGATTTTGCGAGCACTGCCTGCCTGCACAAGTTGTTTGAGGAGCAGGCGGCGCGCACCCCCGCGGCGGTGGCCGTGGTGTTTGGGGTGGACGCACTGACCTACCAAGAACTGAACGAAAGAGCCAACCAACTCGCGCACCACCTGGGGGCGCTGGGCGTGGGCAGGGAGTCGGTGGTGGCGCTGCTGCTGGAGCGTAGCTTCGAAATGGTGGTTTCGATCTTAGCGGTGCTCAAGGCCGGCGGCGCCTATCTGCCTCTGGATCCGAGCTATCCGCCGCAACGATTGTCGTTCATGCTTTCCGATGCGCAGCCAGTGGTGTTGTTGACCCAGGGAGGTACGCCCGGCCTGGTCCATGTGCCGGAAGGGATGGCCGTGGTGGTGGTGGCTGAAGCGGCAGAGACGCTGGCGCAAACTACGACCGCCAACTCTGGCGTGGAAGTCAACGCCGCTAACCTCGCTTACGTGATCTACACCTCAGGGTCAACCGGACAGCCCAAGGGGGTGATGATCACACACGGCGCCATCAGCAATCGTTTGCTGTGGATGACTGATCATTTCTCGTTCGACGCTTCGGAACGGATCCTCAACAAGACTTCCTTCTCCTTCGATGCCTCGCTGTGGGAGTTATTCGTGCCGCTGATGATCGGGGGAAGGTTGGTGTTGGCGCGTCCTGGCGGCCAGCAGGAGAGCGATTATCTGGTGGCGGTGATGGCTGCGGAAGGGATCACGACAGCTCAGTTCGTCCCGTCGATGCTGGGAGCCTTGGTGGCTGAGGAGGAGTTCGGAGAGTGCGGCGCGTTGCGGCGCGTGTTCTGCGGGGGAGAAGTGTTGAGCCGGGAGTTGACGGAGCGGTTTTGGACGGTGCAGCCGGAAGTGGAGTTACACAACCTTTATGGGCCGACGGAAGCCGCAATCGATGCAACGCACTGGTGGTGCGAGCGCGCGGTGAGTGCAGGCGCAGCTAACAGTGTACCGATCGGGCGGCCGATAGCGAACATGCAGATGTATGTGTTGGATGATCGGATGAGTAGTGTGCCGGTAGGAGTGAGTGGCGAACTGTACATTGGCGGAGTGGGCTTGGCGCGTGGGTATCAGGGCCGTGCGGAACTGACGGCGGAGCGATTCGTGCCGCATCCGTACAGCCGGGAGGTCGGAGCGAGACTGTACCGGACGGGAGACGTAGGCCGGCACTTAGCGACCGGAGAGTTGGAGTATCAGGGTCGAGTCGATCATCAGGTGAAGGTGCGCGGGTATCGGATCGAGTTAGGCGAGATCGAAGCGGCGTTGCGGCAGCATGAAGCGGTGAGCGATGCAGTGGTAGTGGTGCAAGAGGACGAGAGTGGGCACAAGCGATTAGTGACCTATTTAATCAGCAACAATGGAGAGGAGATAGTCAGTAGCCAGTTGCGTACGCACCTCGGAGAACGGTTGCCGGAGTATATGGTGCCGGGGATGTATGTATGGCTGAAGCAATGGCCGGTGACGAGTAACGGCAAGGTGGACCGTCGCACGTTGGCGCTGATGGAAGGTGGAGTAGAAGTCTCGAGAGAGCAAGGATATGCGGCAGCGCGTACCCCGGTCGAAGAAAAGTTAGCCGGCATCTGGGAAGAAGTATTAGGAGTGGAGACAGTGGGCATCCATGACAACTTCTTCGAGTTGGGTGGTGATTCCATTATCAGCCTTCAGATAGGTGCGCTGGCGATGCGATCGGGTATCCGAGTGACGGCGAGAAAAATATTTCAGTATCCGACAATAGCTGAACTGGCTGGTGTTGCATTGCAGAGCACTGCGCAGACTTCCGCTATTAACCAGGATCTTGTTACAGGTTCGTTTCCTCTCACGCCCATCCAGCACGACTTCCTTGAACGGAAGCTCGCCGAGCCGGATCACTACAACCAATCGCTCTTACTCCAGGTACCTCCTGAGCTGACGCCGTCAATCCTGAATACTTTGCTTCGACACTTGATTCTGCATCACGACAGCTTGCGTTTGCGAGTAGAGGAATTGGCAGACGGGTCGAGGCAGGCGTCGATCAGCGAACCGAGTGAACCACTGCCGCTCTCGATTATAGATTTGAGCACGCTGCCACAGCCGGCTCACGAGGTAGCGATCGAGACGAGCGCCGGCAGCTTGCAAGCAAGCCTCAACATGCGCGCTGGTCCGATTATGCGCGTGGTGCTCTATCTCACCGGAGAGACTGGCAATCGGCTGCTCATCATCATTCATCACCTCGCGATCGACGGAGTCTCATGGCGCATTCTGCTCGAAGACGTGCAAGCGTCGTTGGCCCAACTCTCGAGTGGAGAAGAACTTCATTTGCCTGCCAAGACTACTTCGTTCAAAGAGTGGGCGGAATTGTTGAAGGCGCACGTGGTGTCGGAGTCGTTGGAGTCCGAAGTGGACTATTGGGTGGAGCAGGCCGGCACCGACGTGAGAGAGCTAGTGCCGGAGTGGCCGATCAGTCCTGCTCCGAAGCAGGCCAGTGCGGTAACGCGCACGATGCGGCTGAGCGTGGCGGAAACACGCGCGCTGCTGCACGAGGCGCCCGCGGCTTATCACACACAAATCAACGACCTGCTTTTGACGGCGCTGGCGTTGGCAGTGCGAGAGGTCAGTGGCGAGAGTCGGCTGCGGTTAGAACTGGAAGGACATGGGCGCGAAGAAGAAGCGGTGGAAGGTGTGGAGTTGGGACGCACCATCGGCTGGTTTACTACGCTGTTTCCAGTGCTGCTGGACATCTCCGGAGCTGACGGAGAGCTTGGAACTGCGGTGCGCAATATTAAAGGACAACTTCATGCTATACCGCGGCATGGGATCGGTTATGGGCTTCTAAAGTATTTGGGGACAGAAGAGGTGAGAGCGAAACTCCGAGCGGCGCCCAGAGCATCTTTGAGCTTCAACTATCTGGGACAGTTGGATCAGGTGTTGAGCGAAGCGAGGGGCTTCGCGATAGGGACGGAGTCTGCGGGAAACAGCCAGAGCGAGCAGACGGTGTTGAACTATGCACTGGAGATCAACGGAAGCGTGAGCGGGGGGCGCTTAAGTCTGGACTGGACCTTCAGCCCGGCAGTGCTGGCAGCAGCGCAGGTGGAGCAGTTGAAGGAAGCGTATGGAGAGGCATTGCGGGGGTTGATAAAGCATTGCGGGGGACGCCGGCAAAGCGGCTACACGCCATCCGATTTTACCTTGAGCCGGCTCGGGCAGGAAGAATTGGACCGGTTGGTGGCTGAAGGCGCTGGCGAGATCGAGGACATTTATGCGTTGTCGCCATTGCAAGAAGGTTTGTTATTTCACACGGTGCACGCGCCTGGCAGCGGTGTCTATGTGCAGCAAATGAGTTGTCGGTTCGGAGCTGGATTTGATGCGGAAGCATTCAAAGCAAGTTGGCGAGAGGTAGTCCAGCGACACGGCATCTTGCGGACAGGGTTCGCTTGGAAAGGATTAGAAGAGTCGGTGCAGGTGGTGCGGGCAGGAGTGGAGTTGGAGATCAGTGAGCAGGACTGGAGCGGGTTGAGCGAGGAGCAGCGCGCGGCCGCGATGGCAAGTTATCTGACTGAGGATCGGGAACGCGGGTTTGAAGTGCAGCAAGGGCCGTTGATGAGACTGGCGTTGATGAAGGACAACAACGCTCACTTCTCCTTTGTGTGGAGTTTCCAGCATCTGGTGTTGGATGGATGGTCCATAGGATTGCTTATCAAGGAAGTGTTCGAGAACTACGAAGCCGCGCAGCGAGGTGAGCAGGTAAAGAGAGAAGCAGCGCGACCATACCGCGATTATATCCAATGGCTACGACAGCAGGACGTTGGAAAAGCTGAAGATTATTGGCGCAAACAGTTGCGCGGCATGACAGCGCCAACGCCGCTCGGTATCGAGCCTGTCTTAACTGCTCTGACTAATCAGAAGGGACAGGGCGAGCAGGGGATTCCTCTTGGACCAGGATTACGAATCTTTGCACGACAGCAAAAGTTAACACTTAACACAGTAATACAGGGCGCGTGGGCGTTACTGCTGAGCCGGTACAGTCAACAGTCAGATGTAGTCTTCGGTGCTGTGGTTTCAGGCCGCCCGGATTCTTTGCCGGGTGTTGAAGAGATGATAGGGCTATTCATCAACACGTTGCCGGTGCGCGTGCACATCGCTGACAAGCAGAGCGTGGGAGGATGGTTAAGAGAATTGCAGGACGCTCAGGGAGAAATGCGACAGTACGAGTACAGCTCGCTGGTCCAGGTGCAGGGATGGAGCGAAGTACCGCGCGGGCTGCCGCTGTTTGAAAGCATTTTAGTCTTTGAAAACTTTCCCGCGGTGGATTCTTCAGTCAAAGAGCAGGGGAAAGCTTTTGAAATCAGCGACATTCAAACGTTGGAGCAGACAAATTATCCGCTCACAATTCTGGCATCGTCGGACGCAGAAGCATCTTTGACGATCAGGTACGATCGAAGTCGCTTTGACGATGCGACCATCACGCGCATGCTGGGACACTTCGAGACTGTGCTCAGCGCCGTTGTCTCTGACCCTGACCAACCGGTGTCGCGCCTCCCGCTACTCACTGCGCATGAAGAACATCAAGTGGTTACTGAATGGAACCAGACACGGGTTGATTACTCTACACCGGAATCTATTCACGAACTGTTTGCGCAACAGGCTGCGCGCACCCCCGATGCAGTGGCAGTGGTCTTTGGCCTAGAGTCACTGACCTACAGACAACTGAACGAGCATGCCAATCAACTCGCGCATCACCTGCGTTCATTAGGTGTCGATGCAGAAACAGTAGTCGGTGTTCTGATGGAGCGCAGTTTTGAGATGGTGGTCTCACTGTTCGCCGTGCTCAAGGCAGGAGCCGCTTATCTACCCTTAGATCCGAGCTATCCGGCGCAGCGACTCTTCTTTATGCTCGATGACGCTCAGCCGTTGGTGTTGTTAGTGCAGCCTGGCCTGGACAGCCTGGTCGCGTTGGAAAGTCTGCTCACTGAGCAAATAGCTGTCGTAGTTGTGGACGAGCAACGTAGAAATTCTGCTGATGATTCCGCGGGCGACTTTTCACATAACCCAGAAGTGACAGTCGACGCAGATAATGTTGCGTATGTGATCTACACCTCAGGCTCGACCGGACAGCCAAAGGGAGTGATGGTCTCACATGGAGCCATCTCAAATCGCCTGCTCTGGATGCAGCAGCAATATCAACTCGGTACTTCTGATGTGGTCTTGCAAAAAACTCCGTTCACCTTCGATGTTTCGGTGTGGGAGTTCTTCTGGCCGCTGCTCACCGGCGCCCGTCTCGTAGTTGCTCGTCCAGGCGGGCATCAGGATGCCCGCTACCTGCTCGACCTCATCCATGGGCAGCAGATTACTACGTTGCACTTTGTCCCCTCGATGCTCCAAGCCTTGTTGGCGGAAGAGAACGTGGAGCAGTGCTGTGGGAGTCTGCGGCGGGTGATTTGCAGCGGAGAAGCGTTAGTGCCGGAGTTGGTCACACGCTATTACACGCGGCTTGCGGCACCGCTGGAGAATCTTTATGGGCCAACGGAGGCGGCGGTGGATGTCACGAGGTGGGGATGTGAGTCGGATGCGACAGAGATGAGCATACCGATTGGGCGGCCCATAGCGAACATCGAGATGTATGTGCTGGACCATCGAATGAGAGCGGTCCCAATCGGTGTCTGCGGAGAACTGTACATCGGTGGCGTGGGGTTGGCGCGTGGCTATCGCAGGCGAGCCGAGTTGACTGCTGAGAGATTCGTGCCACATCCCTACAGTGACCGGGCGGGAGAGAGGTTGTACCGGACGGGAGATATCGGCAGGTACAGGCCGACGGGAGAGATCGAATATCAGGGCAGAGCAGATTACCAAGTGAAGGTACGTGGGTATCGGATTGAGTTAGGGGAGATCGAAGCGGTGTTGCGGCAGCATGAAGCTGTGCGCGAAGTCGTGGTAATCATCAGAGAGGATAAACCCGAAGACAAACGTGTGGTCGCATACCTCGTGGCGCATCCGGGATCTGAACCGACAGCCATCGAGTTGCGCAGCTACATGAAGGAGAAGTTGCCACAATACATGTTGCCACAGGCGTTTGTCTTGATGGACGCGCTCCCCTTGTCGTCTAACGGCAAAGTAGCGCGAGGCCAGTTGCCTGAGCCGGAACACGCGCATGCAAGAAGTGAGAACACATCTGTCGCGCCGACCAACTCGACTGAAGTTCGACTCTTACAAATTTGGGAAAACCTCTTTGGGATACAGCCGATAGGGATTAGAGATGATTTCTTCGATCTCGGAGGCCATTCCATTTTAGCCCTGCGTCTCATGGCATCGATTCAAAAGCAGTTTAAGCAGGAGTTACCACTCGCTACGCTGCTTGCAGAGCCGACTATCGAAAGACTTGCGCGTATTCTGCAACAACAATCGGGCGATTCTCACTGGTCTCCGCTGGTCGCAATTCAACCCGCTGGTCCAAAGCCTCCCTTCTTCTGCGTCCATCCGAGCGGTGGCAATGTGTTCTGCTATGTTGAGTTGTCACGTCAACTGGGGGTGGACCAACCTTTCTATGGTTTACAAGATCCGCCGAGCCTGGACGGGTCGCGGCAGACCTACGACAACATAGAAGAGATGGCCGCTAACTACAACGAAGTGGTGCGTGCGGTCCAACCCGCTGGGCCATATTATCTGGGAGGCTATTCGTTTGGCGGCTTAGTCGCCTTTGAAATGGCGCAACAGCTACGCGTGCAGAATCAAGATGTGGCCTTGCTCGCCTTGATTGATACCGCTACGCCACAGAGTATTTCAAGAGTCCTTGAGCTTGAAGCTCAGATGGGTGTGGACGACGGGTTGATGTTGGGCATGGAAGTGCTGGAGCAGGCTAGGCAAGCGGGAATTGAAGCGCCTTTTTCGCTAACGGACCTCTGGCAGATTCAACCGCAGGAGCGTCTGATCTATGCCTTTGAGAAGGCGAAGGACGCACGTATCTGGCCGCTGGAAATAGATCTTTCGGATGTGCATCGCTACCTCGAACTACACAAGGGTCGGCACCATGCCATACAAACCTACCATCCACAGCCCGCTGACGGACAACTCACGCTCCTTCGAACGAGTGAGTTGACAAATGACTCTTTCGCAGAGTTGGGCGAAGTAGTTGACGGAAAGATTCTTAAGCGGCGACAGTCAGAACTGGAGACCACTTTTCGCAATCCGACGCTCGGTTGGGAACAGTTTTCTCGAACGCCTGTAGATGTTCAATTCCTCGAAGGCGATCACCATTCAATACTTGTCACTCCTGACGTCAGGACGTTGGCGGACAGACTAGAGACTTGTATTGCTAAAACAACAACCGAGTAGAGCCACAAATGAAAATCATCAAATTCTTAATTAAGTATTCACGCGCGGCTGTGATTCTAGCAGTTATCGCAGGCATCATCAGCGGCGCTAGCAACACAGGACTACTCGCAGTGATCAACGCGGTCTTGAGGAATAACGGGTTTTCCATGACCACATTGCTCTTGATATTCATAGGGCTTTGCGTGTTGTTGCCCGTAACCAGGTTTATCGCTGAAGTGCTTTTGATCAGGCTTGGTCAAGGCGCACTTGTTGACCTGCGTATGCGATTGAGTCGTCAGATTCTAGCCGCGCCTTTACGCCAGCTTGAAGAAATCGGCGCTCCGCGTCTCCTGGCTGTTCTCTCGGACGATGTGCCGACCATCACCAATGCGCTCCTCTCCGTGCCAATTCTCTGTATCAACATCGCGATTGTCATCGGCAGTCTTGTTTACCTGGGGTGGCTATCGTGGGTAGTCCTTCTCGCGGTGCTCTTTTTTATGGTTGTCGGCATCGCCACCTACCAGCTACCAATCATCAAAGCCATGCACCACTTGCGCCTCGCGCGTGAAGAGGGCGATGCATTATTCACTCACTTCCGTGCGCTGACAGACGGGGCTAAGGAACTCAAACTCCATAGTCAACGACGCGATGCATTTTTGACGCAAACACTAAAGGCGACAACGGAGAACTTTCGTCGTCACAACATCAAGGGAATGGTGATTCTCACGGCTGCTAACAGTTGGGGACAAATTCTGGTTTTCGTCGTCGTCGGCTTAGTGCTTTTTGCACTACCGGTAATGCGCGGTGCGTCAGCGGAAACGATGACGGGATACACCCTTGTCCTGCTTTATCTGATGACTCCGTTACAGGTCATCATGACTACGCTTCCTAATTTGAGCCGCGCGAATGTGTCGCTGCGAAAGGTAGAGGAACTCGGCTTAACACTTTTGTCGGAGTCTCCGGAGGTTGTTTCGAACAGGCGGATAGGCACAGGTTCGGATTGGGCAATCGTGGAGATGGCGAACGTGACTCACGCGTATCAACGTGAGGGAGAGGAAAGCAGCTTTATACTTGGTCCGATCGATTTGACTCTCACGCCTGGCGAATTGGTGTTCCTCGTCGGCGGCAACGGCAGCGGCAAGACCACTCTTTCCAAGCTTCTAGTCGGACTCTATAGTCCTGAAAATGGTGAAGTTCGTCTCGATAATGCGCTTGTCACAGATGAAAACAGAGAAGCCTATCGCCAACACTTTTCGGTAGTGTTCTCAGACTATTTTCTTTTCGATAGCCTGCTCGGATTGGACGGCCCTGACTTGGATGAGAATGCGCGCAAATACCTCTCGCTTCTGCGACTTGATAACAAGCTCAAGATTCAGGACGGCGTACTGTCAACCACTGACCTTTCACAGGGTCAGCGTAAGAGGCTCGCTTTATTAACCGCATATCTGGAAGATCGCTCCATCTATGTTTTTGATGAATGGGCAGCGGATCAAGACCCGCTCTTTAAGGAGATCTTCTACTACCAGCTTTTACCGGAACTGAAGGCAAGAGGAAAGACCGTGGTAGTAATAAGCCACGACGACAAGTACTATCACGTTGGAGATCGCATCATCAAACTTGACGACGGCAAGCTCTCCTTCGATAAGACCGTTGTCGTCGATCTCGAAGACACTCCCTACCTGATGCCCGTCGCTATCGCCTGATCCCCTCGCAACTGGTCTTGATTTTGAGGCAAGACCAAGAATTGTGTCACCACCTCGAAGTTACATTTTCAGCACTCGAGATCCTTACCTTAGGCAGCTTGAGTCTGTCACCTGCATTGGCACGCGTCTTCGAGACGTCGCGTTATTGCACGCACTTAGCGGAGGTCGAAAGATGGAAAACTTACTACAAGATATTAAATACAGCATTCGGATGGCATTGAAGAGGCCGGGCTTCACTCTCATTATCATCCTCGTATTGGCCTTAGGCATCGGCGCTAACACGGCTATGTTCAGTGTTATTAACGCCATCGTGCTTCGACCTCTACCCTACAAGGATTCAGGGCAGTTAATGGCGCTCTGGGAACAATCTAAACAGATGGAAGAGATGTCAGTTGCCTACCCCAACTTCCTCGACTGGCAGGCACAGAATACCGCGTTTGAGCAGATGGCTGCTTTCAAAAGCGATAACTTCAACTATACAGAGGGCGGGGACCCTGAGCGCAGGAGAGGGAAGCAGGTTTCGGCGGACTTCTTTGCCTTGCTTGGAGTGAACCCGATTCTTGGTCGTGGGTTCTCGCGTGAAGACGATAAGGCGGGCGCCAATCCGGTGGTCATTGTCAGCCATGCGTTCTGGCAAAATCGCTTATCCGGCAACCCCGCGGTGGTGGGCCAACCCATCAAACTGAGCGGGAAAAACTATACGTTGATCGGTGTGCTACCTGCTGATTTCGAGTTTAGCGGAGTGACCGACATTTTCGTGCCGCTCAGTCTGAATGCAGACAAGATGATGGATCGCGGATCACATCCGGGAATTTACGTCATGGGTCGTCTCAAGCGGGGCGTGTCCATGGATCAGGCAAAAGTCACCATGGCGACAATCACTTCTAACCTCAGTCAGCAATACCCGGCGACAAATGCGGGAAATAGTGCCGTGGTGGTTAGCCTTTACGAAGACACGGTTGGGAGTATTCGGACAACTTTTATGGTGTTGCTCGGCGCAGTCGCGCTTGTGTTGTTAATTGCGTGCGCCAACGTTGCTAACCTCCTGCTTGCTCGCTCAGCAACGCGAATGAAGGAGATAGCAATTCGCGGCGCGCTGGGAGCGACGCGCGTACGGTTGGTGCGACAGTTGATCACGGAAAGTGTTCTGCTTTCGTTGGTTGGTGGATTCTGTGGTTTCTTGATCGCGATATGGGGTGTCAGGACATTGATGACACTCGTGCCGGCCGACATTCCCCGCACGAGAGAAGTTGGCCTCGATTTCTGGGTGCTTGGCTTTACCCTGGTGGTCTCGCTTATCACGGGTCTCATTTTCGGATTAGCGCCCGCCCTTCAGGCTTCCAAGGCTAACATGAATGAAGCCCTCAAAGAGGAAGGCAGAGGCACTACATCTGGTTCAGGCACGCGCCGCATCAGCAATATACTTGTGGTAGGCGAAGTTGCTATTTCGCTGATGCTCTTAATTTCAGCGGGCTTGATGATTAAGAGCTTCCTGCAGTTGCGTGCGATCAATCCGGGCTTCGATGCGCGGAATCTACTGACGATGCAAATCGCTCTATCTCCATCCAAATATCCGGAAGAGCTACAGCAGATTCAGTGGGTCGAACAACTCACCGCCCGCATCGCAGGCATTCCCGGTGTTAAGGCTGTGGGAATGTCCAACGGCCTGCCGCTGGGTCGAGGAAGCGAGACTCCTTATCTTGTCGACGGGGAAGTCCCATTGCCTCCGGACCAGCAGCCGATAGCGGTTGAATATGGCGTCACTCCGGACTATTTCAGCGCCATGAATATTCCGGTGCTGAAAGGTCGTCCGTTCAACGACAGAGATACTACGACTTCTCCGAAGGTGATCGTTATTGACGAAGAAATGGCGCGGAAGGCTTTCCCCAACCAGGACCCAATCGGCAAGCGGTTGATTCCGCTCGCCGGGCCGCCACATGAGATTGTCGGAGTTGTGGGAGATGTAAAGCATTCCGGATTAGAGAAGAAGCAGAAGGAACAGTTTTACCTCTCCTACACGCAACACGGCAATCCCAGTCTCTACTTGCTGGTACGCACCGTCCCCGATCCGATGAGTTTGGTTGGACTAGTGCGAAGTCAGGTCTCGAGTCATGACAAAGACCAGCCCGTTTATGACGTTAAGTCGATGGAGGAGCGGGTTTCTATGACAATTGCCAAGCCGCGCTTCAATGCGCTGTTGCTGGGAATTTTTGCAGTGGTCGCGCTCACTCTCTCAATGGTTGGGATCTACGGTGTGATTTCTTACTCCGTCAACCAGCGCCTACATGAGATCGGTCTGCGCTTAGCACTGGGAGCGCAACGTTTTCACATTTTCAAGATGGTGGTCGGAGAAGGATTGCTGCTCACCGTCATTGGAATCGTCGTTGGCATCGCGGGGGCGGTGGCTTTCGGGCGCGTAATGGCGAGTTTACTGTTCGGTGTAGTCACCACTGATTTGACCATCTTTGCCGGCGTTTCATTGCTGCTGGCTCTGGTCGCCTTCATGGCTTGTTACCTTCCTGCGCGGAAAGCAACGAAAGTAGACCCAATGATCGCTCTGCGAAATGAATGAGCTGAGGATGCAGACGGCGTCCGCTCGATGCTCATCGTCGTCACGGGCGCAGTCTCAAATTAACCAGAAAACTTTTATGAATGAGAACCTAACCAGTTTCAGTGCGGCCACCGCATCTGTGAAAGCGTTGACGCACAAAAACGGCGGGCCGGAGTCGTCGCAACTTCCAAAACACTTGCAGCGGCTGCCGGGTGGCCCATGGGCCGTGTGGCGTTGGGTGGCCCTGCGAGGCGCGGGCTTTCCCGCCGCGCAAGTACTCAATCTCGCGTCGCCGGAGTGTGCCGCCGCCGCGGATCGTCTGCTTGAGTTTGAGGACGAGGCTCGCCAGACAAAAGATACCGCGTTGGAATGTATCAACAACCTACTCGACGCGCTCCGATCTACTTCAGATTGGAATGACGACGAAAAGCGCGGCCCTTTGTTGAAGGCTTTGCGGCAGTTAAAGTCCGGCAAGCCGGCGGCGCAGACGGGTGTTGATGCGGGCGCCGATGCCGCCATCGAAGCTTCGCGGGTGGCTTCAGCGAAAGTTGAACCAGCCTTGCAAGTCTTTCAGCAGAGTCACAAAGCTGCAACCTCGGAGACTTCGCTGAAACTCCGCGAGATAGCATCTCAAGCCCCTTTTCAAGAAGCGATTATCTGGCAAAACCGTCACGCATATCATTCCGCCATTCGGACGCTGTTGCAGAAACGAGCGGAAAACCATTCACGCGATTCCAAGCAACGTCAGCGGGAAGAATTAATCGCCAGTTACGTACAGCGATACTCTGTTAAGAATGACACCATTGGATTCTTCGGGCCGGTCGGTTGGGCCAGGTTGGCTTCAGGTGGAGAACCTTTAGTGATTCGTCCCGGGAAGTCTTTTCTTGCCGCGCGCAATGTATACATCGAGGGGTGGTGCGTCGATGCTTTCGCTGACCAAATGACTCGCAACAAGGAACTTCTCCCGTGGGCAATGCCACTGCGCGTGCCCGTCGTGGACGTGATTGGAACGACGCTGCATCTTCCTGATCTGCCCGCCAAAACAATCTCTCGGTTGCAAGCTGCTGCGCTTCAGGCGTGCGACGGCGAACACACCGCAAAAGAGATTGCCGGAGCGCTGCTCAAAAATTTCCCTGACGAACTAAAGACAGAGAGCTTTGTCTACAAATTTCTCTCTGCGTTGCGAGGCATGGGCTTAATACGTTGGACCTATGAAGTTCCTCTTGGCCCATTTCCCGAACGAACCTTGCGTGCGATGATTGAAGGCATCGAGGATGACGCCTTGCGTGCGCCCTCGCTTGAAGCAATCAACCAGTTAGATACAGCACGCGAGACGATCGCGCGTGCCGCTGGTTCACCTGAACAACTCGACGATGCTTTCGGTCAATTAGAGGAGACCTTTACAAGCCTCACCGGAGTGGCTCCGACGCGGATCGGCGAGCAGACTTATGCCGCCCGCACGTTGGTCTATGAAGACTGTCGAAGAGACGGCGAGGTTGACATTGGGCCGGACATTCTTGAAGCTCTCGGGCCGCCGCTTTCTTTAATGCTGGCGAGTGCCCGCTGGTTCACCTACCAGATCGCCACCACCTACCGGAAAGCCTTTCATGAAATATTTGACGAAATCGCCAGCTCCAGCAACTCTGCGACGGTAGACTGCGCCACCTTTTGGATGCGCTCCCAACGTCTCGTCTTCGGCACACACGAACTCCCGGTTGACGCGCTACGTCCGAGATTACAGCAACTCTGGACAGACGTTCTCAAGATTATTCCCGGACAGCGGCGCGTTGAATACACGAGCGAAGAACTCCGATCGCTTGTGATGAAGACGTTCGATGTCCCCAGTGCCGGTCTCACGGCAGCTTGCTATCACAGTCCTGACATCATGATTGCGGCTTCCAGCGCAGAGGCCGTCCGACGCGGCGACTATCAGCTCGTGATGGGCGAACTTCACCTGGGATTGAACACTCTGGGCAATTCGATTTTTGTTGAGCAACACCCTGCACCCACAGAACTGTTTCAAGCAGTTGAAGTTGATCTGCCTCAACCTCGTTTTGTCGCCGTCATTCCGAAGCATTGGCCCACGTTGACCTCGCGCACCGTTCCGGTGCTCTACTCACCGAAAGACTTTCGTCTAATGCTCGCGGCCGATTCATGTGGAGTCCCGAAAGCGCAGGCTCTGTTAATGGGCACGCTTATAATTCATAAATCCGGCGGCGAACTCGTAGCTCGAACCCGAGACGGCAAACAGCAGTTTGACCTGCTCGAAATATATGGAGAGATGTTGGCGACCCTCGGAGTTAGTTTCTTCAGAATTCTCCCGGCTCGAGGGCACACGCCGCGCGTGACGATTGATCGCCTCGTGGTGAGTCGCGAGTCATGGAGTTTTACACCTTCAGAGATTGAGTTTGCTGTTGAGAAGGATGAGGCGGCCCGCATGAGATCGGCACGGCGATGGGCGCGTGCCAACGATTTGCCGCGCTTCGTGTTTGTCAAAGTGCCCGTAGAACAAAAACCCTTCTACTTGGATTTCGATAGCCCTATCTATATCAATATGTTTGCTAAAACAATCCGGCGGACACTCGAAACAGGCAAACCCGATCAGGTGATTACGGTGACGGAGATGATTCCGAGCACGGATCAAACCTGGCTTCCTGATGCGCAAGGTGAAACCTACACTTGCGAGTTTCGACTGGTCGCACGTCACCTGGAAGAACAAGCTTAAAAAGCAGCTCGAAGCAGTTTGCAGTTGTAAGCGCGTCATAATTTTACCAACCGTTCAAAGAAAGAGAGACACGATGAATCAAGAAGAGAGAGAAGACACAACGATCTACAATGTCGTTGCCAATCACGAAGAACAGTACTCAATCTGGCCTGCCGACCGGGAGAATGCCTTAGGCTGGAATAACGCTGGAAAGACCGGAACCAAAGAGGAGTGCCTTGCCTACATCAAAGAAGTTTGGACGGACATGAGGCCGCTCAGTTTGAGAAAGCAGATGGAGGAATCGCGCGCAGCCGCCGCGGCCTTGCACGCGTCCACATAAGCGCTCCTCAATCTTCAACGTACAACCTCCACCACATTCCCCCAACAATTTGGATCAGCTATTAGGCAGATGCGCGCCGAGTGCACACTGCTAGCAGTCCGAAACCCTTACTTTCGGATTGAGCTTTGTGCGACAGGTTTTAGTATGCCTGAAGGAGGAGAACTGTGAGTGTAAGACATGCTATTTCGCTTGAGGAAATTGGTCCTCAGAACTTATCAAAAATGATCGATGATTCTCTGAAAATCGCGGCTGGCGATGCTGGAAGAACGAAACCTCTGGCAGGAACGATCGCCGGTATCTTCTTTAGAGGAACTTCAACTCGGACGCGGACGGCATTTACAGTCGGCGCTTTAAAACTTGGCGCGAGCATCATTACGTACGGGCCTGACGACCTGCAAATCAACACCGGCGAGACTATTGAAGATACGGCGCGGGTTCTCTCCGGCTTTCTGGACGTTCTCGTTATTCGTACTAACGATTCAATCGCAGAGATGAAGGCGTTCGCGGCGCAAGACCGGATGGCGGTTATTAATGCGATGAGTGAAAATGAGCATCCCACACAGGCCATCGCCGACCTCGTCACCATTAAAGAGACATTTGGTCATTTGCATGTCCACGTGCTCTATCTCGGCGAAGGGAACAATTCTGCGGCAGCCTTGGCGCTCGCCGTTTCAATGACTCCAGGGATGCGTCTTACGTTAGTCACACCCGAAGGTTACGGAGTACCTGCCAGTGTTTTGGAAATAGCCAACAGGCTGAGCCTGGAACACGGTTCGTCTATTGAACAACATCATCGCATCGACGATCTACCGAAGGGTGTTGACGTGGTTTACACAACACGTTGGCAGACAATGGGTGTGTCCAAAGCCGATCCGAACTGGCTCGAAAAATTCAAACCTTACAGCGTGACGCAGGCATTGATGGCCCAAACCTCGAAACCGTCAGGGAAAACTATTTTCTTACACGATCTGCCGGCAGTTCGCGGCATGGAAGTGCATAACGAAGTTCTAGACGGCCCGCAGAGCCGAGCTTTCCGGCAATCGGAACACAAACTGCACAGCGCGATGGCCGTTCTGCAGTGGTGTCTCGCCAAACATTGATAGCGTCAAGGCAATCGCCTTCCGATAACGGAGACAATCTCGATTTGATCACTCACTGTTCTTCACGGTCGGTTAACCCTCAATCCAAAAGGAGTAACATCAATGAGAATCCTAAAAGCGAATCTTCTCGTCTCTACTATTGTACTTTTCTCTCTTGTAGTGGTTGTCTTCGCTCAAAAAGCCACTAATCGTTCGATCCCACAGCGCCGGCTTGCTCTGGAGATTGGTCTAAACACGCCGATGACTCTAAATGCAAATCTGGAAGGCCATACACTTAAGGCTATCTGGAGAATTCCGGCTAATGCTAACGGTGAATCACCCTACTCTGCGATTAAGCTGGAACCTAAGATGGTAGGAAACAACATAGAGGTAACGGTGACAGTCCTCTCCGGTGATACAAGCGCAGTGAAGTCTTGTGAAGACTGGGGCTTGTTAAAGGAGTCGCGAGTTATTTCTTATACGTTAAACGAAGGCGAGGAGGTCACCGTCTCGCAACTGAACGATCTGGGCTCAAACTTTAAGAATGGAAAGCTGACGTTCAGGGCCGTCCCGCCTGTTCCACAGCAGGAACCGCTGTGCTCTGTTTGCGGTGACAATGTTTGCTGCCCCGGACGGGGACATTGCATTAACTGCCCCGGCTGCGGCCAGATATGCAATTAGTTGATAACTAGTTCGTGGCGAGATCGCCCGCAAGGCTCAAGTCCTGCGGTGATAGCCTGCCCTGCGACGCTATTACGAATCCTTCCTGCTCTCTAAAACGCTGCCAGCGTTCCATCCAAACTTTCGCGTTCGTTCGCCCGCCTGACCGCACGTGTTTGTCAGCAAGTACGGCCACGCATCATCCGGGTTGGACGTGGGTTCCTCGCCCCCTCGCTACCCTTAATCAAAAGGAGCAACATCAATGAGAACTCTAAAAGCGAGTTTTCTCTTCTCTACTATTTTACTTTTCACTTTCATAGTGGTTGTTTTCGCTCAAAACACCACTAATCGTTCGAACCCACAGCGCCGGCTCGCGGTTGAGATTGGCCTAACCACGCCGTTGACTGTAAACGCAAATACGGAAGGACACTCGCTTAAGGCCTTCTGGAGAATTCCGGCCAATACTAACGCTAACGGTGAATCACCCTCCGCTATCAAACTGGAACCTAAGATGGTTGGCAACAAAGTCGAGGTAACGGTGACAGTCCTCTCGGGCGATACAAGCCTGGTCAAAACTTGTAAAGACTGGGGGCTGTTAAAGGTGTCACGGGTCACAGCTTATACCCTTACGGAAGGCGAAGAGATCACGGTATCGGAACTGTCTGATCTGGGCTCGAACTTCAAGAATGGAAAGCTGACGTTCAGGGCCGTCTCGGTCGCGCCACAGGTTGAGAGACTTGCCGAACCCTGTTGCGCTAGTTGCGGAGGTAGTACCTGCTGCCCCGGAGTGGGAAATTGTCTAAGCTGCGGCGGCTGCGGCTCATTGTGTTGTTAGTTGATAATTAGTTCGTAGGGCGATCACCCGCAAGGCCGCAAGGCTTC
>Ga0207676_10000730_pt1 | contig 25739 bp, 24 predicted proteins | sample KBSSwiS72_FD_184307 | JGI IMG/M metagenome (GOLD analysis project Ga0207676, IMG submission 184307) | Switchgrass rhizosphere microbial communities from Kellogg Biological Station, Michigan, USA - KBS Switchgrass S7-2 (SPAdes) (version 2) | ecosystem: Host-associated > Plants > Roots >...
GATCCGCCGGCACCGGCACCGCTGGTCCGCTGACGGTGACGAAGCGTGTTTTCAGACCGGCAACGAGCGCGCGTTCGATGACCCGTGGCGGCGGCTCCTCCCAAAAGAGGCTCGCCGCCTGGCGGATTTCCCCCGGCGCCGCGCTGTCGATATAGGCGTAACGAAGTGCGGCCGTGACGCCACGCGCCTGCACCGGCGCCACTGCGATGCTTCCGGGCAGGTCCGGCGTCGCCGTGGGAAAGCCGGGGGAGAGTCGCATCGTCACCGGCTTGTCGGCCTTGCCGAGCGCGGCGCAGCCCGCCAGCGCGCCGCAGGCGACCAGCATGATGAAGGATACGGCTTTCATGGCTTTGTTCCCGGGGCGGGCGGATCGGCATAACGCTGTCCGCGAATGACGAAGGTCGGATCGGCGGCAACCCGCTCGGTAAGCGCGCCGAGATTGTCGCTGACACGCTCCAGATTCGTGCTGGTCGAAACGAGCGACGCCGATGCGGCCTGCAGCATCGCCCGCGCCTCGCCGGCGCCGGCGTTGCCCTGCGACAACAGACCCTGGATGCTGGCCTGGTTCTGCGCGACCATGAGGCGGGTCTCCCGCAAGATGCCGTTCAAGGCGGTAATGTCGATCGTGGAGGCCCGCCCGCTCATTTTGCGGACATTGGCGAGGGTGAGGGCGATATCGCCCTTGCCGGGCGCGAGATTGCGATCGAGCTGCACCGACAGCGAATTGAGCGCCGCCAGCGTGCCGGTGGCGTTACGGGCGATCGTTGCCATATCGACCGCGCTGCCACCGCCACCGGTGCCCTGCATCATGGCCTGCAAGCGCTGCGCCATCTGGTTGGCAGTGCGCGCGACGTTGGCGGCCTCGCCAATGGCGGCGGCGGCGGTCTGGATCAGGTCGGGCGAGCGCCGGCAGCCGGTGAGAGGAACGCCCTGGGCGGGCACCGCCGCCAGTGGCTCGCAGCCGGCCGCCGTGAGCGCAGTTCTGCATAAGGCGGCCTGGGTTTCGACTGCGACGAGATCGATGCGCGGCGCGGTGAACGGGTTCGACGACGCGACCGAGATATAGGAACAGGCCGAGGGGCGCCACGCCTTCAGCACGTTCAGGCGGACGGCGAAGGTGCGCGTCGCCGGGTCGAGCGCGACCGAGCGCACTTCGCCGACCTTCGCACCGCGAAAGAACACCGGGGTACCCGTGCCGACGCCAGCGACATCGTCGAGCGCCGTCGCGAAGACCCGGTAGCGAAAAAATGGATCGGGTACCAGCGCAAGCACCGCGACGACCAGAATCGCCGCAAGGGCGGTCCCGAAACCCCAGCGAATCCGCGTTTTGGAATCCGGTTCCATGCCTCTTGCTCCCCCGCCACAACATTCGCCCGGGGTTTGCCCCTGTCAAGAATAATGGCGTGAAATCCCTGTCGTTCGCGAGGCGGTACGCGGGGGAGGATCGCGACAAACGGGACTTGCCGCACGCGTCGGCGAGGCGGAGGATCAGGCGAGGGGAATGCTGACCCGTGACATATCGCTATCCGCGCACGGCGCTGCTCGCCGGCGCGCTTGCCGGCCTGGCCGATCGGCGACGGCAAGGCGTGCAACGCCTTCGATCCCGTCGTGCTGCGCGCCGCGACTGCCAGGGCGCGGATGAGGCAGGCGAAAGTCTATCCTTCACAACTTGCCTATCATTGTCGGCGTACGCACGCGGCGATGTATGGGTTCGGAAGGCAGTCTCACGCCGCGGCGTTGTCGATTCCCAGTTCGCCGAGCTTGCGGTACAGCGTCGAGCGCCCGATCCCCAGCCGCCGCGCGACCTCGGTCATGCGGCCGCGATAATGGCCGATGGCGAGGCGGATGACGTCGGCCTCGATCTCATCCAGCGCGCGCAGATTGCCGTCGGCGTGGAACAGCGTGACGCCGCCTGAGGTCGCCATCGGTGTGGGGCCGGGCACGCTGTGGCGCGCCGCGCCGAGCGCGGCGATCTGCGGGAAGTCGGCGCTGGTCAGCGCCGAGCCTTCGCACAGCACGGCGGCGCGGAACAGCGCGTTCTGCAGCTGGCGGACGTTGCCCGGCCAGTCATATTTGCCGAGCAGGGCCAGCGCATCGTCGGTGATGCCGAGTTGGCACAGGCCGGGCTGCTGCGCGATCCGCGCCAGCAGATGGCGGGCCAGCGCCGGGATGTCGCCGGCGCGTTCGCGCAAGGGCGGGATCGTCACCTGGACGACGTTGAGGCGATAATAGAGGTCTTCGCGGAAGCGGCCCGCCTCGACCTCCTCGATCAGGCGCTTGTTGGTCGCGGCGATGACGCGCACGTCGACCTCGCGCGGATGGCGCGCGCCGATCGGCTGGATCTCGCCCGACTGCAGCACGCGCAGCAGCTTGACCTGCGCCTCGAGCGGCATCTCGCCGACCTCGTCGAGGAACAATGTACCACCATCGGCCTCGGCGAAGCGACCCATCTTGCGCTCGAACGCGCCGGTAAAGGCGCCCTTTTCATGCCCGAACAGCTCGCTCTCGACCAGGTTGGCGGGGATCGCGCCGCAATTGACCGCGACCATCGGCTTTTTGTTGCGTGGGGAAGCGGCATGGATCGCCTCTGCCACCACTTCCTTGCCGACGCCGCTTTCGCCCTCCAGCAGCACCGGCACGCGCGCCCGCGCCGCCTTGGCGGCAATGGCGAGGGCGGAGCGGAATTCGGGCGCGGAGCCGACGATCTCGTCGAAGGCGAGCAAAGCGGGGATCTTCTCGGTCAGCGGCCGGAGTTCGCCCGCCGCCTTGCCGGCCACCGCCGCGTCGAGCGCCGACAAGAGGCGCTCGGCGGCGAGCGGCTTGACCAGGAAATCGGTCGCGCCGGCGCGCATCGCGGCCACGGCTTGCGCGACCGAGCCATTGGCGGTGAGCATCAGCAACGGGAGGGCGGGGCGGCGCGTGCGGATCTCGCCGATCAGCGCGGTGGCATCGGCATCGGGCGCCCAGTGATCAAGCAGGATCGCGTCGAGCTGCATGCCGTCCTGCGTGCCGAGCATGGCGATCGCCATCTCGCCATCGGCGGCGAACACCGCGCGCCAGCCGCGTCGCGCGGCGATCGCGGCGACCAACCGGCGCTGGGCGGGCTCGTCGTCGATCAGCATCAACAGTCGTTGTCCGTTGCGCGTCATGCCGCGTTTTCCCGTCATTCAAACCCAGGTCCAGCGAGTAACCATAGCCATTAGGTGTAAAAGCGGCCTTAAAGCGACCCATGACGGGACGAACGGGACAGGGCTTGAAGGAAGCAGGGCAGGCGCGCTAAGGCCGACGCAGGGCAGGGGCTTAGGCAGGGGTTTCGCAATGGCCGGCAATGGTGACATGAAGGCGCATGAATCGACCTATCACGGGGTGATGGGGTTGTTGAAATGGGGCGCGGTGGCCTGTTTCGTGATCGCCTTCGCGGTGATCTACCTGATCTCGCACAAGTAGGCGGCCGATGAAGATCGCCGTCCTCAAGGAACAGGCCGAGGGCGAGAGGCGCGTTGCCGCGACGCCGGAAACCATCAGGAAGTTCGCTGCGCTGGGTGCCGAGATGGCGGTCGAAAGTGGTGCCGGCACGGCAGCCTCCTATGCCGATGCCGATTATGAAGCGGCCGGCGCGAAGCTCGGCACGCGCGCCGCGACGCTGAAGGGCGCCGACATCATCCTCGGCGTGCAGGGTCCCGATCCCGCCGGCCTCGACGGCATGGCGACGGGCGCCTGGGTGGTCGCCGGATTAAACCCGTTTGGCGAACGCGCCCGGGTCGATGCCTATGCCAAGCTCGGCGTCGAGGCGCTGGCGATGGAATTCATGCCGCGCATCACGCGCGCCCAGTCGATGGACATATTGTCCTCGCAATCCAACCTCGCCGGCTACAAGGCGGTGCTCGACGCGGCGGCCGAATATGGCCGCGCCTTTCCGATGATGATGACCGCCGCCGGCACCGTCTCGGCGGCGCGCGTGTTCGTGATGGGTGTCGGCGTGGCCGGCCTGCAGGCGATCGCCACCGCGCGGCGCCTCGGCGCGCAGGTCTCGGCGACCGATGTGCGTTCGGCGACGAAAGAACAGATCCAGTCGCTCGGCGCCAAACCGGTCTTCGTCGAGAATGTCGCGGGCATCGAGGGCGAGGGCGCCGGCGGCTATGCCGGCGAGATGAGCCCGGAATATCAGAAGGCGCAGGCCGAACTGGTCTCCGGCCATATCGCCAAGCAGGACATCGTCATCACCACCGCGCTGATCCCGGGGCGCCCGGCGCCGCGGCTGATCTCGGCGGCGCAGGTCGCCAGCATGAAGCCGGGCAGCGTGATCATCGATCTCGCTGTCGAGGCGGGTGGCAATGTCGAGGGCGCGGTCGCCGGCGAGGTGGTCACCGTCTCGGGCGTGAAGATCGTCGGCCACCGCAACGTCGCCGGCCGGCTGGCGGCGGATGCCTCGGCGCTGTTCTCGCGCAACCTGTACAATTTCCTGTCGACTTTCTGGGACAAGGAGGCCGGCAAGCCGGTGCTCGACGAGGAGATCGGCGACGCCGTGCGGCTGACCAGGGATGGTGCGGTCGTGAACCAGCGCCTGCTGGGCTGATAGGGGCTAAACCATGGACTTCATCTCGATCCTGTCGATCTTCGTCATGGCGTGCTTCGTCGGCTATTACGTCGTCTGGTCGGTCACCCCGGCGCTGCACACGCCGTTGATGGCGGTGACCAACGCGATCTCGTCGGTCATCATCGTCGGTGCGCTGATCGCCTCGGCGGCGATCGGGATCGGCGGGACGGGGGCGACCTCGAAATGGCTCGGGCTGCTCGCGGTGACCCTGGCCAGCGTCAATATCTTCGGCGGCTTCGCCGTCACCGCGCGGATGCTGGCGATGTACAAGAAGAAGGATCGGCCTGCCGCGGCCAAACATTGATTTCGTCACCCCGGACTTGTTCCGGGGTCCACTCATCCACTTGCGCTGGTGGCGCGGTGGACCCCGGAACAAGTCCGGGGTGACGCTAGGGGGTTAAGGAATGGAACATTCGATCGCGGTGAATCCCTGGGCGTCGCTCGCTTATCTGATCGCGGGCGTCTGCTTCATCCTCGCGCTGCGCGGGCTGTCGAGCCCGACCTCGAGCCAGCGCGGCAACCGCTTCGGCATGATCGGCATGGTCCTCGCCGTGGTGACGACACTGATCACGCACGTGCCGGGTGTCGTAAGTAGTTACGGCTTTGTCGTTCACGTCGAGACGGTGATCGAGATCCTTGTCGCGATCGGCATCGGCGCGACCATCGGCATCGTCACCGCGCGGCGCATCGCGATGACCGCGATGCCACAGCTCGTCGCCGCCTTCCACTCGCTGGTCGGCCTCGCTGCGGTGCTGGTGGCAGCCGCCGCGTTTCTCAATCCCGGCGCCTTCGGCATCGCTGCGGACGGTGTGATCTTCACCCAGAGCCGGATCGAGATGGGCCTCGGCGTGGCGATCGGCGCGATCACCTTCTCCGGCTCGGTCATCGCCTTCCTCAAATTGAACGGCAACATGGGCGGCAAGCCGATCATGTTGCCGGGCCGCCATGCGCTCAACCTCGCCGTGCTCGCCGGCATCCTCGGGCTGATCGCTTATTTCACCCAGGACCAGGCGCCGTGGATCTTCTGGACCGTCACCGGCCTGAGCTTCGCGATCGGCTTCCTGCTGATCATCCCGATCGGCGGCGCCGACATGCCGGTCGTGGTGTCGATGCTCAACAGCTATTCGGGCTGGGCGGCGGCGGCGATGGGCTTCACGCTGCACAATACGGCGATGATCATCACCGGCGCGCTGGTCGGCAGCTCGGGCGCGATCCTCAGCTACATCATGTGCCGCGCGATGAACCGCAGCTTCATCTCGGTGATCGCCGGCGGGTTCGGCGGCGACGATGCCGGCGGGGCCGCGGCGGCGGCGACCGACCGGCCGTGGAAGCGCGGCTCGGCCGAGGATGCGGCGTTCCTGATGAGCCAGGCCGAGCAGGTCATCATCGTGCCCGGTTACGGCATGGCGGTCGCCCAGGCGCAGCATGCGCTGCGCGAGATGGCCGACAAGCTGAAGGAAGAAGGGGTGCGCGTGAAATACGCGATCCACCCGGTCGCGGGGCGCATGCCCGGGCATATGAACGTGCTGCTGGCCGAGGCCAACGTCCCCTATGACGAGGTGTTCGAGCTGGAGGACATCAACTCCGAGTTCGCCCAGACCGATGTCGCCTTCGTCATCGGCGCCAATGACGTGACCAACCCGGCGGCCAAGACCGACAAGACATCGCCGATCTACGGCATGCCGGTGCTCGATGTCGGCAAGGCCAAGACCGTGCTGTTCGTCAAGCGCAGCATGGGCGGCGTCGGCTATGCCGGCGTGGATAATGACGTGTTCTACATGGACAATACCATGATGCTGCTTGCCGATGCCAAGAAAATGGTGGAGGAAATCGTCAAGTCGCTGGGGTAGTGACGAAATCAGGGGTGGGAACGATGGTCACTGTCGGCGGTATGATCAATGGCGGTTTTCGCCTCGTCCGCGAGCGACCGCTCGCCGTGCTGGCCTGGGGCGTGATCTATCTCGTCGCGACGGGCGCCATGATGGCCAGCGTCTTCGTGCCGTTCATGCAATTGATGATGGCCAATGCGGCGAACCCGAATAGTGTCAATCCCGGCCAAATGTTTGGCCTGATCGGCGAGATGTACCTGATCAATTTCGTCATGCTGCTGATTTTCACCATGTTGATGTCCGCGGCGTTGCGCGCGGTGCTTCGGCCTTCGGAGCGTAGCTTTGCTTCGATTCGTCTCGGCATGGACGAGCTGCGCATGATCGGCCTCACATTGCTGCTGGTCATCGGTTTCTTCGTGATGATGTTGGTGCTCGGCATTGTGATGGGAATCGTCTTCGCAGCGATCGGTATCGCCGCCGGGGGCGGTGGGACGCCCAGTGCGGCCGGATTCGCTGGCATCGGCATCGGCTTCGTGCTGATGATGCGGGTGATCTACGCCGCCCCGATCTTCTTCGCGGTGCGCCTCTCCCCGGCCTATGCGCTGACGATGCTGCGACGCAAGATCATCATCGGCGAAGCATGGCGCCTGACCAGCGGCAATTTCTGGGTCATGTTCGGCGGCTATCTGGTGCTCGGCCTGATCATGATGGCTGCCTATCTGGTGATCGTGATGATCGTGTTCATCCCGGCGATGGCGACGGCCGGTGGCGCGCCGGGCATGGCCATGGCGATGTCTCAGGGGCAGTTCGGCGGTACGCTTGGTGTGGTGCTGGTTATTGGCGGGGCATTGATGGCGATGCTGGCCGGCGTCAGCATTGCGATATGGGCCGGCGCGATCGGCGCGGCGACCAACGGCCTGCTCGGCACCACCGACGTCGATCTCGAAGAAACCTTCGCCTGATCGCACCCCGCCCTTGCTCCCGCCGCGCTGATTTGGCATCGCGGCGGCGGAAGGGCGCTTAGCTCAGCTGGTAGAGCGGCTCGTTTACACCGAGTAGGTCGGCGGTTCGAACCCGTCAGCGCCCACCAATCGCGATGATGTCGGCATCCGCTTCACGGCGGATGCCGGCCGCGGCAATCAGGGGAGGCGCGCGATGATCGTCTACGGATCGAGCCTTTCGCCCTATGTCCGCAAAGTGCTCGCTTATGGTGCCGAGAAGGGGCTGAGCTTCGAACTCAAGCCGTCCGGCATGGGGCGCGGCGGGCCGGAGTTCGCCGAGGCCTCCCCGTTCGGCAAGATGCCGGCTTTTCGCGATCCGGGCGCCGATGCCGGGCGCGATTTCTGCATCTCTGATTCGACCGCGATCGTCACCTATCTCGAGGCCAAGCATCCGACCCCGGAAATGATCCCGACCGATCCCATTTCGCGGGCGCGGACAATCTGGTGGGACGAGTTCGCCGACACCATCCTGATCGCCACCGGCACCAAGCTGTTCTTCAACCGCTTCGTCGCGCCGAAAGTGCTCAAGATTCCCGGTGACGAGGCCGTCGCCGCGGCCGCCGAGGCGAAGGAACTGCCGCCGCTGCTCGACCATCTCGAACAGGCGATCCCGGCAAGCGGGTTCCTCGTCGCCGACCGCATGACCCTGGCGGATATCGCGGTGGCCTCGCCGTTCGCCAATCTCGATTATATCGGTTGCCCGGTCGACGCGGCGCGCTGGCCGAGGCTGGCCGGCTATGTCGCGGCGATCCAGGCGCGGCCGAGTTTCGCCACGCTGATCGCCCAGGAACGCGCGATGCTCGCGGCGATGGGGTGACGCCGGGGCACAGGATCGGATAGAAGCGCGCGATGCGCCTCGCTTTCATCAAATGCCATGGCTCTGGCAACGACTTCCCGCTGATCGATGCGCGCGGCCTCACCGTCGCGGAAGAGGCGTGGCCCGGCGTGGCGCGCGCGCTGGCCGACCGGCGCGGGCCGGTCGGCGGCGACGGCCTGTTGTTGCTGACCGAGGGTGACGCGACTCACCAATTCGGCATGCGCATGTTCAACAGCGACGGGTCGGAGGCCGAAACCTGCCTCAACGGCCTGCGCTGCGTCGCGCGGCTCGGCTTCGAGCGGCTCGGCCTTGCTTCGGCCGCAGTGCGCCTCAAGACGTCCAGCGCGACCGTCGCCCGCGACCCGGCGCTGGCCCCTGGGATCGAGACGATCAGGGAAACCGCCGGCCCGGCCGATCGCCGCGCTGCCGGCTGGCTGCGCGGCATCGATGGCGACGAGGTGATCGACCGGCCGCTCGCCATGCTGCCGGGTACCCATGCCTTTACCGCCGTCGCGATGCCCAACCCGCATCTCGTGGCCTTTGTCGAGCGGATCGACGAAGCCGAGCTGGTCGCGATCGGCAATCTCTGCGAGTCGGCCCCCGACTGGCTGCCCGGACGCGCCAACGTCTCGTTCGTCGAGCGGCGCGGCCCCGCGACGCTGTTCGTGCGAACCTTTGAGCGGGGCGTTGGCCTGACCGACAGCTGCGGCAGCGCGATGGCGGCCTCGGCCCATGTCGCCTGCCTGCTCGGCCACACGCCGTTCGGTGAGACGCTGACGATCCTCAACAAGGGCGGGCTGGTGCGCGCTGAGGCGACGCGCGACGGCATGGTCAGCCTGTCGGGCAACGCGACCTTCGAATGGGAAGGATCGGCCGAGATCGACCCCGTCCGCGGCATCGCCGGCACGGTGATGGTGGCCGGCCATCACAATGACGAGATCGCCGCCTGGGCGCGCATCGCCGAGGCGGCGGGCGTGCAGGCCGCCTGAGCGGCCCAGGAAGCGGCACAGGCCGTGCTACACGTCGGCGCCGACGATGACGGCGCTGCCATCCGCATCGTCCCATAACGAGGCGGAAGCGATCTCGGATGCGCCACCGCGCGGGCGGCCGCCTCGAAGACCCCGATTCGGCGCTGGCGCGCTTTCATTCCGCGCTTGCGAAGGACATGGGGCGATCTGTGCCGCATCGCCGCGAAGTCGCCCTTTCTGTTGCGCTTGGGCAACAGCGTTGAGAATTTGTGCGCTTGCGCTGAAACCAAGCATTGAGTAGGGAGTTTGCGCTGTCCGAGTGACAACGACGAAAGGGGAATTTTATGCGGAAGCTTGCGGTTGCTTTGGCGCTTGCCTCCACTGCTCTCGCCACACCCGCCCTGGCCCGCGACAATGCGTGGTATGTGGGTGCTGAAGGTGGCGCGATGATTGTGGAAGATATCCACTTCGATATCGGTGCTCTCAAGGACGCTGGTGTCGCCGACCATCATTACGGCTATGATGTCGATGGCACCATCGGTTACGATTTCGGCATGTTCCGCCTTGAGGCCGAAGTCGCCTACAAGAGCGCAACGCTCGACGCCTGGCGTTCGAGCACGACCACGCCGGCCTACGTTGCACCCGGTAACGGTAACGTCGGCGGTCTTTCGAACCAGCCGGCGGGCACCTACAACTTGGCCGGTGGTCGTACCACCGCGCTGAGCTTCATGGTCAACGGCCTGCTCGACTTCGGCGACGATAACGGTCTGCAAGGCTTTGTCGGCGGCGGTGTCGGTGTCGCCCGCGTCAAAGAGCGCTATGGGCTCAACAGCCTCAAGGCGTTCGTCGACGATTCGGACTCGGTGTTCGCTTATCAGGCTGTCGCCGGTATCCGTGCGCCGCTGAGCGCGCATCTCGACGCCACGCTGAAGTATCGCTTCTTCACCGCGCGCAACGTCAAGACGGTCGACATCACGGGTCGGACCTTCAACGGTCAGTTCCGCACGCACAGCCTTCTCGGTGGCCTGACCTACAACTTCGGCGAACCGGCAGCTCCGCCGCCGCCTCCTCCCCCGCCGCCGCCGCCGCCGCCTCCCCCGCCACCCCCGCCACCGCCGCCGCCGGTTGCGGTGTGCACGCCGGGACCGTATATCGTGTTCTTCGAATGGGATAAGTCGGACATCACCCCTGAGGCCGCGTCGATCCTCGACAACGCCGTCGCGCAGTATGCCAATTGCGGCAGCGCGCAGGTCATGATCGCCGGCTTCACCGATCGTTCGGGCACGCCGAAGTACAATATCGGTTTGTCGCAGCGTCGCGCGGACGCGGTGAAGGCCTATCTCGGCGCTCACTCGATCCCCGAGGGCGTGATGACCACCCAGGCGTTCGGCGAAGACCCCGCTCACCTGCGCGTTCAGACCGCCGATGGTGTCCGCGAGGTTCAGAACCGCCGCGTGGAACTCACCTACGGGCCGGGTTCGGGCAACTAAGCTCGACCCAATGCTGACGAAGATTTGGGGGACCGGTTCGCCGGTCCCCTTTTTCTTGCTTGCGACGGGCGCCGGAATCTGATGCGTATGCGTCGAACGGCCAGAGGCTGACAATCGCCGATGCTTTGGGTAGAGGGCGCCATCTCCCGCGCGGACGCTCGTTCGCGCCGCATTTTCGAGGTTGAACCACCATCATGCGCATAACGATGATCGGCTCGGGCTATGTCGGCCTGGTTTCCGGCGCCTGCTTTTCGGATTTCGGCCATGACGTGATCTGCGTCGACAAGGACGCCGGCAAGATCGCCGCGCTCGAGGCCGGACGCATGCCGATCTTCGAACCGGGTCTCGATACGCTGGTCGCGGCCAATGTCGCGGCCGGGCGGCTGACCTTCACTACCGATCTCAAGGCGGCGGTCGCCGGCGCCGACGCGGTGTTCATCGCGGTCGGCACGCCCTCCCGCCGCGGCGACGGCCATGCCGACCTGACCTATGTGTTCGAGGCGACGAAGGAGATCGGCGCGGCGATCACCGGCCCGACCGTGATCGTCACCAAGTCGACCGTGCCGGTCGGCACCGGCGACAAGGTGGAGGCGATCCTTGCCGACATCGTCTCCCCGGACATTCCCGTCGCCGTGGTGTCGAACCCCGAATTCCTGCGTGAGGGCGCCGCGATCGGGGACTTCAAGCGCCCCGACCGTATTGTCATCGGCACCGACGACGCCCGCGCCCAGGGCGTGATGCGCGAGGTCTATCGTCCGCTCTATCTCGGCGAGAGCCCGATCCTGTTCACTGGCCGGCGCACCGCCGAACTGATCAAATATGCCGCCAACGCCTTCCTCGCGACCAAGATCACCTTCATCAACGAGATTGCCGACCTGTGCGAAGCGGTCGGTGCCGATGTGCAGGACGTGTCGCGCGGCATCGGCCTCGACAATCGCATCGGCTCGAAGTTTCTCCATGCCGGCCCGGGCTATGGCGGATCGTGCTTTCCCAAGGACACGCTGGCACTGCTAAAGACGGCGGAGGATTTCGAATCGCCGGTGCGCATCGTCGAGGCGGTGGTGCAGGTCAATGACAGCCGCAAGCGCGCGATGGGCCGCAAGGTGATCCATGCACTGGGGGGCGAGGGCAATGGCGGGGTGCGCGGCAAGACCGTCGCGGTGCTTGGCCTGACCTTCAAGCCCAACACCGACGACATGCGCGATGCGCCGAGCCTCGCCATCGTGCAGAGCCTGCTCGATGCCGGGGTCAAGGTGCGCGCGCACGACCCGGAAGGGATGGAGATCGCCCAGGGCATGATGCCCGAGGTGACCTATTGCCGCGACGCCTATGACGCGGCCGAGGGCGCCGACGCGATCGCGATCGTCACTGAGTGGGATATTTATCGCGCGCTCGACCTCAAACGGCTGGCGGCGACGATGACCGCCCCGGTGATGGTCGACCTGCGCAACGTCTATCCCCCGGCCGACGCCGCCCGCGCCGGCTTCGCCTATTCATCGATCGGGCGGTAACTCTCCTCCGTCATGCCGGACCTGTTCCGGGACCCTCCGTTCGCGCTACCGCTATTTGTCCACGCGCAGGCGCGAAGGGGCGAAGAAAAATAAGGCGACGTGTCGTCGCGCATTCCGCGCGCCTGCCACACCGGGCTCGACACGCTTTGCGCCTTCGCGTCTTCGCGTGAATCAATCTTCTTTCAGGGCGAGGACGGCCTCCAGCCATGCTGGTCGCAGTGCATCGCCGAGATTCTCCACCCGGCGCAGTTCGACCATCAACCCCAGATCGGGATAGCTCACCCGCGTGCGGTCGCCCGCCTCAGCGAGCGGCGCGACGACCAGCCGGCGGTTGACCTTGGCGCGGTGGTGCATCCGTGCGGTGTTCTCCTGCCCGACATAGCAGCCCTTGGTGAAGCTGACGCCGTTCAACTCGCCGGCATTGGCCTCCAGCCACAGCGTCTCGCCATCGCCCAGCTCGGCGCGGCCCTCGGTGACGCCAAGCGCCAGGCGATGTGCGCGCCACCCGGTGGCGGGCTCTCCGGCCGCCTCGCCCAGCCAGCGCCGCCCCAGTTCGGGCAGGCGTGGATCGGCCACGCCCTGGCTGCCGTCCGGCGCCCAATGCACGCCGCCCGACGCCGGTTCGATGGTGATCGCCCGACGCAGGCGGTACATCGTCAGCCGCCGCGCAAGCGCCTTGGCGACTGCGGTTTCGCAATCGATCAGCAGCGCATCCCCGTCCGGCCAGACGATGAAGTCGAACAGCGCCTTGCCCTGTGGGCTGAGCAGACCGGCCCAGACCGGCAAGGCTCCACGCATGTCGCTGGTCACCAGTCCCTGCAGGAAGTCGCGCGGATCGTCACCGGCGATGCGGATCAACGCGCGGTCGGAAAGCCATGTGCCCATGCGCCCTAGGTAGTGGCGCGAAGCGCCGCCCGCAATTAAGGGGTTTGCCATGACCGACCGTCTCACCATCCGCCGCCCCGATGACTGGCACGTCCATCTGCGCGATGGCGCGATGCTGGAGGCGGTCGCGCCCTACACCGCGCGGCAGTTCGCCCGGGCGATCGTGATGCCCAATCTCGCCCCGCCGGTGACGACGGCGGCGGCGGCGGCGGCTTATCGCGATCGCATCCTCGCGGCGCTGCCGGCGGGCAGCGACTTCACCCCGCTGATGACGCTCTACCTTACCGACGACAGCGACCCCGATGAGATTATGCGCGGACACGGCGAAGGCGTGGTGACGGCGTGCAAGCTCTACCCCGCGCACGCCACCACCAACGCCGCGCATGGTGTGACCGACATCGCGCGGATCGCCGCCGTACTTGAGGCGATGCAGCGGATCGGTATGCCACTGCTGATCCATGGCGAGGTCACCGACCGCGCGGTCGATATCTTCGATCGCGAGGCGGTGTTCATCGAGCGCGTGCTCGCGCCGCTGATATGCGACTTCCCCGCGCTCAAGGTCGTGCTGGAGCATATAACCACCGCCGAGGCGGCGGATTTCGTCGCCGCCTCGGGGCCATTGGTGGCCGCAACGATCACGCCGCAGCATCTCCACATCAATCGCAACGCGATGTTCGATGGCGGTCTCCGGCCGCACGCTTATTGCCTGCCCGTCGCCAAGCGCGAGATGCATCGCCACGCGGTGCGTGCCGCCGCGACATCAGGATCGCCGCAATTCTTCCTCGGCACCGACAGCGCGCCGCACAGTGCCGCGCGCAAGGAGGCCGCGTGCGGCTGCGCCGGCATCTTCAACGCGCCTTTCGCGCTGGAAAGCTATGCCGCAGTGTTCGACGAGGACGACGTGCTCGACCGGCTTCAGGGCTTCGCCTCGGAGCACGGCCCGCGTTTCTACGGCCTGCCGCTCAATGAGGGCGTGGTGACGCTGGAGCGGGTGCCCGTCATGGTGCCGGAGCGGATCGCCGTCGGGGATGACGCGCTGGTGCCATTCCATGCCGGCGAGCGGCTGGCGTGGCGCATCGCGGCCTAACGCTCACTTGTTGTCGGTGAACCGCTTGACCTTGACCGGCAGCTTCTTGCCCTTGGTGCGCCGCGACGGGATCTGCACCGGATGCTTCTTCTTCCACGCCGCGAACGTCATCGGGCCATCGGGTGTGTCGATCATCATCTCGTCGGTCGAGTCGGTCATCGGGCGATCCTAGGCTCCCCGCCCGCCGCAGGCAAAGCCCGCGTCGTCGCAACGGGGCCGCGCCGGCCGCGCCTCGCGCGAGTCAGGCGGTTGGTGGCCGCGCCGGCCGCGCCTCGCCTTAAAACGGGATGACACGGCCCTTGTGGCTGAATTTCATATAGCCGAGATTGACGCCCTGGCGCCATCCGACGCCGAGCCGGATCGGGATCAGCACGATATTGCCGCGTCTGAGATAGCTCGCCGCAAAGCCGCCCACGACATAGAGCCGGCCTTCGCCGGCCGGGAAGCGCCTGAACAGTTCCTCGCTGTCATAAAGGTTGTAGACCAGCACGAACACCTTGCTGGCATCGCCGCCCAGGTCGAAGCCGATCGACGGTCCGGTCCAGTGCACCGGCATCGGGCCCTCGACCTTGTGGAACATCGTGCCCGAGCCGTAGCGCAGGCCGACCACGATCGCGCCACCTGCTTCGCGCCCGGCGATATAGGCATTGGGCTCGCCCTGGTCCTTGAGCGTGCGCTCGATGATCCCGGCCAGGCCCGCGGCGCCCTTGCCGAACGTGCCCTCGGCGGCAGCGAGGATTTCCTGGCGCTGGAAGGTGGTGGCGGTGGCCGCCGCATGATCGGCGTCGCTGCGGGCGGTTGCCGGCGCTGCCGCGGTCCCTGCCGTGGGGGCGCCTTGCGGCGCCTGTGGCCCGGGGTCGACCGGCATCCCGGTGGGCACCGGCTGGCCCGGATCGGACTGGCCGGGAGACGTCTGGTTGGGATAGGGCTGGGGCGCCGGTGTGGTCTGGGGACGGTTCAGGTCGCTGTCGATCGCCTGGTTGGGATCGATCGTGCGCACCTGCGCCATGCCCGGGCCGCCGAGGCCGAACGCGGCGAAGAGCGACAGCAACGTCAATGCCTTGCGCATGGTAAACTCCCCCGCCGCGCCTCGATTGAGCACCCTAGCGCCGGCTTGCCTTGCCCCGCAATGAACGGCGCGACGAGTCGAGTCGATTGCGCGCCGAACGCGTGGAAAAGGCGCGGTTGATCGTACCGTCGCCCCCGGCTATAGCCCCCTTCGCCGCAGCCGGAGACGTGGGTGAGTGGCTGAAACCAGCGGTTTGCTAAACCGCCGTACGGGGATTACTCGTACCGAGGGTTCGAATCCCTCCGTCTCCGCCAGGCACCCCTCCGCAGGGGTCCGTAGAAGTCCACCGATATCGACTTTTTCCCTCTGATAACTGACGTTTAGCAGGTCAGCTCGGCCACGGCCGTCCGCACGTCTCCGGCAATGGCCTGGGTTCAGCGCGTGGCATCGGCTTGGAAAAACGTGGTATCGGAGATGATCCTTGCTGAACGATGCAAAAGTGCGAGCGGCAAAGCCGCGCGAGAAGGCCTACAAGCTCACCGACAGCAACCGCCTGTTCCTGCTGGTGACACCCAGCGGCGGCAAACTGTGGCGCTGGAATTATTCGTACGACGGAAAGCAGAAGAGCATGTCGTTCGGGATCTACCCGATGGTAGCGCTCGTCACCGCACGCGAGAAGCGTGACGAGGCACGCGCCGTTCTCGCCGAAGGTCGCGATCCGTCTGTCGTGAAGAAACTGAGGATCGAGGCGAATATCGAGGCGAGCCGCAATACCTTCGAACGGATCGCCCGGGAGTGGCCGCGCGCTTCGCGATGATCCGGCCGACGTTGGTCGATCCGGTGAAGTTGATCCGCTTCACCTCCGGCGCATCGATCAGCGCGCCGACCACCTCTGCCGCATCCTCGGGCGCATTGGTCACCACGTTGACGACGCCCTCCGGGAACCCCGGCTTCGGCGAATGCCTCGATGATGAGCGCATGGGTGCGCGGGCACAATTCGCTGGCCTTGAGGATCACGCTGTTGCCGCAGGCGAGCGGGACGGCGATCGCTCGCACACCCAGAATGATCGGGGCATTCCAGGGCGCAATGCCCAGGATCACCCCCACTGGCTCCTTCAGCGCCATGGCGAGACAGCCCGGCTTGTCGCTGGGGATCACCTCACCAGCGATCTGCGTGTGATGGCGGCGGCCTCGCGTACCATGCCGGTCGCCAGCATCAGGTTGAACATGGCCCAGCCCGCCGTCGAGCCGGTCTCCGCCATCATCGCCGCGACGAAATCGTCCTTGCGCGCCGCCAGCGCCTCGGCTGCCTTCATCAGCACGGCGCGGCGGGCATTGGGGCCCTGCGCCGCCCAGGCGGGGAACGCCGTGGCCGCGCGCGCGGCGATCGCCGGCACGTCGCCGGCCTTCAGGGCGGGTGCGGAAGAGGCCAATTCGTCTGTAATCGGATTGATGCGGTTGAATTCCATGCCGCTCTCCAAGATCAACGATTGACGGGGCGGAAGTGATCGGCGGGATAGGCGGCCCTATCCTGCCGCCTGGCAGCTATCTCCGGTCATCCCCGCACGATCAGCGCGTCCAGCGCGGTCACGCCCTGGCCGACGGGGCCGAGTATCACGGGATTGAGATCGATCTCACGTAGCTCGGGCTCGGCGAGCAGGATGGCGCTTATTGTGCGGATCAGCCGCGCCAGCGCAGGGACGTCGAGCGCAGGTCCACCGCGGTAGCCGCTGAGCAGCGCCGCACTCCTGAGCTGCATGAGTTCGACCGCGATCTCCGCTTCGGACAGGTCGGGGGTGATCAGCCGGACGTCGTACAGGATCTCGGCGGTGACCCCGCCGAACCCGGCCAAAACTACCGGTCCCCAGTCGGGATCGTTGCGACCGCCCACGATCATCTCGACCCCGCGTTGACCCATGGCCTCAATGAGGACGCCGTCCAGCACGATGGAACTGTCGTACGCTGCGACGGCATCGTGCATCCGAGCCCAAGCTGCGCGCACAGCGGCGTCGTCGGCCAGGTTGAGGGCCACGCCGCCGGCATCGCTCTTGTGGCTGAGCGCGGCCGCCTGCGCCTTCATCGCAACCGGAAAGCCCAGTGCCTCGGCCGCGCTGACAGCCTCGTCCGCATCGGCAGTGAAGCGCCCGGTCGGGAAAGGCACGCCGAACGGGGCCAGCAGCGCCTTGGCGCGATACTCAGGAACAACGCCGCTATATGCCTGCAGGCCGGCCACGGGCGTCGGCACCGGGCTGTGGCCGCCCTCGGTCCCCCGCGTCTGCCGTGCCAGTGCGGCGAGGGCGCGGAAAGCGCGTTCGTTGGAAGGAAACCATGGAACCCCGCGCGCGCGCAGGTCTGCGATGAAGTCCGGGGGGATTTGTGCGCCCTCGTCCAGACCGGCAAAGATCAGGGGCTTGGTTGACGTGCGACCGTCGAGCGCAGCCAGAATTGCCGGAACCTTGATCCCGCTGGTCACCGGATCGCCCTGGATGATGCCGCAGACGATCCCGCCGACCCGCGGGTCATCGAACAGCGCAGCCAGCGTGCGGGTATAGATCGCCGGCTCGCTCAGGCCCTGCGCGGTGATGTCGAGCGGATTGCTAACCGGCACGAATGAAGGCAGCGCGGCGCGAAGCGCGGGGCTGTCCTCATCGCCCAGCGTGGCCAGCGGTAGGCTGAGCTCCTCGGCGAAGTCGAGCGTCAGCGCCTTGAAGGCACCGGACTCGCCGAGCACGGCCAATTCGGGCCGTGCCAGTGCAGGGCAGCGCACCAGGATTTCGGCGATGTCGCCCAGCTCTTCGATCGTCTCAGCCAGGATGACGCCGGCGCGCTGCACCTTGGCCCGCATCAGCTGGTAGTCGCCGGCCATGGCGCCGGTGTGCGTGGCCGCGCTCGCGCGCGCCGCGCTCGACTTGCCCGGATGAAGCAGCACGATCTGCTTACCCGCAGCGCGGATTTTCTTCGCCACCTCAAGGAAGCGGCGAGGATCGCGGAATTGCTCGACGATCATCGCCACAACGCTGGTGTTTGGTTCATCGACCAGCCAGTCGACATAATTTTCGACGGTGGAGGCGGCCTCATTGCCGGTCGAAACCGAATAGCTGAGGGCAACGTCGCGCGCCTGCAACGTCGTGCCCAGCACCGCCGCCATCGCGCCGGATTGCGACACGATCCCGATCGCCTTGCGCCCAGCCGGAGCGATGCATCGGGTTTCGACGAACGTCAGCGGGACGCTGTCGACATGGTTGACCATGCCGAGGCAATTGGGGCCTTCCAGCACCATGCCGGCTTCCGACGCGATCCGGGCGATCTCCGCCTGTTCGATCAGCCCCTCCTCGCCGCCTTCCGCGAAACCGGCGGAAAAGACGATCGCGGCGCCGCATTTGCGCTTGGCGAGCCTGCGGATCGCGTCGAGCACGGCCACACGCGGGATGGCAAGCACGGCCGCGTCAACCCCCTCGGGCAGGTCGTCGATCGAACTGAGGCATGCGCGGCCGCCGATCGTCTCCCGGCTCGGGTTGATCGGATAGATCGGCCCTGCAAAAGCATGACGGTCGAGATTTCGCAGCAAGGACGCGCCGAGCGCCCCGGCTTTGTCGCTGGCGCCGACGACCGCGATCGATCGCGGCCGCAACAGGCGCGTGATCATCGCCGCGTGAAGCGTTTCTGGCATCTGCCCTCTCCCCGTGCTGGCTTACTTGGCCACCTTTGATGCGTCGAACGCGCCCAGCCCGGGCTTGTAAGTCTTTTCGTCGAGGAACTGACGGGTCGCCTCCTTGCGTGCCTCCAGCCCGCCCATGCCGTTCAGCGCCTCCTGCGCGCGGATCAGATAGTCCATCGCATTGTCGAAGGTCATCTCGGTCATGCGGCGCATCGCCCACTTGGTGGAGCGTAGCGCGTTGGGATCTTTCTTGAGCAGGACGCCGGCGATCTCCTCCACCCGCGCGCGCAGTTGATCGGCGGGCACGCTTTCCGTCACCAGGCCCTGTTCGGCCGCTTGTCTGCCGGTCAGGTTCTCGCCCATCATGGCGTGGTAGATCGCTTTGCGGAACGGCATCAGTTCCTGCGCCACCTTGCTGGCGCCGCCCCCCGGCAAGATGCCCCAGTTGATCTCGGACAGGCCGAAAGTCGCAGTGTCGGCGGCAACTACGATGTCGAGTGCGTGGAGCGGGCCGTAGGCGCCACCAAAGGCCCAGCCATTGACCATCCCGATGGTCGGCTTCTCGTACCAACGCAGCCGATCCCACCACGAATAGGCCTCACGTTGGCTCTTGCGGATCGCGCCGATACCCAGCTCTTCGTTCTCGCGAAAATATTCCTGGAGGTCCATGCCGGCCGAGAAGGCATCGCCCTCGCCGGTCAGCACCAGCGCGCCCACATCGTCGCGGAACTCAAGGCTTTCCAGCACGCGCAGCATCTGCCGATTGAGCTTCGGGCTCATGCAATTGCGCTTTTCCGGGCGATTGTACGAGACCCACGCGATGCGCGCCTCGACATGGACAGCGACGGTATCCTCTTCGGCGCGCTCGGTCATCACACTCTCCGGTACATAATGAATTGCTATGTTCGATAACTTTTATTTTGCTATAGTCAATAGCGATACCGGGAGTTAGGCAAGGCCATGGGCAAGAATAATGCGATGAATGAGTTGTCGGAACGCGGGACTGCTGCGGCGCTGGTCGATCCCCTGTCGACCCTGCCCGGCTACCTGCTGCGCCGCGCGGCGAATGCGATGATGGCGGAACTTGCCGCCCGCCTTGCTGCTCTGGACCTGCGGATTTCAGAGGCGACCGTGCTGCTGCTGCTGGACGCGCGAACGGACCTGACCTCTGCGGATATAGGGAAGATACTCGACATCCAGCGCGCCAACATGGCGCCGCTGCTCGCACGTCTTGAAGGTGCTGGATTGATACGGCGCGAGCCGCTCGATCGGAAGTCACTGGCCATCCTGCTGACCGAAGAGGGCCGCACCTGCCGCGCTCGGGTCGACACCATCACCCGGGAGTTCGAGGATGATCTGCTCGGCCGCATTCCCCCCGATCACAGGCCGCACCTGGTCCCCGCGCTGCAGGCCTTGCTCCGATGAGAGGATATGAGCGGCCCTTTTGCCTGACGCAGTATCGTGTCGGCGTCGGAGGCGGATCAAGGGCGCGCGGTTAATGAGTCAGGGGCCAAAAATTCAGGAGAGAAGCATGACTACGCCGTTTAACCAGACACTTGCATTCCCCTATTATGCCGAGCCGACATTGTACGTGGCCGTCGGCGATAGGCTGCGGCCATGGGAATATAACGGGTGGAAGCCCGAGAGCCTGTCCTGGAAGCAGAGTTGCTATATCCACACGGGTCTCTCGGGCCCCGTCGCCTGCGTCGACGGACCGGACGCCGACACCTTCGTGGCGCAGCTTTGCACCAACAATCTGGCAAGCTTCCCGGAAGGCACGATGCGGCATGCGGTGATGTGCACCGAGGAAGGGTTGATCGCCGCGCATGGCATCCTGCAGCGCTATGACGACGGGCATTACCGCCATTTCGCAGCCGGGCCCTGGGCGCTTTACCAGGGGCTCAAGGGAAAGTTCGACGTGCGGGTCTGGATGGAGGACAGCTACCTGACGCAGATCGCCGGGCCGCGGTCGCTGGAGGCGCTGCAGCGCGCCACCGGCGAAGACCTCAGCGACATCAAATTCCTGCGCTATCGCAAGACGCGCATCGCGGGCAAGACCGTCGAGGTGGGCCGCATCGGCATGTCGGGCAACCTCGCCTATGAGGTGCGCGGGCCGATCGCGGATGGTCCGGCGGTGTACGACGCCATCTATCAGGCGAACAAGGATATCGGGATCGAGCGCCTTGGCTGGCGCACCTATCTCGTCAATCATGTCGAAGGCGGCTTTCCGCAGGCCAACTGGACATTCGGCATGGCCGTGGTCAACGATCAGGGCTTCCGCGACTGGGTCGGGGAGGACCATTTCGCGCTCCACTCCCAGCGGACGGGCAGCTACGATCCCGCGGACCTTCGCGCGCGCCAGCGCAATCCGTTCGAGGTGAACTGGGACAAGGCGGTGCGATTCGATCACGAATTCATCGGCCGCAAGGCGCTCGAACAGGTTGCGGCTTCCCCCGATCAGCGGCGCACGGTGACGCTCCGCTGGAATGCCGAAGACGTGATCGACATCTATGCCTCGCTCTATCGCCCAGGCGAAGAGTATCGGACGATGGATCTGCCGACCACGCCGACCTGGGGACATGGCATGCTCGAACATGCCGATCGTCTGCTCGCCGGGGATAGACTGGTGGGCATGTCGTCAGGCTCGATCTACAGCTATTATTTCAGAGAAAATCTCTCGATGGGCTGCGTCGATGTCAGCCATGCGGAGCCAGGCACGGAGCTGATCGTGCAGTGGGGCGATTACGGCAAGCGCATCAAGGATGTGCGCGTGACGGTCGACCGGTTCCCCTATCTTGACGAGAAACGGAACAGCGAGGCGTGACAAGGCTCGGCGCTGTCTGCTTGATATTTTAGGCGGACAGTGCGGCGCAGCCGGGCTTCCCGCCCTGGAACGATCGTGCGAACTGGACGTCGACCTCTTGGGGTCTCGACCTCCAAACCGCACGCTTTCGCAATTGTTCGGCCTCGACGCAGGGCTGAGCGCGCTGGTGCGGGCTTGCCTCCGAACCCTGATCAGCGGATCAGCCGGCGTTGCACACCGCGCGCGCGCTGGCGACGCCGTTCACCAATGCACCGGGCTTTTCGACGATGACCTCGACTCGATCGACCGGTCCGGCGGCGAGGCAGTTACTTGCAAGTCGCGCGCAGTAGGTTTCGATGAGCACCATATGCTCGTTCGCCAAGGCTTCGGCCAAGGCGACCACGCCTTCATAGTCGATCGTCGCGCTGAGTTGATCGAGGGGGGCGAGCTTCAGCCGGAGCGAGACCATCACTCGCAACATCTGCCGGCGATTCATTTCATGTGCGTGCGCGCCGATACGTGCCGCCAGTCGCAGGTCGTGAACCCTGACTTCGATACCCTCTTCGTTTGGCGCGCGGGTCATTGGCGCTGCTCGTTTAATAGCGCTCGCAGCACGGCAAGCGTCACGGCGCAGATCGCCGAGCCCGAGCCCATCACGATCGCCACGATCGGGAAGCCGTACCCGGCGGTGAACAACAGGCCGGCAAGGGCAGGCGCGGCGGCCGAGATGCCCCGGCCGACGCCGATCACGGCCCCTGTCGCGCCCGCGCGCAGGTGGGTCGGGAACAGCGTCGCGACCAGGCTATAATGGCCGACCACTGCCGCGTTGGCGCCGAGACCCGCGACAAACGCCCCGGCCGAGAGGATCGTCAGGTTCGCCGGCAGGGAACCGAAGCCCGCCATCGCCGCGGATGCGAGCACCGCAATGGCGATCGTCAGGCCAAGCACCGATAGGCGTTCCGTCAACAGGCCGAACAGCAGGCAACCAACAATGCCGCCGCTGCTCGCCCAGACGAGCACCGAGGCGGCCTGCGGCGCGCTGAAGCCCATGTCGACTATGGCCGGCGCCGTCCATTTGAACAGGAAGATGAAGGTGGTGATGTTCGTCAGATAGGCGATCGTCAGCAATATCGTGGTCCAGCGAAACGCCGGCGCGAAAATCTCGGCAAGACCCGTTTTGCGCGCACCGGCCGGACGCTCAGGGATGTGCAAAGCAGGAAGCGGCGCATGCCCCATGCGGGCGAGCAACCGGTTGACCCGCGGCAAGGCGGCATGGCCGCGCCTGTGAACCTCGAACTCGATCGAATCGGGGGCCAGCCAGAGCACGAGCGGCACCATCATCGTCGTGCAGAGCGCACCGAACAAAAACACCTCGTGCCAGCCATAGACGCGCAGCAGCTGGACCGCGACCATGCCGCCCGACACGCTGCCGATCGGAAAGCCCACCGCCATCAGGACGACGACGAGCGGTCGTCGCCGCTCATTTGCCGCCTCGGCAACGCCGGCGTTGGTCGTGGCAAGCATCCCGCCGATGCCGAAGCCGGTCAGCAACCGGCCGATCGACAGCACAGCCACGTTGGGAGCGAACGCCGATCCGAACATTCCGCTGCTCATGCAGGCGAGGCACAGCAGTATCGTCCAACGGCGGCCGTGCGCATCCGCCAGCCCGCCGAGCAGCAGCGAGCCGAGCGTCATGCCGACAAGCTCCAGCGACATGACAATGCCAAGCGCCGCCCGGGTGAGGCCCCATTGGGCAAGGATGCCCGGCGCGGCAAAACTGATCGCCAGCGCATCGAATCCATCGAGCGCGTTCAGGCCGAACATCACCGCCACCACCGCCCATTGCATGCGCGACATGGGCGAGCGTTTGAGAATCTCGACGGGATCCCGAGCGGCTTGGGGAGCCGGACCGTTCACGCGAAGGCCGCGAAATGGGCGATGGGCCCGGCGCCTTGCACCGCCTCGGCATGGTGCAGTGCGGCTCGTCCCTCAATCCGGTCGAGCCAATAACGGCCGGCGGCACGCATACGGGCTGAAGCCTCATGGTCTCCCGCCTTCGTTACGAAGCGCGCCGCGACCCATCCGGCACTGGCCTGCATCGCCAATTCGAGGAACGCGGCGGCACCGGCATCCTGCTCGGAGGCGCTTGCCGCCTTCAACGTCGATGCCGCACCCTCCAGCAAGTCGAGGCAGCGGGCCAGCGGCGTTTCCCCGCCATCGGCGCGCGCCTGCGCCAGAAACGCTTGCAGCCCGGCGCCATCGCGGATCACGCGGCGATGCAGCAGGTCGATCGCCTGGATGCCCGAAGTGCCCTCGAACACGGAAAGCACGCGGGCGTCGCGCAGCGCCTGTTCGACTGGCCATTCGGCGGTGTATCCCGCGCCGCCCAGCACCTGGATCGCGCCGCTCGCATTGGCGAACGCGCAGTCCGCGCCGAACGTCTTGGCAATGGGCAAGAACCACTGGACCAGCGCGGCACAACGCTCTCGATCGGCAGCGTCCTCCCCATGCGCCGCCAGCTCGGCAAGATTGGCGATGTTCAGCATCAGACCGCGAAGCAATTGCGTGCGCGCGGTCAGTTCGAGCAGCTGACGACGCACATCGGCATGAGCGACGATCGGCTGCGGGTCGCCGGGTTTGCCGCCCTGCCGCCGCTCTCGCGCATAGGCGAGCGCCACGTCCGACGTGGAACAGGCAATGCCCAGCCCCATCGCACTGACCGCAAGGCGCATCTGCGTGATCATCACGAACATCTGCGCCAGTCCGCGTCCCCGCTCGCCGATCAAGGTCGCGGGCGCCTCCTCGAACGCCAGCGTGCAGGTCGGGGAGCCATGCAGGCCCAGCTTTTCCTCGATGCGGAGCACTTGAACCCCGTCCGCGCCCGCCACGCGCGTATCGACCAGAAACAGGCTGATCTCGGGCCGCGCGGCCGAGCCATCGTCGCTGCGCGCCAGCACGCAATGCACGATGGCGTCGGTCAGGTCGTGATCGCCAAAGCTGATCCAGCACTTTTCGCCCGAGATGCGCCAGCAGCCGTCCGACGCTTCGCGCGCCCGGGTGCGCATCTGCAGGACATCGCTGCCCGCTCCGACTTCCGAGATGCAAATCGTCGCTCCCAGCTCACCCGCGGCCAGGGCGGGAAGCAACGCCTCCCTAAGGGCGTCATCGGCGAAGGCCGCGATCAGCCGGGCGGCCGACCTCTGCGGCACGGGCAACATGCCGAATGCAGGGCAAGCGCGATCGAAGATCTCCTGCACCGCGAGGCATAGCGGCAGCGGCAGTTGCTGGCCGCCATAGTCCGCTTCATGATCGATCGAGGGCCAGCCATTGGCGACGAATGCCGCCCAGGCTTCGCGATGGCCTGGCGTCGTGTGGACGCGCCCGCTCCGAAGCTGCACACCTTGGGTGTCCATCGCGCGATTGAGCGGCTCCAGCGTGTCGGTGGCGAACACCGCTGCCTGCTCGAGGATAGCGACGATGGTCCCTTCGTCGAGCACGGCATAGCTTTCCCGCAGGCGCACGACCTCGTCGAAACGGAACGAAGCGCGCATCTGCTCGGCGCTTTGCGACAGGTCGAAACGGGGCAAGTCGGCACGCATGGTCAGCTCAGCGCGCCATGTTGACGATGCGGGCGTCGACGAACTCCTTGAGTCCGGCCTGGCCCTGCTCGCGGCCCAGCCCCGATTGCTTGACCCCGCCGAACGGCACGTCGAATCGCAGGTCGAGATGCTTGTTGATCCAGACCGTGCCGGTGTCGATCGCACGCGCGACGGTGGCCGCCTTGTCGAGATCCTTGCCCCAGACCGTGCCGCCAAGCCCATAGTCGCTGGCGTTGACGCGCGCGATCACGTCCTCGATCGTGTCGTAGCTGAGCAGCGGAACGAGCGGGCCGAACTGCTCCTCGGTCACCAGCCGCGCATCGTCGGCGAGATCGCGCACGATCGCCGGCTGGATGAAATAGCCAGGCCGGTTGAGACGCGCGCCGCCGGTCAGCACGGTGCCCTCTCCTTGCGTGGCCGCCATCAATTCCTGCAGCTTGTCGAATTGCATGCGGTTCTGGATCGGCCCCATCTGCGTGCCGGGG
>Ga0207676_10000732_pt1 | contig 25736 bp, 22 predicted proteins | sample KBSSwiS72_FD_184307 | JGI IMG/M metagenome (GOLD analysis project Ga0207676, IMG submission 184307) | Switchgrass rhizosphere microbial communities from Kellogg Biological Station, Michigan, USA - KBS Switchgrass S7-2 (SPAdes) (version 2) | ecosystem: Host-associated > Plants > Roots >...
CCGATTGCGGGTCCGGAGGCTGGAGGCTGGAACGTCCAAACCGGCGAACATCGCCAGCCAGCCGAAGTGGGCGGACGCCTCCTCCGGAGCGATGGACACGGCCGGCACGCGCAAGCGGCGGGCGATCACTTCGGCAATGTCACGCATCGGCACGCCTTCCTCCGCGACGGCGTGATATCTGGCGCCCGGCTCCGCCTTCTCGAGGGCCAGGCGGTAGAGGCGGGCCGTGTCGAGCAGGTGCGCGGCCGGCCACCGGTTGCGCCCGTCGCCCACATAGGCCGAGACGCCCTTTTCGCGGGCCGCCTCGATCGCGTAGCTGACGAGACCTTGCCGCTCCGTGTCGTGGATCTGGGGCAGTCGCATGACCGACACGTTGACGCCCTGGGCGCCGACCAAGGCTGCCGCTTCTTCCGAGGCCGCGCGCGGAACGTCGGCCGCGCGGGCCGGCGGATCCTCTTCCGTGACGAGGCTCCCTGACGCGGCGCCCATGCCCGTGCCCGACGTCACAATGAGCGGCCGCTCGGAGCCGGCCAGGACCGACCCCAGCGCCTCGATGACCGCGCGATCGGCCTCGCAATTCGCCACATAGGTCGAGAAGTCGTGGTTGAAGGCCGTGTGGATGACGCCATCCGATTGGGCTGCGCCGCGCTTGAGACCCTCCGGGTCCTCGAGCGAGCCCCGCCAGGCCTCCGCCCCGGCGGCGGCCAGGGCGCTCGCGCCCCCCTCCGACCGCGTGAGCCCGAGCACCTTATGGCCCGCCGCGATGAGGTCGGCAACGACGGCCGAGCCGATGAATCCGGTCGCCCCGGTGACAAACACACGCATCGCCAAACCTCCGTGAAATGACTGGCGACAAGTCGAGCACAAGACGTATCCTGGTAAAGTAGTGACCGTATCATGGTATAAGGACTAACAGGATGAGCGGGCGCGCGGGCCACGACAGGCAGCTCGGAACCTATCTGAAGGACCGCCGCGGCAAGCTCGACCCCGCGACGTTCGGATTTCCATCGGAGCGCCGGCGCACGCCGGGCCTGCGCCGTGAGGAGGTCGCCCAGCGGGCCAACATCAGCCCGACCTGGTACACTTGGCTCGAGCAGGGCCGCGGCGGCGCGCCCTCAACCGACGTGCTCGACCGGATCGCCCGGGCGTTGATGCTAACCGACGTCGAGCGCGAGCATCTCTTCCTGCTTGGCCTCGGCCGCCCGCCTGAGGCCCGCTACCGCAAGGACGAGGGCGTGACGCCTCGGCTGCAGCGCGTGCTCGACGCGCTGGAGCCGACGCCGGCGCTGATCCGGACCGCCACCTGGGATGTCGTGGCCTGGAACAAGGCGGCGACCGTGATGCTGTTCGACTACGGGTCCGTGCCACCGCAGGAGCGCAATGTGCTGCGCTTCGTTTTCCTCGATCCGCGTTTCCGCGCCGCCCATTCCGACTGGGAGAGCGTGGCGCGGTTCGTGGTGAGCGCATTCCGGGTCGACGCGGCGCGGGCGGGGGCCGCGGCGGAGGTGGAGCCTCTGGTCGACCAACTCTGCCAGCTCAGCCCTGAATTCAGGGAGATGTGGCGCGACAACGAGGTCCTCAGCCACGGCGAAGCCGTGAAGCACATCCGCCATCCGGTGCTGGGTCCGATCGCGTTCGAGTATTCAGCCTTCGCCGTGGACGGCCGGCCGGACCTCAGCCTCCTGATCTACAATCCCGCGAGCCCGGCGGACGCCGAGAAGATCGCCTCGATGGTGGGTTCGGCACCGGGCGAAGGTGAGCGCCCGCTTTCGGCAAGCTCAGCCCGCGAGCTGGCCGAGCAGGGCCTTGGCGTCGCGTAGGTCGCGGCCGTCGAGGCTCTCCGTGAACCAGCTGCAGATCGGCGTGAGCAGGTCCCGGGCGGCGGCGGGATCGCCCTTGGCCTGATGCCGGCGCGCCATGCTGGCCGAGGCGCGCAGCTCCCACCCCTTCGCACCCATCTCCTGCGCGAGACTGATCGCGGTGCGGAAGTCCGTCTCGGCTGAATCAAATTGGCCGAGTTCGAGGTGCAGCTGTCCTCGGATTCGAAAGCTTTCGGGGCGGTGGACGCGTTCCTGGGGATTGGCGGTGAGCGCGTCCTCGACGGTCGCCATCGCCTCATCCTTTGCGCCGGACAACGCCTGGACCTCCGCCAGCCGGTTCAGTCCGATGCCAAGGCCCACCCTGGCGCCAGACCTGGCCTGGTCCGCCAAGGCCTGGCGCATCATCACCGCGCCCTCGGCGGCGTCGCCGCTCTGCGCGCGCGCCCAGCCCAGCGGCCCACGGCCAAGATAGCCAAGATAGGAGAAGCCGTTCTCCTCGCAGAGCGCCAAGAGCTGGGTCTGGTTGGGCTTTAACAGGTCTGCTTCCCTTTGGAAGGCGTAGAGATTGCCGCGAAAGTGCAGCGCCATCGCCAGGTCGTACGGATCCTGGCTTTCCTCGGCGATGGCGAAGGCTCGGGCGATACGCTGGTGGGCGGCATCGGACCGGCCGAGCACCCAGGCGCAAAGGCTCGCCACGCCGATGGCGACGTTGTTGTTTCCGGACGGCTGGTCCTTCCCGATCGTGTCGATCAATGGGCTCAGGTGTTCGTAATGCTCTTCGGCCCCGGCCAGGTCGCCTGTGTAGAACCGGGTCTGCAGCTGGGCGCTATGGGCGAAGAGGAGCCGGGCGGGGTTGTCACCTGCGTCATGGGTCAGGTCGAGGATGTGATCGGCCAGCGCCGCAGCGCCGCCGTAGTCGCCCGACGTCATGATGGCCCGCCAGATCAACGACTCTTCGCGAATGAGCTTGGGAAGGCTGCCGGACTTTTCCGCCAGCGCACGGGCGCGCGCGGCGAGTTTGGCCGCCTCCGGCGCCGCATAACCGCTGGTCAGCTGCAGCACCCGGGCGAGCGCGCTGCAGAGCTCGAGTTCCCTGTCGTCGCGTTCCGGCGTCTCGGGCTGCGTCGCCAGCATGGCCAGCGCCTGGCGATAGGCCGCCTCGGCCTCCGCGAAGGCGTCACGGCGATAGGCCGTATCCCCGGCGACCTTCCAGGCCGCGACGGCGGGCTCAGCTTCGCCGGCCTGCGTCCAGTGGTTCGCGATCAGCTCCGGCTGCGCCTCGGCAAGGGCGGGGAAGGTCTCGCTGATCGTGACCGCCAGGCGGGCATGCAGCGACTGTCGCTTGCTCTTGAGCAGAGCCTCGTAGGCGGCGTCCTGGACCAGGGCGTGCTTGAACCGGTATGTCGCCTGCGGAGGCAGCCCGCGCGCATAGATGAGCTCGGCGTCGGCGAGCTTTGCGAGGCCGGTCTGCAACTCCTCCTCCGCCATCGCCGACATCGCCTGGAGCAGTTCGTAGGAGAATTCCCGCCCAATGACCGACGCCAGCTGCGCCACGTCCTTGGCGTGCCCCAGGCGATCGAGCCGTGCGGCAAGGGAGTCGAGCAGGGTGGCGGGAATTTCCCTGGTTTCGGCAGGTTCGTCCGCCTCCAGCATCAGGCGGGCCAGTTCCTCGGCGAACAACGGCACGCCGTCAGCGCGCTGGATCACCGCATCCACCATCTCCTGCGCCAGTCCGGCGCGCGCGATGACGCCTCCGACCATCTCCCGGGTCTGACGATTGTTGAGCCTGTTGAGCGTGATCTGCGCATGATGTCCGCGCGTCCGCCACGTCGGCCGGAACTCCGGCCGGGCTGTGCAGAGTAGCATCAGGGGCGCCGTGGCCCCCTGCTCCACAAGGGTTTGCACGAGTTCCAGGGTCGATGGATCGACCCACTGAAGGTCCTCGATCACGATCACCAGGGGCTGGCGGCGGGTTGCGCTGAACACCCAACCCTCCATGGCCGCGAGCAGCCGGATGCGGCGCTGATCGGGCGCCAGGTTTAGCGGCGCATAGCTCTCCGGGATCGGAAGCTTCAGCATCTCGGCGACCAGCGGAACGGCCTCGCTCAGCTTCAGGCCGGTCGGCTCCAGCGCCTGCTCCAGGCGTCCGAAGCGCTCCGCGCCATCCTCGTCGCCGCGCCAGCCCAGGCCCTGGTTGAACATCTGGGTGACGGGATGGAAGGGCGTATTGCTGAATAGCGGCGACCCGGCGCACTCGATCCAGAGGTGAGGGTTGGCCTTGATGCGCGCCCGGAACTCCTCGGTCACCCGGCTCTTGCCGATGCCCGGTTCGCCGGTCAGCAGGATGAGCTGGCCATCGCCCTCCCGGACCCGTTCCCACCGGCCGAGCAGCAGGTGCATCTCGTCATCCCGCGCGACGAAGGGCGTCATGTCGCGAGGGCCGAACCCCCGCGTCCGGCCGCTGGCCAGGCCGGGCCGCACGACGCGGTACAACTGGGTCGGCTCCTCCACGCCTTGCAGCGGGAGCGTCCCCAGGTCCTCGACTGCGAACAGGCCTGACACGAGATCGTGCACTGCGTCGGTCATCACCACGGCGTCAGGGGCCGCTGCGGCCTCGACCAGCGCGGTGATCGTGGGCGCGCTGCCGAACATCGCGGCCTCCGCGCCGCCGCCAGGGGCAACCACCACTGCCGTGCCGGCATGGATGCCGACGCGGACAGAGAGCGTGACGTTGTGGGTCTGGGCGACCTTCGCCTTAAGGCTGGCTGTCGACTCGATGATGGCCAGACCGGCGCGAACGGCGCGTTCCGCGGCGTCCTCCTGGGCCTCGGGATAGCCGAAGTAGACCACCAGGCCATCGCCGGACCTGGTGACGTGGCCGCCCATTACGGCCACGGCCGCCGACGCCTCGCTTTGATACTGCATGACGATGGCCGGCCACTCCTCGGCGTCGAGGCGTGCGGCCATCGCCGGGGCGTTGACCAGGTGGGAGGACAGGATCGTCAGGTGCCGCCGTTCTGTCTCGGTTGTCGACGGCCCCTTGCCGAGGCTGGAGACGGCGGACGCCGGCAGGGCCTGCGCCGGCGTCCGGACCAGGGCCGCAATGCTTTCGACCACCCTGCGCCAGCCCTCGGCCTGGCCATCGCCCCTCCAGCCGCTGAGGTCCGCGCAGTGGATCTGGTCGAAGGGCATGGGCAGGCGGATGGGGGCGACGCTGACCTGCACCAGCTTGCTCTCTTCCCGCGCACGGTTGGCCTCGGACATCACCCACTCCGATCGGGCGGCTTCCGGGGACCAGATGACCAGGGCCGCCTTGGCCTTGCTCAGCTGCTCCTCGATCACGCTGGAGTAGATTCTGTGCGCCGGGAGATCGGCGTCGATCCAGACGCTGTAGCCCAGAGAACGAAGCGCCGACGCCGCGGCCTGGGCCTGCTCGCCCGTCGCCCGGGCGTAGGAGATGAAGACGTCGGCCATTCGGTTCACGGCTCCGCCGCAACCCTAGCGAGCGCAGGCCGGCGCGAGCAAGCGGAAGGTCAGGATCAGCGCGTGGCGATTGTGGGTGCGGACTTAGTGACGGCCTCCTCGTGGCGAGCGCCGGCCAGCACGTTGGGGAGGGAATAGTTCCCCTCGTGGCAGGCGCTCTCGTACATCAGCTTGTCGGTGCGGAACCAGGAGAACTCTCCGAGCCACGGGGCGGCGTAGGTCTTGGGGTCCACGACGGTGAACTGATAGAGCAACTCCCGGCCCGAGATCGGCGTCAGCCGCTCGATCACCGTCGCATCGCCCGGCACGATCAGGTTAGGCGCGATCCGGAAGCGGTCGGCGTCGGGCATGCCCACGGTCTCGATGACCAGGGTCTCGCCCTCCCAATGGCCGATGGAATCCCCCAGTCGGGACCAGAATACCTTTGGTCCGTGCGCCTTGCTCAGTGGCACGACGCGGACGTCGTCGCCGTACTCACTGTGGATGACCACCTGATCGCGGGTCCGGATGATCTGAATCTGGCTATCGAGGGCGAACGACGACAGCGGCGGCTGCCCGGAGCCCACGAGGCAGCGCTCGGCGTTGGGGCGCTGTTCTGGATTGTCGGCCGGGATGCTCGGCGGCGGCGCGCTGAGCTCCTTCCGTGCGGCGGTCGTGTAGGGCAGCATGCCATCGACCGGCAGGACGACCGCGCGAGTTCGCCGCTGACCGCGGACGATCGCCAGCCCGTCGGACTGCGTCACCATCATTGGCAACTCCGGATCGAGGGTCTTGGCGAACTCGTCGGCCAGCGCCGCACCCGCCGTGGCGGCGACGGCCTTGGCGTCGCTCTCGGACACCACCAGCTGCGGGGTCGTGGGCGTAGCCTCCATCGGTATGATGAAGTTCACGCGCCAATTGCCTTCGATGCTGGGGTGGGTCGAGCTTCCGTGCCCGCGCGGCTGAGCCTCGGCCGTCACCGCGATGGCGGCGGCGCACCCGAGCAGGCCCGCGGCCAGCATGATCCTCATCACGTCCCCCGATCCTCAGCCCCTACGCCGCGGGGGCACGATTACGTTGGTCATCGAATGACGTTATTGGCAATGTCGGCGCAGCGGGATGCGGGGGCAACCGATGGCTGGCTTTGAGCGCCGCGCTTGGGAAGTCCGGATAATCCTGATACGCGCGTCGCCTCATACAGAGCTCCTCGAAAGGGACGTGACATGGCGACCGGTGTTGTGAAGTGGTTTAACGCGCAAAAGGGCTTTGGATTCATCCAGCCCGACGACGGCGGCCAAGACGTGTTCGTGCACATCTCGGCGGTGGAACGGGCGGGCCTGGGCTCGCTCAATGAGAACCAGAAGGTCTCGTTCGAGTTGGAGCGCGACCAGCGCAGCGGCAAGACCTCGGCCGGACAACTCCAGGCCCTCTAAAGCCAGCCTCTAGGAAGACGGGGCCGCGCTGCATCAGGCAGGGCGGCCCCGTCCAATTCGGAGGTCGACGGTGACCCGACCCCTAGCGCGGGGGCATGCGGATAGCGCCGTCGAGGCGGACCGTCTCGCCGTTGAAGTAGCCGTTGCGCAGCATGGTGACGGCCAGGTCGGCGTATTCGTGCGGGTGGCCCAGGCGCCGCGGGAACGGCACCGACCTCGACAGGCTGTCGAAGATCCCGGGCGCGCGGGTCTGCACGGCCAGCATCGGCGGCGTGGACATGATCCCGGGCAGGATGGTGTTGATCCGGATGCCCTCGTTGGAGAGGTCGCGGGCGATCACTAGGGTCATGCCCTTGATGGCCGCCTTGGCCGCGGAATAGGCGACCTGGCCCACCTGGCCGTCCTCGGCGGCGACGGAGCCGGTGTTGACGATGGCGCCGCGCTCGCCGTCCTCGTTCGGCTTCAAGGTGGCCATGCCCGCCGCGCTCTTCACGATGCAGCGGAAGGTGCCAACGGTGTTGAGGCCCAGCACCCATTCGAAGTCGGCGACGTTGAACGGCTTGATCTCGCCGGTCTCCTTGTCGCGGGCGATGGTCTTGCCGCCGCGGCCGCCGCCGGCGCAGTTCACCAGGATGCGCTCCTGGCCGTTGGCGGCGCGGGCCTTGGCGAAGCCGGCGTCGACCGAGGCCTCGCTCATCACGTCCACCTCGCAAAAGAGTGCGCCGAGCTCGGCGGCCTTCGCCTCGCCAGTCTCGGCGTTTTTGTCGAAGATAGCGACCTTGACCCCAAGATCGCGCAGCGCCTTGACCGTCGCCGCGCCGAGGCCCGAGGCGCCGCCGGTGACCACGGCGGAGGTGGAGCTGTCGAGTTGCATGGCCGGTTTCCTTCCCAAAAGGCTGTTTGGGTAAGGCCTAGCACGGCCTGCGGCTGACGCAGGGCGAACCTCCACGCCGGTACGCTTGCCATACCTATAACAGCGAGGTATATACCTATATCCGATAGGTATAAGGATCCGACCAATGGGATCGACGAACCCGGCGTTCATGAATGGCGTGCCCGAGCTCCTGATCCTTCGCTTGCTGCGGAGCCGGGAAATGTACGGCTACGAGATCGTGCAAGCGATCCGCGAAGAGACCGATGATGTCGTCAGTCTTGGCGAGGGCGTGGTCTATCCGCTGTTGCACGCGCTTGAGCGTGGCGGCGCGCTCATCTCCCGCCGCGCCGTCGTCAACGGGCGCAGCCGGATCTACTACGCCCTGTCCCCGCGGGGCGCGTCGCGTCTTACGGAACTCACCGGCCTCTGGTCGCGGCTGACCCAGGCCCTGCAGCAGGTCATGAAGGGAGACGGTTATGCCGAGGGAGTTTGATCTTCTCCGCGAGCGGCTGCTGCGCGCCGGGGTAGGAGGCGCTGAGGCCCGCCGCTACATCGCCGAACTGGGGGATCACCTGGACGATCTCCTCACCGAAGAGCGGCAGGCCGGCCGGTCGCCGGCGGAAGCCCATTCGCATGCGATGCAGCGTCTGGGCGACGCCGATGCCCTGGCCGAAGCCATGATCGCGCGCCGTGAGTTCCGGGCCTGGAGTGCTCGCGCGCCGGCTGCGACCTATCTCGTGGCGCCCCCGGTCATTCTCGCGGTCACCACCGCACTCTGGATGGCCGCCCTGGTGGGCGCCGTCACCTGGCTCCGAGGACATACGGCGTGGGGGCCGGAGGATTGGCCGGCCCGGATCCGGCCGGTCGCGGACGGAGCTGCCTGGTTCAGCAACACGGCGCTCTCGGTCTTGCTGGGATGGGGCCTTGCGGCGAGCGCGATCCGAGCGCGCGCGCCGCTCATGTGGCCAATGCTGGGGCTGATCGTCCTAGCGGTCGTCGGCGCCGTCCTGCAGGTTGGCGTGACACTCCCGGTCGGCGGCGCGCCGGGCGAGATCAACCTGGGGTCCGGGCCGGGCGGCGCGCCTTTCGGACTCTCGGGATACTGGGGGCGGTTCGCCTTCAATTTCGCGGCCACGGCTACGCCCTACGCCTTGGTTCACCTGTTGCGCGCGACCTACCGGCCTCGCAGCCAGTCGTAGCCCCTTACTGAGCGGCGATGGCCTCGGCCTGGTGGAGGTCGACTGAGACGAGTTGTGACACGCCGCGCTCGGCCATGGTGACGCCGAACAGGCGGTCCATGCGGGCCATGGTCACCGGGTTGTGGGTGATGGCGATAAAGCGGGTCTCGGTGCGCCGCCGCATCTCGTCCAGCATATTGCAGAAGCGGTCGACGTTTGCGTCGTCGAGTGGGGCGTCGACCTCGTCGAGCACGCAGATGGGCGCGGGCTGGGCCAGGAACACCGCGAAGATCAGGGCGGTGGCGGTCAGCGCCTGCTCGCCGCCGCTCATCAGGCTCATCGTCGCCATCCGCTTGCCGGGCGGGCAGGCGTAGATCTCGAGGCCGGCTTCCAGGGGGTCGTCGGACTCGACCAGGCGCAGCTCCGCCTGGCCGCCCTGGAACAGCGCCTCGAACAGGGTCTTGAAATGCTCGTTGATCACCTCGAAGGCGGCGACCAGGCGCTCACGGCCCTCGCCGTTCAGTTCGTCGATGCCCTGGCGCAGGCGCGCGATCGCGCCGGTGAGGTCGGCGCGCTCGGTGAGCATCGAGTTCAGCCGCTCGCCGTACTCGGCGGCCTCTTCCTCGGCGCGCAGGTTCACTGGGCCGATGGCGTCGCGCTGGCGCTCCAGATTGTAGAGGTGGGCCTCGATGCCGCCGGCGTCGGTGGGGATGGCCACGGCCTCGTCGGACAGCTTTCGAGCGAGCTCTTCGGGTTCAATACGTGCGGTCTCGCGGATCTGGGCGCTGACTTCGGCCAGGCGTGAACTGGCGGCCTCGGCGTGGGCGGCCAGGCTGGCGCGTACCTCGCGGGCTTCGGAGGCTGCCGCTTCGGCGGCCCGCAGGCCCCGGTCGGCCTCGGCGCGCTCGTGCTCGGCGCCAGCCAACGCATCGGACGACTTCGCGCGACGGGCCTCGGCGACGTTGAGCTCGTCCAGCAGGGTCGCGCGGCGGGTCTCCAGGGTTTCCGGGGCGGCCTTGGCCTTGGTGAGTTCGGCTTCGGCTTTCGTGCGCGCTTGGGCAAGGCCGTCCAGCCGCTTGCCCGCCGCCTTGGCCCGGCCGGTCCAGTCCTCCCGGTCGCGGGTCAGCGCCTCCAGGCGGCGAGCCCGGCCATCGCGCTCGCGGATCTCGACGTCGAGCGCGGCGCGCGCCTCGGCGGCGGCCTCGCGGGCGGGGCCGGCCGCGGCGCGGGCGGCGGCGAGGCGCTCAGCTAAGTCGGTCGCTTCACCTTCGCCGGCCGCTTCGGCGGTGATGGCGGCGAGGGAGGCTTCGTGCTCGGCGAACTCGGCCTCGAAGCGGCCGATGAGGTCATTGAGCGAGGCGGCCTGGGCCTCCTTGCGCGCGGCCTCACGGTCGAAGCGTTCCAGCGCCGCGCGCGCCGTGGCGGCCTTCTGCTCCAGCGCCGGCGGCTCGCGCCGTGCCGTGCGCAGGGCTTCCTCGGCGGCCCGGAGGCGGACGCCGGCCGCCTCCAGGGTTGCCCGCTCGGCCTTGACCTTGGGGTCCAGCTTCTCGATCTCGGCCTCGACCTCGGCCAGGCGGGTCTTTTGCTCCAGCCGGATGGCGGCAGGCTTGGGTGCATCGGCCCGCGCCGTGAAGCCGTCCCAGCGCCAGAGGTCGCCCTCCCTGGAGACCAAGCGGCAGCCCGGCGGCAGGCCGCCCTGCAGCCGGTCGCCGTCGGCGCGATCCACTAGCGCCGTGAACGCCAGCCGCGCCGCCAGCGCCGCCGGAGCCTTGACCAGCGAACCCAGGGGCGTTGCGCCGGCGGGCCAGGGCGGCGCCTCCGCGTCGCGTCCGCCCCAGAAGGAGAGCGCCGCACGATCAAGCGCTGCATCCAGGTCATCGCCCAGCGCTGCGGCCAGCGCCGCCTCATAGCCTCGCTCAGGCGAGACGGCGTCGAGGGCCGGCGCGAAGCCGCCGCGCTTGGCCTGCGCCACCAGCCCCGCCAGGGCGCGGGCCTCGGCGGTCAGCCGGCCGAACTGTTCCTCGAACCTGCGGGCGGTCTCGCGGGCGGTGGTCTCGGCTTCCTGCGCCTTGGCCCGCTCGTCCTCGGCGGCGTCGAGCGCGGCGCGGGCAGCGGCAAGCGCGGCCTCGGCGTTCTCGAGCTCCGTCTTGGCCTGCAGCGCCTGCGGATTGACGGCCGTCCCCAGAGCCTCGCGCTCGCTCTTGGCCTGGTCGAGGGCGCGGCGGGTTCGCGCCAGGCGGACCTGGGCTTCCTCCACCCGGTGGGCGGCGGCGCGGCGGTGGGCTTCGTCGGCGGCGAGCTGGGCGGCGAGCGCCTCGACCTGCGCGTCGGCGGCAGCGCGGGCGGTCTCGGCGGCCTGGGCGGCGGCCTGCAGGGCAGGCGTCCGCTCCGGCGCCCCGGCGATCGCGGCCTCCAGCGCGGCGAGGTCGTCGGCCAGCCGCTTCAGCGCGACCTCGGCGTCCTCGACGATGTGGGTTTCGCGCGCCCGGTCGGCGTCGATCCGGGCGAGGTCGCCGGAAAGCCGCTCGAGCTCAGCGGCGTGGGCTTCGTGCTCGCGGTCGAGGCGATCCTTGTCGATGGCGAGCTTGTGCAGGATCGCCGCGGCGATGGTCTCGGCCTCGCGTAGCGGCTTGATCGCCTCCTCAGCCTGGGCGGCGCGGGTGGTGGCGGCGGCTGCGGCCTGGGCGGTCTCCTGCACAGCCTGGATGGCGGCGGCGGCCTCGGCGGCTAGCCGCTCGGCGGCGGTGCGGGCCTCGTTCCAGCGGGCGTAGAGGACGGCCCCCTGCAAGCTGCGGATCTCGGCGGAGATCTTCTTGTAGCGTTCGGCCTGGCGGGCCTCGCGCTTCAGGCGGCCCAACGTGGCTTCAAGTTCCCGCGCCACGTCTTCGAGGCGCGAGAGGTTCGTTTCCGCCGCGCGCAACCTGAGCTCGGCTTCGTGGCGGCGCGAATGCAGGCCGGAGACGCCCGCTGCCTCTTCCAGTATCATCCGGCGGTTCTGCGGCTTGGCGGCGATCAGCTCCGAGATCTGCCCCTGGCGCACCAGCGCCGGCGAGTTGGATCCCGTCGAGGCGTCGGCGAACAAGAGCTGCACGTCGCGCGCGCGGACCTCGCGGCCGTTGATCTTGTAGGTCGAGCCCGCGCCGCGATCGATGCGACGGACGACCTCGAGCACCGGATGGTCGTTGAAGGCGGCCGGCGCGCGGCGGTCGGCGTTGTCGATGGTCAGGCTGACTTCGGCGTGATTGCGCGAGGGCCGGTTGGCGGCACCGGCGAAGATCACGTCGTCCATCCCGCCGGCCCGCATGGCCTTGGCGGAATTGGCGCCCATCACCCAGCGCAGCGCTTCCAGGAGGTTCGACTTGCCGCAGCCGTTCGGTCCGACGATGCCCGTGACTCCGGGCTCGATCCGGAACTCGGTCGGATCGACGAAGGACTTGAAGCCCGCAAGGCGCAGCCGCTGGAAGTGCACGACGGGTTCAGCGCCCTCCCGTCTTCAGGGCCGCGGCGATGGCGGCGTCCATCTCGGCCGGCGTCTGTGGGAGGGGATCAAGCCGCTTGCCGTTGATGAAGACGGTCGGGGTCGAGTCCACGCCGTCCACTTCCGCCGCGCGCTGGGCCCGCGCGTTCAACGCATCCTGGGCGGCCTCATTACCGAGGCAGGCGTTGAACTGCGCCTCGGTGACGCCGTTGGCCGCACCGATCTCGACCATCACTGCCTTGATCTTGCCGGTCTCCCAGCGCGGCTGGCTGCGGAACACCTCGTCGACCACTTTGAAATACTTCGGCGGCGGCCCCGCGCAGCGCGCCAGGAGGAAACCGGCCGCTGCCAGCTGCGCGGGCGGGGTCAGCATCTCCTTCAGGGTGTAGCGGGCCTTGCCGGTGTCGACCCACTTTGCCTTGAACGGCGCGAAGATGGTCTCGTTGAAGTGGGCGCAGTGCGGGCAGGAGAGCGAGGCGTATTCGATCACCTGGATCTTCGCCTTGGGATTGCCGAGGCTCATGTCGTCCGGCAGCGCGGCGGGCGCAGCCACGGCTCCGCCGGCGACAAGGGCGGCTGCCGCGGCCAGGGCGATCAAACGACGGCTGAACATAGGACGCGGCCTTCCGGCGGTTCTGAACGAAGGATTAAAGCGCGATTCCCGCCGCGCCGCCCACTTTGACGCCCATCCATAGCCGATGGGACCGCTGCGGAATTTCGTCAACGTTGTCGCAGGACGCCCCGACCGAGCGCCAGGAGGGCGGATTTCAGCTTCCCCTCCGGAGCCTCGGCGAGATCAGCGGCAAGCTTCGCCTCCTCGGCGGCGTCCAGCGGCGGCAGACGGCGGCGTTGCGGCGCCGCCGGTTGCTTGGCGGCCTGAAGCGGCCCCTGCACGATCCGCAGCTTCTGCACGGCGTCGGCGCCGAGGAAGAGGTTCACCCGGACCAGGATCTCATGCGCCCGGTGCTGGATGATCGCCGCGGAAGGCCCGGCCACGCGGATTTCCAGCGAAGAGGGCGCGCCGTTGCGGCCCTTGGTCAGCTTCACGACCTCGGTGCGCTTGGCTATCTCGACGCCGACAACCTCGCGCCAGCGGGCGGCGAGCGCGCCCGGCCCCTGGCCGAACTTGGCGTCGAGCTGCCGAAGCGTCTTGCCGAGTGAGCGCCCCAGCGGCGGCGGCGCGCGCCGCTGGGGCCGCGTGCGTTTCTCCGCCAGGATCCGGAGGGCTTCTTGCGTAGATGGAAGGGGGCGCTTGGCCATGCAGCCACCTTACCGTCATCGCCGCGCGGCGATAAGGAGGGAGCGTGAACCCCGTCGCCCTCCGCGCCCAACTGCTCGCCTGGTATGACGTGGGCGCCCGCGACCTGCCGTGGCGCGTGCGGCCCCAAGGTCGTGTGGCCGGGCGCAGGGCCGATCCCTACCGGGTCTGGCTCTCGGAGGTGATGCTGCAGCAAACGACCGTGCCGCACGCCACGCCCTATTTCCTGAAGTTCACCGCTCGCTGGCCGAACGTCAGCGACCTGGCCGCCGAGGCCGACGGCGAGGTGATGGCCGCCTGGGCGGGCCTTGGCTACTACGCCCGCGCCCGCAACCTCCTGGCCTGCGCCCGCGCGGTGGCCAATGACCACGGCGGCGTGTTCCCCCCGACCGAAGAGGGCCTGCGCGGCCTGCCGGGCCTGGGTCCCTACACCGCCGCCGCCGTGGCCGCGATCGCCTTCGACGAGCCGACCAACGTCGTCGACGGCAACGTCGAGCGGGTGATGGCGCGGCTGTTCGCGGTGGAGACGCCCCTGCCCGACGCCAAGCCGGAGCTGAAGCGCCTAGCTGCAGGCCTGGTGCGGGACGAGCGCCCCGGCGACTGGGCTCAGGCGTTGATGGACCTTGGCGCCACCGTCTGCCGGCCCAAGCAGCCGCTCTGCGACCGCTGTCCGGTGTCGGAGCACTGCGCGGGCCTAGCGAGCGGGTCGCCCGAAGCCTATCCCCGCAGGACCGCCAAGGCCGAGCGGCCGCATCGCCATGGCGTCGCCTACGTGCTGACCCGCGGTGATCAGGTGGCGCTGGTCCGCCGCCCGCCGAAGGGATTGCTCGGCGGCATGCTGGCCCTGCCATCCTCCGACTGGCGCACGGCGCGCTGGACGGACGCGGAGGCGCTTGCCGCGGCCCCGGCCGAGGCCGCCTGGCGGGGCGTCGGCGAGGTGGAGCACGGCTTCACGCATTTCACGCTGACGCTGCGGCTACTGCGAGCTGAGGGCGACGCGAGCGGGGTCATCTGGTCGCCGAGACGCGATCTCGACGGCCTGCCCAGCGTCTTCTTGAAAGCGGCGAGGGCCGGGCTCACCAGCCTGCTCTAGGGTGGACTGCGGTAGGGGCGTTTCAGGGCGACGAGGCCGAGGTCCTTCGCCACCGCCGCCAACACGTCGGGGTTAAAGCAGTAGAGCCGCAGCTTGGCGACACCGCCCTCGCCCCGCTCGAAGCGCCAGATCTCGTTGAGGCCCTCGACGCCGCCCAGGGTGCGGAAGCCAAGGACGATAGGCTCGCCCTCGTAGACGGCGGCGCGCCAGTGCGGGTTCTCGCCGAAGCCCCAGTCGGGCATGACGAAGTGGGCGTGCTCGACCACCATCTTGCCGGCCTCGTAGCCGTCGAAGCCCGCACCGCCGACCATGTCGATGGTGACGTCGGCCAGGCAGAGCGCGCGGATTGCCTGGAAGTCCTTGGCCGTGAGAGCTGCTACGAACCGGTCTACTACCTCACGCGGTGTCGTCGAGGCCGCCGGTGGCGTAGCCTTGGCCGCCTTCAATCGCGAGCGGCCGCGATGCAGTGCGGACTTCACCGCGCCCGAGGTCGTCTTCAGCATGGAGGCGGTCTCCTCGAGGGAGAAATCGAGCACGTCGGCCAACAGAACCGCGGCGCGCTCCTGGGGCGCAAGATGCAGGAAGAGGCTGTTGGCGGCGGCGCGGACGTCCACCACCCGACTCGCGTCCTCGACCGGCGGCGGGTCGTCGGTCGCCTCCTCCACGAAAGCGCGCTCCAGCTTCGCGCGGCGGATGCGGTCGATCCACATGTTGGTCGCCATGCGCACCAGATAGGCCCGCGGGTAGGCCAGGTCGGCGTTGATCTTCCCGAGGTTTCCGAACACCCGCAGCAGCACATCCTGCAACAGGTCCTCACCGTCCCAGACATTGCCGGTCAGGCCGCAGCAGAAGCGGAACAGCTCAGGCCTCAGCGGCCTCAAGTCGTCGATGTATTTGCGCCACGGCCCCCGGACCTCGGCCTGGACTTCGAACACCGGATGCTCGTCTGCCATCTTTCCCTCCAGGTTCGGCAATGGAGCTAAGACGAACGAACTGGGAAAAAGGATACGCGCCGATCAGCCGAGCTTCTCAAGCACCGGCGGCGGGGTGCGCGGGAAGACGAAGGTGAGGATCAGCGCCGCCGTCAACGACATGCCGAGCGCCGCGGCCGGGATCGCCGGCACGCCGAAGCCCGCCAGAGCCGCGCCGCCCAGGGTCGAGCCCAGCGCCTGTCCGACCGAGATCACCGAGCCGTTCAGCGCCAGCGCCACCGGGGCGCCGTGGGTCATCTGAATCAGTCGCGACTGGATCACCGGGGTGATCGAGAAGAGCGCCGTCGCCGCCAGGAAAATCGCCAGGGCGACGAGTAGTTTGCTGGGCAGGCCGGCTGGCAGGGCGTGATGGGTGGCCGCGAAGTGGGTGGTCATCGCCACCGCCTGGATCGCGAAGCCCTGCAGGATCCAGCTCTTGCCCGCGTTGCGGTTGGCCGCGCGGCCGCCGAGCCACAGGCCCGCGATCGAACCCACGCCGATCATCGCCTGGAAGGCGCCGACGCCTGCCCCGGTCACACCTGCGCCGACCCGCACGATGGGGGCGATATAGAGGTTCACCGTCATGTTTGCCGCGAAGGTCAGGAAGGTGGTCATGTAGAGCGGCCAGATCTCCGGGATCGAGAGGCTGCCGCCGCTGCGCCTCGGCGCCGGCGGAACCCGCGGCAGGAAGAAAGCCACCGCGACGAGCGCCACGGCCGAGAGCGACGCCGCCAGGTAGAAGGTCGAGCGCCAGCCGAACACCGAGCCCACCACGCTGCCCAGCGGGATGCCGAGCACGAACGCCAGCGTCATGCCCCCCGCCACCAGGGCAAGGGCCGAACCCCGCTTCTCCGGCGGTGCTAGCGAGGCCGCCGCGACGCTCGCCGCGGGCGCGGACATGGCGCCGGCGAGGCCCGCGAAGGCGCGCAGGACGAGCAGGGTCTGGAAGTTCGGGGTGTTGGCGCAGGCAAGGTGCAGCCCAAGACCCAGCGTGAGGCCCAGCAGCACCACCAGCTTGCGGTCGAGCCGGCCCAGAAGCCAGGCGGCCGCCGGGCCGAGCACCGCCGAGGTCAGCACATAGGCGGTCTGCAGCTGGCCTGCGACGGCGGTCGAGACGCCGAGGTCCGCCGCCATGGTCTCCAGCAGGCCCGCGAAGATGAAGGCCGCCGAGCCGAACGCGAAGGTGACGAGCGTGAGGACGAAGACGCGTGGGTTCACCGCTCAGACCCTGTCATCCGTCCAACCCCGATCGCCCCATAGCCGACAGCCTGCGCGGGATCGGGAGCAGGGTCCAGACCCATGGCGGACGACCTTAAGCTAAGATCCTCATCTTCCGGTCTGATCCGGGGGACCCAAGCTGAATTGCGAGATTGGCGAGGTCACTTGGGTCTCCCGGATCGCGTCTTCGCGCGACCGGAGGATGTCGAGCTAGTCTGTTGGTTGGCTCGCCCTAGACCGCGATCTGGCCTCGCACCTTGGCGCGCAGGACGTCGATGGGGGCCAGCCCCTTGTCCGATTTGAAGTGCCAATAGGTCCAGCCGTTGCAGGCCGGCTGCGACTGCACCATGGCCCCGACCTTGTGGATCGAGCCGGCCATCTCGCCGACCACCAGGCTGCCGTCGGCGCGCACGCGGGCGGCGTGGCGGCCCTTGGAGCAATAGAGGATGTCGCCGGGGCGCAGCAGTCCGGCCTCGACGATCTGGCCGAAGGGGATGCGCGGCTCGGACTTCTTGGAGCCGGTGACCACCACCTCGTCCGCCGTGGCCGGGACGATCTTGGCGATCCGGGCCTTGGCGATCTTTGCGTAGTTCTCTTCCCGCTCAATGCCGATGTAGCGCCGGCCGAGCCGCTTGGCCGCCGCCCCGGTCGTCCCCGTGCCGAAGAAGGGGTCGAGGATGATGTCGCCCGGCTTCGTGGAGGCCAGGATGACCCGGTGAAGAAGGGCTTCGGGCTTCTGGGTCGGGTGGGCCTTCACGCCCGCTTCGTCCTTCAGCCGCTCGTCCCCGGTGCAGAGCGGCAAGGTCCAGTCGGAGCGCATCTGCAGGTCGTCGTTGGCCATCTTCATGGCGTCGTAGTTGAAGGTGTAGCGCCGCCCGCCGCGCGACTTGGTGGCCCAGATCAGCGTCTCGTGGGCGTTGGTGAACCGGGTGCCCTTGAAGTTCGGCATGGGGTTGGACTTGCGCCAGACCACGTCGTTCAGGATCCAGAACCCAAGGTCCTGCAGGGTCGCGCCCACCCGGAAGATGTTGTGGTAGCTGCCGATCACCCACAGCGCCCCGTCGTCCTTCAGGATGCGGCGGCATTCCTTCAGCCAGGCCTTGGTGAAGGTGTCGTAGGTCTCGAAGCTCTCGAAATGGTCCCAGTCGTCGTCGACCGCATCGACTTTGGAGTTGTCGGGACGCAAGAGGTCGCCGCCGAGCTGCAAGTTGTACGGCGGATCCGCGAACACCAGGTCCACGGACCGGTCCGGCAGCTTCTTCAGTTCCTCCAGGCAGTCGCCCAGAATGATGGTGTCCGCCGCAACGCCCATAACCGACCCTTGAAAAACTCAGAGTCTGAATCTTCGCCCCCTTATGGTGAAGGAGGCGTTGCCGAGCATGGTGAACCAGAAGTTAAGCCGCGGTTCCCGACCGGCCGAAGAGTTGCGCAAAACCGGGATGAACGCGCAAGCGGGACAGTTGGCTCCCCAGAGCCCTGATGCCAAGTCGGATCTATTGTTATTCAAAATCTGTAGCTTAACCGTTGGACCTTTTTGTGGGTGTCGGGTGTTTCCCGGATCATGGAATCGCGGCCGACCCCAGAAAGCCCGTCGCAACGTCCGCGTCTTGCTTGGCGGCGCGGTGCGGCGATCTCTGCGGGCCTGCTCGCCGGGGCGCTGTTCGTGGGCGCTCACGCTGACGCCCTAAAGCTCCCGTTAATCGAGCTCACGCCGCTCTTTCGCGGCGAAAAGCCCACCGAGGTGAAGTCGGCTCATTGGGCCGCCGCGCCGGGCCGGCGCTGGGCGTCCTCCGCTTCCGGTTCCCAGTACATTGCGTCAGCCAGCCTTAGGCAATCGGCCTCGGGCGGCGAGATGGTGCGCTTCGACTGGCCTGATGCGGCCGGGAACAAGGCTGACTTCATCGCCGACACGCTCAACCAGCTGGCAATACCGTCGCTCGACATGGCCACGGGCTCGCCGGGGTCGCAGTCGGCGTCACTGACTTCCTGGCCGATGCGTGGAATGGCTGGCGGCGCCTTTGCAGCATCCGGCGCGGGCTCTGGCGGAGGCGGCTCGTGGGGCGGCGCAGGCCGTGCTCAGTCCGGTCAGAATGGCCCTGTCGCCGCTGAAACCGCCTCCGTGGAAAACCAGTTGCAGCAGCCCCACCTGGATGCGGCCCCTCTGGACGGTCCGATCCCCGAACCGGCAACCTGGACCACGATAATCCTGGGCCTTGGCCTCACGGGCGTGGCGTTGCGCGGACTGCGGCGGCGGGCCGTCGCCTAGCCGTTGACCACCTTGGCGGCCAACTCCACCTTCTCGATCGACGCCATTCGACTGGGCTGTTCCTTGGGCATCCGGTTGAATGCGTCGAGCGCCGCAACCTTGTAGGCCTCGGCGAGCGTCGGGAAGTTGAAGGTGTTCTCCACGAAATAGTCGAGCGTGCCTTCGAGATTGAGCACCGCCTGGCCGATGTGGATCAGTTCGGTCGCCCCTTCACCCACGATGTGCACGCCGATCAATCTCCGGGTCTCCAGCGCGAACAGCATCTTCATGAAGCCCGACGAAATGCCCATGATGTGGCCACGGCTGGTCTCGCGGAACCGCGCGACGCCGCACTCGTAGGGTATGCCTCGTTCGCGGGCCTGTTCCTCGCTCATGCCGATGGTCGAGATCTCCGGCACGGAATAGATGCCATAGGGGAAGAACTCGGGCGCCTTGTGGGCCGGCTCGTTGAAGGCGTGGCAGCAGGCGATCCTACCCTGCTCCATCGAGGTGGAGGCGAGGCTGGGGAAACCCACGATGTCGCCCGCGGCGTAGATGTGCGGCTGCGCGGTCTGGAAGGTGACCTTGTCGACGGATAGCCGGCCCCGCGCGTCGGCCTCGAGGCCGCAGGCGGCGAGGTCGAGCTGGTCGATCGCCCCTTCACGACCCGCCGAGAACAGCACCATGTCGGCGTGAAGCTGTCGTCCGTCAGCCAGCGACACCAGGCAGTTTTCCGGGCCCTGCACACTGGCGCCGGTGACCTTGGCGTTGAAGCGGATGGCCACGCCGCGGTCGCGCAGGTCGTGGACGAACTCGTCGGTCAGTTCGCGATCCAGGAACGACAGCATGGAGGCCTGCGGCTCGACGATCGTCACCTTCACGTCGAGCGCGCTGAAGATCGAGGCGTATTCGACGCCGATGACGCTTGCGCCCACCACCACCAGCTGGCGCGGGATGCGCTTAAGATTGAGGATCTCGTCGCTGTCGACGATGTTCTCGCCGTCGAAGCCGATGTGGCTCGGCCGATAGGGCCGCGTGCCGACCGCGATGACGAAGCGCTCGGCGGAATAGCTGACCATGCCGCTCGTTGTTTCGACGGCTACGGTGTGAGGATCCAAGAAACGCGCCGCGCCGATAACGGTGTCGACCGTATTGCGGGCGAACTGGTGCTCCAGCACCTCGACCTCGTGGTCGAGAGTGATGTGCAGCCGCTTGCGCAGGTCTGCGGCGGTAATGTCCTGCTTGGCCCGGTAGGCGCGGCCATAGAACCCACGTTCGCGCCAGCCGGAGAGGTTCAGCACGGTCTCGCGGAGCGTCTTGGAAGGGATTGTGCCGGTGTGTACCGAGACCCCGCCGACCCGCTGGCCGCGCTCGATCACCAGAACCCGCTTCTTGAACTTGGCCCCCTGCACCGCCGCGCGCCGGCCCGCGGGGCCGCTGCCGATGACGATCAGGTCGTAATGGGCCGAAGCCTCCGATTTCCGTGTCACGGACGTCCCCTCCGGCTTCTCCGGCAGCGGAAACCATAAGACCCGGGCGTTAAGGTAACCTTTGTCCGACGTGCGCTGCGCGCTATGCGCCCGCCCAGCGGACCCAGGCGCCGTGCGGATGGACCTCGGCCAGAACCCGTTCCTCGCCGTCGGGCCAGAGCGTCAGGCGCACCTGCATGCCCAGCATGTTCTCAGGGTTGGGCTCCATGCGGAGCCAGGCGAAGGGCGCGTCCGGCATGGCGTCCCCGCCGATGGTGGCGATCAGCGCGGCGAGCTCTTTCTGGCTCTGGGCCGGCATGTATTGCCAGAAGACGGAATGGTAGAGGACGGTGGCGGCTCCCGCCCGCGGCGCAACGCGGGTGCGGGTCCAGTCGATGGCGTCGGCCTGCTCCACACTCACCCCGCGCGCCAGCGCCAGGTCGATGGCCGCCCTGATGCGCGCCAACCGGTCCGTCTGGTCGGCCCAGATGTACGCCAGCAGGCGCCGGCGCTGATCGGGATCGGCGAGATCGGTCGGCCGGCGATCGCAAGCTGCCCGTTCGATCACCAAGACCTCGGCGCCGATGGCTGGCTGCATCCCCGACCAGTCGGTGTCCATGACGACGCTCGACGCCGGATCGCCCCAGGCGGCGTCGCCCATTCGATAGCTGTAGCGGTCCCAGGAGAGGTTGAGGCCGGCGCTGGCGGCGATCTCGAAACAGCGCAGCGGCAGCCCCGTCGCCTTGGCGACCTCGAGGAACCCGCCCACGAGGCAGATCGACCGCCGCACCTCGTTGGTCTGCGGCTCGTGGCCCATGAAAGCGGCGAGGCGGGCGAAATGGCGGATCATCGCAGGCTGGGCCGCCGTCCAGATCGCCTCGGCGTCGAGCGCGTCGTAGGCGGCCGACAGGGCCGGATCGGCGCCGGACATCGCTAGTTCATGCAAGGCGGCGATCAGCCGAAGCGGACTCGCCGCGTCAAACTGCGCCTGAGCGTTGCCGTCCGCCCAGGGCGCCATCAGGTCGCGTACCGTGCCGCCCTCCCGCCAGTCCTCAGCCGCCCGCTCCAGGATCGTTGCGTTCAACGCAGAGCCCATCGAGCGGCAGGCGCGCGATTGGAAGAGAATGGCCTGGAGGACGGCGGGCGCGTCGTTCATGCGGCCTAGGTCCCTCGCCTCAGGCAGGCGGTAAAGATTGATTCAGCCGGTCAAGCTCAGGCAGCGGCCGGATCGTTCTGCATCAGACCGACGATGTTGCTCTGGGTGTCCTTGACGTAGACCAGCCAGCCGACACCAGGGATGGCCATCTTCGGCAGGGCGATGCTGCCGCCCAGCGACAGCGCCTTGGCGGTATAGGCGTCTACATCGTCCACATTGCAGGTGCACATGTAGGCGATCACCGGCGTGGGGTCGGCCGGATCGGGATTGGGGCCCATCCGTGGAACCAGTCCGCCGTCTATGCCGGGGCCGTCCTCGCCGGTCTTGATCAAGTGGTAGCGGTCCCCAAAGGGCGTGAAGGTCCAGCCGAACAGGGCCGAATAGAAGCTGACGGCGGCCTGCGGGTCGGCAGCGTGGATCTCGAAATGGACTGGGCGCGGCATGTGCGTCTCCCCAATGTAGAGAGCATTCAAGCCATCGTCGGTCCGGTCCGCCAGCCCTCAATCGTCGAACGGTAGATCGTCCTGCAGCGGGACCTCGCCCATCAGTACGAGCTGCACCGGCTTCCAGGCCCTGCGGTGGATCTCGCAGGGACCGAGCGCCTGCAAAGCTTCGACGTGGAGCGAGGCGTGATAGCCCTTGTGGCTGGCGAAGCCGTAGCCGGGGTAGAGCGAGTCCATCTCGACCATCAGCCTGTCGCGGGCCACCTTGGCCAGGATCGAGGCCGCAGCGATCGACTTGGACTTGCCGTCGCCGCCCACCACCGTCTTCACCTCGCACGGCAGCTTGAAACGATAGTTGCCATCCACCAGCGCGTAGGCTGGCGTCACCGAGAGCCCCTCAACGGCGCGGCGCATGGCCAGGCCCGCGGCGTGCAGGATGTTGAGGCTGGCGATCTCCTCGACGCTGGCGAAGGCCACGGACCAGGCTACCGCCTTGGCCTTGATCTCAACCTCAAGCGCCTCGCGGGTCTTGGCGGAGAGCTTCTTGGAATCGTCGAGGCCCTTGGGCGCCCGCCTCGGATCCAGGATCACCGCCGCGGCGCTCACCGGCCCCGCCCAGGGCCCGCGGCCGGCTTCGTCCACGCCGCACACCGGGCCGTCGATGAAGGCCCGTTCCAGCAACATGGAGGGTCCGCGGGCCACCTTCAGACGCCCATGTCGCGGATGGAATCGTGCCGGAAGCAGCAGGTCATGTGGTCATTGACCATGCCGACGGCCTGCATCCAGGCGTAGACGATCACCGGGCCGACGAATTTGAAGCCCTTGGCCTTCAGGGCGGCGGCGACCTCTTCGGCGAGCGCTGTCTTGGCCGGCACCTGGCCGATCTCGGTGAAGCCGTTCTGAATTGGCTTGCCGCCCGTGAAGCTCCAGCAGAACTCGGAGAAGTCCTCGCCGGCGTCGCGCATCGCCAGGTAGATCTTTGCCGAACTGATCGCTGCATCGATCTTCGCATTCGATCGAACAATGCCCGCATCGGCCATCAGCCGGGCCCGGTCAGCCTCTCCGTAGGCGGCCACCTTCTCGGGATCGAAATTGTCGAAGGCCGCGCGGAAGGCGTCGCGTTTGCGCAGGATGGTGATCCAGGCCAAGCCCGCCTGGAAGCCGTCAAGCACCAGCTTCTCCCAGAGCGCGCGGGAATCGTATTCCGGCACGCCCCACTCCGTGTCGTGATAGGCCTCATAGAGCGGGTCGCCGGCCATGCCGCGCCAGCCGCAACGGGTGATCTCGGAGGTCATCGGCGCACATTCAGCCGAGCCGGCCCAAAGCTGCAAGCGGGAGTTCGAGCGTGGCTTTCGAAGGCTTCAAACTATCGCAGGTCGATGTCGGCGAGGTTAGCCTGCGCGTGCGCCACGCGGGCTCCGGCCCGCCGCTGCTCCTGCTGCACGGCTATCCCGAGACGCACATGATGTGGGGCAAGGTCGCCGACGACCTTGCGCGCGACTTCACGGTGATCGCGCCGGATCTGCGGGGGTACGGCAAGAGCACCGCGCCGGCCGACGCTGAGGACCACTCGTCCTACTCCAAGCGGGCCATGGGCGGCGACGCCGTGGCCCTGATGAAGCACTTCGGGTTCAAGGCGTTCGACCTGGCCGGACACGATCGCGGCGGGCGCGTGGCCTATCGGCTGGCGCTCGACCATCCGCAGGCGGTTCGGCGAATGAGCATCCTGGACATCATCCCAACGGGAGAGGTCTGGGCCCGCGCCGACCGGCGCTTCGCGCTCGGCTACTGGCACTGGTCGTTCCTGGTGCAGCCGCAGGCCGAGGAGATCATCGGGCAGAACGCTGAGCTGTTCTTCTTCCGCGGCCAGTACCGCGCGAGCGTCGGCGCCTTCAGCAGAGCGGCCTACGCCGACTATGTCGAGAGCCTCCGCGATCCCAAGGTGATCCACGCCATCTGCGAGGACTACCGCGCCGGCGCCCGGATCGACCGCGAGCTGGACGAGCAAGACAAGGCCGCGGGCCGCAAGATCGCCTGTCCGGTCCAGATCCTCTGGGGCGGCAAGGGCGCGCTGGCGGCCTGGTACGACACCCTGGCGATCTGGCGCGAATGGGCGAGCGATGTTCGCGGCCACGCCATCGACTGCGGCCACTTCATCCCGGAGGAGAAGCCCGCCGAGACGCTTGCCGCCCTACGCGGCTTCCACACCGAGGGCCGCTAGGAACCAGGCCGGCTGTTCGACGGCGACAGGGCGGCCACCCACCGTCAAGGCCCCACCCAGCGCGCGGTCGAGGCGGAGCAGCGCCATGGCCCGGCCGTCGCCGCCCGAGAGCACCTCGCCGGCCCGAAGCTCGCCCGCCAGGATTTCCGAACCGGGCGCCGGCGCGGGGCCGTCGAAGCGGATCGGCAGCATGCGGCTCTTGATCTGACCGCGCCGCTTCATCCGCGAGGTGGTCTCCTGGCCGACGAAACAGCCCTTGCGGAAGTCGATGCCGTTCAGGAGGTCGAAGTTGGCCTCGATGGGATAGGTCTTGTCGGACCCCCAGTCGGCGGGCCCCGGCACGCCGAGCGCCAACTTCTGCGCCTCGCGCGCCGCCTCGTCGGCCAGGGCGGCCCCGGCGGGCGCTGAGGCGCCGTAGCCGCGCCAGCCGAGTTCCGGGAGTCGCGGGTCGCGCACCCAGCCAGCGCTCGGCTCGCCGTCGGGATCCGGGAAGAGGATTGAAATAGGCGTGTCGTCCGCCGCCAGCTCCACCTTGGCCCGCAGGCGATACATGATCAGGCGCTGGATGACGGCGTCGCGGTGGGCGGCTTCAACGTCCAGCCAGGCCCCGTCTTCGCGTCCAACCACGAAGAGGTCGTAGAGCAGCCGGCCCTGCGGCGTCAGCAGCGCGCCGAAGCGGGCTTCACCCGGCGCCATCGTCTCGACATCCTGGGTGATCAGACCCTGCAGGAAGTCCCGCCAATCCGGCCCGCCGACCGCAATCAGCGCTCGGCTCGGAAGGGCGGCGTAGGTCAGGGCGTCGGCCATGATCGCAATTTGGGGTGCGCCGCTGTAGAGCGCCAGCGCCAGCCGACCTATAGAGGGGCCGATGGCGCGCCAATCCTCCTTCCCGATCTTGTTCATCACGGCCACCCGGATCGGCGACGCGGTGCTGTCCTCGGGGCTGATCAAGCGGCTGGCGGACGAGATCCCCAACGCCCGGTTCACGATCGTGGCGGGCCCTGTGGCAGCGCCGCTGTTCGCCGAGGTTCCAAACCTCGACCGGGTGATCGTCTTTGCCAAGGCCAAGGACGGCAGCCACTGGTTCGACCTGTGGCGCCAGGTCCGCAAGACCCGCTGGGGACTGGTGGTCGATCTGCGCGGCTCGGCGATGGCGCGCTTCGTCAGCACCAAGCGGCGCGCCATCCAGCACAAGGTCTCCGGCCCGCCGGTGCACAAGGTGATGGAAGCGGCCCGGACCCTGCGCATCGAGGACGAACCGGCGGCCCCCTACATCTTCACGTCGCCCGAAATCGAGGCTTACGCCAGGGAGCTGACCGCCGGAAAGGGCCCGATCCTGGCCCTGGCGCCGGCCGCAAACTGGGTCGGCAAGACCTGGCCGCTGGAGCGCTTCAGCCAGGTCGCTATGCGCCTCCTC
>Ga0207676_10000748_pt1 | contig 25484 bp, 16 predicted proteins | sample KBSSwiS72_FD_184307 | JGI IMG/M metagenome (GOLD analysis project Ga0207676, IMG submission 184307) | Switchgrass rhizosphere microbial communities from Kellogg Biological Station, Michigan, USA - KBS Switchgrass S7-2 (SPAdes) (version 2) | ecosystem: Host-associated > Plants > Roots >...
ATCCAGATGGCGGCGAGCACGACCACGAATTGCAGAACGATGGATAGCGTCATGATCGATCTCCCGGGTGCATAGGCGGCTCGGAACCTCCGCTGCCCCTATTGCTCGAACTTCGGGCTGATCAGGTTCTCGAACGAAAACACTTCGTTCCACTTCTCCTCGGTCAGCAACTTGCGCTCTACGACGACGATCTGGTGCAGCGACTTGCCGGTCTCGTAGCCCTCGCGCGCGATCTCCCCGCACTTCTTGTAGCCGAGCGAGGGCTTCAGCACCGTGACGATGCCGAGCGAGTTCAGCACCATGTCGCGGGTCCGATCCGCATTGGCGGTGATGCCGTCGATGCAGTGGACGCGCAGGCTTTCGACCGCGTGCTCCATCGTCGAGATCGACGTGAACAGCGCGAAGGTGATCACCGGCTCCATGACGTTGAGCTGCAGCTGCCCGGCCGAGGCGGCGAGCGTCACCGTGAGATCGAGGCCGATCACGAGAAAGCCGACCTGGTTGACGACTTCCGGGATCACCGGATTCACCTTGCCCGGCATGATCGACGAGCCCGGCTGCATCTGCGGCAGGTTGATCTCGTTGAATCCGCAGCGTGGCCCGCTGGCGAGCAGGCGGAGGTCGTTGCAGATCTTGGTCAGTTTCGACGACGTGCGCTTCAGCACGCCGGACAGCAGCACGTAGGCACCCGTGTCCGACGTGGCCTCGATCAGGTCGCCGGCCAGGATGAAGGTGAGGCCGGTCAGCTCCGACAGGTACTTGGTCGCCAGCTCCGGATAGCCGGGCGCTGCCGTCACCGTCGTGCCGATCGCGGTGGCGCCGAGGTTGATCTCGTGCAGGAACTGGCGCACCTCGGCGATGCGCTGCACCTCTTCGCCGAGCGTCGTGCCCCAGCCGTGGAACTCCTGGCCGAGCGACATCGGCACCGCGTCCTGCAGGTGCGTGCGCCCCATCTTCAGCACTTTTTCGAACTCTTTGCTCTTCGCGAAGAACGCCTCCTGCAGCAATCTGAGCGCATCCGTGTAGCTCTCCAGGCGCAGGATCAGCGCGAGGCGGAATGCCGTCGGATAGATGTCGTTGGTCGACTGGCCGAAGTTGACGTGGTCGTTCGGATTGACGAACTGGTATTCGCCTTTCCGGTGGCCAAGCTGCTCCAGGGCGAGATTGGCGATCACTTCGTTCGCGTTCATGTTGGTCGACGTGCCGGCGCCGCCCTGGATGAAGTCGGTGACGAACTGATCGCGCATCTCGCCGCCGATCAGGCGATCACAGGCGGCGGCAATCGCGTTGGCAATCTTCGCGTCGAGCACGCCGAGATCCCGGTTCGCCAGCGCCGCGGCCTTCTTCACGTAGCCGAACGCCTTGACGAAGTTCGGTTCCAGCGACATCGGAATGCCGGTGATGTGGAAGTTCTCCTTCCCCCGCAACGTCTGGACGCCGTAATAGGCGTTCTCCGGAATCAGCTTCTCGCCGAGGAAATCCGTTTCGATGCGATGGGACATGGCGCACTCCGTTGTCGGTGGCGTCGCCAGGTCTTCAGGTGCCGACAGCGCCTGCCGAAGAGTGTCCGGCGCGGGCCGGCGACATGGTTGATGAGGATCAAGGTTCTGCAACGACCCTGCGAACGGGTCCGAGACGTCGCCACGGCGCCGCGCCCGCTCGCTACCATGGCGACCGGGCGGCCGTCCGGGGTATCCCATCGACCCGGCTCGCCGCCCGACCGCTGAGGGCTTCGAATCCGTGGCGACTCTTCCTGCGCGAAACGCCGAATGCGTGCCCGACGACCTGCTGCTGAAGGTGACCCCGCCGCGGGTGCCGAGCCAGCAGGTGGCGCGGCCGCGCCTGCAGATCGAGCGGGAGGAGCTGCGCGATCGCCCCGTCATCCTGGTGCAGGCACCAGCCGGCTTCGGCAAGACCTCGCTGATGGCGCAGTGGCGCCGCGAGCACCTGGCGCTCGGCCGCTGCGTCGCCTGGCTCTCGGCGCAGGTCGTCGACGAGCCGGTGCGCTTCCTCCAGAGCCTGGCGCTGGCGATCCGCGTCGCCGCCGGCCGACCCACATTCGGCCACACCCTGCTCGCGGCCGGCGCACCGACCGGCCTGGAAGGGGTGACGGTCTGGCTCGCCGAAGTGGCGCACTCGGCGATCGACATCGTCCTCATCATCGACGAGGCCGACCACCTGCCGCCGGCCACGCGCGAGGCCCTCGCCTACTTGCTGCGCAACGCGCCTCCCAACCTGCGCGCCGTGATCGCCTCGCGTGCCGACCCCGGCCTGGCGATCGATGACCTGGTCGCCTACGGTGCCTGCATCGTTGTCGGCCCGGCCCAGCTGCGCTTCCAGTTCGACGAGACCCTCGAGCTGGTGCGCGCACGCCTCGGGCGTCGCGTCGACCGCGACGCGGCGGCACGCCTGCACGAGCTGACCGAGGGCTGGCCGCTCGGCCTGCAGCTCGCGCTCTCGGCGATGGCGGCGGGCAACGACCCGCGCTTCGACCTGTCGGTGATGGCCGCAAGCACCGGCGCGCTGCGCGACCGATTCGTCGACCTGCTGCTGGCCAACCTCGATCCGGCCGACGTCGACTTCCTGACCCGCATCTCCATCCTCGACCCGCTGCATCCCGATCTCTGCCGCAGCGTCGTCGGCGCCGCCGACGCCGCGGAGCGGCTGGCACGGCTGGCGAGCGTCACGCCGGTCTTCGTCGCCAGCGAGGCCGGCGACTGGCTGCGCATGCATGCCCTGGCGCGCGACGAGCTGCAGCAGCGCTTCGCCAAGTTGCCGAAGGACGAGCAGGCCGCCTTGCATGGCCGGGCGGCCGAGAGCCTGGCGGCGATGGGGCTGGTGGAAGCGGCCGCGCTGCACGCGCTCGCCGCCGGCAATCGCGAGGTCGCCTACGACCTGGCTGAACGCAGCCTGTACGAATCGCTGATGACGCAGGGGCGCCAGGGCACGGTGCTGGAATGGCTGGCGCGGTTGCCAGCCGACGAGCTCGATCGCCGGCCGCGCCTGCTGCTCGCCGCCGCCTGGTCGCTGGCCCTGAGCGCGCGCCACGAGGAAGCGAACCGGTTCATCGAGCGCATCCTCCAGGGATCCAAGGTCGACCCGGCGCTGCGCTGGGAATGCGCCCTGATCCAGAGCGGCGCCGCGGTCTATGCCGACGATCCCGATCGCTTTGCCGAGCTCCACGACCCGTGGGCCCAGGAGGCGCCGATCGGCGACGCACCGCTGGAGGAACCGCTGCTGCTGCAGGTCTACGCCAACCGCTCGGCCTTCCGCGTCCTGCTCGACGGCCAGCCGGCACTGGCCCGCCTGCGCCAGCAGCAGGCGCCGCGCGGCGGCCACGGAGCGGCCTATGGCTATCTCGACCGCTGGGGCGACTTCATCGTCGGCCTGTCCTACATCTGGGAAGGCCAGGTCCTCCTGGCCGAGAACCTGATCCGACCGACCTTGGCCCGTGCCGAAGGCGACCTCGGCCGGCGCAGCCCCTTCGCCTGCATGCTGGCGGCGCTGCTGGCCTCGGCGGTCTGGGAGCGCAACCAGCCCGAAGAGGCCGCCGCCCTGCTCGCCAACCGGCTCGACGTGCTGGAGCGCAGCGCCCTGCCCGAGGCGGTGCTGCTCGGCTTTCGCACCATGGCCCGGATCGCCGGCGCCGAAGGGGCCGAACACCGCGCGCTCGAGCTGCTGGGCGCGCTGGAGGCGGTCGGCGTCGCCCGCCGCCTGCCGCGGCTGCGCATCGCCAGCTTGGCCGACCAGGCGCGGCTGCATGCGCATCGCTTCCGTGCCCAGACCTGCCGCGACCTGTGCGTGCAGATCGACGCCTTCCTGGCCGCCCCGGAGGCGCCGCAAGGCCCCCTGTGGCGCCGCAGCGTGGTCATGCTGCGCGAGGTGGCCCAGGCCCACGCCGCCATCGCCTCCCAGGACTGGCGCCGCGCCGCGGAGTCGCTGGCCCGGGCCGACGCCGCGGCCCAGGACTACAAACAGGGCCGGCTGCACATCGAGCTGCTCGGCCTGCGCGCCTGGGTCCTCGACCGCTGCGGCGAGAAGTCGCTGCCCCTGCTGCGCGAGGCGGTCGATCTGGCGGCCACCTACGGCCTGCTGCGTGTCTTCGACGACGCCCATCCGGCCCTCGGCGACTGGGTCCGCGAGGCGCTTCCCGGCTCGGCGAGCCCGTCGTCCGGCGGGCCCGGACCGCTCGCGGCCGCGCCGCGGGCGGCGCCGCCGGCCCCCGCCGTCGCCTCCAGGACCCGCGCCACGCCGAGCATGGCGCTCACGCCCAAGGAGCGGGAGGTGCTGCAGCTCCTGGCGCGCAACCTGTCGAACAAGGAAATCGGCCTGGCCATGCAGGTGGGCGAAGAAACCATCAAGTGGCACATGAAGAATCTGTTTGCCAAGCTGGATGCGGGCACCCGCAAGCAGGTCGTGCAGCGCTCCCGGATCCTGGGGCTGCTCGAAACCGAGGCCTGAGGCCGGCTCCCCCCTCTGCGACGGGGGGGTCCGAAGGCCCGTGAATCCCTAATCTTGCGTCCAGGAAAGGTCGCACCCAGCGGCCCCTGGAGACAAGCCCATGACCATCGCCACCGAATCCCCGGCCGTCGTCCGCTCCGAAGCGCTTTCCCGCTCGATCAAGGTCGAGCAGCTCACCTGTGCCATCGGCGCCGAGCTGTCCAACGTCAACCTCGGCGTCGCCTCGCGCGATCCCGGCCTCGTGGCCGAGATTCGCGCGCTGCTTCTGCGCCACAAGGTGCTGTTCTTCCGCGACCAGGACATCACCCGCGCCGAGCACGTGGCGTTCGCGCGCCACTTCGGCGACCTCGAGGACCACCCGGTCGCCGGCAGCGATCCCGAGAACCCGGGCCTGGTGCGCATCTACAAGTCGCCCGAGCAGCCCAACGACCGCTACGAGAACTCCTGGCACACCGATGCCACCTGGCGTGAGAAGCCGCCGTTCGGCTGCGTCCTGCGCTGCGTCGAGTGCCCGCCGGTGGGCGGCGACACGATGTGGGCCAACATGGCGCTCGCCTACGAGCGGCTGCCGGAGCACGTGAAGACGCAGATCGCCGGCCTGCGCGCCCGGCACAGCATCGAGGCGAGCTTCGGCGCGGCGATGCCGACGGAAAAGCGCCTCGCGCTTCACGCCCAGTTCCCCGATGCCGAGCACCCGGTCGTGCGCACCCATCCGGAGACGGGCGAGAAGGTTCTCTTCGTCAACGCATTCGCGACGCACTTCACCAACTGGCATACCCCGGACAACGTGCGCGTGGGCCAGGACTACTCGCAGGTGGGGCCGCAACTTCTGCAGTACCTGATCAGCCAAGCCCACATCCCCGAGTACCAGGTTCGCTTCCGCTGGAAGCCGAACAGCATGGCGATGTGGGACAACCGCTGCACCCAGCACTACGCCGTGATGGACTATCCGCCCTGCCACCGCAAGATGGAACGTGCCGGCATCGTCGGCGACCTGCCGTTCTGAAGCATCCGATCAAGCCCCGAATCTCACCAAGGACAAAGACATGAACTTCCTCGACGGCTCCCTCTTCCCCGAAAACCAGGACAAGCTGGTCATCACCGCCGCGCCCTACGGTCCCGAGTGGATTCCTTCGGACTTTCCGGAGGACATCCCCGTCACCATGGAAGCGCAGGTGCAGAAGGCCGTGGACTGCTACAACGCCGGCGCCACCGTGCTGCACCTGCACGTGCGCGAGCTCGACGGCAAGGGCTCCAAGCGCCTGTCCAAGTTCAACGAGCTGATCGCCGGCGTTCGCAAGGCGGCGCCCGACATGGTCATCCAGGTCGGCGGCTCGATCTCCTTCGCGCCCGAGACCGAAGGCTCGCAGGCCAAGTGGCTGTCCGACGACACGCGCCACATGCTGGCCGAGCTCGATCCCAAGCCGGATCAGGTCACCGTCACCGTCAACACCACGCAGATGAACGTCGTGGAGCAGATGGAGATCGCGGACCTCGCCGGCACGTCGCTGGCCGAGCCGGCGAACTACCAGGCTTACCGCGAGATGACCGTCCCCTCCAGCCCGAGCTGGGTTGAGGAGCATGTGCGCCGCCTGTCCGCCGCCGGCATCCAGAGCGCCTTCCAGTTCTACAACATCAACAGCTACGAGACGGTCGAGCGCCTGATCCGTCGCGGCGTCTACAAGGGCCCGCTGGTCATGAACTGGGTGGCGATCGGCGGCGGCATGGACCAGCCCACGATCTACAGCCTGGCGCACTTCCTGCGCGCGATCCCCGACGGCTCGATGCTGACGGTCGAAAGCAGCATGCGCAACGTGCTGCCGATCAACATGATGGGCATGGCGATGGGCCTGCACGTGCGCTGCGGCATCGAGGACAACCTCTGGAACCAGTCGCGCACCGGGAAGATGACGACCGTGCAGCAGATCGAGCAGCTGGTCCGCATCTCGCGCGAGTTCGGCCGAGAGGTCGCCACCGGCAAGGAAGCGCGCGAGATCTGCAAGATCGGGGTCTTCTACGACACCATCGAGGAGACGCTGGCGGCCAACGGCTTCGCGCCCAACGCCAAGGGCCGGCAGCAGGGCTTCCTGCGCAAGGCTGCCTGAGGTCGAGCGAATGAGAGAGCCGACCGTCCTCGTCGTCCCCGGGCTGCGCGACGCCGTCGCCCAGCACTGGCAGACCCTGCTCGAGGCGCGCCTGCGCGCCGCCGGGCGGCCGGTCGCGAGCGTGCTGCCCATGGGACGCGAGGACCTGAACTGCGCTGCCCGCGTCGCGGAGATCGAGCGCACCGCGCGGGCCATCGACGGGCCGATCGTCATCGTCGCGCACAGCGGCGGCTGCATCATGGTCGCGCACTGGGCAGAGCAGACGCAGTGCAGCGTGCACGGCGCCCTGCTCGCGGCCCCGCCCGACTTCGAGACGCCGATGCCCGACGGCTACCCGACGGTCTGCGCACTGCGGGACGGCGGCTGGCTGCCGGTGCCGCGCCAGCGGCTGCCCTTCCCGAGCATCGTCGCGGCGAGCCGTGACGACCCGCTCACCAGCTACCAGCGCGCGGCCGCGCTGGCCGACGACTGGGGCGGCCGGCTGGTCGATCTCGGCAAGGTCGGCCACCTCAACCCGGCTTCCGGGTACGGCGAGTGGCCCATGGCGGACGAATTCATCCGCGAGCTGTCGGCAACGACGGCACCGGTGGCCGTGATCTGAACACGTCGCACCGTCGACATCCCCAGGAGACATTCATGGCGAAGGCGATCCGCTTTCACACCATCGGCGGCCCCGAGGTTCTCGAGCTCGAGACGGTCGAGGTCGGCGAGCCCGGCCCCGGCCAGGCGCGCGTGCGCCACACCTACGTGGCGGTCAATTTCATCGACATCTACTTCCGCACCGGCCGCTATCCGCTGGCGCTGCCCAACGGGCTCGGCAGCGACGCCGTCGGCGTCGTCGAGGCGGTGGGCGAAGGCGTCACCGACATCAAGGCCGGCGACCGCGTCGGCTACCTGCTCGGGCCGCAGGGCGCCTACTCCGACGTGCGCCTGATGCCGGCCGACGTGCTGATCCCGCTGCCGGTGGACCTGTCGGACCGGACCGCGTCGACGCTGATGATGAAGGGCATGACGGCGCAGTACCTGTTCCGTCAGGTCTATCCGCTCAAGGGCGGCGAGACCATCCTCTATCACGCCGCCGCCGGCGGCGTCGGCCTGGTCGCTTGCCAGTGGGCGCGGGCCATCGGCGTGACCATGATCGGCACCGTCAGCACCGACGAGAAGGCCGAGATCGCGCGCGCTCACGGCTGCGCCCACACCATCGTCACTTCGCGCGAGGACATCGCCAAGCGGGTGCGCGAGATCACCGACGGCAAGGGCGTCCCCGTGGTCTACGACTCGGTCGGCAAGGACACGCTGATGGCCTCGCTCGACAGCCTGCAGGTGCGCGGCAGCCTGGTCAGCAACGGCACCAGCTCCGGCCCGGTGGTGATCGACACCACCCTGCTCGCAGCCAAGGGCTCGATCTGGCTCACCCGGCCGGCGATGGTTCACTACGCGATGCCGCGCTCGAAGATGCTGGCGATGGCCGACGAGCTGTTCGGCCACGTGCTGGCCGGACGCATCGTCGGCGAGCCCAAGCAGACCTTCGCGCTCGCCGATGCCGCCGACGCGCACCGCGCCCTCGAGTCGCGCCGCACCACCGGCGCGACCGTGCTGGTGCCCTGAAGGAACCGCGATGGACCTGCACGCCCTGGAGAAGCGCCCCGGCGCCGACGACTACCTGTTCACGCCTCGCGCGGCGTGGTTCGCCTTCGCGATGACGCTGGGGCTCATGGTCATCGACTACATCGATCGCCAGGTGATCGTCTCGCTGTTCCCTTACATGCGGACGGACTGGGGCCTGTCGGACAAGCAGCTCGGCGCGCTGGTCTCGGTGGTGTCGGTCACGGTGGCGCTCGGCGCGCTGCCGGTGGCCCTCTTCGCCGACCGCGCCAGCCGGGTCAAGAGCATCGTCGTCATGGCGACGATCTGGAGCCTGGCCTCGATCTCCTGCGTCTGGACCCGCACCTACGGCCAGCTGCTCACCGCCCGGTCGTTCGTCGGCCTGGGCGAGGCCGGCTACGGTTCGGTCGGCGCGGCGCTGATCGCCAGCCACTTCCCGTCGCGCATGCGCGGCGCCCTGCTCGCCGGCTTCTTCGCCTCGGCCTCGGTCGGCTCGGTGCTGGGCGTCATGCTCGGCGGCGTGATCGCGGCCCACTGGGGCTGGCAGGCGGCCTTCGGCGTCGTCGGCGTGCCTGGGCTCATCCTGGCGCTGCTCTACCTGAAGGTGCGCGACTACCGCACCGTGGCCCTCGATCCGACGCAGGACGCCCGGCGGCGCTCGGTCGTCAAGGCGGCGCAGCACATCTTCTCGCTGCTGGTCCGCTCGCCCACCATGCTGTGGGTCTGCATCGGCGGCGCGGCGCAGCTGATCGTCGTCTCGGCCCTGTGGTCGTGGCTGCCGAGCTTCCTCAACCGCGTCCACGGCATCGCCCCGCCCCAGGCGGCGGTGAAGGCGGCGATGGTGGTGCTCGCCGGCGCGGTCGGCAGCGTCATCTGGGGCGCGGTGGTCGATCGTGCCGGCCGGCGCAACCCGAGCCGCAAGCTCGCGCTGATGGCGCTCCTGTGCGTCGTCGCGATGGCGGTGCTGGGCTTCACCTTCGGCGCCGAGCGCCTCGGCGTCGTCCTCGGCGCCGACACCCAGTTCGCGCTGATCCTGCTCGGCGGCTTCATCGCCACCTGCACCGTCGGCCCGGTCTCGGCGATCGTGATCGACGTCATCCACCCCGGCGTGCGCGCCACCGGCTCCTCGGTGCTGGCGCTGTTCCAGAACCTGTTCGGCCTGGCGGCCGGCCCCTTCATCGTCGGCGTCCTGTCCGACGTCTGGGGACTGACGCCGGCCCTGGCCGTCACGCCCGCCTTCGGCACGATCGCCGCGTTCGCCTTCCTGCTCGCCCGGCGCAGCTATGCCGCCGATCGGGACCGCGCCGCCGAGCCGCTCCCTCCCGTGAACCACGCCACCCCGGCGCTGGCCTGAACCGCTACCCGCACTTCTACGACCGAAAGAAAGCCATGAACGGATCGATGATGCAGCTGCCGCTGCTGATCTCCTCCCTGCTGACCCACGCCGAGCGCCATCATGGCGAGCAGGAAGTGGTGTCGCGCCGGGTCGAGGGCGACCTGCACCGCATCACCTACCGCGAGCTCGCCTCGCGCTCGCGCCGGATGGCCAACGCCCTGGCGGCACGCGGCATCCAGTTCGGCGACCGGGTGGCGACCCTGGCCTGGAACGGCTACCGCCACATGGAGCTGTACTACGCGGCGTCCGGCTCCGGCGCGGTGCTGCACACGCTGAACCCGCGCCTGCATCCCGACCAGGTGGTCTGGATCGCCGACCACGCCGAAGACCAGATCCTGTTCTTCGACCTGACCTTCCTGCCTCTGGTGGAAGCGGTGGCCTCGCGCGTCAAGACGATCAAGGCCTTCGTCGCCATGACCGACCGGGCGCACATGCCGGTCGCCAGCGGCGTGCCCGGCCTGCTCTGCTACGAGGACCTGATCGACGGCGCCAGCGACGCCTTCGTGTGGCCCACGTTCGACGAGAACACCGCCTCCTCGCTTTGCTACACCTCCGGCACGACCGGCAACCCGAAGGGCGCGCTCTACAGCCACCGTTCGACGGTGCTGCACACCTACGCGGCGGCGCTGCCGGACTCGCTGAACTGCTCGTCGCGCGACACCATCCTGCCGGTGGTGCCGATGTTCCACGTCAACGCCTGGGGCCTGCCGTACGTCGCCTGCATGGTCGGCGCCAAGCTCGTCTTCCCCGGCCCCTGGCTCGACGGCAAGTCGCTGCACGACCTGTTCGAGGCCGAAGGCGTCACCGTCTCGGCCGGCGTGCCGACCGTGTGGCAGGCGCTGCTCACGCACGTCGAAGCCAACGATCTCAGCTTCAGCACCATGCGCCGCACGGTGATCGGGGGCTCGGCCTGCCCGCCGGCGATGATGCGCGCCTTCCAGCAGCGCTACGACGTCCAGGTGCTGCACGCCTGGGGCATGACCGAGATGAGCCCGGTCGGCACGGTGTGCACCCTGAAGCCGAAGCACCTGCTGCTCGATGCCGAGGAGCGAATGGCGGTCCAGTCGAAGCAGGGGCGCGCGGTCTACGGCGTCGACCTGAAGATCGTCGGCGACGACGGCCAGGAGCTTCCGCACGACGGCAAGACCTCGGGCGAGCTGCTGGTGCGGGGCCCCTGGATCATCGCCAAGTACTTCAAGGGCGAAGGCGGCGACCCGCTGGTCGACGGCTGGTTCCCGACCGGCGACGTCAGCACCATCGATGCCGACGGCTACATGCAGATCACCGACCGCAGCAAGGACGTGATCAAGTCCGGCGGCGAATGGATCGGCTCGATCGACCTCGAGAACATCGCCATGGCCCATCCCGGCGTGGCGATGGCCGCCTGCATCGGCGCGCGCCATCCGAAGTGGGACGAGCGGCCGCTGCTGGTGGTGGTGAAGAAGCCCGGCGCCGAGCTGACGCGCGACGAGCTGATCCGTTTCTACGACGGCAAGATCGCCAAGTGGTGGACGCCCGACGACGTGGTCTTCGTCGATGCGATCCCGCTCGGCGCCACCGGCAAGATGCAGAAGAACAAGCTGCGCCAGCAGTTCGGCGAGCACGAGCTGCCCACGGCCCGCGTGGCCGAGAAGGGATGACCGCGCTTTCGGCCGCATTGGGCCGACCGGAGGCTGCCAAGGCGCTCTTCCCCGGCATCCTGGCCTGCGCGGTCGTCGCCGCCGCCGCGACCTTCCTCTCCGAGCACTACGGCGCGCCGCAGATGCTGTTCGCGCTGCTGCTCGGCCTGGCGATGAACTTCCTTTCCGGCGACGGCCCGTGCGCCGCCGGCATCGAGTTCACCGCGCGCCAGGTGCTGCGCATCGGCGTCGCCCTGCTCGGCCTGCGCATCACCTTCGGCCAGATCGCCGAGCTCGGCTGGCAGCCGGCGGCGATCGTCGTCGTCTCGGTGGTGCTGACGATCGGCGTGTCGATGCTGGCGGCCCGGTCGATGGGCTTTCACACCCTGTTCGGCCTGCTCAGCGGCGGCGCCACCGCGATCTGCGGCGCCTCGGCGGCGCTGGCCCTGGCCGCGGCGCTGCCGGCGCATCCGCTCAAGGAGCGCGCGACCCTCTTCACCGTGGTCGGCGTCTCGGCCCTGTCGACCGTGGTCATGATCTTCTATCCGATGCTGGCACGCGCGGTCGGCCTCGACCCGCGCCTGGCGGGCATCTTCCTCGGCGCCACCATCCACGACGTGGCGCAGGTGGTCGGCGCCGGCTACAGCATGTCGAAGGAGACCGGCGACGTCGCCACCTTCGTCAAGCTGATGCGGGTGGCGATGCTCGTGCCGGTGATCGTGTTCGCGGTGATGCTGGTTCGCGCCCGCTTCACCGACATGGGCGACGCCGCCGGCGCCACGGGCAAGCGCCCGCCGCTCCTGCCGTGGTTCGCGGTCGCGTTCGCCGTGCTGGTGGCGATCAACAGCACCGGCTGGCTGCCGGGCGTCGTGGCCAAGGGCGGCAGCGAGGTGTCACGCTGGTGCCTGGTGGCGGCGATCTCCGCCATCGGCATGAAGACGCAATTGAAGGAGCTGGCCGCTGTCGGCCTGAAGCCGGTGCTGCTGATGGTCGGCGAGACGGTGTTCCTGGCGGCGCTGGTCCTGGCGCTGCTCCACTGGGGATTTTGAGCGGCCGCCACACCACAAGGAAAGCACATGCAGCGCAAGCGATTTCTGCGTCACCTCTTCGCTCTGCCGGCAGCCGCCGGCGCCCTCACCCTCGCCGCGCCGCTGCTGCGCGCGCAGACCTCGAAGTGGCCGGAGAAGACCGTGCGCATCATCGCCGCCGGCCCGGCCGGCGGCTCCGCCGACATCGTCGCCCGGCTGCTCGCCGACCAGATGACGCGCCAGATCGGCCAACCGGTGATCGTCGATCCCAAGCCCGGCGCCGGCGGGGTGATCGCGGTCAACGAGCTGTCGCTGGCGCCGCGCGACGGCCACACCCTGCTCGTCGGCGTGAGCTCGCTGGTCAGCGAGATCCCGCACATCCTCAAGCTGCCGATCGTCATGGCGAACGAGATCAAGCCGATCGTCGAGGTGGCGCGCGGCGGCCTGGTGCTGGTCGGCAACCAGTCGTTCCCCGCCAAGACACTTCCCGAGCTCATCGCCTACGTGAAGGCGAATCCGGGCAAGGTCAACTTCGCCTCCTACCAGGCCGGCACGCTGTCGCACGTCATGGGCCTGCTGCTCAACAAGGCGGCCGGCCTCGACATGACCCATGTCGGCTACAAGGGTTCCACGCCGGCGCTGCAGGACCTGATGGGCGGCCATGTGCAGCTCATGTTCGACGGCATGGCGACCTCAATCCCGCTCATCAAGGGCGGCAAGATCAAGGCGTTCGCGGTCAGCACGCCGAAGCGTTCGCCCCTGCTGCCCGACGTGCCGACCTTCACCGAGCTCGGCTATCCGCAGCTCGAGGCCACGGCCTGGATGGGCCTTTGGGTCAAGCCCGACCTGCCCGCGGCGCTGCAGGCACAGATCCGCGACGCCGCTCTCAAGGCGCTGACGCAGCCGGGGGTGCGCGAGCGCCTCCAGGATGTCGGCTTCGAGCCCCCGCAGCCGCGCACGCCGGACGAGCTGAGCGCGTCGCTGAAGGCCGACTACGAACGGGTCGGCGCGGTGCTGAAGTCGATCGGCTTCAAGCCGGAGTAAGGGTGCCGGGTCTTCGGCTACGCTGACCGGGCCCGGGAGGGCCCGTTCCTCGGACGGGGTGTTCCCAGGGGCGCGCTGGTCGCGCACTTTTTGCGTCGAAAGGCCAGCGACCCGGTCTATCCTCAGCGCCATCGACGCCTGCCGCGGCGCACGCCCCGGAGAAAATCGCCTATGCCGCCGATCACGCGCTGCCTGCTGGCCTGCGGTTCTGCCGTCCTGCTCTGCGCAGTGGCCGCCACCTGTGGCGCCGAGCCGACCGAGAAGAAGTGGGACGTCAACCATCCGCCCGGCGTCGCGGCCACGGTAAAGATCGACACGCATACCGGCACCTGGATGTCGGTCGATGTCAGCCCCGATGGCCGCCGCATCCTCTTCGACCTTCTGGGCGACCTCTACGAACTGCCGATCGAAGGCGGGGAAGCGCACGCACTGACGCACTCGATGGCCTGGGAGATGCAGGCGCGCTACTCGCCGGATGGCAAGCGCATCGCCTACGTCAGCGACGTCGGGGGTGGCGACAACATCTGGGTGATGAATGCCGACGGCAGCGACGCGAAGCCCGTCACGACCGAAGACTACCGCCTGCCCAACAATCCCGTCTGGCACCCGGGCGGCGAGTACATCGCGGCGCGCAAGCACTTCACCGGCACGCGCTCGCTGGGCTCGGGCGAGATCTGGATCTATCACTCGAGCGGCGGCAAGGGCATGGCGCTGAACGAGAAGCCGAACTGGGAGAAGGACCTGGGCGAGCCTGCGTTCTCGCCCGACGCACGCTACGTATACTTCTCGCAGGACGTCACCGAAGGCCGCACCTTCGAATACAACAAGGACGCGAACAAGGCGATCTTCGCAATCCAGCGGCTGGACCTGGCGGACGGCCGCATCGAGCCGTTCGTCACGGGCCAGGGCGGTGCCGTGCGCCCGACGCCCTCGCCCGACGGCAAGTTCCTTGCGTTCGTGCGCCGCGTGCGCAACCAGAGCACGCTGTTCCTGAAAGACCTCGCCAGCGGCCGCGAAACGCCGGCCTGGAGCGGCCTGGACCGCGACATGCAGGAGGCCTGGTCGGTGCAGGGCGTCTATCCGTCGTTCGCGTGGCTGCCGGATGCCCGGTCGATCGTCGTCTGGGGCCAGGGCCGGCTATGGCGTGTCGACCCGTTCCGGCATGCCGCGGTCGAGATCCCGTTCCACGTGACGGACACGCGCGAGATGCGCGCGGCGATCCGCTTTCGCGTCGACGTCGCCCCGGCGCAATTCGACGTCAAGCAGCTTCATTCGGTGAACGTCGCGCCGCGAGGCGACAAGGTCGTCTATTCGGCGCTCGGGCATCTCTACGTCAAGGACCTGCCCGCCGGCGTGCCACGCCGCCTGACAACGCAGTCCGACCACTTCGAGTTCTACCCGCGCTTCTCGCGCGATGGCCGCGAGATCGTGTTCGTGAGCTGGAGCGACGCCTACCAGGGCCGCGTGCGCAAGATCGACGTGGCCGGCGACCGGGAGATCGTGCTCACGCCTGCACCGGGCAAGTACCGCGCGCCCGCGTTCTCGCCCGACGGCCGCACCGTGGTCTACGAGAAGGGCCGCGGCGGCTACCTGACCTCGCCGTGGAACGGGTTGGACACGGGCGTGTACCGCGTCGCAGCCGACGGCAAGGGCGTGCCCGAGCGCCTGACCCGTGAAGGCAGGGCGCCGCAATTCGGCGTCGGCAACGACGCGGTGTATGTGACGCGCAGCGGCGTCGACAAGGAAGTCGAGCTCTACAGCAAGCTCGTGCGGATCGACCTCGCCGACCACTTCCGCGAAGTCGAAGTGGCCAAGAGCGAGGTCGCCACCGAATTCGCCGTCTCGCCCGACGGTCGCTGGCTGGGCTTCGTCGAGCGATTCCACGCGTTCGTCGCGCCGCTGCCGGCAGCAGGCAAGCCGGTCGCGATCGGCACGAAGATGGACACGCTGCCGGTGCGCCGGCTCGACGTCGTCGCGGGCCACGACATTCACTGGTCGGGCGACAGCACGCGGCTGTGGTTCGGCCTCGGCGACGAGCTCCTGGCGGGCGAACTGAAGAACGCCTTCGCCTTCGTGCCGGGCGCGCCGCAGGACTTGCCCAAGCCGGAAGCGACCGGTCTGAAGATCGGCTTCAGCCAGCGCACCGATATCCCGACGGGCGTCGTGGCAATCACCGGCGCACGCCTCGTCACGATGAAGGGCGACGAAGTGATCGACGACGGCACCCTCGTCGTCGACGGCAACCGCATCCGGGCGATCGGCCGTGCGGACGACGTGCCGGTGCCCGCCGGCGCGTTGCGTGTCGATGCGCGCGGCAAGACGATCATCCCCGGCCTGGTGGACGTGCACTGGCACGGCGGCATGGGCGAAGGCGGCCTGATCCCGCAGCAGAGCTGGATCGACTACGCCTCGCTCGCGCTGGGCGTGACGACGCTGCACGATCCGTCGAACGATTCGGCGACGATCTTCCTGCACTCCGAGCTGCAGCGCGCCGGCCTCGTCGTGGCGCCGCGCATCTTCTCCACCGGCACCATCCTCTACGGTGCGAAGTGGGATTTCGCCGCGCCGGTGGACAGCCTCGACGACGCGCTCGCGCACCTGAGGCGCCAGAAGGCCAGCGGCGCGATCAGCGTCAAGAGCTACATGCAGCCGCGCCGCGACCAGCGCCAGCAGGTGCTGGAGGCCGCGCGCGCGACCGGGATGATGGTCGTTCCCGAGGGCGGCTCGTTGTTCGAGATGGACATGTCGATGATCGTCGACGGCCACACCGGCATCGAGCATGCGCTCCCCGTGGGCGCGATCTACGACGACGTGCACCAGCTCTGGTCGCAGACGCAGGTCGGCTACACGCCGACCTTCAACGTCGCCTACGGCGGCCTCGACGGCGAGCACTACTGGTACGCCCACACCGACGTCTGGCAGCACCCGATTCTGAAGAACTTCGTGCCCCGGACCGTGCTCGAGGCGCGCGCCGTGCGCCGCGAGATCGCACCGGACGAGGACTACAACGTGATCGGCGTCGCACGGGCGGCGACCGCGCTGCAGCGCGCGGGCGTGGCCGTCAACATGGGCGCGCACGGCCAGCGCGAGGGCCTGGGTGCGCACTGGGAGATGTGGACGATGGTGCTGGGTGGCATGACGCCGCTGGAGGCACTGCGCGCGGCCACGATCAACGGCGCGCGCTACCTGGGCATGGAACGCGATGTCGGCTCGCTGGAGCCGGGCAAGCTCGCCGACCTGGTCATCCTGGATGGCAATCCGCTGGCCGACATCCGGCAGTCCGACACGGTGTCGCAGGTCATGCTCAACGGTCGCCTCTATGCGCTGCCGCGGCTCGACGAAGTCGGCCTGCGCCCGAGGCCGCGTCAACCCTTCTTCTTCGAAGGAGCCGATGGCGGCTCGACGCCCGTGACCACCGTCACGCATGGCGACGGCGACGGGCCGCAGCACTGACCGCCGCCTCCCAGCGGCAGCGGCGAGCCGCTCTCCGCGGCGTGTACGCTCCGGCGCGGGGCGGCGTACCGGGTCGCCGGCGGAGGACGACTTGATCACGCTCTACGGCTTCGGAAACATCTTTCCCGCGGGGCGCGGCGAGACGAAGGACCTCCGGGCGCAGTGGGCGCTCGAGGAGGTCGGCCTGCCGTACCGGGTCCACGCGCTCGACCACACCGGCGGCGAGCTCGACGACGACGCCTACCGTCGAATCAGCCCGTTTCGCCAGGTGCCGGTCATCGACGACGACGGCTTCGTGGTTGCCGAGTCGGCTGCCGTGGTGCTCTATCTGGCGGAGAAGGCGGGAAAGCTGATCCCGGAGGACGTCCAGGGCCGCACCCGCGTCGTCCAGTGGTGCTTCGCCGCGGTCAGCACCGTCGAGCCGACCCTGGTGTGCCTCGACCTCATCGAGATATTCGACCGCGGCAATGCCACCCACAAGGTCAAGACGGAGGTGCGCAAGATTGCCGGCCGCTGGCTCGGCGACGTCGAGCGGCGTCTGGAAGGCCGCGAGTGGATCGCCTGCGCCGATTTCACGGTGGCGGACATCATGATGGCGTGCGTCCTGCGCGGTATTCGCAAGACCGATCTGATGGACCCCTTTCCAAGGGTGAAGGCGTACTACGAGCGCTGCATGGCCCGCCCGGCCTGGCAGCGGACGCTCGCCCTCTACGCTGCGCGAATCGGTGTGAGCGTTGATGACATCCGCTAGCTCCGACGCCTTGGCTTATCCGAACGGAGCGAAATAGGCTTCGGTCGTCGAACGATAATGGCGGCGTCGCCAAACTCGGGCTTCACCAGACGATGGATCGACGACGGCTCCTGATTGCCTTGCCGATTTCACTGGCTGCTCTCGGCAGTGCGAGCGTCGGAGCACAGGCGTTGCGACGGCCGCTGAGGGTCGGGTTCTTTTCGACGGGCGGCGTGAATGCGGACTTCAAAGGACCTGAGCCGACGAATCCATCGGCCGGCGCTCTCCTGAAGGGCCTGCGCGAACTCGGCTACCGCTACGGATCGGACGTCATCCTCGAAGGCCGCGGCGGCGAGGGTCGACCGGACCGCTACGCTGCCATCGCAGGCGAACTCGTCAACGCAAACGTCGATGTGATCGTCGCCGCGGGCCCCACCGTCGACGCAGTGAGTCGCGCAACCAGCAGGATTCCCATCGTCATGGTGGGCGGTGCATTCGACCCGGTCGAGGCGAAGGTCGTCACATCGCTCGCCGCCCCCGGCGGCAACATCACCGGACTCACTCTCCAACAAGTCGATCTCGTCGGAAAGCGTCTGGAACTTCTGAAGGAGATCACCCCTGGGCCTGGACCGATCGGGGTCTTGTGGGAGGAATCGAGCGTCGGATCGTGGACGGCGGCTCAGTCCGCTGCCGAAGCGCGAGGATGGCAGCTCCTGCCATCCAAGATACTGAACCGCCAGGGCATCGAACCTGCATGCGCGAGAGTCAAGGCAGCAGGGGCCAGGTTGCTGCTCGTCGCGAGTGGTGCCGTTCTGTTCGAGAATTCACTGCAGGTCACTCAGGCTGCCACCGCCAACGGGCTGGTCGCCGTGTACGCGCTGCGGCGCTTCGCGGATCAAGGCGGCCTCATGTCGTACGGGGCTGACCTTGCGGATCTCTATCGTCGAGCTGCCACCTTCGTGGATCGAATCGCGAAGGGGGTGAATCCGGCGGTCATACCTATCGAACAGCCAACCCAGTTCGAGCTGGTCATCAACATGAAGACCGCCAAATTGCTCGGGGTGACGATCCCGCAAACGGTACTGCTGCGTGCAGATGAAGTGATTCAGTAGGCCGCCTTGAGTCCGTGGCGGGCGGTACGCTACGGCGGCCACGATCCCGGGGTCTGCGCCTGTGGCACCTGTGCCAACGCGGCGGGGTTGACCGGATACGCCGACAACGCCGCGAAACTCGCGGACCAGGCGGTTTCCATCGGCGAGGAGATCGAACACCCTTTCAGCCAGTCCATCGCCTTCACGTGGGCGACGCTGGCGGCTTGCAGCGCACGACTACGCGCGGGCGAGGGAGCGTGCCGAGATGTTGCTGCAGATTGCCGACCGGCACAGCCCCTGCCTATATGGGCGGGGCATGGTGACTTGCGGCGCCTGCCGGGCGCTTGCGGGCGAAAGCGAATTCGGACTCAAGTTGATCGGCGAAGGACTTGGCAGGCAACGGCACAGCGGCCTCGGCGGCCAGGCAGCGGGGCGCGCTCGCGCTCGAGTGGCGCGCGACGATGGCGCTGGCGCGCCTGTATCCGGAAGTCGGTCGCGGGGACGAGGCGCGTGAACTGCTGCGTCGCAATTACTCGGCGCTTAGCGAAGGATTCAGCTCACCCGACCTGGTGGACGGAATGCGCTTGCTGCAAGCCCTGAGCTGATCCTGCGTCTCGGCGCCGGTGCCGCTTCAGGCCGGCACCGCCTCCACGAATTTCGACCGGGCGCGTCCCGTCGGCAGCAGGAAGTGCGACAGGGCCGGGATCAGGACCACCGCGCCAACCATGTTCCAGAGGAACATGAAGGCGAGCAGGATGCCCATGTCGGCCTGGAACTTGATCGGCGACAGCGCCCAGGTGGCGACGCCGGCGGCCAACGTGACGCCGACCAGCACCACCACCTTGCCGGTGAACTGCAGGGCGCTGCGATAGGCCTCGCCCAGCGTCGCGCCGGCGCGCTGTTGCGCGAGCTGCACCGAAAGCAGATACAGCGCGTAGTCGATGCCGATGCCGACGCCGAGGGCGACCACCGGCAGCGTCGCCACCTTGACGCCGATGCCGAGCGCGACCATCAGCGCCTCGCAGAGCACCGAGGTGATGACCAGCGGCACGACCGCGACCACCACCGCCCGCCAGCTGCGGAAGGTGATGAAGCAGAGCACGATCACCGCGCCGTAGACCAGGAGCAGCATCTGCACCCAGGCCTTGCGGACGACGATGTTGGTCGCAGCCTCGATCCCGGCGCTGCCGGCGGCGAGCAGGAACTTGCGCTCCGGCGTGCTGTGCGCCTGGGCGAAGTCGCCGCTGACCTGGACCACGCGGTCGAGGGTCTCGGCGCGATGGTCGGAGAGATAGGCGATCACCGGCATCACCGAGCAATCGGTGTTGAACAGATCCGGGTTGTTGACGCTCGCCTGCTGCGCGCCGTAGTTCAGCACGTCCTGGTTGCGGGCGATCGTCAGCCACTTGGGCGCGCCCTCGTTGCTGCCGGCGGTGATGTTGCGGACCGCGTTGGTCAGCGCCGCCGTGGTCTGCACCCCCGGCACCTGCTGCAACGCCCAGGCGAGGCGGTCGGTCTCGATCAGCGTCTGGTACTTCAGGCAGCCTTCCTTGGCGGTCTTGATGATCACCGCGAAGGTGTCGCTCGAGAGCGAGTAGTTGGCGGTGATGTAGGCGTTGTCGCGGTTGTAGCGGGAATCGGCCCGGAGCTCGGGCGCGCCCGGGTCCAGGTCGCCGATCTTGAGGTGCGTGCTCGCCAGATAGCCGGCGCCGAGGAGGACCGCCGCGGCCGCCACCGCCAAGGTCGCCCAGCGCCGCTCGACCAGGTGGCCGAGCAGGTTGAACAGGCGGTTGAAGCCGCGGTTCTGGTGGCTGTCGCTTTCGGCCTTCAGCGTCCGGGCGGCCGCGCCGTCGCTCACGCCGACGTAGCTCAAGAGCACCGGCAGGAGGATCAGGTTGGTGAAGATCAGCACGGCCACGCCGAGGCTGGCGGTGAGCGCCAGGTCCTGGATGACGTCGATGTCGATCACCATCAGCACCGCGAAGCCGACCGCATCGGCGAGCAGCGCCGTGAGCCCGGCCAGGAACAGGCGGCGGAACGTGTAGCGCGCGGCGACCAGGCGGTGCGCGCCGCGGGCGATGTCCTGCATGATGCCGTTCATCTTCTGCGCGCCGTGGCTCACGCCGATGGCGAAGACGAGGAAGGGCACCAGGATCGAATAGGGATCGAGCTCGAAGCCGAAGGCCGCCACCAGGCCCAGCAGCCAGACCACGGCGACCAGGGAGCAGGCCATCACCAGCGCGGTCGAGCGCACGCAGCGGGTGTAGAGCCAGATGATCGCGGCGGCGATCAGCGCCGCCAGGCCGAAGTACAACGACACCTGCAGCAGGCCGTCGATCAGGTCGCCCACCAGCTTGGCGAAGCCGATCACGTGCAGCTTGACGCTGCCGTCGGCCTCGACCCGGGTGCGGATCTTCTCGATCGCGCTCGAGAGCTCGCGGTAGTCGATGCGCTTTTCGGCGCCGGCCTTGTCCTTGGAAGCGCTGTCGAGCAGCGGCACCACCAGCATGCTCGACTTGAAGTCGTTGCCGACCAGGCTGCCGACGATGCCGGAGCGGGCGATGTTGGCGCGCAACTGCTCGGTGGCCTTGGCGCTGCCATCGTAGTTGTCCGGCATCACCGGGCCGCCGCGGAAGCCCTCTTCGGTCACCTCGGTCCAGCGCACGCCCGGAGCCCAGAGCGACTTGACCCAGGCCCGGTCGACGCCGGGGGTGAGGAAGATCTCGTCGTGGATCTTGCGCAGCGTCGCCTGATAGGCCGGGTCGTAGATGTCGCCCTTCGGGTTCTCGACGACGATGCGCAGCGCATTGCCCAGGCCGCGCAGCTCGACCCGGTTCTCCAGATAGTTCTGGATGTAGGGATGGCTGCGCGGAATCATCTTGTCGAAGCTCGCGCTGAGCGAGAGCTTCGCCACGGCCAGCGCGGCCAGCAGCACGGTGACGATGGCGCAAGCCAGCATCACCATCTTGCGGTTGTTGAAGACCGCGCGTTCGAGCGGCGAGCCGCTCGCCGGGTCGAACTGTTCCAGCGTCAGCGGGGCGATGGGCGCGGAGGTGCCTGCGTGCATGATGTTCCTTCGGTCAAGCCCAGGTCACGGTCTGCACGCCGCGCGGGCCCGCCAGCGCGAGCAGGCCCGGGCCGGCGCTCGCAACCGCGGCGGCCGGGATCGGCCGCTCGATCTTCAGGGGGGCGAAGCTGGCGCCGTCGTCGCTGCTGGCGAGCACGTGCCCGGCCTGGCTGACGATGACGATCCGGCCGCGCTCGTCGATGGTGCTGGCCGTCAGGCCCACGCCCACGCCGGTGGCGACGCTCTGCCAGGTGGCACCGGCATCGGTGCTGCGAACGACGTTGCCGCGCAGTCCGTGGCCGACCACGATCCGGCCCTTGCCGACCAGCCCGAACAGGGTGCCGGCGTACGGAAGGGTCATCGCCGCGAGGCGGCTGCTGTCGCGATCGAGCCGCAGCGCCAGACCCTGCTCGCCGACGGCGAACAGTTCGCCGCCGATGCGGCGCACGGCGTACAGGTGCAGGCTCTTCGGGTTGTCGGCCGCATGCATCAGCGGCTCCCAGCTCTTGCCGCCGTCGGCGGTGCGCAGCACCAGGCCGAAGGCGCCGACGACGAAGCCGGACTTGTCGTCGTCGAACCAGACGTCGAGGAACGGGTTCTCGGCGGCCTGCGCCGCGAACCGCTGTGCCTCGGCGAGCCACTTGGCGTCGCCGCTGCGGGTGTAGTAGGCGACGAGAACCTCGCCGAGGCCGCGGCCGTCGAGCTGGCGGGCCCAGGTCCGGCCGGCGTCGGTGCTCTTCAGCACCACGCCGTCATGGCCCACGACCCAGCCGGTCTCGGCGTTCGGGAAGCACACCGCCACCAGGTCGGCGCTGACCGGCACGTCGGCCTGTTGCCAGGTCTTGGCGGAGTCGTCGCTCAGCAGCACGTGGCCGCGCTGGCCGACGGCCACCAGGCGCTTGCCGGCACGGGTCAGGCCGGTGAGCAGGCCGCGTGCCGCGAGCGAGCTCTTCTGCGCGGGCGTGTCGAGCACGTCCCGCCAGGGTGTCGGCTCCGCCGGAGCGGCGGCACCGACGGCGAGCGGCAGCATGCCACCCGCGGCGAGCGCCTTGAGAAGGGTGCGGCGTTGCATGCGAGTCTCCCGTGCCTGTTGCGGTCAGCGGACGCCGGCGCCGGCCAGGGCGTCAGCCGTCCACTCGCGCTCGGGGAGCGGCTTGGTCAGCTTCAGGCCGCCGGTCTCGGCGATGAAGCCGGTCAGCGAATAGAGGTTGGCAACCAGGTCGTAGTGGCCGAACATGTCGGTGTACGGTGCGGGCAGGTCGTAGCTCGGCGCCATGTAGGCGAAGCCGACGCGATAGAGCTGGCCGCGGGCGTCGTACTCGTCGCTCGCCACCGCCGCCCAGGAGTCCTCGTCCAGATAGAAGGTGCGCTTGCTGTAGACGTGGCGCTTGCCTTCCTTCAGCGTCGCTTCGACGATCCACACCCGGTGCAGTTCCCAGCGAACCAGGTCGGGGTTCAGGTGATTCGGCTTCAGCAGGTCGTCCTGCTTGGCCTGGTACACAGCCGCGTAGGCGTTGTACGGGATCAGCATTTCCTTCTTGCCGACCAGCTTGAAGTCGAAGCGCTCCATCGAGCCGTTGAAGATGAAGGTGTCGTCGAAGGTCGTCGCACCGGCGGTGCCGGGGTTGGGCGTGTCATGGCTGAGGTCCGGGGCGACCTTGGTCCGGCGCTGGCCGGGCAGGTAGCTCCAGGCGCGGCGATCCTTGGTGCCGATGTCGAGCGGGTCGATCAGCATCAGCGCCTCACCGGCGCGGCGCGCCGGGCCGGTGTACGTGAGCTTGATGCGCCAGAACGTGTCAGCCGAGGTCTTGGTGTTATCCCAGAACGGATATTCCTGGTTGCTCAGGCCCTCGGTCGCCAGGTTGGTGCGGCCGCTGGCATCGACGTTCAGGTTGCGGTACTTGGCCTCGTAGGCTTGGCCGTTGAAGCGGACCAGGTGGTTCCACATCGCCTCGTAGCCGGTCTTGGGAATCGGGAACGGGAAGCCGGCGTGCGCGCCTTCGATGGAGCGACCGTCGTTGAGCGTCTTGGCCGTCAGCGCATTCTTCGCGGTGTTGTCGGCGATCCACTTCGGGAAGGCGACGCTGCGGTGCGTCGGATACACGTCGACGCGGAACGACGGGTACTTCTGCATCAGCGCCTTGGTGCCCTCGGTGAGGTTGCCGGCGTACTGGGCCATGTTCTTGGCGTCGACCGAGAGGCGCGGCTTCTCGCTCGCGTAGGGGTTCGGGCGAATGCCGTCGCCCGCCTTGAAGCCGGCGGGCGGCGTGGTCAGGCCGCCGGTGTAGGCGGGAATGGTGCCGTCCTTGTTGGCGGCCTTCTCGGCGCCGATCGGCGTGAGCGTACCGCCAAGGGTCTTGGCTTCTTCGGCGGTGATCCCGGCGAGCGCCGGCATCGCCATCGCGACGGCCGTCATGGCCGCCAGCAGCTTGTATTGAGCGTGCATGTCAGTGTTCCGATCAGAAGGTGGTGCGGAAGGTCAGGCTGACGAAGCCCCGATCCTTCAGGAAGGCGGTGAGGCCGTTCTGCGACGTGACCGAGGTGCCGTTGTCGCGGGTGTGGCCGACGAAGTCGATGTACTTGAGGTCGAAGCGATACTTCTGCAGCCAGTCGGCGGAGACGCCGAGCGTGTAGTTGCCCAGGCCCTGGTTGCCGCCGAACACCGTCGGCGAGTTGCCATAGAGGCCAACCGCGTAGGTGAGGGGCGCCGACAGGTCGACGCCCGGGAAGACCTGGAACCAGGTCGGCGTGAAGCCGACACCCGTGCCGACGTAGTCCCGGGTGACGCAGCCGTCCCACTTGTCGAAGTCGCGGGTGCGGCTGGTGCCGTTGGCCTTGCAGGGCGCATAGCCGACGGCGTTGAACAGGTTGGCGCCGCTGGTCACGTTGGTCCAGTGCGCGTAGGTGAGCTCGGCCAGCCAGACCGCCTGGTCGAACACCGGCGTCTTCGCCACGGTGCCCAGGGCGTTGACGACGCCGTGGATGGTGTTGCCGCGCGCGCCCTTGGTGTCGCCCTCGGCCGGCAGGCCGGGAGCCACGCCCAGCACCTGGCTGAACAGCGGCGTGTTGTGGCGATACGAGAACTCGGCGCCGACGCTGACGCCGGCGATGTTCTTGCCCAGGCTCACGCCAATCAGGTCGATGTTGTCGGCGTAGACCAGGTTGTAGCGGCTGCCGAGCGTGGGATCGGCGCAGGCCGGCGTGGCCGTCGTCGATCCCGCGGCGCAGGCTTGGGTCAGCAGCACCTGCGGCAGCTTGTCGGCGAACTTGCGGTAGTACAGGCCCATCGTGCCGTCGAGCCATTCGGGGGCCCAGCGGGCCGACAGACCCCATTCGCCGGTGTTCTTCGGCTCGGAAGCGGCGCCGCGGGTGGCGAAGCCGAGGCCGGGCGAGAGGAACTGGCGGTCCGGGCCGTTGAAGACGAAGTCGACCGGACCGAGGTAGGTGCCGCCCTCGGGATAGCGCGCCGCCTCCCACTCGAACATCGCCTGCCCGGCGATCGACAGCGTGTCGGTCAGCTGCGCCTGCACCGACAGCTGGTTCAGCGGCCGGAACAGTTCCTTGGCCTCGGTGCCGGGAGTGGCGAAGCCCTTCTGCAGGTCGAGCGGGTTCTGCGAATAGGCGATGCCGTGCAGGTTGCCGCCGAGCAGCACCGACTCGCCCCAGTACACGGTGTGGCGGCCGAGCTTGGCCTGCACCGGCACATCGCCGAGGTCGATGCGACCGAAGACGAAGGCGTCCAGCAGCTCGCCGGTGCCACCGTGATAGAGGCGCTTGGTCGTGCCGCTGTACTCGTTGCCGATGTAGCTCGGGATGTTGACCAGCGGCGCGTTCGGATTGGAGTGGCTCTTGTCGCCGTAGGCGGCGTCGTACCAGCCGGTGCCG
>Ga0207676_10000753_pt1 | contig 25322 bp, 18 predicted proteins | sample KBSSwiS72_FD_184307 | JGI IMG/M metagenome (GOLD analysis project Ga0207676, IMG submission 184307) | Switchgrass rhizosphere microbial communities from Kellogg Biological Station, Michigan, USA - KBS Switchgrass S7-2 (SPAdes) (version 2) | ecosystem: Host-associated > Plants > Roots >...
TTTGTCGGCAAGCGTTTGGCCGAGCGATTGTCTACGTTCCAGGAGCACTGGATCCACACCGTGCGCAATTTCGGCGTTCGCTTCGTTTAGCAACTCGAGCAGCGAACGAGCGCGTCCAGTTTCGCTGGCATTGAACGCCAGGCGATCCAATTGCTGGGAGGGATTCTCTTTATGCATACGCATCAACAGGTCGACATAGAATTCTCGATACAGTTGCACCGAGGCGAAGAACATTGCGCGCAATTGTTGGCTTGCGACTTTGCTGCGCAGTCCTTCGACCAAATCCAACGCCTGTTCGATACGTTTGCGTGCTTCACCGAGATTGCCGCGTTCACGTTGCACTTTGGCGATGTGATACAGCGAGATCGCGATGCCTCGTTGATCGTTGATGTTTTGCCGAATCTCCAGGGTCTGGTTTAGATAGTCGAGCGCTTTCTCATTCTCGCCCGTTTTTTCATAGACGTTTGCGATATGCATCAAAGCCCACGCGGTGTAAAAGTTATCGTTAGCTTGCCGCATGAACTTGAGCGACTCGAAATAGAATTCGAGCGCCTTCGGTTTATCGCCGAGGCGTTCATAACAGTCGCCAATGTTGGTGAGCGTAATAGCCAGACCGGCGACGTCCTGTGAGGCTCGCCGCATTTCCATTAGTCGTAAGTGAATATCCAGCGCGCGTTGATATTGTCCGAGTCGCGCGTAAGTCGAAGCAAGATTGCTGATCAGAATCGGATCGGGATCTCCGATTGTTTTATAAACTTCCGCCGCGCGATCGTAGGTCTCGAGACGATGTTGCGTGTCATCCAGCTCACCGTATATCCAACCGGTGTTGATTAATTCGGTCGCTTCCATGCGCGGCATTTTCAACTCATGGTAGAGTGCCGTGGCTTTGCCGTGGTAGTCGAGTCCTTTCTGAAACAGACCGATGTCGCCGTAGATAACTCCCACTTCGTGAAGCGTGTATGCTTCCATCATCTTTTCGTTGAGGCTGTGCCAAATCGGAAGTACGGCCTCATATTTGTCGCAGGCCTGTTGATACGACTCTCGCGTCTTCTGACTCTTCAAAGCCTTGGCGTCCGTGAAGAGTTTTTGCGCGGTCATGTAGCCCCGATCGTGCTCGGTGGCAGTGCGCAAGTCTGCCAACTTTAGTTCGTAACTACCTGGCATTTTCGGGGAGGACGAGTGCACTTCAAGTCGATAGACGCCTGCCGTCTCAGCGAGTATTGAGATTGGTTCGACGTCGTAGTTGCCGTTTGGGCCGTCGAACTCAACGAGTTTGTTTCCACTGGGCGCGAAAGTTGTTACCACCACGTCAACGCCACGCTGGGAAACCGTAATATGCGCGTACTGTCCAACCGTCATCGCCAGTGTGTAAGACTGTGTCTCACCCGCTGCGATCGAGCGTTCGATTGATTTGCCCGGTTGGATTGAAGTAGCTGCTGCTGCTTCATTTTGGGTCAACGGGGCAGCCGAAATTTTCAGCAGACAAAGTGACAGCAGGGCGACGATGGAGAGCGCGGGCTCGAACAGCTTCCAGGCGAGGTCATGACGTGGGTAGGACATAGAACCTCCAGCGGACTGAAATCGGTTTGTTAGTAACGCGCATTTTTTTCTCAAAAAGGAACGATCATGGTGTATATTTCACCGCCACAAACCTCCCGAAGCGGTAAAACGATTCCCAGAAACGTGACAGATTGAGCTGAGTGCGGTTCCCCCCGGACTTTGTCGTTCGACTGTGGTCGAGACAATGCCGTCCGCAAACCCTATGTTTATGGGCAATGCTGTGGACGACAGGAAGCGTGCGGAACCCGCTATGCGGCAAAGTGTGTTTGAAATAGCTCACGAAATTAGAAATCCGCTGGCCAGCATCAAAGGCGTCGCCGACGCGTTTTTGCAACGCGGCCAATTGACTACGCAGGAGCGCGAGTGGATGGAAGTCGTGCGGCGTGAAGTCGGAAAGATCGACATGCGCATGCGCGAGCTACTTGACGTCACACACACGCGTGTCTTCAGTTTCAGACAATCTTCACTGAACGACCTCATAGGCCGCGTCGTCCGGCTTGCCACTCACGTAATAAACCAACGTTCCATCACCATTGAATTTGTCGATGCAACGACTGAGCCTTTGTTTCTGTACGTTGATCCAGTACGCCTCGAGGACGCGGTGCTGAATTTAGTATTGAATGCGATCGAGTCGATCGAGGGCGAAGGTCGGGTTAAAGTCCAACTTCGCTGCGTGACAAAGAACTACAATTCTCACCAACTTCACCACGCGTTGATTGAAGTGTCAGACACCGGCTGCGGCATTCCTCACGAAAATCGCCGGCGTATTTTCGAGCCTCTGTTTACCACGAAGCCTGAGGGAACTGGTCTCGGCCTGGCTGTCGTGCGTCGCACGGTGACGGCATACGGCGGTCGCATCAGTTTCAAAAGCAAAGTGGGACGCGGCTCGAAGTTTGTTTTCACGCTGCCCTTACGTTCTCAGCACCACCCCGCTGAGAAGCCGGATTAGGGGCATTTTCAAAGCCCAGCACTGGTTTCGGCAGTCTAGGAACCACTTACACAAAGCACGTAATCGCCCTCCCTACGGCAGCGTTCGAAGATAGGAGATTCGTGTTCGTATGACCGTTGCTGAAACTTCTGTGCCCTCTCCAATCAAGGTGCTTGTAGTGGACGACGACGCAACGATCCGTTCCACGCTCGCGGCGGCAGTCAGCGGTTGGGGTTATCGCCCACTCGAAGCGACCACGCTTGCGGAAACCTTGACGATCATCAAGCGCGAACAGCCGCACGCCCTACTGCTCGACGCAAAACTGCCGGACGGTTCGGGTATCGAAGCACTGGACACACTGCGAAAGCGATCGCCCGAACTCGTGATCATCATCATCACGGCATACGATACGACCAAACACGCGTTTGAGGCGGGCATGCGGCAGGCGTACGGATACGTCCCGAAGCCGATCGATCAGGAGCAGTTGCGTCTGATGCTGGAGCAGGCGTTTCGAAACCGGCGAGTCGAGCGAAGACTCATTTCGCGTGAAGAACGAACACAGTCTGTTTCTGGTGAAGTAAGGCGCGGCCGTCCGCAACGACAAACCGCCGCGCCACTCGGCAACCTGATTGTCAAAGCCATGAAGCTTCTGGGTCTGAGTTACAAAGACATTGTTGCAGAGAGTGAACACCTCGCTCGACTGAGCAACAATTCCGACATGCGCATCGGTAAGTCGACGATTGGAAACATCATCAGTGGCAAAATTCGACAGCCTGGAACCGCAAAACTCAACAGCTTGCGAATCATTTTGAATCTCTCTCGCGCTGATATGGATGCTGCGATCGGATTGCAACCTGAGCGCCGTTTTGCCGAACAGCTCGAGACGACGCGCGCGCGTACGCATGAAGTTCCCATTGATGCAGTCACGCGTCAACGGCGGATGAGGATTCCAATCTTACGCGAGGACACAAAGCTCGAGGACACACACTTCTTCGATGCCTCGGTGAAGCGATGGGCCGACGTCGAAGTGGAATACTTAGCGTCGTTCTATCCGCCTCATCTCTGTTACGTGGTCGTTGGTGAAGAAGACAATAATGCGGCGCCGATTGCGCCGCCGGGAAGTCGCCTGCTGGTGAACAAACTCTTGAACAAAATTATTCCCGCCGGGAACGTTAGCTTCCATGAGCGCGAATTGTATTATGTCTTGACCCCAAATGGCTTCACTTGTGTCTACGCAGAGATTTCCGCCGACAAGATCGTATTGATACCGCATCCGGCATCTGGAAACCTGCGTGAGGAGTACAACCGGAACGAAGTCGAGATCATCGGCCAGGTCGTTGGAGTACTCTATCCGGGGTAATTCTCCGGAATCTGAGAATAGCGGCCACTGGTTTTATCGTTGCTAATTCACACTCCTTCAATTAATTGCCTCGGACTTTGCGGATGTAGAACTTCCCGGCTTAAAGCAACCTTAACCTCTCAGGTAAACTCCCTACTCAGTTCTACCTGGTTTAGGTAATTGATTAAAAACAAGCTCATAACTCATCGGTCCACACCAATTTCCGTCCGGCATCTCGGGCAAAAGTTGTTCGTGCTTTTACATAGTCGAATGCGTATGTACACTGCGGCCATGAGCTAGTGGTCCTACTCCGCTAAACGAGTTGGCGGTGTGGCTGTAGAGGGTTTGATCGATGACGCGCCAGCCTTTCGAAATTGAGAAGTAACGAGAGTGATTTGAAAATTTTTAATTTGGAGACAGATGATCCTTGCCCCCGCGTCGTTATGGTGAGGTGAGGGCCGAAAGGCCGGGAGCCCAGACCCGGCCTTTTGGTCTTGTTTTGAGTCGAGTGTGCTGGTCCACTCTCGGATCGAGTTGTTGGTGTTCTTTATCCCACATAATTTTCCAGCATTTGAGAATAGTGCCCACTGTGTTTGTATTGGGTAACTAACAGTATTTTCAATCAATTGGAGCCAGAAGATTTTTCGCGGGACGTGCAGTTCCCGGCCTAAAGTACTCCTTGCCTGTACTCAGGTGAAGTCCCTAAGTAGTTCTCGACTATTAGGTAACTGACTAAAACTCACGCTCATAACTTACCGATCCACGCCGATTTCTTTCCGGCATCTCGGACAAACATTGTTCGTGCTTCTACATGGCCCAGTGCATATGTGACTATGCCGCCCATTCGGGCGGGAGAGAAACTATACAGGCAATTTGATCGTGAGGAGCGTCCATGATGCAGGCGGCTACATCTTCAGCTTCCGTCTCTTCATTCACGGAAAGAGCACAACGCCATAGAGACGGCAGCGTCCTGCTTTCCATCGCTGACGATCGTATTTGCAAACTGAATGGAATCGGTGCGCTCACCTGGATGGTTCTGGAAGAGAATCCGGCGGGCGTTACCATTGATGACCTCGTTGAGATATTGGGCGACCAGTTTGAAGCGATCAATGCTGAAGGGAAGTTGCGCTATGAAGTATCACGTGAGCAACTCCGCAACGATACAGTTCGTTTTCTCAAGAACATCACTGAACTCAATTTGGTCCAGATAAAACTAAGCCGCGATGGCCAACAGCTTTACTTCATCAAAGACGGCGTCAGCGGAACGACGTCAAGCAAAGTCGCCCTTGCGACGAGTGTGCAAGCGGCTCTTCCTCAAGCTGCAGTAACGGTGACAAAACGCGAGACGTTGACGGCCTTCATCGCGCTGCTTGCGTTTGATTTGCTCCTGAAGTTTCGTGGTTTTCAGTCACTCATCAATAAGGTCGAGCACTGGCCCATCGCCGAGCCACGCACCACAGATCTCCAGACTTGCCGGCGCGTCCGGGCGATGGTCGACCGCGCTCAAATGTACTACCCGAAAAAAGCGATGTGCCTGCAACACTCTGCGGTCCTCACCTGCTTGTTGCGACGGCGCGGCGTGCCGGCAGAGATGATCCTGGCCGCGCAGGAGTTTCCGCCAAAGGGTCATGCGTGGGCTGAAGTGCAGGGCGAAGTCGTTAACGACGTGCAGTCAGTGAAGCACAGTCATCGAATCTTGAGGCGGCTATGAGCGCATTGGGTGGCATATTTAACTTTGGAAACCATCCACCTCCAGTGGATCAGTACCGGCTGAGTGCCCTGGGTAAAGCACTCGAGCAGCGCGGGCCGGATAGCGGTGGGGAAGCAATCAACGGTCACGTCGGAATGACCTATCGCGCGTTTCACACCACGCGCGAATCGCAATTCGAATCACAGCCACTCACGTCTGCTGAAGGCCACATTCTCGCGTGGGATGGACGGCTGGATAATCGAGACGAACTGATCCGCGAACTCTTCGCCGCGCCAGGAGAAGCGACGATTATTACTGACGTAGAGATCGTGCTCGCCGCTTACTTGCGTTGGGGGCGAGATTGCTTTGTTCGCCTGGTTGGTGACTTCTGCTTATCACTCTGGGATCCACGTGCGAAAGTGTTGCTGCTCGTGCGTGACGTCATTGGGAATCGCCACCTCACTTACTACGTCAGCGCCAAAGGAATTATCTGGTCAACAGAGCTATTGCCACTCGTCGACATTGCGAATATCCCGCGCGAAGTTAACGAAGAATACATCGCGGGGTTCCTGGCGCGCTTTCCCCAGGACGGAACCACACCTTACAAGAATGTCTTTGCCGTGAAGCCACATCACTGCCTAGCGGTAAAGCAAGACGGACAGCGTCAGGAAACAAGGTACTGGAGGTTCGATCTAAATCGAGAGATTCGTTATCGACGCGACGAGGAGTACGAGGAACATTTCATTCACGAGTTTTCGTCGGGACTAAAAGCGCTGCTGCGCTCTCAGCGAACAATTTTTTCGGAAGCCAGCGGCGGCCTCGACAGCTCTTCGATCGTTTGCGTCGGCAATCGTTTGGTCCGGAACAGGGAAGTGCAGGCTCCGCGGCTTGAAACGATCTCTTATGTTTACGATGAATCGTCCACCGCAGATGAAAGTAAATTCATTAAATATCTTGAGCAATACCTGGGTCGCAAAGGTCATCACGTAACAGAGTCAGAGTATCCGGTTCTGGCTCGGCTTAACCAAGTTCCCACGCTAGTGCCCAATGGAGTCGATGGATTTGCTGAATATTACCGTGGTGTTCAGCAGACCATGGATGCCATTGGCGCGCGTGTGCTGCTGAGTGGTGAGGGTGGCGATCAAATGCTCGGCAGCAGCGGGGATCCGGCGCCGGAATTATGCGATCTGCTGGTCCAGCGAAGGTTGTTGACTTTACATCGGCGATTGAAAGTTTGGAGTGCCGCTGTCAAACGTTCATATCCATCGCTACTCTGGCAGAAAACCATAATTCCGACGCTTCCTCGCGCATTGCGATCTTTATGTGTTCGACCAGTCGCGTCGGTACCGCCGTGGTTTGATCTAAACTTTGTCGCGCGCATGCAGTTAAAAGAGCGCATGGCTGTGGGTATTGATATTTACGGGTTCCGGCTGCCAAGCAGTCGTGACCAGAGCGCCGGCTTCACGTCAGTCGTAAATCACATTGCCGCAGGATACCGGCGCGGACACTTGAATGCCGAGATTAGATATCCCTACATGTATCGTCCGCTGGTGGAATTTCTTCAGGCCATTCCCTTTGAGCAGCTGGTGCGACCTGGTGAAACGCGTTCATTGATGCGACGTTCGCTAAAGACTCAACTGCCGGAAAAGATCGCCAAACGAAGAAGTAAAGGGAATCCGCATGAGGCGGTTTGCCGTGCAGTGGTGCGTGAACTGCCGCGCTTTAGAGAAGTCTTCAAAAATTCTCGTGTCAGTGCCTACGGCTACGTGGACACAGCGGCCTTGCAGGAAGCGTTGGAGCTTGCCAGCCATGGGTTACCAATTAACTTTGTCGCCCTTCTAAAAACGATCTCACTTGAGTTTTGGTTGCGAACTCTCGAGCAGCCGCGAGCGGAAGTGGAGCCTGCAAGTGGTCCAGTGAGAAGTATCTATCGAGAAACAGCTTGCGCCAACTAGAAAGGGGGCGAGAGATGCTCAACGAATACAAGATGGCTGAGGTTGTCGAACTCGGCCGGGCTCAAGACATTGTCCTGGGCGAAAAGGCCTCCTACGGCTATTTGGATAGCGTAACTTTCGAATTTGGTACGCGGTATAAACCGGCCACCGATGATTAAAAGTTTGCTGGATAGAAAACTTAAGGAAAGGAGGAGCAGACCAATGACTAACAATTATGAAGTCGCGACCGTCATCGAGCTAGGCAATGCTCAAGACGTAGTTCTGGGCGAGAAGATTGATCGCCCAAACGAAATCGACAGTCAAACTCTCGAGGTGGGTACGCGCTATATCCCTGCAACAGACGACAATGAATAAGCGCGGTCCAAGCTGACGCTCACTAACAAAAGTGGTGTATCCGGTAGGTGAAGACTTGAACGGTCCAGTCGGGGAGCCCACTGAGGTTTGCCTGAGGCGGGTTTAGACCTGCCGGATTCATCAATTGTGGTTCCAGTGGGCTTTGCGAATCGACAGGGTAACTCCCGAATTTGAGTTCACATGGATCCCCGAAATCGATGATTAGTAGAAATTCTGAGGAAAGGAGGAGTAGACCAATGACTAACGAATATGAACTCGCGACGGTTGTCGAGTTAGGCAACGCTGAAGAGGTGGTTCTGGGCGAGAAGAAAAATGCTCAGGTACAGGACGCCATGACTCTCGAGTTTGGTTCCAGGTGGAACGAGGAGCTGGACGACAACGACTAAGCCGTCAACGTTGAGCTTCCCATTGACGAGACAAAGTATCTGGCAGGAGGAAACCGGGACGGATGAGAGTGTGGCGCCCACTGAGGTTGCATGCGGCACGTTAGCCCCTGCCGGATACACTAATTTTTGGTCCTGAAAAAAAGAAGGATAAGACCAATGACTAACGAATATGAACTTGCGACCGTCATTGAGCTAGGCAACGCTCAAGCTGTGGTTCTGGGCGAGAAGGTGATAGCTCAACAGTTCGAAAGTCTAACTCTCGAGTATGGGTCGAGGTATGTCCCCGAACTCGATGATTAGGCATTTGGAGGACAGAAATCTCTGAAGACAGGAGGACTGGACCAATGAACAACAATTACGAAGTTGCGTCCATTATCGAGCTAGGCAAGGCCCAAGACGTGGTCATGGGCATAAAGGTAGATTCTCTAACAATCGACGCTCTGATTCTCGAGTTTGGTACGTTGTTTATCGTGATACTCGACGACGACAACGAATAGACCGAGTCAAATGCTGGAGCTTCCGTTAACAACCCTGTATTCGGCAGGAGAAAACTGAGACGGATAGGAGTGTAGCGCCCCCTTCTAATTGTTTGCAGACGGCAGTGATTCCTGCCGGATACCTTTAATAGAGTACGTTAGACGAAATCATTTAATCCTGTTAATCCTGTCAAAGGCTTTCGTGGGAATCTTGAACGCAAAAACTTTCGCGCCTGAGAATGCCTGGTTGCTTCGCCAACTGAGGCCCTTCATCCGCACTCACCTCGCGAGCTTTGCGTTAACTCTTAGTTCAAGCCTGCTGGTAATGATCGAACCGCTTATCATCAGGTTCTTGCTTGATCGTGTGTTGCCGGGCGGCTCACGGCTGTTGCTGTTGATTGTTATGAGCGTGTTCCTGCTGACATTCATTGGCCGAATTGTGTTCAACGCGTGGGGCCTGATACTCAGCAATCGTGCGATACATAAAATGATCTTTAAGCTGCGGCTCCATCTACTACGCCGCTTGCAGACGTTGTCGACTGAATATCACGAAAAGAACTCGGTAGGCGATCTTCTGCACCGCCTCGAATACGATGTAAACATGGTTGGCGAAACCACTGGGCAGATCACAACTTTTCTGCTGCGCACTGTAATCACAACTCTTCTGATTATCGTCACGATGGCCGTGCTCAACCTCCCACTAACGTGCATTGTGCTGCCGTTGGTGCCTGTATTCCTGCTGTTGCGTCACCGGTTTCAACGACCTCTGCGCGAGTGCTCCGATTCGCTTCTGGCTCAGAAGGGCCGCGTGACTGCCTTTCTCCAGGATCAGATTTCCGCTATAGCACAAGTACAGCTTGTTTGCCGGGAACTTACCGAAGCCTGCAAGTTCACAAAACTCGCCGCCGGGGCGACGCGAATCGAGCTCAAACGCTTGCGCATGGAACTGATCTTTGCGTCCTCATCATCTTTGATCATCGTGCTCAGCATGATTGCGATTCTCGGAATCGGTAGTTATCAGGTTTTGCAGGGAACGTTGAGCGTGGGGAGCCTGGTCGCATTCTATAGTTACTCGATTCAACTATTCGGTCCCTTGTATGCTGTCATGGACATCTACTCTCGCCTGCAACGTGTTGGCGCGAGCGCGCGCCGGCTGCTGGCAATTGAGCAAGCGCCAATCGCGATTGTTGAGCGTTCCGATGCGACTGATGTTCCTCGCTACGCTACTACTTCTCTTGAACTGAAGAACGTCTCTTTCAGATACCGGCCTGACGAGCCGGTCATGAATAAAATCAGCTTTAGCGCCAGGGCTGCGGACAGGATTGCGTTGGTTGCTCCGAGCGGTTCCGGCAAGAGCACAATCGCGCGTCTGATAGCGCGGCTTTATGAAGTTAGCGACGGCGAGATTCTCGTGAATGGCGTTGACGTGCGGAACCTCAGACTGAAAAGCCTTCGCTCCACGGTGTCGTTTGTACCGCAAGAGGCGCCAATCTTCGATACGACGTTGGTTGAGAACCTGCGTTACGGCAATCCAAAGGCGACTAAAAGTGAACTCGAAGAAGTGATACATGTCGCGCAGTTGGAAGAAGTCATTCGCCGGCTTCCAAATGGATGGGATGAGCCGGTTGGTCCAAGGGGGAGCAAACTATCCGGCGGAGAGCGGCAACGGTTGGCGCTGGCTCGGGCACTGCTTCAGCGGCCACGGATTTTAGTTCTGGATGAAAGCACGTCGGCACTGGATGCGGCCACGGAGCAGAACTTGTTTGAAGCGATGAGTGAGATTGCGAGCGCTGCAATCACGATCGTTATCTCGCACCGCCTGTCCACCGTAATGTGGGCGGATCGGATAATCGTTATCGATCAGGGCAAGATCATTGCCGAGGGCAGCCACTCATTCTTGTACGAAACCAGCATCACGTATCGGGTGCTTTGCGACAGCCAATTTGAGAGCGAAACGAAGTATTACCGCGTGCAGGAATCGCGACCCGCTTACAGCGACGCAGCAGTTGTATTGGACGGTTCGCTGGCGAGCACATCGAGTTGACGTTGACTCGGAAATCAAGACAAATATTAACCCTGAAAGGGTTTACAACGCGGCGAACCCTTTCAGGGTTTAACAGAATTAGTTGCCCTGTTAACCCATGGTTGTCGCTGCGCTCCAACCATGGGCTGGAATTAGCCAACGCCTTCGGCGTAATGGGCCAAGGTCTGCTTCGCGGACTGGGCGCCGCGCATCTCTGCCAGCTATGTCATTCAAGAAGACGTACACGATCGACCAGTTCATGCGCACAACTAAAGTGCTGGGGGGCGCGTTTTCGTCAGACGATCAGTCGATTGTGTTTACGAGTAACGGGAGCGGAGTTTTTAATGTCTACAGTGCGTCAGTGCGCGGCGACTCCCAGCAACAGTTAACTCATTCACTCACCGATAATGTTTACGGTTTGTCGTACTTTCCCGACAACAAACGCATCCTCATCTCGCGCGATCGCGGAGGTAACGAGAATTATCACCTTTATGCCTTTGAAACTGATGGTCAGGAGCTGGACCTCACCCCGGGTGACGATGTCGCCGCCAGGTTCTATGGCCCAACTCCTGATGGCGCCGCGTTCTATTGCGCGACCAACGAGCGGGATCGGCGCTGCTTTGATATTTATAAAATCAACTTCGACACGCTGGAGCGCGAGCGGCTCTTCGCTGACACCGAGGGCTATGACTTTGGCTGCATCTCCAGAGATGAGCGCTATATCGCTTTCGGCGAGTCGCACACGCGAGAAAAGGCGGACATTTTTCTCTACGACCGAGCGACCAAGGAGCTGCGGTGCTTAACCAAACACGAAGGGAATAGTGGTTTTTGGCCCTCTTGTTTCGATTGGAATTCAGAGTATTTGTATTACCAGACCAACCGCGACAGCGATTTTCATTACGTTGAGCGCGTAGAATTGGCAACCGGCAAGACCGAGCCAATCGCGAAAGCTGATTGCGACTGCTACTTCTCCTTTTCTCCGGCGGGGCGATACCAAATCGTAAGCCGCGATCAGGATTCGGTTTTTAAGGTTGATATTTCATGTCTCGCATCAATGCGGAAGGTTTCCCTGCCTGAAGTTGCGAGTGAAGGTATTGCGGGTCTTAACTTCTCTCGGAGCGGAAGGATGATGGCATTCTACGTCGATGGCGATCGCTCTCCTAAAGATCTATACATCTATGATTTTTCTTCGCGAGTAGTACGAAGGCTCACCGAGAGTCTTACACCGGAGATCGACGCGTCCGATCTGGTTGATTCGGAAACTGTTCATTACCGGTCGTTTGATGGATTGGAAATTCCTGCGCTTCTCTGGAAGCCTCACAACGCGAGTGTCACAAACAAGGTTCCAGCCCTGGTCTATGTTCATGGTGGTCCGGGAGGGCAGACCAGAAAAAAATATAACGCGAGGATCCAGTTTCTAGTGAACAATGGTTACGCGGTGCTGGCGCCAAACTATCGCGGCAGCTCCGGTTACGGTAAGACTTTTCGCTCCCTCGACAACGGCACGCACGGGCAGGCGCCATTATTGGATTGCGTCGAGGCCCGCCGCTATTTGGCCACGCTCGACTATATAGCCGGCGAAAAGATTGGAATTCTGGGCGGTAGCTATGGCGGCTTTCTTGCTGTTTCAGCTTTGACCTTTTATCCCGAGGACTTTGCTGCCGGCATCGATCTTTTTGGACCCACGAACTGGCAAAGAACCCTGGAGTCGTTTCCTCCTTATTGGGAAAGTGCTCTCGCTGACTTTTATCGAAAGGTTGGCGATCCGAGAACTGAAGCCGAGATACTCCGGAAAATATCACCCCTTTTTCATGCGGAGGCGATAACCAAACCGTTGCTGGTGCTTCAAGGGGCGAACGATCCGAGGGTGCTCAAATCAGAGTCAGACCAAATTGTGGCCGCTATCAGGAAGAAGGGCGGGGTGGTCGAGTACATCGTCTTCGACGATGAAGGGCATGGTTTTATTAAAACGAAGAACCAGACGCACGCCTACAAAGCGATAGTGGAATTCCTCGATCGTTATTTAAGGAGTTAAATTTTGCTAAGGCGTCTTTGATAAGTCTGTCGGGGCGGTTTTGAGCCACTGATCAAACCATCCGATCATCCTGTTACACAAGTCCACGCGGTTCGGATAGAACCAAAAGGCATGGTCCTCTCCTTCGTATCGCGCGTACTGGACCTCCTTGCCCAGACGCCTGAGGCCGACAAATATCTCTTCCGAATGGTTTGGAGTCGTGACCCGATCGCTGGTGCCCTGCACGATTAAGAGCGGAGTGTTCACTCGATCGAGATAAAAGATCGGCGAATTCTCGATGTAGCGTTCTCGCATCTCCCACAAGTTACCACCCATGCTTCCTGCGCCTGTTTCATTCCAATCTATCCAATGACTCCTTCCATCCGAGTCCATCTGCCCGTACATGGTTACGAGATTGGCCGATCCCGCCCACGACACGGCGGCCTTGAAACGTTGCACCTGGGTGATGACGCTCAGCACCGCATACCCTCCGTGACTGTGCCCGATGATGCCGAGGCGCTCCGGATCGGCAATGCCCATTTCGATCACTTTGTTGACGCCGGGCAGAACGGTTCTAACGAGCTCCTGCATCGGAGTGCCGACCGTCATGCGACTATCGGCCAGGAGCACTGCATAACCGCGGGTTGCGAGCAGTTGCTTATTATTGACGGCGTCGACGGAGACATTGAATGTCAGTCCAAAGAGATTGAGCTGCTGTGATAACTCATCATTGGGATAAAGCAAAACAACCATCGGGTAATTCTTGCCCTGCTGGTAGCCGGCGGGGAGCAACAACGCGCCTCGGAGCCGTTCTCCAAGCGGGCCCCGCCACTCGATGAGATGGCTGGCGCCCATCACGTACTTGTCAAATGCCGGGTTGGTGGCTGTTACTCGTCGCGGATTGCGCAACTGTTCGTCGAAGGCCCAAAAGTCGGGGTTGTGGCCTGCATCCTCAGCAATATAGAGCAATGAACGCCCGTCAGGGCTACCTATTGCCGCAGGCAGCAGAGGGTTTCCGGCACCGTAAACCTTATCTTCCTCGAGTAGGGTTGTGACCTCACCAGAGGCGAGGTCGATTCTTGAAAAACCGGTACGCAGCGATTCGGGATCGGAAGTAATCACCAGCAGTGAACGACCGTTATCAGGCGACCAGAATTGTCCTGGTGTCGCCGAGGGCACAATGTCGACAATAGTTCGATTGCGAAGCCGAGCGACCTCCTGAGCAGTCGCACTTGTCTCCGTGACTCTCCACAGAGAACTGCCACTGGTCAGGTACAGCGACTGTTCGGCTTTATCCCACAAGGGTGCACGCAGTGGATTGGAGAAACCGGCAGGAGGCGCGCCCGTGACTTTGCGCTTTTGCTTGCCGTCCCCCGAAATCAGATAGCACTCGCGGCGGAGTGACCCGCCCGGCTGAGACTCAGATGTGGTGTAACTCAGAATTCCAGTAGACGACCAGCTCACACTAAGACCAACGAAAGCTTGCTGTAGATTTGTGGCCAGAGTGTTTGCTGTGCCATCTCGTAAAGAGACAGCAACAAGATCGAATCGCGTGCGGTTTGCATCAGTTTTGATGTTAGTAAAAGCCACGTACGTGCCATCAGGTGAGAGCCAGTATGCGCAGGGCTTATATCCTTTTGTGAGACGCTTGACTCTTCCTCCGGAAATATCAGCGACAACGAGATCTGCCGCGTAACCCTCGTTGTAGGTCGTAGACAGGCTCTTGTTTTTACTGGCATCGGGCGCACCACGTCCGGCTGCAGCAGATTTGAAAACGGTGACTGTCGGCTGATCTTGTTTATCACGATTTACGACCGGGCGACTCTCAGTGAAACCAATAGTGAGGAGCGCCGCTTTCTCAATCGTCATCTCTTCGGGCAGTACGCAAAAGAGAATGCTCTTGCTGTCGTAAGTCCACCGGGGAACGGATAGTCCTCTATATCCAATTACGGTGAGATCGGATACCTGGCGAAGTTTTCCCGAAGATTTTTCCCAGATCCATAAGCCAGCCCGTCCGCCGCGATCCGAAAAGAAGGCCAGGTGGCTACTATCAGGAGACCACGACGCCGCCCAGCTATTGCCTTTTCCCTCGGTCAAGTTACGCGTCTCTCGGGTGCGGGTGTTTGTGATCCAAACGTCGCTGCCTATCTGTCCCGGCGGTGTGCCAGATGGAGTCAACCATTTCTGTCGCTCATCGGGAATCAGTTGACTGCGCTTAGGATCAGTAAGCGTGTAGGCAATCCACTGGCTGTCACTGCTTAGTGAAAACGGTGTCGTGGAAAACGTGCGTGCCGCAAGCGCTTCTTGAACCGGTAACGGCGCCAGTTGCTGTTGCTGTGCGCTGGCAGAAAACGCCAACATCAAAACCACGAAACAAACGATTGACCGTCGTTGCATTTTGCTGTCCTCGAAGTCGTACGCTGTTGGGAGTCAGAAACGCGCTTTCAATGACAATTGAACCGAACGTGGACCACCGACCTGATAGAGTGGATTTAATCCTCCGAGTGTCCCGCCGCTTCCCAGACTCCTGGAGAGCATTCGTATCGACGTACCGAAACTCGCTGAACTGTCCAGGTCACCAACCGGATCACCGAAATTAGGATGATTGAATATGTTGAAGAACTCGGCTTTGAATTCGAGGTTGAATGCTTCCGACAACTTGAAGCGACGACCTAGGCCGAAGTCGGTTTGAAACATCGGGAAGCCCCGCATGACATTTCGTCCGAGTGTTCCCTGTCGCACTTCGGTCGAAATTCGGAATGCGGCCGAATTGAACCGTTTTCCGCCAGCAATATTGGGATCGTTGAGATAGAGAGGCACACCCTGGATCAGATCGGGACGAAGGGTGATTGTGCCAAACCCTGCGTCACCCAGGGTGGTAACGTCCACCGGTGTCGCCGAGCGAGCAGTAACGATGGTGTCAATCGTCCAGTTTCCCAAAACCGATCTGCCGAACTTTCCGATATCCGGCGCTGGCAAATCGTAAGTGATCGCCACGTTGAAGCAATGGCGTATATCGAAGTCCGACGAGCCGCGATCTCGATTGGCATCCAAAAGGAGTGTTGGACCAAACTGTGAGGAATCGTTCGAGGCCGTATCTATGGAATGTGACCAGGTGTAGTAGGAAAGAGCCTGAAGCTTATTTGTGAGCCGTCGTTGAAATCTCAGTTGGAGGGCCTGATAGTTTGAAGTTGCCTCGTTTTTGACAACCAGGACCTGAGAGATCGCCGAGAAGAGAGGATTGCCGGCGAGCAATGCCCCTCCAAATAATTCCTGTCGCAACAGACGTCGACCGAGGGCAGCAACGTAAGAGGCAGAAACCGTTTGGTTCTTGCCCAGTGATTGTTCAACCGCCAGATTCCATTGATGCGTGTATGGAAGTTTGAGCTCGGGATCGAAGACGAAGAACCGGACCAGCGGAGGACCAATCGGTGGGGGTGACGCATCCGCCGGCGATACTAATGGGAACGCGATATTTCTCAACGTTTTCAGACCGGAGTACGGATAATTAAGAAAAGTGTCACCGCCCACGCCCGATCCCAGATCGAAGAAGATGCCATAACCGCCACGCACTGCTGTTTCCCGGCCGGGTTTTTGGGAAAGCATGAAGTGCACCCCGATACGTGGCGCAAAATTGTTATAGGTTGTGTTCCAAAGCGGCTGGCCTGAAGGAGCAAGCGCAAAAGTGTGTGGATCATCTATCTGCGAAAGCGTCGCCGGATGTTTACCGTTTGCTTCGGAGGGAGGCGGATTTACTTCATAGCGCAGGCCGTAGGTGAGTGAAAGTCGTCTTGTCACCTTCCAGTTGTCCTGTCCGTAGAGTGAGAAGTTCAAGTAGATAGGCTCGACCGGACCTGTCTGGCTCTGAACGCTCACGGTTGAAGCGCGCCCCGTGAGTGCTCCGTTTACACCAGTCGTGAAACTTACCGTTTGCCCATAGACTCTTGGGCCAAGAGAAGGTGAGAGGCGTCTAAAATCAAACCCCATCTTGAGCTGATGAGAGCCATTGACGACGGACAGGTTGTTAATCAGGTTGATTTGCCGCTGCAGATTCTCAAGGTTTCGGCCCACTCTCAGAGCGACTTGGCGGCCTCCGAAAAGTGTGAAGCTCAGCATCGAATCATCACTGGAGGCAAACGACGGAAACAGAATCGAATCAGAGGGAACGGCTGCGCCGCCAAATGAATCCAAAACAAAAGCTCTGGTATCGGCGTTGTGGCTGTAATTTGCGCGCAGTTCCGCGATCATCTTCGAACTCAGCAACAGGGTCGCCCCGGCAGTCAGCGTTTGGGTCTTCATGCGTAAACGATCGAGGTTGTTCAGACTAGTGCTGAGTACTCCCCGCTGAATCGATTCAGAAGGTGAATTGTTATAACGACCAAACAGCATCACCTTTTCGTTAATGTTGTGATCGATGCGCAAGCTGGTGGCGTCAAACGACGATGGGTTTGAAAAGCCGGCCGCGAACTCTGCAAAATTGTTAGTGCGGGGTGCTCCGGTAGGACGAGGGAAAGCATTAAGAAAGGGTTGAATACTTAGCGGCGCTGCCTGTCGCGCACTCAAGGCCGGCACGTCGGTGATTGCGAAGGTGGGTTGTCGCAGCCGCAAGCCCTCGTAAGAGAAAAAGAAGAAGGTGCGGTCCTTGCCGTTATACCAGGGTTGCTTTCCGCCCTCGCCGAAGCGGGGAATCAGAATTGGCCCACCCAACACCCCACCAAAATCGTTTTGGCGCAGCGGTGGTTTCGCCTGTCCGCGGCTATTCGCGAACCAGTCGTTGGCGTCGAGCACGTCGTTGCGAAAGTATTCGAATAGCGTACCGTGCCACTTGTTCGTTCCGGAGCGAGTTGAGATGAGGACTTGCGCCCCGGGCGTGCGGCCGAACTCGGGAGCGTAACTCGACGTCTCAACCTTGAACTCTTGCAGCGCGTCGATGGAGACAAGGTTATTGGTGCCGCCGGCGGCGCTGAGTCCTGGTAACGAGCCGCCGGCTGACTGGCCGGTGGTTGCGTTTGTCGGCACACCGATGTTAGCGCTCACGCCGTCAATATAGAAAGCGTTCGCGTTGGCACGTTGTCCATTGACGCTGAACTGGCCCTGCTCGGTTCCAGTCGCCTTGGTCAAAACCACACCTGGAATGAGGGTGAACAGCGATTGAAAGCTTCTACCATTCAATGGCAGGCCTACAAATCGGGAGTCGACCGTGCTGCCGACAGAGGTCGACTGATCGGTTAGTGAGGGCGTATTGCTCACATCAACTCGTTGGTTGCTCAGGTCACCGATATACAATGAGACCTCCAGGTTGATGTAGTCATTCACGTTGAGGACTACATTCTTGATTTCTCTTGTTTTGAACCCGTCATGCTCCACTTTTACCGTGTAGTTACCGGGTGGCAGTGACGGAATGACAAAAGTACCTTCATCATTCGTCAGCGCAGGGCGCTGAAAAGCGTTGTCCGTATTTATTGCTACGATGTTGGCGCCGCGTACCAGCGCCTTATTTTGATCCGTGACGATGCCGCTGAGTGTGGCCGTTGCACCCTGCGCATGGACGGCAACCAGCCCCGGCGGCTGTGAAATGAGTAAGAAAAGACCGCAGCATATAAAGGACAGATAGCAGACTGTATGTCGAACACCTGAGAAAGACCGGTGAGGACAGAGTGGAGTCCGAAGGACTCCCGATGTTCTGGGCATTGGAGTTCTCCCTTATTTGGGACACGTTCTCCGGGCGAGAGAAAACGCGTCAGTTTAATTGCTGGTGACTTTCTATCAGGTGCCCTGGGTCGAACGTGACAAAAAGTCGGTTAACGATTTCATCTGGGCTCGTACAGCAAACTAAAACTCTCGGCCAAAGCAGAGGGGGTCTTCCAAACATAGATCGACACTTGGGAGTGGCGTGCACCACCCGAATCTATCCGGGGCTGATTCACTTAAACCCGCTTGAAGTGCGTCGTAAGACGGAGGCAATACACCTAAGCGCCGTATCTCTTTATGCGCGCTGCCAACTTTTCAGCGCCGCTCAATGACGTCCAAAACTGTGGGGACTTGATCGCCGCCGCGGAACTCTGGGAGACAGTCAGGGCGGCGCGGATTGCTTCATTGTTGTAGACCGTTAGTTGGTGGAGGCGTTCGACAGCACGCGCCAGATCCTGATCACTCTCGATCGCGGGCTCTTCAGTCGAATTCAGAGCCGTTCCCGGAGCAAAGATCGCTTGCAGTTCCTGTCGCACGGTCGCGCACTCACGCTCGAGCGCAATCGCATGTTCGCGCAGCATCTCGAGCCACTTAGCGCGCGCATCGGGAGCGAGCGTGCGCATGTCGACGTTGTCGAAGCGATTCACCAGTCGTTTGAGTTCGACAGCGTGAAAGAGAAGCTGGTAACTCCGATTCACCATGTGCGAAGAAAATGATCGCACGGCTTCATCCAGAGCATCGTCTTTGAGACGCGGATCTTTTTTCGAAAGATATTCACGCAGTTCGTTCTCGACGGCGATCGTGTTGCTGGTCGTTTGGGCCGCGACCACAGTGACCCGGCCTTTTCGCGGACTCAGTTCTGTGGCCTCCGCAACGGTGCGGATCTCGATCTTGACTGCCGGGTTATTACTGACGGCGGCGAGCGCCTGGAGCAATTCGTTGCGGCGCTGCTCGCTCTCCACCACTCCCTCAACGCGCAGTGACCCACCTGCGCTGCGCGTGAGGTTGACCTGCTCATTTCGGTCGGCCTTGGCCCGATTGAGCAAGTATGCGACGTCGACTTCCAGCTCTGCGGAAGCTACGGGTGGCGCCGACGTGCTGGGCGAAGGAGGGACACGGCTAGAGGTGAGGTCCCGGAGCGCCCAGTCCCCGGGCCTGCCAGTTTCCCCGGCCCCTCCTGTCAGTTCCGGTTCGACTTCGAAAGCGCCGGGAACAACTGCCTTCGCGGGCAGTCGTTCGTCGCTCGCTTCGACGAACCGGTATTCGTGTAATTCGCCGCTGCGCTGCACGATCAAAGTCGACTCGATGGCGTGCAGATCAGACTTGCTCAACGTGAGCGTGGCTTTAATTAATTGAGTGGCCCCGATCGTCCGACCCTTTTCGTAAGCGAGCACATAGGTCGTGGACCGTTCTTCGACACCGGCGAGCGCTGGTTGTGAAATCAGTGCGGCAAACGATTGCGCCGATGGCTCCATCTGCCAGATGTCATCGAGGTTCAGCAGCAGATTGTCAGGACTGGTGATAGCTGACTGCGATTGCGGTTTGGTCCCATGGTGATAAACCACCCGCGAGCCGTCAGCTTTTTGCCAGGTGCCGCCGATGAGGTGATGCGAATAATCGTAAAGTCGTTGAGCACGAGCGCCTGTGGCCCGATTCTCCCAGACCTCAATCTTCAGTTGCGCCACGATTGCGCCTTCAGCGCTGCGTCGTTCTTCAAGATTGATGAACCGATGCCTGATCTGGTCCGCGGCGAAGTTGCTCTTTTCGGCTACGGTGGCTTTGTCGAGCAGGGTCGTCGCAGTCAATGGTTGCGACAGACTGGCCCTGAAGAAAAGGAAGCCCGCAATCACGATGGCGGAGACCAGCACGATCATCCAGCCGAGACGGCGCCACGACGGTTCTGCCGCCTGGCTGAGTTTGAGGAACGAAGCAGTTCGGTTCTCGCCGGCAAACGCATCGACAAGGGAATGATCCTGAGACTGTTGCGTCGCCTCGGCCGCGACTAACGATCCGCCGAAAGCCCTGCTGATGGTGCTGACTGATCGCTGAGCCCACGAGCGAAGACGGCTCACACCCAGAGCATTCTTCGCTTCCTTCAGCGGGTCAGCACCATGGACTACAACAAGGGGTGAGGACAGAGTGTGCGGCGCTTCTGCGGTGGTGTGCGCAGCTTCCGGCGCCGGATCTTTATAGATTAAGTGGAGTGTTGGCCCGTTCTCATTTCGGAAACAGGCTTCGAGAAATCTTCCTTCGCTCAGCTCGATCCTCGCCCACTGTTCGGCTTCACGTGCGGCGGGATCGATGCTGAAGAAAAGAATCTGCACGCCCTGCTCGCTCGACACTTCAATAAACTCGATGGGATCGTCGGGCGTGAGATTCAGATCCAATTCACTCAAATCAGAACTGACTTTCAACGAACTCACCGGTGCGCCGTCGATCGCGATGCGCAACTCGTTTGGCTTGTGTTCGTGTGTCTCGCGCAGGCGCTGCGCAAACTTCTTTGTCAGATCGCCTGGACCACTGCCCGAGTCGCCACCGCCACTCGCATTACCAGGAGGTTCTTTCGGGTCGTTGGTGTCGGCAGGTTGACTGCGGTAGCGTTGCGCCAGCAGCGGTAAACCGAGCAGCGCATTCACAGCGTCGAGACACGTTGGACAACTGACGATATGAGCGAGCTTCGCAGTCGTGAGCGCCTCAGTATTGCCGCCGTTATAAATTTCCGACAATGCTTGTTCCGACAAACAATCACCCTGACGAGAGCCGAAGATCATCTGGCGCAACTCGAGCATCAAGTCGCAATCTGATTTCAGATATTTGATCGGTTGTTTGTCTGCTCGTGCGCGGTGATGCACGAAGCGCAAACGCGCGGGCTCATCCAGGAAGACCTTCACTTCGCGACGCGCCAATCGCTGCCACTGATCCACACAGTGCCGCGAGCTGTTCAGCACCGCGGCAATTTCAGTCGGAAAGTAATCGTGAAAAAAACGAAGGATGAGGACGCTGCCGGCACGCGAAGACTCTTTTCTCGAACAAGCGTAAAAGCAAATCTGTTGCAGTTCTTCAAACGCCTGCATGCGGCGCGGGGGTTCAATTGCCGTCCAGCCGAGCCGGCAGGAGTCGTAGTCGGCAACGGAAAGCGCCGCTTCATGCAGGTGTTGCGCCGAGCGACTCATGCGCGAGATGTGCATGTAACGCAACATCCTTCTTAGATAGCCATCGATGTTTTCAATCTCTTCCAGGCGCGTGCGGCCGAGCATGAACTGTACAAACGCATCCTGAACGAGATCCTCGGCGGCCTCTCGTTGCTGATTCGTCAAGCGCATTGCCCACGCGAGCAGACTTTCATACCGCTCGGTGAACAACTGTTCACGCTTCTCATCTGGTTGTGCGGCCACTCGGCGCTGATCCAGCATCTGGTCTCTGGGCTTTCTGGATTAGTCCCGTCGGGGCATTTCTGGAACCTGACCCCGTTAGGTCGAACCTGGTACGACCTGCTCCAAACAGTTCTGTTTAATATGTGTATTTATGCGAGGACTTCTCAAAAGAAAAAGTTCTAAAGTGAAGAAAATAAATGAGATAAGAACCGTTGACTAAGGACAACTCAACCCTCGCGCCACGCTCAACTGGGAGTAGGCGCCCATGAGTACGATTTAACCAAAACTGAGTCGTAATGGAAGTCGCGCAAACCCTCTCGACTCCTATTACTGCGGTGACTCCGGGACGGCCATGGTGAGACGGCTTGCCCGAATTAATGACCGCGCGACAAATCCTCCAACATTGTTGCCGGCACGGACATGTTAGAATGCGGGGGCCGCACTCAAATTAAAAACTCGCCCGTCCCGTTTGAGGTTGCGAATACAAATAACTGAATCGCTCAGCGCTGCCAGTTTCAACTGAGGCTGAACCGAACTGAGGGCTCAGGTTGTTGACCAGTTGTCACCCCCTCTTAAACTGCGTGACAGATCAACAATCTGAGGATGTTGGGGCGGATGCTACATCCGCCAACAGGAGGATGTCAAACATTCTCGGCGCGGTCAGCGCTCCAATGCAAACTGTAGGAAGGAAGGGGTTGTGGACAAACGAGAACTAACTATGTTCCTGGAGGATCCACGCAGCGCGTTACATCGCATCTTCAGTGCCTGGTCGGGCGTTCCCTTGCTGCTAATGACGGACGTCGATTGGAATCGTGGTCCCTTAGTGCTCGTCGGATTGTCTGATCGCCGGATGTGGCCGCTGATACCGCCCGGCAGTCTGCTGCAGTTGGATCAACGAGTACGAACTATAGATGACCGTTCGTGGCCGGAGTTCGAACGTCCTGTTTATCTGATTGAGTTCCGAAGCAGATTTTTTTGTTGTTATGCGCAGCGAAGGGGAGAGACTCTGCGTTTGATTTCTCACCTTGAATCGCCGGAGCGGCCGTCGATTAACATTCCCTTTAAGGAAGCCAAAGTGAGGGGGCAACTGACTACAATCTTCCGTCCACTACCGGCGAGAGGAAGCGCTGCGGGGAGACCCAGCGCCAAACGGAAATAGAATTACCACGCGTACTGCGCGGCTCGCCGGTGTGTTCGTCTTACCGGCGGAGTATACAGCGCTTCGAATTTGCGCCACGTCTTGATCGTGGTTAACGAATGAGACGGCGCGTAGCCGAGTCGCTCCGCTTTGATCGCGAGCCCGGCGTAACTCAGTGTCGTGCCAGTCCGTCGTTTAAGTTGAATGAGATTTTTAGGGAGACATTGGTTGGTGCGGATGCCCATCTGCCGCATCAGGTCTATGAAATCGCGATCGGGAAAGAGCAACTCCGCGGCGAAGATCTCAGCGCCGATTTCGATCGTCTTGTTCAGATTCGATTGATCGCAATACGAAATTTCCAGGTCGCGATCGCGAAAGAAGTGTTTCAGTTCGTGGGCCATGGTGAAGACCATCGGATCCTGAGGCAGGCCTTTCGCAAGCATCACCGTGGGACCGAGATCGTCGTTTATGAACGCGCCGCGCAGGTTTCGGAATCGATAAGGCCATTCGTCAATTTCGATTCCGTTTTTCGCGTAAATCCTTCTCAGATCACTGGCGACTACGCGCGGTGAGGTCAGTCCGTTCTCCGCGCGCACCTCACGCGCGAGTTGTTTCAGATCTTCGTAGTAGCTTTGTGTATTCACTTGTGTTTTCCTCCTTTTCGACCAGGCTTTGGTCGAGTCTTGCCCTGGTAGATACCGCGGGCCCTGCGAAACTCCGCATACTTCGTTAACTCCTCCAGATCGGCAGGATGTAACTGCCTCGCGGTACGCAGCAGCGCTTTGAGATTTTCGTCCTCGTCCGTATCCATCGTTTCATCCGGAAGGAATGATTTCATCGGAACGCCGAAGAAGCGTGAGATTCGTTCGACGTCTTTGAAACTCGGACGATATATTCCGGTTTCCCAACGGGAGATCGTATTCGGGGCCACTTTCAAGTGGGTCGCGAGCGCCTCCTGGGATAGTCCTTCGCCATTGTTGTAACTAACGCGCAGATCTCTGATTCGAGCTGCGACGTGGTCGAGCACATCCATTTGCTATTCCTCTTTTCTCATCCTGAATGAGGACGACATTTAACTAATATCGTTGACAAGGAGGTTGAGGGCTCGTATTATACGCGAGCGGCCTAATAATTCAAAAAAGATAAGGCGTTACCTCACATGAGTAAATTTCTGCTGCGCAAGCGAATATTTCTTGCCTCGGTTTCAACCGGCACGACGTCTCATATTCTGGCGGAAGTTGAATCGAGTCGTGGTGGTGAATACAAGTGGGGCCATTACATGTTGACGATTGCTGATTGTCGTCGTCGCATTCAACTCGAGTTCTTTCTCGGCACTGTGCGTGCGCGGCGTGAGAGTTTGCGAAAACTCGATCTGCTGCTGAAGGTGCTCGGCTCTTTTCGGAACGCGCTGCTCGCCGAAGCTCAGGCGATGACTGAGTACGAACGCGCCGCGAAGAAGAAACCGCCGCAAAAAGGCACAAAAGGCACCTAAGAAAAGCCAAAGAGAACCCAAACAAAAAGCCAACAACCTAAAATCAGGTGGATCGTACGTCGAAGCTCCCTTATTGTTTATCGAAAGGGAGCTTTTGACCTATGGACGCAATCAATACTGACGTGCTCATCGTTGGCGCTGGTCCGACCGGCCTCTCACTCGCCTGCCAGTTCATCAGGTACGGAGTCGACTTCGTCATTGTCGAAAAGAACGACACCGTCACGCCCTTCTCAAAAGCTATCGGCGTGCAGGCACGGACGCTGGAGATCTACGACCAAATAGGATTGGCCCAACCCGCAATCGATCGCGGTACGATCACGAATCGCGTGAGGCTGATTGAAGGCGGCGAGGTGCGCGGCGAGATGCACCTGTCGAAGTTTGGCAAAGACCTCAGCCAGTTTCCTTTCCTATTGATGCTCGAACAGAGTAAGAACGAGGAGTTGCTCTACGAGTTTATTCAGGGCCACCAGCGAAACGTTCGTTGGAACACTGAGCTGGAGAGTTTCACGCAGAACGCGACCGGCGTCGTTGCTCAAGTCAAGACCTCAGCGGGCGAATCGCAGACAATCAACGCGAAGTATCTGGCCGGTTGCGATGGCGCGAGCAGTTACGTTCGACACGGGCTGGGATTAACGTTTGCAGGCAGCACTTTCGAGCGACTGTTCTACGTTGCCGATGCGCGCGTTGACTGGGCGTTCCCTCACGACACCTTGCACGTTTGTCTGGCGCGAGAAGTCTTCGTCGCGTTCTTTCCGATGCCGGGCGAGGATCGTTACCGCATCGTCGGCACGTTTCCGGAAAGCAAAAACGAGGAGCAGGGCGAGGTTTTATACGAAGAGATCGAACAGGAAATAAAGGACCAGGCAAAACTCTCACTCGAGATCTCTGACGTCAGATGGTTT
>Ga0207676_10000755_pt1 | contig 25300 bp, 18 predicted proteins | sample KBSSwiS72_FD_184307 | JGI IMG/M metagenome (GOLD analysis project Ga0207676, IMG submission 184307) | Switchgrass rhizosphere microbial communities from Kellogg Biological Station, Michigan, USA - KBS Switchgrass S7-2 (SPAdes) (version 2) | ecosystem: Host-associated > Plants > Roots >...
TATTGACGATGAGCCGCACCGTCGTTTGGCTGACCGTATCTATGGGTTGAGTGAGTGGAAACAGGACAAGTCGCGCCGTGGCGCTCACGACGTCGAGCAGCGTGTGCAGATCATTCCCGTGCGACAGCGAGACACGCGTATGGTGGGCTGTACCGGCGATTCGCAGATCGTTATCAGCAATGCTGACCTCGAAGATTTGATCGTGTCGGTGCTGGATGCGGTTGATTCACCGGTTGACGTTCGCAGTTTGCGAAGCCTGGTGATGTCGCGTTTACCCGTAATGGATATCTACCTCGTGCCGTTAGATGGTGACGACAGCGACAACGAAAATAGCAACGCCTACGAGCCGGTCGACAAGCGCGAGAATCCCGAAGAAGGGCTGATGCGTCGCGAGTCAGAGCGCGAGGCAGCGGGTTTTGTGGAGCAGTTCATGAGCAGCCTGAACGAAGCGGTGCGCGGGAAGGTAAAGCAATATAACCGGATTATCGGTGTGCTCTGGTACTGCTATTTGAGCCCGGATCACGCGACGCAGTTGGAAGTGGCGGCGGTTTTGGGTGTTTCGGATTCGCTGGTTTCGGATTATCGCCGGCGGATCGAGCAGGAGTTGCGAGCGTTGTCGTTTACCGAGGTTGAGGAAGCGAAGCAATTCGAGATCGCCTTGAAGGCGCACGTGCAAAAACTGGTATTTGAGGTGGAGGAGAAAGAGATGATGGTTTAGGCAGACATCGCTAGATGGGTCGCCAGACAAATATCTTTCCTCGGAAGCTGCCACGCATCAATTGGCGTTGCGGCTCTTTTGTTATTCAACCAAGCGACTTAAGATTGAGTTGTATTGATTACGACTCCAATTATGCTACGAATGCAAACTAATGATAGTCAGCCAGCCGCGTGTGGCCCGCCCGCGGTGAGCGTAATCATACCTGCCTATAACGCTGCGAAGTTTATTGCGGAGACTCTCGATTCAGTATTAGCGCAGACGTTTGTCAACTACGAGGTTATCGTCGTTAACGATGGGTCACCCGATACCGAACAACTTGAACAGATATTGCAGCCGTACCAGAACCGGATCACATACCTCAAACAGGAAAATAGAGGGGCTGGAGCGGCGCGAAATGCAGGTCTTAAGGTTGCGCGTGGTAAGTTTGTTGCGTTCCTGGACGCTGATGATCTCTGGTTGCCGAGTTTTCTAGGTGAGCAAGTCGCTTTTATTCAGAACGACGAAGGCTACGATTTGGTTTATGCAGACGCCGAACTCTTCGGTGATCCGAGCCGTGCGCGTGGCACCGTGATGCAACGGGAACCTTCGGAACCGCCGGTGACTTTTGAACGCCTGATTGGCGAACAGTGTATTGTCAACACGTCCAGTGTTCTGGCCTTGAGAGAGCCGATTCTCGAAGTAGGACTCTTCGATGAGAGTTTGCGCAATTCACAGGATTTTGATCTGTGGGTGCGATTAGCCAAGCGACCTAACGCGCGCATGAACTTTCAGCGTAAGGTACTGGTTCGTCATCGAGTTTGGTCCGGCAGTTTGGCCTCAGACGGCATCAAGTCAGTAGAAGGTGAATTGAAGGTCCTGGATAAGGTAAGCCGGCGAAACGACTTAACTCCGAGTGAACGAAACACATTGGCACAAACAGTCGCACTTCGGAGTGCCAGCGTGGAAGTGGATCGCGGCAAGAGAAAACTACTGCATGGCGAATTTCACTCTGCCGCTGATTCTTTCAGATTTGCGAACGCCTATTACCGCAGCTGGAAACTCAGATTGGTCCTTTTCTCGCTCCAGGTGGCGCCCAGACTTTTGCAACGTCTCTATAGCGCAAGAGTTAATCAACCTTCCTAAGAACACGACCTTATGTCGCAAAAGCTAATGGATGAGGGCTCTCAAATACAGGCCGATCCAAACAAGCACTTTCGCACTGACCATCTGAAAGCCGATCTTACCGGCAGGACTGCTCGCAGCGGCACGATCATGATTGTGTCGCAGGGCATGAAGTTTTTAATCAATATGGCCTCTGCGGTAGTGCTCGCAAGATTACTTACGCCTCAAGATTATGGCCTGATCGCAATGGTTGCTGTGGTGGTCAACTTTTCTTATCCATTCAGAAATCTCGGATTGTCGGCAGCCACAATGCAACGAGCGGAAATCAATGACAAACAAGTCACCACGCTATTCTGGGTCAACGTCGGACTCAGCATCGCAGCAATGTTAATAACGGGAGCGTTTGCGCCTGCAATCGCCTGGTTCTTTGGAGAGCCGCGTTTGATCTGGATCACGCTTGCCTTTGCCGGCGGCTTCATCTTCGGTGGTCTCACGGTACAACATGAGGCGCTGCTAAAAAGACAAATGCGATTTGTGGCAATTGCAGCCAACGAAATCATATCGATGCTGATCGGTACCAGTACTGCGATTGTTCTGGCCTGGAAAGGATTTGGTTACTGGTCGCTGGTTTGGAGCCAATTGGCCATCGGCTCGAGTTATGCGGCGGGAGTCTGGCTGGTATGCCGGTGGCGGCCCGGGCTTCCGGCGCGGAATTCAGGAGTGCGTTCGATGCTGAAGTTCGGACGTAACTTGACCGGCTTTAACGTGCTCAATTATCTGGCGAGAAATATTGACAACCTACTGATCGGACGTTATTGGGGAGCTCAGCAACTGGGAGTCTATGCCCGAGCTTACCAACTCTTACTCTTACCCCTTGACCAAATAATCGCGCCCATCGACGGAGTCGCCGTCAGCGCCTTAAGCCGGCTTGCCGATAACCCGGATCGTTATCGGCAGGCATATTTACGAATGTTGGAAAAACTTGCAATGCTGACGATGCCCACAATGGCGTTGATGATTATCACTTCCGATTGGCTGGTGCGAGTGATTCTGGGGCCGCAATGGATTGAGACGGGTCGCATTTTTGCACTACTGGGAATCATAGGTATTGTTGAGCCCGTGTCGAGTACTATGGGCTGGTTACTTATCTCACAGGGTCGTACTCACCATATTCTTCAATGGGGACTGATCGATGCGTTCGTTTCGATAGCCTCGATCGTTGCAGGCTTACCCTGGGGCGCTGTGGGCGTTGCTGCATCGTATGCCGTCGTCGGAATCTGTCTTCGCAAACCTTTCCAGTTTTGGTTTGTTAATCGGATCGGGCCGGTACGAACCTCCGAATTCTATATCACTATCATCCCGTCGATTTGTGCTGCTTTAGCCGTAATGCTCGCTGTGTTCTGTTTTCGTAAATGGACGGGGTTCAACGAAGCATTGCCGGGATTGGTAATTAGTTTCGGACTGGCGATTAGCGCTGCCGGGCTATCTTTTTACATTCTGCCCCGCGGGCGAATGGCTCTGCGCGACATTCGCGAACTGCTGCCGCTCGTGATTTGGAGAAAGCGAGTTTCGCAGTAACCCAAACATGCTGAGTGCAGAGGTAGTGAAATAGGATGACACTCTTTGCAGGGATCTTTAGCAGAACCGCAGCACATTCAATACCTGATTCGATGTGCGATACCTTGCGGGCGAATATCTCCCGCCATCCAAACGATCAGGTTAAAGAATATCGCGCCCAGCGTTGCTACATTGCCTCAATAGATATTGGAGCCTATGGCGAATCTGGGTTTCGGATCAGTTCACACGGAACACTTGCGCTGCTTACCGGAGAACCATTACTTAAGCTTGACGCTTCGAATTCATGGCAAACTCGCACGCAAGACCTTGAAGCACTGCACCAATCGTGGGATAACAACGACTGGTCGCTGCTGCGTAGGGCAACGGGGGTTTTCTCTGCTGTTTATTACGCACCTGCTGACGCAACCCTGCGTCTCATATCCGATAAACTCTGCATTCGACCACTTTACTACTGGATCAGCGATCAATTCGTTGTGTTCGCAAGCGCTTTGCGAACGTTGACCAGCGTGGAACAGATTCCCAAGGTAATGGACGTCCGCGCAGTAACCGAAATAGTCAGTCTAGGTCTGCCGCTGGGAACGCGCACCGGCTATGCGCACATTGGTTTAATGAGAGCAGCGGAGGTCCTGGAGATATCTGAACGGAAGATCGGCCGGGAGCAATATTGGCGCTGGGATGCCATTCGTCAGTCGCGGCACAACGAAACGCAACTCCTCAAAGAAGTACATGAAGGTTTTACGCAAGCCATTGCCAAAAGAGCGCGAGCCGATAGATCTACAGTTTCGTTTTTAAGCGGAGGATTAGACTCTCGTTGCATAGTGGCCACACTTCGTGAGCGACAGAATGAGGTACACACGTTCAACTTTGCCCGTACCGGCACTCAGGACCAGGTGCTGGGCGCTGAGTTTGCAAAACGAGTGATGACGATTCACGAAGAAGTTCCGCTCAAGACTTATGCAAGTCCGCGTTGGTCGTTAATCATGGCTGAGGCTTGGAGCGCATCCAGGAAACGTCTTGTTTCACCACCGGAACGACCGAGCTTGATTTGGTCCGGAGATGGTGGGAGTGTAGGTTTTGGCCATGTTTATGTGAGTCAGAGAATCGTAGAGCTGATGCGAGCTGGACAAAAGGATCGGGCGATAGAAGAGTTCCTGATTCAGCAAGGTGCCCACATACCGCAGAGGCTTTTGAAACAAGACATCGGCGCCGCACTTTCCAATTCCCTTCGGGAAGACATCAGAGAAGAACTCGATGACATTAAGGCCGAAGATCCGGGCCGAGGTTTCTATATTTTTCTCCTCGTCAACGATCAGAGACGCCACCTCGCGCTCCACTTTGAAGATATCGATCTGCACCGCCTTGAATTCCAGTTACCGTTTTACGACAGTGAGCTGCTGGCGAGGATTGTTTCCACGCCTGTCGATTTGTGTCTGGATCATAAGTTCTATGCAAAATGGCTCAACTATCTGCCGCCTGTGGTTACGAGTGTTCCGTGGCAGACTTATCCGGGTCACGAGCCCTGTCCATTACCGATTCCCGAAGAGCTTTCGTATCAGTGGGACGCGCAATTGAATAGGGCGAGGAGAAGTGAACTACTTTCTGAGGCCACTCAGATACTGCGCGGAAGAGACTTCCCGCGCAGTATTCTCAATCGCCATTACCTCGCAATGACGACTTGGTTGTATCGACTCGGCCTGCGCGACTTCGGGTATCTGATTCACGCCGCAAGTATCTATAATCAGTATTGGGCGCAGTGCGGTGGTAAGTACGCGATGAACATCTAAACGACCGAGGGTTTTTCGAGCATGTGTGGTATCGCAGGATTTATCGATTTATGGAGCACGAGGGTTAAGCCTGAACGTGCTGAGCGTGGGAGTGTGCTCCGCAATATGTGTCAGGTGATCCGGCACCGGGGACCAGATGATGAAGGTACTTTTATTAAAGAAGGCGTAGCGCTCGGAATGCGTCGTCTTTCCATTATCGATCTGGCCGGCGGCCATCAACCGATTTCCGGGGAAGATGGAACGGTCACCATTGTCTTCAACGGTGAGATATACAACTTTAAGGAAGTTAAAGACCGACTGGAGTCTCGCGGACACACTTTCAGCACTCACTCTGACACTGAAGCCATAGTCCATGCATTCGAAGAATACGGTGCGTCAGGCATGAATCAACTGCGCGGGATGTTTGCGTTTGCGATCTGGGATGAAAAGACGCAACACCTCCTTCTCGCACGCGATCGGGTTGGCAAGAAGCCGCTTTACTACACTCTAACTCCGGATGGCACGTTCGTTTTCGGGTCTGAAATAAAAGCGTTGTTGGAACACCCTTCCGTGCAGCGGGAACTGGATCCCCAGGCCCTGGATGCTTATTTCACATTCGGCTACGTACCTGATCCGCTTAGCATCTTCAAAGGCATTAGCAAGCTGCCGCCAGGGAATTATCTGCGGTTTTCAAAAGGCGAGGTGACGGTTTCCGAGTACTGGGACTTTAACTTTGTAACAGCGCCCAGTCGCAAAGAGACTGATTATCTTGACGAACTACGCGCCTTGCTCGACGAGTCAGTTCGGCTGCGATTGATCTCTGACGTTCCTCTTGGTGCTTTTCTATCCGGCGGAGTCGATTCAAGCACAGTAGTCGCCTTGATGGCCCGGCACATGGACCAGCCAGTCAAGACTTTCTCCATTGGATTTCATGAGGACAGTTACAATGAGCTGGAATATGCACGCCTGACAGCCAAAAAGTTCGGCACGGATCATCACGAATTTATCGTGACTCCTGATATTTGCAATATTGTCGAGGAACTAGTCTGGCATTTCGATGAGCCGTTCGCGGATTCATCGGCTATCCCGACCTACATGGTTTCCAAGCTTGCGCGCGAATACGTTACCGTCATTCTCTCGGGCGATGGTGGCGATGAACTCTTCGCGGGATACACGCGCTATGTTATAGACCAGGAGCGCAGTAACTTCTCTCGTATTCCGAGCATCGTTCGGAAGCGAATGATGCAACCTCTCAGCACGCATCTACCTCATGGAACACTCGGTCGTAATTTCATTCACAACATTTCACTCGATCCCATCGATCGCTATTTGGACAGCGTTTCGGTTTTTACCCGCCTCGGCAAAGAACTTCTTTACACAAGCGACTTTCAGGCGCACTTAAGGGATCGTGATTGGGTAACACAGTATTTTCACAACTTAGCCGCGCAGGTGCATGGTACCGACGCGATTGATCGATTGTTATATCTCGACAGCAAGACTTATTTACCCGGCGACATTTTGACTAAGGTTGATCGAATGAGCATGGCTGTTTCGCTGGAAGCTCGCGCGCCGTTGCTCGATCATAAGCTGATCGATTTTGTTGCTCGAATACCAGCTTCATTGAAGTTGGCGAAAGGTGAAACGAAGCATATTCTCAAACGCGCCGTTACGGATCTCGTGCCGGCGGAAATCCTCAATCGTCCAAAACAGGGATTTGGCATTCCAATTCAGGAGTGGATCAACCAACAACTGCGCGAACAGATACACGACGTGTTACGTGATCAGCGCACGCGCCAGCGCGGTTATCTGAATCCCAAGTATTTGCATGTCTTGCTCGACGAACACGAGCGGAGCAGACGTGACCATTCCACCGCTCTTTGGGCGTTGTTTATGCTCGAGCTCTGGCACCGCCAGTTCCTCGATGACGCAGGCTTGCCTTCACGACGGCCCGACTTCAATCTCGTTTCTGAGGCCGTTTAGTCACGGAGTTTCATTGAAGCCCGTCGTACTTCAATTGATTGATAGTTTTAATCAAGGTGGTTCTGAACGGCAGGCGATCCAGTTGACCCGTCTTCTGCTGGAAAGCGGCCATTTTGAGGTACGACTTGCTAGTCTCAACCCGATGGGAATACTGCGTCCCCAGGCAGAAGCGCTGAACATTGGCGAGATACCTTCTTTCCCGCTCACAAGCTTCTACGACAAGAATGCGATCACGCAATTGCGACGGTTGACTGGCTTTTTGCGCGAAACGCGTGTCGAGATCCTGCACACACATGACTTCTACACTAATGTGTTTGGCATGACTGCGGGAGCTTTTGCTCGAGTGCCGGTTCGTATTGCCTCGATGCGCGAAACTGCAGGGATGCGCACTGCCGCGCAACAGAGAGCACAACAGATGGCCTACACGCTCGCGCACAAAGTAGTAGCGAATTCTGAGGCAGTGCGCGGCAAGCTCATCGATCGGGGAGTGAAGAGGGCCAAGATTGCCGTCGTTTACAATGGCCTCGAGAGTGCTCGCTTTGTCTCGGATAAGTCTCGTGCCGAATGTCTTGAAGCTCTAGGCCTGTCGTCCGGTGCAGAAGAAACTGGACAAAGGTTTGTTACGGTCGTGGCTAACATGAGGCACGAGGTCAAGGACTATCCGATGTTTCTACGAGCCGCGCAGTTAATCAGGCAGGATATGACAGACGTGGAGTTCCTGCTCGCCGGTGAAGGTGAATTGACCGAGCAACTTCGTGCCTTTGCGGGAGAATTGGGCATCGAGACGAGTACTCATTTTCTTGGGCGCTGCGAGAAGGTTAGGGAGTTGCTGAAAGTCTCGGATGTTTGCGTCTTGAGTTCAAAGGCCGAGGGGTTTTCGAATGCGATTTTGGAATACATGGCTGCGGGTCGTCCGGTAGTAGCGACCAACGTGGGAGGCGCCGGAGAAGCCATCGTTGATGGTGAAACCGGTTATCTGGTCGAGTCAGGCGACCATGCAACGATGGCGGCGAGAATCATTTCGTTGTTGCGCAATCCAAAGACAGCGAGATCATTTGGAGACAGAGGAAGACGTGTGGTCGAGGAGAAGTTTTCCTGTGCGGCTCAACTTAGACGGACCGAGCAGTTGTACGAGTCAATGCTGAGCGAGCGCAATCGATAATCTCTTAGTTATGGCGGATTCAAGCTCAAATCCGGTTCGCGTTCTCATAGTAGCTCCTTCGTTTGACATCCTGGGGGGACAATCGATCCAGGCAGCTCGTTTGATGGAGCGATTGCGTGAGGAGCCTGGCGTACAGATTGGCTTCCTTCCCATTAATCCTCGTCTTCCGGGCGTATTACGAAAACTACAGGCGATTAAGTACGTCCGCACGATTGTAACTTCAGCAGTCTATGTAGCTTCACTGCTGGGTCGCGTTTGGCGTTATGACGTGATTCACATATTTTCTGCGTCATACTCCTCATTTGTGATAGCGCCAACGCCGGCCATCATCGTTGGCAAGCTCTTCCGCAGAAAATTGCTGCTCAATTATCATGGGGGCGCAGCGTTCGATCATCTTCAACGTTGGCGCCGTTCGGCGATCCCAATCATTAAGCTGGTCGACGAAGTAGCCGTGCCATCAGAATTTCTGGTGCGTGTTTTTGCGCAATTCGGATTCCGCACGAAACCGATTTACAACTTGGTCGAGCTGGAGAAATTTCCTTTTCGTAAACGCCAGCCATTGCGTCCTTATTTTCTCTCAAATAGGAATTTTGAAACTCACTATGGTGTTGACCGCGTTTTGCGCGCCTTTGCAATTATTCAGCAACATGTTCCTGAAGCGAGACTGATTGTTGCCGGAGATGGCCCGGAGCGTACCGCGCTTGAAGAGCTGGCTCGCGAGCTGCATCTGAAGAATACGGAATTCAAAGGCAAGGTCTCACCAGAGAGCGTGGTTGAACTCTATCAGGCAACAGATATCTTCTTAAATGGATCAGAGATCGATAACCAACCACTTTCAATCATTGAGGCCTTTGCCTGTGGACTAGCGGTGGTCACGACTGATGCCGGCGGAATACCTGACATGGTAACAGCGGAGCGAACGGGACTCATCGTTCCCATGGGAGCTTACCAGGAGCTTGCTGCCTGTGCTTTGCGTTTGCTTGACGATCCTGTTTTGGCGCAAAGTTTGATCGCGGAGGGCCGTCAAGAGTGTAAGAAGTATCAGTGGCGAGTGGTGCGCGAGCAGTGGTTGAATGTTTATTACGATTTGGTCCACTCTCGGACTCCGGGGCTTTGTCTGGAAAACGCTGAAGCCGGCAGCAGGAACATTGAATAAACGGTGCCAAACTGGAAGAGAATTAGAGAGTTAGGTCTCGATGAGTTACGCGTGCGCAGCACGCAAAAACTTTCAGCACTTGCCGAACGACGCGGTTGGTCATCATTGACAGTGGTTCCTGATGATATCGCGTTTTTTACTTTGTTCGAGCCTGAAAGAGTAAACGGCGTTCACCGATCTGCCGAGGATCTACTCCGACACTTCCGCACGCGAACCACCCCACAGTTCTTTCGATCATTTCTCAATACAGAGCACACGAGTGCGGAGTGGAAACGACGTTGGCCCGCATCTGCCAGCGAAATTGTGAATCATGCGTCGCGGATCGTTGACGGCCAATTCGAACTTCCAGGCTGGCAGGGCGCCAGCTTTAGTTGGCCAATCGATTGGCATTTGGAGCCATTGTCCAACAAGCAGAGCCCGCTTATTCATTGGAGTAAGTTGGACTATCTCAACGCGGAACTAGCCGGCGACAAAAAGATCCTTTGGGAGCTGAATCGCCATCAGTATTTCCTGACGCTGGGCCAGGCCTACCTGGTCACCAAAGACGAACGCTATGCGGAAACATTTGTTGCGCATCTCGAATCGTGGATGAACCAGAATCCGCCGAAGCAGGGAATTAACTGGGCCAGCAGTTTGGAGATAGCGTTTCGTTCCATCTCGTGGCTTTGGGCCTTATTCTTTTTCAGAGACTCGGTGGCGCTTACCTCACAGGTGTTCTTGCGAACTCTCAAGTTTCTCTATCTCAACGCGCGTCACCTCGAGACCTATCTCTCCACCTACTTTAGTCCCAATACTCATCTCACCGGTGAGGCTCTCGGGTTGTTTTACATTGGTTTGCTTCTACCAGAGTTTAGCGACGCGGCTCGCTGGCGTCAGACAGGCAGACGCATCCTTTTGGAACAGCTGCCGATTCATGTAAGACCGGATGGCGTTTATTTCGAGCAGTCGAGTTATTACCATCGGTACACCACAGACTTCTACACTCACTTTCTTATTCTTTCGCAGATCAATGGTGAGTCAGTTTCTCCTGAGGTGCCGCAAAAGCTGTCGTCCTTGTTGGATCATTTGTTGTATATCACACGTCCTGATGGTCTCACGCCATTCTTTGGCGATGATGATGGTGGCCGATTAGTCATGCTCGACAACAAGGCGGCTAATGACTTCCGTGCCTCCCTCTCAACAGGCGCAGCACTCTTCAAGCGTCCGGACTACAAGTTTGTGGCTGGAGAGATCGCCGACGAGACACTCTGGTTGTTGGGTCCAGAGGCGGTAGATGAGTTGCAGCGAATCCAGCCCGTAGAACCGGCCTCCAAATCCATTGGCTTCCAAAACAGCGGTTATTACGTAATGCGTGATGGCTGGACGGACAAAGCGAATTATCTGCTGTTTGATTGCGGCCCACACGGCCAGGCGAACTGTGGTCACGCACACGCCGATGCCCTTTCATTTGAGCTGGCGGCTAATGGAAAAACCATGCTGGTCGATCCCGGTACTTACACGTATACGGGATCAGCAGAGTTACGCGACTGGTTTCGCAGCTCACAAGCGCACAACACGTTAACTGTCGACGGGCATTCTTCGTCAGTGCCGGCCGGACCCTTCTCGTGGCAAACGATTGCGACCGTCAAGCCATTGGCCTGGCTTGCCAAACAGCGCTTTGATTACGTAGCGGGCTCACATGATGGTTATTTTCAGCTACCTCAGCCCGTCACCCATCGACGTGAAATGCTGTTTCTGAAGCGGGATTATTGGATCATGCGAGATTGGGTGGAATCTGCGGCCCAACACAAAATCGATCTTTGGTTCCATTTTGAATCCGGCGCGGATCCAGTGGTGGAACGCGATGGAGAAGAGATTTATGTCGTTGACAGCGAAGCTGAAACTGGTTTGACCATCCATGGATTTGCTGAAAATGGTCGTTGGAATAGGGAAGAACGATGGGTTTCACACTGTTATTCTCAGCGAGAGCCCGCTCCTGTCTACGTGTTTTCGACAAGCTTAAGCAGCGGAAATCTCGTTAGTTTCCTGGTGCCCCGGATAGCGGAAAGGAATCCGCGAATCAGAGAAATCGAAGCAGTCGGATGTCAGGCGTTCGAGGTCGTTGATGAGAATTGGCTGGACATTGTTATGATTCGAAGGGAAGCGGAAGCCAGGTTGAGGCGCCTGACATCGAATTTTGAGTGGAGTTGGCTACGGTTTTCCCCTCGCGATGATTTGTTGCCTGTTGAACTGGTATTGTTAGGTGGGAGCACGTTTAGCCTTGAAGGGCGCCAGATTATTGAGACGCAACGAAAAGTTGACTATGTCGTTGCGCGCCGGACAGGAGACGAGTTTAGCGTCGAAATAGATGGCGTGGAACTGACATCGCAGTCAGAGATTTGTACGATTTCATGAATTTATGTGTGGAATAAACGGAATAGCCGTTTCAACCAGGTCGTCACGAATTATTGATCGAGCGCAACTCAAGCGCATGCGCGATGTAATTACGCATCGCGGTCCCGATGATGAGGGCCTATTTATTGATGGAAACGTCGGCTTGGGCCATCGCCGGCTAAGTATCGTCGATGTGGCCGCCGGTCATCAGCCGATGACCAATGAAGACGGCTCACTGCACATAACCTATAACGGCGAGATCTATAACCACACCGATTTCCGTACCGAGCTCGAGGCCAAGGGCCACGTCTATCAAACACACTGCGACACGGAAACTATTCTCCATCTCTACGAAGAGCACGGCGAACGATGTGTTGAGTATCTGCGTGGGATGTTTGCCTTTGCGATTTGGGACCAACGACGCAAAGAATTGTTCATTGCCCGTGACCGGCTTGGCGTCAAACCACTTTATTACGTTCATACGGAAGACGATTCCATTTACTTCGGCTCAGAAATAAAGACGCTGCTCGAGGCTGGCGCCGTTAAGCCTGAGATCAACTATCACGCGTTGCCGGACTACCTCGCGAACCACTCGCCTTCAGGTGAAGAGACGTTGTTTAGAGGTGTGAAGCGTCTTCTGCCGGGACACACGCTGGTTTGGTCTGATGGCAAAGTGCGCGTCAGGCGTTACTGGGATGTGAGTTTCGCGGAACACGAGGAAGGGCGCGGCGATAAAGATTACATTGCCGAGTGGTATGAACTGTTTCGTACTTCCGTGCGCCTGCGTCTGATGGCTGATGTTCCGTTGGGAATGTTTTTGTCCGGAGGAATCGATTCGTCGGCCATAGCCGCAGTGATGAGTCGACTTGTCGATGAGCCTATCAAGACGTTTTCAGTTGCATTTGCCGAGCGCGAAGCGAATGAGTTGGAATACGCTCGTCTAGTCGCCAATACATTCAAAACCAATCATCACGAAATAGTTGTTAGTCCCGAGGATTTCTTCGCCGCTCTTCCGAAATTGGTGTGGCACGAAGATGAACCGCTCGCCCATCCATCGAGTGTGGCCCTCTACTTTGTCTCGTATCTCGCTTCGCAACATGTGAAAGTTGTCTTGACGGGCGAAGGAAGTGATGAGCTCCTGGCGGGTTACGCACGCTATCGCAAGACGATTCTTAATCTTGGATTGGGCGAGCGTTATCACGCCTTAACCCCGGAGTTTTTGCAAAAGGGGGTACGCGCAGGAATCGAAGGAATGCCTTCAAGTTCAAAATTGCGACAGAAACTCTCGCGCACATTCCTCACAGTCTCTCCCGATATTGAAAGCATTTATTTCGACAACTTCGCAGTGTTCCCACGGCGCATGCAGCCTGAGCTGCTGAGTTTAACCACACGCGAACGCATTGGGGCTATCAATCCGCACGCTGCGGTTGCGGAAGCCTTCAGGCAAACGGACGCGACGTCCACTCTGGAGCGTCTGCTTTACGCCGATATCAAAACCTATTTGCATGAGTTGCTGATGAAGCAGGACCAGATGAGCATGGCTACATCGGTTGAAAGCCGCGTGCCTTTCCTCGATCACAAGTTGGTGGAGTTCACTTGTCGTTTGCCGGAACGTTTGAAACTGAGAGGCGGAACGACCAAGTACATCTTACGGGAGAGTATGAAAGGGATATTGCCCGAAGCCATTCTGTCGCGTTCGAAGATGGGATTCCCGGTGCCGATTGGCGCCTGGTTCCGGGGGGCGTATAGCTCCGTAATCGATGAATATGTTTTGAGCGAGCGGGCTTTGGCACGCGGCACCTTTGATCCCGTCTTTGTTCGTGAACTCGTTAAGCGCCATCAGAAGGGCGGTGAGAACCATTCGGAGAGACTTTGGGCGTTGGTGAATTTTGAAATCTGGCAGCGACAGTTCTTTGATGGTGAAGCAGGCGGGACACAAAAATTCGCTAGTCCAGAAATGGTACAAGTAGGAGCTTAGCGAATTGGGATTCATCGGCGGAACAATCGGTTACCGGATACTCCGCTATCTAAGTCCGGGAACCACGGGAAACAACGACTACGCAGCGTACGAGGGAAAAAGTAAGCTCGAGGTTCTATTTGGCCCTGAGATTTGGAGCGAACTAACGGGCAAGGTGGTGCTCGATTTTGGCTGTGAAGGTGGCCTTGAATCGATCGACATCGCTAAACATGGCGCAGCGAAAGTTATCGGCATCGATCTTTACGAAGATACATTGGACCGGGCTCGGCAGCGCGCCGACGAAGCCGGAGTCGGCGAACGATGTGTTTTTACGACGAAGGCAACAGAGAAGGTCGACGTCATAATAACGCTCGACGCATTTGAGCATTTTGCAGATCCCGCGGCAATGCTCAAGCTCATGGGTCAATTGCTCAAAGATGATGGCAGTATCCTCGCGTGCTTTGGACCAACCTGGTATCACCCACTCGGCGGACACGGCTTTTCCATCTTTCCCTGGGCACATCTGGTGTTTACCGAGAAAGCGATCATGCGGTGGTACGGAGAGTTCTCGCCTGAGCAGGCCACCAGGTTCAGCGAGGTGCGTGGCGGACTCAATCAAATGACAATTCGGCGGTTCGAAAAAATTGTCGCCGAGAGTAATTTCCGTTTTGAGAGTTTTAAGGCAGTGCCGATACGCAAACTAAACGCACTGCAAAATCGTGTGACGCGAGAATTCACGACTGCAGTGGTCAGATGTAAGTTGGTTCGACGCGAGAGACCGGCATTAACTCAAACATGAGCTTGCGAATTCTCTGGGTCAAAGCGGGAAAACTTCTGCCAGTCGATACCGGTGGAAAGATCAGATCCTTCAACCTGCTGAAACATCTTGCCACTCGTAACGAGACTACGCTGCTCTCTTATTATGACGGACCACGCGACCGGGATTACGAAAAACAGATCGTTGCGGAACTACCCGAGGCGGTAGCCATTAACACCGGCAAGGACGATTCGTCGACCGCGCAGATAATCAACTATCTGAGACGTCTTCCCTCCGCTGCTCCGTACGCAGTCACCAAATTCACCTCACCCGCTGTTAAGGATTTGCTTTCCAACTGGGACAGCGAAGGCCGCTTTGATGTTGCTGTATGTGATTTCCTTTCTGCTTCGTTGAACTTTCCTCGCGCACCGCAAACGCCCGCAGTTTTGTTTCAGCACAACGTTGAGTCGGCCTTATGGCAGCGCCAGGCAAAGCACGAGGCAAGCCCGATAAAGCGACTCGTCTTCAAACTGGAAGCTATAAAGATGACTGGTTACGAGCGCGCCACAGTCCGAAGGTTCCAACACATCATTGCCGTTTCAAATCATGATCGAGATCTGATGGCGGAAATGACGGATGGCGAACGGATCTCCGTGGTGCCAACGGGCGTCGATCTGAAGGAGTATTCGGCCGTCTGCACCCAAACCGGCAACCGGGCAGACAACCAAACGGTGTTGTTTCTTGGTTCCATGGATTGGGAAGCAAACGTTGATGGCGTGGATTACTTTTGTCGCGGCGTTTGGCCGCTTGTGCAGGCTGCAGTGCCAAATGCGAAGTTCTTTGTTGTTGGCCGCAATCCGCACCCGCGGGTGACGGCTTGGGCTGCTGAGGCTGTCGAAATAACTGGACGAGTCGATTCAGTTCTTCCCTATCTGGAACAGGCTGCCGTTTTTGTCGTGCCTTTGCGAATTGGCGGTGGCACGCGACTGAAGATCTATGAAGCGATGGCCGCGGGCAAGGCAGTGGTTTCGACCACTGTCGGAGCCGAAGGACTCGACGTGCATCACGGCGAAGACATTCTGCTGGCTGATACTGAAGCGGCGTTTGCGACGGCGGTAATTGATTTACTACGAAAGGTAGAATGGCGTCGCCAGTTGGGCGAGGCGGCTGCGCGGTTGGCGGCCCAATATGACTGGGCGATAATCGCAAAGGGTTTTGAAGAAATTCTGGTCGACGTGGCTAAGCCAGTCACGGCGAGAACCAAGGCGGATCGAGAGTTGGCTCAGGTAGGTATATGAAAGTACTTGTGCTCGACGGCAATGAGAACCAGGCCGTGGCTGCGGTTCGAGCTCTTCGTGCTCAAGGACACGAGGTAGTCGTGGGAGCCGATTCGTTGTGGTCAAAGGCGGGATGGTCACGCGCGGCAACGCGTGTATTTAATTACCCGGCGCCGCAAGTGAACATGGATGCATTCGTAGAGTGCATTATCGCTGAACTGCGAGAATCTCCGGGCGCGCTGGTGTTGCCGATGACCGAACGGACCACGATTCCGATTTCCAAACGACGTGACGAGATCATTCAGGCAGGCGGGCTCCTGGTGCTACCTGCACACGAGATTGTCATGCGTGCTTTCGACAAGCGGCAGACTACCGAGCTTGCTCGTTCACTTGGTATCGCCGTGCCCGTTACGATTCCGATCTCGAGCAGCCTGGAAGCAGAGACATCCGCCGCCACTCTTTCCTATCCCGTCGTATTAAAGGCACAAGCTTCAGAAGAAGTTTCCACGGACGGTCGCGTGTTGTCGACGGGAGCGCCTCGGTATGCTCGGAATGCAAATGAATTCCTGATGGCATACGACGAGATGAGTACTCGCTGCTCGTCCTTTCTGGCGCAGCAGTTTGTCGATGGGATCGGGACCGGTTATTTCGCGTTGATGCACCATGGCGAGTTGCGCGCTGAATTTGCTCATCGACGTATACGCGATGTGCGTCCGACCGGATCGGGTAGCGCAGTACGTGTAAGTGTCGAACCGGATTTGCAGGTGCGTCGTGCTGCGCTTAGTCTGTTGCGGGAACTGCGCTGGCATGGAGTTGCGATGGTTGAGTTTCGCGAACGAGCGGATGGCACGCCGGTATTTATGGAGGTAAACGGGAGATTCTGGAATTCGCTGGCATTAGCGATATATTCGGGCGTGGACTTTCCCTCACTACTGGCACGTATGGCGGAGCTGGGAGATGTGGAAACTCAGAGTGGTTATCAAACCGGCGTTCGCTGCCGCTGGTTTCTGGGCGATCTCCGTCACTTGTTAGAAGTTTGGCGAGGCGCGCCGCGGGGATACCCGAGCCGTTTTCCTAACCGCTGGCGGGCGCTTCGGGAATTCTTAATTCCAGTGGCGGGCACTCGTCATGACAATTTCATCTGGAACGATCCGCTTCCTGAAATCGGAGACTGGCTTGATTTTGTTGGTCGGCGCCTGCCTGCCGCCAACAAAAAAAGGGCAACTGAGCAAGGTAAGTTGAATGCTGAAGGCCGCTATTCATTGTCATAGCACTTATTCGGACGGAGAATTTACTCTACCTGAGCTGCGGGAGTTGTTTACGCGTGATGGTTATGACGTCGTGTGCATGACCGACCATGCGGAAGCATTCGATACTGACAAACTTAAAAGCTACGCGGCTGAATGCGACAGTTTGTCTGACGACCGCTTTCGATTTGTGGCTGGACTGGAATTTGAATGTGAACGCCGGATGCACGTTCTTGGTTACGGCATAACGTCGCTCTACTATTCAAAAGAGCCTGAGTCAATAATCAGTCACGTCGAAGATCAGGGTGGTGTTTCCGTGATAGCGCACCCCGGGGACAGCATGTTTGCATGGATCGAAACGTTCCAAACGTTACCGACCGGCATTGAAGTCTGGAATTCGAAGTACGATGGTCCCCGTGCGCCGCGGCCGCGAACGTTTCAACTGCTGAATCGCTTGCAGGAGCGTAAGCCAGAGATGAAAGCTTTCTATGGTCAGGACCTTCACTGGAGAAAGCAGCATCGAGGATTGTTTAATTTGATCGATTCGGAATCAGCGACGCGTGGCCGGATTCTCGAAGCTTTCAGAATGGGAAAGTATCAAGGCTGTAGCGAAGGAACTGAGTTGCCTGCCAGCGGCAGACTGTCAGAGTCTCTCTCTTCAGAGTACGACATTATAAACAGGCAATACATGCGCAAGCGGAAAGTATTCGAAGACTTGAAGCGAGTGTCAGGCGGCGCCGGCAAGCGACTGCCCGCTCCGATCAAAAACCGGATTCGCAAGTTGTTCTCATGAGTAAAGGCATTGCCTTTTTGATGTATCACGAACTGGGGGCCGCCGACCGCCGGTTGTGTGACGAGAGTCCCGGCTATCGTCGTTACGTCGTCGCCGAGGACAGTTTTAAAAACCAGTTGGCAATGATTGAATCGAATGGGTGGCGCGGCTGGAACGTCAGCGAAGCACTGCGAGCGATGGGTAACCAGCGGGAAGGAGTTTGTCTGACTTTCGACGACGGATGCGCGACTGATCGGTCGATTGCCGCTCCGTTGCTGCTCGAGAAAAAGTTTAATGCGACTTTCTACATCACTGTTAACCATCTTGAAAAGCGTGGTTATCTAACCAGGACGGAACTGCGAGAATTAGCTACGCTGGGTTTTGAGATTGGTTCACATTCGCTGAATCACAGATACCTTGGCGATCTTTCAATCGACGATTTGAAAGTTGAGTTGGGCGAGTCGAAAAAACAACTGGAGGACATTACCGGCGTCGGGGTCGAACACTTTTCCTGCCCTGGTGGTCGGGTAAATCCGCTGGTTGAGAAGATGGCTCGCGAAACTGGTTATCAATCCCTGGCCACCAGCCGAATCGGACTTAACACAGCCATGACTGACAACTTCCGGCTGGCTCGCATCGCAGTGAAGGAAGGGACTACCACTATGAATCTCGCCAGGCTATGTCGCGGAGAGGGACTTTTCCTTAGCCAGGCACAAGACGTTGCTCTCTCCGCTGCGAAGCGATTGCTTGGTAATTCGATTTACGAACGGGTTCGGGCTGGAGCACTTAGATAAACATGAGATGGTCTGAGTTAAGAGATGCCTTCGCCGGGTCGAACTTGCTGACCCTGCGGTTGGCTTTGCGCGACCGTGACCTCGCGCGCTCATTTGTGTCAACTTTAGTGCGGCATTATGACGAGTTAATGGGACTCGGATTGAAGGACAAGAATCCGGTTTCTTACATCTACAAGCGGAATGGAAACAATCACTCGCTCGAGGACCGCGTTGTGTTGCCTGCTAATCTGGACGACGATAGCGGCACCCGCCTCGATGAAATGCTGATTCTTGCAGCTGCGACCAAAGCTTTAAGACCCAATCGAGTTTTCGAAATCGGTACTTACAATGGACGCACGACCAGCATCTTTGCCTTAAACGCACCAGAGAGCGCAACGATTTTCACGTTGGATCTTCCACCCGGTGCAACTGTTGAAGACGACCAATATGATCCTTACATAAATACTGACATCGATCTTGTTAAAGCCCGCAAGGCTGACAATTTTATTGTTTCGCTGAACCTCACCGATCGCTGCCAACAGCTATATTGTGATTCGATGCAATTTGATCCCACACCTTATCGCGGCTCGATAGATTTGGGATTTATCGACGGCGCTCATGCATTACCGTACGTGCAAAACGACACTGAAAAAATGGCTAGCATGATGTCTGAAAACGGTCTCGTGTTTTGGCACGACTATGGTGGCAAAGGCCGGTTCCGTCCCCTGGCTGATTATCTCGAGAGTCTTGGCCGGCGGGCTCCCGTGTATCGCGTTATGGGAACCACGCTCGCCTGGGCCCCGGCCAACAGCCTGCGAAGTATTTTATTTAGTTCGAAAGAATGTCAGCCAACAACACAGTCATGCTGAATACTGTCCTCACTACAAATGAATCTCTTCCTGAGTTCGTTTCTGTCGTCATACCTTGTTATAACGAAGAGCAGTTTATTGGTAAGACTCTTGAGAATCTCGTCTCACAATATGATTCGAGCCGCTACGAAATCATTATTGTTGACGGCATGTCCACCGACCGCACGCGTGAAGTTATCAATCAATTCCAACGCGCACGGCCAATGATCTCCGTACGAATTCTCGACAATCCAGCACGAAAAATTCCCACCGCTTTGAACATCGGAGTTGGGGCTGCGCGCGGCGAAATAGTTGCTCGCATGGACGCTCATGCTGCGCCTTCACCCGGTTACGTGCGACGCTGTGTGGCGTTGCTCGCTGGAAACCATAACGGCGTCGTTGGCGCGCCCTGTGACGTACGACCAGCAGCGAACACCTTAATGGCACGGGCCATTGCTGCTGCCGTTTCTAATCGTTTTGGCATTGGAGATGCTCAGTATCGTTTACAGGACGGTAAAGTGGGACAGGAATCTGTCGATACAGTTGCGTTCTCCTGTTTTAGAAAAGCGCTTTGGAAGAGTCTCGGTGGCTTTAATGAGGAGTTGCTGGCCAATGAAGACTATGATTTTAATTATCGAGTGCGGGTCAGTGGAGGCTCTGTTTTACTAGATCGAGTGGAACACTGCGACTATTTTGCGCGCGCGACATTGGGCGGTTTAGCTAAACAATATTTTCGGTATGGTCAGTGGAAAGCCCGGATGTTGAAATTACATCCGCGATCGATACGTTGGCGGCATGTGGTCGCTCCGATCTTTGTGGTTTCGATCCTGGTACTTGGTTTGACTGGCATCTTTTGGTCGCCGGCACTCTGGTTCCTCAGTTTGGAAGTAGCAATCTATTTCGCGCTCGCATTGCTGTTTGGCCGGCAACGCGGACGCGGAGTGCTCGATGGTTTGGCTCTGACACTCTTAATGCCGGTTGTGTTTTTGACGATACACCTGGCTTGGGGCATCAGTTTTTTCTGGGGTTTGATGAGCGATGAATGACACCGGATTCGTCGATAAGATACAGACAAATTCGATCCGGCGTCAGGCAAGTATTTACGCCATCCTGGTTTTTAGCTACGCACTGTCGACGTGGCTTACGGCTGCGTTATTCATGGCAGATTCAGTTGATTACGCCGCCGACGTTATAGCTCACGAGCATGGCAAACCTGCCCAGTTTTGGGAAGCAGGACATCTCTTCTGGCGTCCTTTAGGATGGTTACTTCACAGGAGTTTCACTGGATTTGTCGATGGCGGAGTTCTGACCAATCCTCGAAACCAAGTGATGTTTCTCCTAATAACCTTCAACTGGCTTGCGGGCCTCCTTAGTGTCATTTGTTTTTACACGATTGTCCGGCGCCTCTGCCGGCAAGAGTGGGTGCTGCTGGTAAGCACAGGCGCCTTAATCTTCTCACATGCTTTTCTCAACTTCATTCAGTCGGGCACCTCCTACACCGCTGCCCTTGCGATGCTGATGTTAGGACTTGCGATCACTCTCAAGAAACGAGAGTCGGCACGTCAGTGGTGGAAAATTGCCCTGCCCGCAGGCGCGGCGTTCGCAGCCGCAGTCTGTTTTTGGTTTCCTTTCATTGTGGCCATTCCGGGAGCGCTTTTATCACCGCTCTTCCTAATTGGAAACACTCCCCGCGAACGCGTCTCAGTAATTGCAACCGGATGTGCGTTCGCTGTCTTTATCGCACTCGTGCACTTTGGTGTTTTCATCCATTTGGGAATACACAATCTCGCTGGCGTGAAAGACTGGTTTATTTCATCTCCCTCCGTTGGGACTACGCAGACGAGTGGCTTCATGCGCATGGTATTCGGATTTGCGCGCTCATTCATAAACATGAACAATGACGGGATTCTGTTTAAGCGCTTCCTCATCAGCGATCCATTCAACCATGTTTCTGCCTGGGAACTTTTTCGTTACAGCCTTTGGAAGTTTGGCATGTTTTATTTGTTCTTGTTGGCGGTCAGGAAATTTGTGTGGTGTTCTGGTCGAAAGCGAGTATTGGTTTACTTGTTAATTAGCGGTGCTCCCATCATCGCGTTTGCTATTCTCTTTGATGGTGGTGCAGTTGAACGTTATCTTCCTCTCTACCCCTTTCTTTTTATCGCACTTGCACTATCGCTTAACGGCTGGCGTGTGAAGTTACCCTTAACGGCGATTACTTTAGCGTTTGTCCTCATCGCTGGCGTCAACAATACACTAGCCATGTCAACCTTCACCTTATCTGCCGAGCAACAGGAGACAGAGTCCCGAATTCGTGATCTACAACCACGTCTAAAGCCGAACAGCAGGATCTATACGGTAAATTGGCAGGATGATCTGGTGAACTTCAACCGCAGCTTTCCCTTTAATCCGATAAATCTTAACGGCGGAATGCGCGTTGGTTCTTTGGTCACACCGGGCACGATTCAGGTGCAGCGGTGGCGTGAGGAGTTTTCATCTCAAGTGTTGGCTACTTGGGAACGTGGCGGGGATGTGTGGATTTCCCTTCGCGCTCTCAGCGATAGTCCGCGCCCTGATTGGAATTGGGCAGAAGGAGCTGATCCTCACGTTTCATGGAAAGACTTCCGTCCGTTTTTTGAACAGAATTTGGACCGGGGCGAAACAGTAGGAGAGAGGGATGGCTTCTTCCTCCTGCCTCCAACAGGTAAAAACGAAACCTTCTTTAAATCTTTTGCTCAAAAGAGATGACCTGGCCCGCCTGATCCTAAAATTCCCGGTAAACTGGGTGCTTTAATCCTTTATTTACGATAGTTTCTCCGTGGTGAGAGAACAACCTGCTGCCCACGACAAGTCAAGGCAGCGGACATGCGATTAAGGAGAGTCCTGTGTCACCTCTACTCTCAATAGTAGTCCCCGCTTACAACGAAGCTCCGCGGTTGGGAACAACTCTGATAAAGATTCTCAATTATCTGAACGATAACCAACTCCATTCGGAACTGATTGTTGTTGACGATGGTTCTACTGATGAAACTGTCGCAGTCGCGCAACGGAGTTTCCTGCATGCTGGCAAAGTGCAAACAAAATTAATCCTGAGCGGCTTGAATCGTGGGAAAGGCCACGCAGTTCGGACCGGCTTGCTACAAAGTTCCGGTTCGATTGCAATCTTTTCTGATGCCGACTTGTCAACGCCGATTGAGGAGGCATCGAAATTGCTAGAGGTAATGAATCAGCATTCGGTCGATATCGCGTTTGGTTCTCGTGCAATCGACAGAAGTTTGATTCGCGTGCACCAACCGTGGGGTCGTGAAGCAGGGGGCAGGATTTTCAACGCCATTGTCAGGCTTATTACAGGATTGCCTTTCGCTGATACACAGTGTGGTTTTAAGGCATTCAGATTGAGTGTGTGTAGACCGATTATCGAAGCGGCAACGATTGATCGCTTTGGATTCGACGTTGAATTATTGTACGTGGCGCAGCTTGCGGGATTAACGTTGCGTGAGGTAGGTGTCGTCTGGGAACACAACGAGGGCAGTAAGATTAGTTTTGCGCGCGATAGTATCCGCATGTTTAGCGAAGTCACGCGGATCCGCCGGCAAGCATTCAATGGTACGTACCGAAACGCGATTCAGCGAGTAAACAAAGAATCAATCATTGACGCAGTTCCTGAGAGTTTCATGAAGGGAAGCAGGTCGGTTTAATATGAACTGTTTTACCGACTAATTGGTTAACGAGTAAAAATTGGATGAAAATCGCTGTATTTGGAATAGGCTATGTTGGGTGCGTGTCCTCTGCTTGCTTTGCCAGCGCCGGGCACACGGTGCTTGGCGTCGACATAAATCCCACCAAGGTTGAAATCATAAACTCCGGAAAGAGTCCCATCGTTGAAAAAGGAATTAACGAACTCATTGCGGAAGTGGTTGCCTCCGGCCGCTTAAGAGCAACGACCAATGTTCGTGACGCCATTCTGAGTTCCGAGCTATCGCTCGTCTGTGTGGGAACTCCCAGCAAGCCGAACGGGAGTCTGGATCTGGGCCATATAAAAAATGTCTGTAGGGAAATCGGGTTTGCCCTCAAAGAAAAACAGGAGCATCACACAGTAGTCATACGCAGCACAATGTTGCCCGGCACATTGGAGACGCTGGTGATCCCGACGTTGGAACAATACTCCGGAAAACAATTGGGAGATAGGTTCAGCGTCTGTGTAAACCCTGAGTTTCTGCGTGAAGGATCGTCGTTAAAAGACTTCTATGCGCCGCCGTTTACTCTTATCGGTGCTGATGATAAAGGGGCGGCAAACCAGCTCCGGGCATTGTACGCAGATATCGATGCACCGCTATTTGTCACCGCGTTAAAGACTGCTGAAATGGTGAAATACGCGAGTAACTGTTTTCATGCTCTGAAAGTGAGTTTCGCGAATGAAATAGGGAATGTTTGTAAGGCTATGGCTATTGATAGCCATGAGGTGATGAAAGTGTTTTGCGCCGACACGAAACTCAATCTTTCATCATATTATCTGAGTCCAGGCTTCGCGTTTGGCGGCTCCTGCCTGCCCAAAGATCTGCGCGCCATCACTTACAAAGCGAAAGAACTCGATGTAGAAATGCCGGTGCTTTCAGCAATTCTGTCGAGCAACCGGCTTCAGATTGAGCGTGCTGTAGAAATGGTTTTGCGTAGTGGCAAGAAGCGGATTGGTGTATTAGGTTTTAGTTTCAAGGCGGGCACCGACGATTTACGTGAATCGCCCATGGTGGTGCTAATCGAAACCTTGATAGGTAAAGGACTGCAATTAGCAATCTACGATCGAGACGTTTCTCTGGCTCGTCTTTTCGGAGCGAACAAGGAATATATTGAGCGTGAAATTCCGCATATCTCCCAACTAATGCGTAAAAACATGGATGAAGTACTCGATGACTCTGAACTCATTGTACTGGGCAACAAAACGGAAGAGTTTAGGGGTCTCGACAAAATGATCAGACCAAATCAGGTGGTAATAGATTTAGTTCGCCTTTTCGATGAGCCTTTGAAGAATGAATCGTACGAGGGGATCTGCTGGTAGCACATCATTGTTTCAGACTTGCCTAAATTCAATAGCCCAATGTCATGGCTCAGAGCAGGTGTCGACACCTTTGCTGCCGACACAATTGGAAGGTTGCGTTTTAATTCTTTGAGGATGCTAGGATGAGCCGAAACGTCTATTTGGGTCTTTTCTTAATCGCACTGTCCACTCTCACTTATGAAATTCTGCTTACGCGCATCTTCAGCGTAACCATGTGGTACCACTTTGCGTTTGTAGCGATCTCAGTAGCAATGTTTGGCATGACCGTGGGGTCACTCGTGGTTTATTTGAGGCCAAAATATTTCACGATTGAAAGAACCTCATATCATCTCACCCTAAGTGCTTTGCTGTTCTGTATCTCAATAGTTTTTAGTTTTTTTACTCATCTTTGCATCCCATTCATTGTTGAGAAATCGCTGATCGGATTCTACTCAATCGCTCTGAATTACGTAATAATTTCGGTGCCGTTCGTCTTTAGCGGTATTTGCGTGTCGCTAGTGCTCACCAGATTCCCAGACAAGGTAAGTAGACTGTACGCGGCAGACCTTTCAGGTGCAGCCCTCGGTTGTATTTTGATTATCTATGTTTTGAGAGTTACAGATGGTCCAACCGCGGTTCTTATTGTTGCCTTTGTAGCAGGCCTCGGAGCTGCTGCGTTCGCCACAAACGAGAAGAAGTTGTTTCGAGCATCACTGACAGCCTGCCTAATCCTCGGAGTATTCGCGAGCGCTAATACTCTACTAGTTAGACGCCAGGCATCCCTTCTTAGGCTAGTGTGGGTGAAG
>Ga0207676_10000756_pt1 | contig 25295 bp, 24 predicted proteins | sample KBSSwiS72_FD_184307 | JGI IMG/M metagenome (GOLD analysis project Ga0207676, IMG submission 184307) | Switchgrass rhizosphere microbial communities from Kellogg Biological Station, Michigan, USA - KBS Switchgrass S7-2 (SPAdes) (version 2) | ecosystem: Host-associated > Plants > Roots >...
CCTTCGCATCCCAGCGCTCGCCGGGAACGATGACGCCGATGCCTGGCGGATAGATCAGTGCCAGCGTCGCGGCGACGCGGTTGGTGAGCTCGGTGAACGGCACGTAGTCGACTTCGTTGCCGACCAGCTTTGCGTACGCGTCCTGCGACGACATCGCGAGCTCGGGGAAGCTGGAAGCGCGGAAGCACGCCTTTTGCAGCTCCTTGACGTTCGCCTTGCGATAGAAATCATGCATCTCGTTGCACACGCGGCGGATCGAGTAGCCGGCATAACGGGCGCTGTTCTGCGCGTACAGCGTCGGCAGCACTTCACCGAGCGGCGCATCGCGGTCCCAGAGGTTCTTGAACTTGACCAGCTTCGCGAGCAGCGCGCCGAGCTTCGATTCGTCCTCGGCCGGCGTCATCAGGAACAGAATGCTGTTGAGATCGCACTTCTCCGGCACGATGCGCTGCTCACGCAGGTAGTTCGCCAGCACGGTCGCCGGCACGCCCCAGTCGAGATAGTTGCCGGTCTTGCGATCGATGCCCGGCGTCAGCAGCATCAGCTTGTTGGGATCCACCATCGCCTGGCCGGGCGCGTAGCCTTGATAGCCGTGCCACGTGGCTTTCGGATCGAAGCTCCAGCACTGCTGCTCGCGCTTGAGGAGTTCCGTCGGCAGCTCTTCCCAGCGCGCGCCGTCGATGTCCTTCGTGAGCTTCGAGCCGCGGATCGTCACGACGTCGGGCACGAACGGATCGAAGAACCACTTCTCCTGCGCGCTCGCGCCGGTCTTCTCGTAGTGGCGCGCCAGCTCGCGCAGTCGTTTGCGCGTTTCGATCCCGAGCTCGATGCAGCGATCCCAGAGCATCTCGCCCGCCTTGCCGGCATGGACTTTCGCGTTGACGTCGAGCGACGCGAACAGCGGGTAGAACGGCGAGGTCGAGGCGTGCTGCAGGAACGATTCGTTGAAGCGCTTGTGCTCGATGAAGCGCTTCTGACCTTTGATGTGCTCGTCACGCTTGTGGATCTGCGAGGCCTGCGAGAAACCGGCGCCCTGTTTGTGCACTGACTGGGTGGAGAACAGGCCGGGCGAGTCCGGCCCGAGATTCGTCAGATGCATCGGGCTGTGATCGTCGAACAGCGGGTGGAAGGCGTTGTAGCCGATCCACGCTTCGTCCCAGAGCACGTAGTCGCACAGGTGACCGATCTTTTCCAGCACCTTGCGGACGTTGTAGACCGTGCCGTCGTATGTCGCGAGCTGGATGCAGGCGATGCGGAACGGACGCGGCTTGTCTGCATGCGCGCGGGCGAGCGGCTGCTTGCGGATCTGCTCGCGCAGGTAGTTCTCGTCGAGCGCCTCCCAGTCGATCGCGCCGATCATGCCGAACGCATTGCGCGCGGTCGGCAGGAAGATCGGGATTGCGCCGGCTTGTACCAGTGCGCCCTGGTGCAGCGACTTGTGATTGTTGCGATCGAACAGCACCAGATCGCCGCGTCGCAGGGCAGCGTTCGCCACGACCTTGTTCGAGCTCGACGTGCCGTTCAAAACGAAGTACGTGCGATCTGCGCCGAAGACCTGTGCCGCGTGGCGCTGTGCTTCGACGGCAGCGCCGACGTGAATCAGCAGATCGCCGAGATCGACGTCGGCATTGCACAGATCGTTGCGGAAGATCTGCTCGCCGAAGTGTTTGAAGAACAGCTGACCGGCGGGCGACTTGCGATAGAACTCGCCGCCTTGGTGACCGGGGCAGGCAAACGAGATGTTCGCTTCGCCGTCGTAGGCCATCAGCCCGCCGAAGAACGGCGGCAACAGGCTCGTGCCGTATTCGACGATGCTCGCGACCACCTGCTTGGCCTGGAACGCAGGCGTCTGCTGGCCGAGGAACAGGCAACCGTCGACTTCGCCCAGCACTTCGGGTGCGAGCGCATGTGACAGCTTGCGCGAATCGGCGAGCGCCCAGAGCGGCGTGTTGAAGCCTGCGGCGCGCACCGCGCGCACGAGTTTGCGGGCCGGCTCCAAGCGATCGCCATCGATCGCGACGATGTAGGCTCCGACCGCCGCGTCTTCGAGCACATCGCGCTCGTAGCCGCTGCTGATCTCGACCTCGAAGTTCTCGCCCCTGAGTCGTTCGATCAGCGTGGCGACTTCAGCGTTCTGCCCATCGACGAGCGCGACCACCTTCAACAGCCTATGGAAGGGGATCGGGATCGTCGGGGGCTTCGCGCTGTATTCCATCATCTGAGCGTGCTCAAGACTTGCGTGCCTTCAGGCACAGCACCTGATAAACGCCGTCGTGCTCTTCCGCGCCCTCGACTTCTTTCGCGAAGCCGGGGAAGCGATGGCCATACTCCTGCAGGATTCGCAGGTAGGTGAGCCACGGGCCGTCGGCGGGACCGACGTTCTCGCCTGGCATCACGATCGGGATGCCGGGCGGATAAGGAATGACGCCGACTGTGACGACACGGCCGGCCATCTCGCTGACCGGCACGTGCTCGACGTCGCCGGCCATACAGCGTTGGAATGCCTGGCGCGGCTTGAGATCGGGCCGCGGGAGCTGTGCGTAGGCTTCCGCCTGCCAGTGACCCTGGCGACTCTTGCGCAGGTGTTCCCACATCTGGTTGCCGAGATCCTTCAGTCCCATGCCCGCGTAGCGCGCCGGCGCTGCCGCGGCGATCGACGGCAGAACTTCAGTCAGCGGCGCGTTGCGGTCGTAGTCGACCTTGAAATCGAGCAGCGTGTTGAGCAGCGTGCCCCACTTGCCCTTGGTGACGCCGATCGAGAACAGGAACAGCACCATGTGATCGGTGGTGCGCGAAGGCACGATGCCGTGGCGTCCGAGGTACGCGGTGACGATGTCGGCCGGAATGCCGTTGGCATCGAGCTGGCCGTCGTCCTTCATGCCCGGGCACATGACGCCGACCTTGATCGGATCGAGCATGCACCAGCCATCGGGCAAGCCTTCGAACCCGTGCCACTTCTCGTTCGGGTGCAATACCCAGGCGCTCGGATCGTTCGCGAGCATTTCCTCGGAGGCATCGACGAACGCAACGCGTTTGCCGCTCGCGGTATCGCGCACTTCCGGCGCATTCCACGGCTCGAAGAACCACTGGCCCTTCGCCTTGAACTCGCGATGGCCGCGCGCCAGCGCCAGACGGCAGGCGACAGCTTCGTCGATGGTCTCTTGCGTCAAGGACTGGCCGGCGGGGCCGTCCATCATCGCGGCCGCCACGTCGTTCGACGCGACCAGCGCGTACAGCGGCGATGTGCTCGCCTGCGCGCAGTACGCTTCGTTGAAGCGCGAATGCTCGATCGCCGAGCGGCCGTCGCGGATGTGGATGTACGAGGTCTGCGAGAGCGCTGCGAGCAGCTTGTGCGTCGAGTGCGTCGCGAAGACGGTCGGGCCGTCTTTCGGATGCTGGCCAGGATCGCCGCGCATCGCGAGGCGGTTGGTGTAGAGCGGATTGAAGCGCGCATAGCCGTACCACGCTTCGTCGAAATGAATTCGATCGACGCTCTGAGCGAGCAGCTTCTCAGCTTCGGTGGCGTTGTAGCACATGCCGTCGTACGTGCAGTTCGTGAGCACGGAATAGACGGCGCGCTTCGCGCCCGCGGCTTTCGCCAGCGGATTGTCGGCAATGCTGCGCGCGATCGCTTCCGGCGACAGACGCTCCGGCGGAATCGGTCCGATGATGCCGTAGCGGTTGCGCGTCGGCCGCAGGAACACGGGAATGCCGCCGCAGATCGCGAGGCCCTGCTCGATCGACTTGTGGCAATTGCGATCGCACAGCGCGATCTCGTCGTCGCCGACGCAGGCGGACATGATCGAGCGATTCGAAGCGGACGTGCCGTTCAGCACCGAGTACGAACGATGCGCGCCGAAGATGCGCGCGATATTGCGCTCGCTTTCGCCGACCGGTCCGGAGTGCCCGAGCACCGAGCCGAGGGCGCCGCGCTCGATCCCCATGTCGGTACGAAACAGGTTCTCACCGTAAAAATCGAAGAACACGCGCCCGACGGGGGATTTCAGGAACGCGACGCCCCCTTGATGGCCAGGGGCCGCCCAGGAATATTCGCGCTCGCGCTCGTAGCGCGCGAGTGCCGCAGCGTAGGGTGGCAACAGATTTTCGAGATAACGCTCCATGGCGGCCTGGACCCGGCCCGCGATGAACGGCGCGGTGTCGTCGTGGATCCAGATGAATTCGTCCGACAGCGTCGCGACTTCGACGCCGACCGTGCCTGCGATCTTGCGGCTCGCCATCAGGAAGATCGGCATCTTCGCGTTGCGCTTGCGAACTGCGCGCAGCAGCTCGGTTGCGCTCTTGTGAGCGTCGTCGTCGTTGCGACCTTGCGACCAGTTGAGCAGCATGCAGTGGACGCTGGCGTCCGCTGCAGCGATGCCGTCTTCACACGAGCCGGCCTCGGTGACGTGAATCCCGCGCGCCGTGAGCTCGTTCGCCAGTGCGCGCACGCTGCGTGCGGCAATGCTCTTGCCTTCAGCCAGCTCGCTGTCGACGATCAGAACCTCGCGGACGAGTGGTCCCAACTCCGTACGTGGTTTCATCTCAGCCTCCTAGTGCAATTGCAGCCGCTACCAGCCCCGTGCCGACGAGGAGAAACGCGATACCGGCAACCCACGGTTTGCTGACGGTGTAGCGCGCCCACCAATAGCCGCTGAAGAACAGCAGGGCGACCAGCACCGCATTCGAGACGCGCAGTGCGAGGCGCGCGTCGTCGATCAGGAGGAACGGGATGGCCGCGGGCAGACTGGTGAACACGACCAGGAAGAAACTGACGAGAGCGCCCAGCCAATCGTCCCGGGTGATGGAGTTCTTCTTTCCGGTCTTTCGCGAGACGTTGTCGACGATGCGTTCGTAAAGCGCTTCCGTTTCGCGCGGGCTCAGCAGCCCGCCCAAGAGCGGATTGAGCTCCTCCGCGACCAGAATGACTGCGTCGCTGCGCTGGTGCGTGCGCCGGATGGCGACTCCCAGCCGCTGCAGCCGGCCGCGATCGAACAATTGTCCGACGAGATACAGCGCGGCGTCGATGATGCCCCAGGCCACGTTGCAGCCGATCACGGCGATGAGGAGCTCGCGCGCACCGGCGCGGCCCTCGTCTTCGATGATCAGGCCGGCGCCGAGCGTGAACGTCAGCGTCATGATCAGGCCGAACAGGATTTCGGCGAGCGACGTCGACGGGTCGAGGTACCGATGCAGGATCTCCATGCGATCCGACGCCGTCGCGAAGGGGACCTTCTGCGAGAAAGAAGGGGACTGTCGTTCGCCGGGACTCATGACTCGGTCGAGAATACGAAGTGCGCTGCTCGGCAGCATGCGAGCAGGGGGTGCGCGCTTTTGCACCTCACACCTAGACGCGGCTTTGGAGCAACAGGGGCGCGCGCTGCAGCGCCCAATGCTTCCGCCTCTGCCCGCGCTGCCTATTGCGCCGGCGCGTTCATCTACGCATTAACAGCAGTTCTCACGCGCCGTGTGGGTTGGTCATGACTACCAACAATGAATTGGAACGGTTGCGCAGCGCCCAGGAGGGCAGCGCGCATTGGCGTCATTGGGGTCCTTACCTCAGCGAACGCCAGTGGGGCACGGTGCGTGAGGACTACAGCGAGGACGGCAACGCCTGGAGCTATTTCTCGCACGACCAGGCCCGCTCCCGCGCCTATCGCTGGGGCGAAGACGGCCTGGCGGGAATGTCCGATGAACGACAGCAGCTGTGCCTGGCGCTTGCGTTGTGGAACGGCGCCGATCCGATCGTGAAGGAGCGGCTGTTCGGGCTCACCAACAGCGAAGGCAATCACGGCGAGGACGTGAAGGAGTACTACTTCTACCTCGATTCCACGCCGACGCACTCATATCTCAAGTACTTGTACAAGTACCCGCAGCGCGCCTTTCCGTACGACGATCTGGTGCGCACGAATGCCGCGCGGCGGCGTGACGAGCTGGAATACGAGCTGCTCGACACCGGGGTCTTCGACCAAGACCGTTACTTCGACGTGTTCGTCGAGTACGCGAAGGCCTCTCCCGAAGACCTCCTGATGCAGGTCACCGTCAGCAATCGCGGGCCGCAGGCCGCGGTGCTGCACGTGCTGCCGACGTTCTGGTTTCGCAATACCTGGACCGAGCAGATCGAGGAAGCCGAGCGTCCGTCACTGCAGCAGCTCGGCGCCAACGCAGTCACGGCCATGCACGCGCAGCTCGGCGACCGCTATATCTACTGCGAGGATCCGCTCGAGCTGCTGTTCACCGAGAATGAGACGAACACGCAACGCATCGCGAACCAGCCGAACCGTACGCCCTACGTCAAAGACGGGATCAACGACTACATCGTGCACGGCCGTGCCGAGGCGGTGAATCCTCAGCACGTCGGCACCAAGGCCGCGGCGCACTATCTGATCGAACTGGGAGTCGGGCAGTCGCACGTATTTCGCGTGCGCCTGAGCGATGTCCCGCAGCGCGATCCGTTCGGCGCCGGCTTCGACGCGGTGATGACAGCGCGCCGCCGCGAGTCGGATGAGTTCTACGCGAGCGTGATCCCGACGAACCTCAGCGCCGATGCAGCCAACGTCATGCGCCAGGCGCTCGCGGGCATGCTGTGGTCCAAGCAGTTCTATTACTACGACATCGGCACGTGGCTGAAGCAGCGCAATGGGGGCTCACCGCGCAACAGGCATTGGCGGCACCTGCGCAATGCCGACATCATTTCGATGCCGGACAAGTGGGAGTACCCGTGGTACGCCGCGTGGGACCTGGCATTCCACATCCTGGCGCTGACGCTGGTCGACGCCGACTTCGCCAAGTCGCAGCTCGATCTGATGCTGCAAGCAACCTATCTGCACCCCAATGGCCAGCTGCCCGCGTACGAGTGGAATTTCGGCGACGTCAATCCGCCGGTCCACGCCTGGTCGACGATCTTCACGTATCGGCTCGAAGCCGCGGCGCGCGAGGGCGACGGCGACATCGACTGGCTCGAGCGCTCGTTTCACGGGCTGCTGCTGAACTTCACGTGGTGGGTGAACCGGAAGGATCGCGCCGACAAGAACGTGTTCGAAGGCGGCTTTCTCGGGCTGGACAACATCGGAGTGTTCGATCGCAGCGCGCCGCTGCCGACCGGCGGTTACCTGGAGCAGGCAGACGGCACGGCCTGGATGGCGCTGTTCTGCCAGAACATGCTCGAGATCGCCATCGAGTTGACCGTGCATCGGCCGACCTATCTGCGGATGTGCCACAAGTTCGTCGAACACTTCCTGTGGATCGCGTCGTCGATGTTCGGGGAGGGTGAAGGCGGGATGTGGGACGAGCAGGATGGCTTTTTCTACGACGTGCTGCAGCTGCCGAATCGCACGGCGCAGCGGCTGCGGGTTCGTTCGATGGTTGGCCTGCTGCCGCTGTGCGCAGTCACGGTCTTCGACGGACGGCTGCGCAAGCAGTACCCGGAAGTCTCCGAGGTGATCAAAGACTTCCTCGAATCCCATCCGCAGCTGACACGTGTCATTCACGACCCGGCGCGGCCTGGCTGTGAGGGCAGGTTCATGGCGGCGGTGCTCGATGAGACCCGCTTGCGGCGCGTGCTCGAGTGCATGCTCGACGAGGGCGAGTTCCTGAGTCCCTATGGCATCCGTTCGCTTTCCCGAGTGCACGAGCAACACCCCTTCGTGATCCCGGTCGGTAACCAGGAATACCGCGTGTCGTACCTGCCGGCGGAATCTGACAGCGGCATGTTCGGCGGCAACTCGAACTGGCGCGGCCCGATCTGGATGCCCGTGAACCTGCTGATCATCCGGGCGCTGCTGCAGTACTACAGCTACTACGGCGATGACTTCACCATTGCCTGTCCAACAGGTTCGGACAAGCGCATGACTCTCTATCAGGTCGCGGAAGAGCTCGGGCGCAGGCTCAACTCGATCTTCCTGTGCGATGCCGACGGCCGGCGGCCCCTGTACGGCGGAACCGACAAGTTTCAGACCGACCCGCTGTGGCGCGACTACATCCAGTTCTACGAGTACTTCCACGGCGACAACGGGGCTGGACTCGGGGCCAGTCACCAGACCGGATGGACCGGCATCATCGCCCGGACCATGCAGATGTTTGCCACCCTCACAGCCAGACAGATCAGAGACCTAGGCGTGCGCTCGATCGTGCAGCGCGACTACGAGGATTCGGCAAGAAGTCGGCCCGGGCAGCGACCTGTTCAGGCGCAATGAGGGGGCCGCGTAGAGCGTGGCGGAAACCCCGCGGCTAACAAGCGCCATTGACATGTGCTAGCGTTTGCCGCGCCGTTTATTGCAGCGCCATGAGCTACGTAACTATTCTTTGGTCCAGCTGCGCCGCGGCAGCATTGCTGCTCGCTTTACTGCACGGCCTCGCATGGATCTACGACCGCCGCGCGTATGCCAATCTGGCATTCGCGTTTGCCGCCATTTCGCTGTGCGGCGGAGCAGCTGTCGAGCTGGGTGCATTGCGTTCCGACTCCGCGGACCAGTGGGGCAACCTGATCTGGTGGGAGCAGTTCGCGGTCTTCGGGCTCGTGGTCGGCATCGCTGTGTTCCTGCGGTTGTATTTGCGCGCTGGCCGCTTGGGGTTACTGGCATCGCTCATCGTTGCGCGCAGCCTGGTGCTGCTGATCAACCTGGCCAGCGACCCGAACGTCAACTTCGAGCGCATCGACTCGATCAGGCAGATCCCCTTCCTCGGCGAGCAGGTGACCGTCGTTGGCGCCGCGGTTACCGGTCCGTATCAATGGCTGGCGCTGACCGCTGTCGCGTTGTTCACGCTGTTCATGCTCGACGTCGGCATCACGCTCGTGAGGCGCAACGGACCTGGCGATCGGCGCATCGTCGCCATGATCCTCGCGCCGGTGTTCCTGTCGATCACGCTCTCCTCGCTGCTCACGCAGATCGTGATCTGGCGCATCGTGAACTTGCCGATCCTGCTCGTCCCGCCGTTCGCGATTGCGCTTACGGCCATGGCGTTCGAGCTGAGTCGTGATGTCCTGCATGCTTCGCGGCTGGCGCGCGACCTGCGCGAGAGCGAACGACGTCTCGATCTCGCTGCGAGCGCGGCAGGCGCGGGACTCTGGGCCTGGGACGCAGCAACCGGGCGGGTCTGGGCGACCGAACGGGCACGCACTACGATGGGCTTCGAGCCCAACAGCGACATCGACGTAACAGACGTTCTGCGCAGCGCTCACAGCGATGACATTTCGGAAGTGAAAGCGGCACTCGAGCACGCTCTCAAGCGTGGCGGCCAGCATGCGCTGCAGTTTCGCATCGCCTCTCCCACGGGCAGCACGCGCTGGGTGTTCATGAGCGGGACCGTGGATCTGCGGAACAACGGTGCCCCGGAGCTCGTGCGCGGCGTGGTGCGCGACGTGACCAGCCAGCACCTGGCCGAGCTGGAGGTCAGCGAGTTGCGTCAGAAGCTGGCGCACGCGGGCCGCGTCACGATGCTGGGACAACTTGCATCTGCGCTGGCGCACGAGCTGAGCCAGCCGCTCAGCGCCATTCAGCACAATATCGAGACTGCGCAGATCCTTTTGCAGCGCGATCCGCTCGACATGCGTTTGTTGCGCGAGATCATCGACGACGTGCTCCGCGACGATCGGCGTGCTGCGGAAGTTCTGCAGCGCCTGCGCACCTGGCTCAAGCAGGGGCGCATCAACATGGAGATCGTGAGCATCAACGAGTTGGCGGAGGACGTCGTAGCGCTGATACGTGCCGACGCGATTACCAAGCACGTAGCGATCGATCTGTCGGTGCCCGGTACGCTGCCGCCGGTGCGTGCTGACCGCGTACAGCTCTCGCAGGTGCTGCTCAATCTCATGATGAATGGAATCGAAGCCGTCACCGCGCACTCCGGTGCGCAACGACGCATCTCGGTCGAGGCGCGCGTCGGCGCCGATGGCTGTTGCGAAATCTCCGTCACCGACACTGGCCCGGGGATTCCGCCGGATCAGCTCGATCGCATCTTCGAGCCGTTCGTGACGGCCAAGCCCAACGGCATGGGCATCGGGCTGAGCATCTCGCGCTCGATAGTGGAAGCTCACGGCGGCAGGCTGTGGGCCGAGAACGGCGCGCGAGGCGCGACGTTTCACTTCACCGTGCCGCTGCAGGTTGCCGAGGCGGCGCAGGCCGCCGCGATGGCAACTCCCGCCTGATCCGCTACTTCGCCGCCGCCGGCGCAGTCACAACCTTGCACTGACCGAACACGACGTACGCGCCTTCGCGATCGGCGATGGCCATGGTGAACTTGCCGGTCGTGCGATGAACCGTGGCGCTCCACACCAGCTCGCTTGCCTGGCCCTGCAATACCAGCGATTTGGCGTTGAAGCTGAAGGACGAAATCGGTACGGCGTCGTTGCGATACGGCGTCTTCATCGACATCTTCTCGACGTCGATGTGCACGACGACTTTCTTGCCCGGCTGCGCCTTGAGCGGCTTGCAGGAGGCTTCGGTTGGCAGGCAATCGTGTCCGGCAGTGGGCTCGCAATCCATCGGCTGCGTGCCGTTGAAGGGCTCGGCGGCCAGGACAGTGGCCGAAGCAAGGACACCGATCGTCAGCAGGCAAATCTTCTTCATGAACGGGCTCCCTCGAGTTTGCGTTTTCGCGAGCACGTTGCTACGAGACACGTGCGCTGCGGATCCGTATCGCGGGCAGGCAGAAGGAGATCAACCGGTGGTGTAGCCGCGCCCTTGCAGGCACGTACCCATCGCCTTCTCGAAGGTCGTCTGCTGTTCGGTCTGCGCCGCTTGTGCCTGACTCTTGGCCTGGTCTGCCGATGCCTTCTTTTCCTTGCGCGCCTGGCGTCCGCCGGCGATTGCGCCGGCCGCTGCGCCGACCGCGGCACCTTCGTCCGCGTCGTTATTGGCGACTTCGCCGACGACTGCGCCGGCCGCAGCACCCTCCCCAGCCCCCTTCAGGCGCTGCCCGCCCTTCTGTTCCGCTGGCGGAGCGGCAGCGGGCGGCGGTGCGGTCGGATCGACGCCGGTGTTGGTCTTGGCCCAGTCGTAGCACTGCTGCTCGTCGGTGCTTTGCTGCTCCGGAGTCTGCTGTTTCGCTGGATAGACGATGAGTCCGAGCTGGCGCGCGATGGCAGATGCGTTGTTCGCCGGCGTCGTCGTCGTGGTTTGCGCCTGGCTGCTCAGCGCTACACAGCTGAGCAGCACTGCGCCGATCGTCCCGTGCAGGCAGCGCGACATGCTCCGATGTTGCTGGCTACTTCTTCGCCGCGGCTTTCGGCTCGACGGTCACGGCCAGCGCCTCAACGTAGGTCAGCTCGACCTCATCGCCTTTCTTCAACTGGGCGATGAACTGCTGCGCTTTCGGATCGACCACGTCGACCGTGCGCGACAAGCCCGACGGTCCGATGAAAGTCACCGAGTGCGTCTTGGTATCGACGGATTCGATCGTTACGGTCGTCTTGATCTTGTTGCCTATCGCTGCGCCGGGTTTACCGGAGCCTTCCGGCATGCGTGCGGTGCCGGTCGACGCGTCGAGGACGCCGACGGTCTTGCTCTCGCCCTTCTTCTTGAATTCGGCGGCCAGGCCTTCGTAGTACGTCACGACGACTTCGTCGCCGACCTTGATCTTGTCAAAATTACGCACTTCGGGCGGGACCTGGATCGACTGGACTTCTTTGTCCTTGCGCAGCTCGATGGTGCGCGTCTTCGCGTCGATCTTGTCCACGGTCGCTGAAATCGAATGCACTTTCTCGGTCGCGACCGGCGCCGGTTGCGCCACGACGTTGCCAAATGCGAGTGCGGCGAGCGCTCCCAGCGGGAACAGCAGGTTCAGCTTGATCACGGCTTTCTCTCCAGGAGGATGGACGTCCTACAAATGGTGCGAGCAATGCAGGGCGAGTGCAGTACGTAGCTGGGGCACCTGTGCCGCATGCCCCGCGTAGCGTCTCGCCTGTGCAGGTGTCGCATGATGCGCGGGTCATCTTGAACAGCTACGGGAGAAATCATGCGCCGCATAGCCGCTGCACTTGCAGCCTGCTTGATGCTCGGTGTCGCGCATGCCGCCGAGGAAACGTCAGCCGCCGAGCGCAACCCGCTCGACTCCAGGTTCATCGTCGACGTGGGCTACTTCTTCCTGTCGACGGACACGCGCGTGCGCGTCGATGGCGAAACGAGCGACCAGGTCGGCTCCGACATCAACTTCGACGACACGTTCGGTGTCGGCGACTTCGATCGCTTTCGCGTGGATGGCTTGTGGCGCATTGCGCCCCGTCACTTGATCCGTGCGATGTACTTCCAGAACAACCGTCACGCGACGCGCTCGATCGAGCGCGACGTCAATTTCCAGGACGAGACCTTCCCGGTGGGCGCGACGGTCGACGCGCGCTCCGAGCTCACCGTTGCACAGCTCTCCTACGAGTATGCGTTCCTGAGGCGCGAGAACTACGAGCTCGCCGGCGGGATCGGCATCCACTACCTCGACCTGGGTCTGAGTCTGGATGCGACGATCGCCGCGCAAGGCAATCAGGTATCGCGGCGCGCGGATGCGAGCGCGTCGACGCAAGCACCGCTGCCGGTGCTGGGGCTGAGGTGGTTCTGGCGCTTGCCGCACAACTTCTACGTTGGCGCGCAGGCCCAGTACTTCTATATCGAGTTCGATCCGTACAAGGGCAGCCTGACCGACCTGAAGGCCACGGTCGTCTGGCAGGCGACCGATCATTTCGGCGTCGGCGTCGGCTACAACGACTTCCGCTTCAGCTTCGACATCAGCGACAACGGCGCTTTCGACGGCCGCCTGCGCTGGAACTACGGCGGGGCAATGGCCTTTGCGACCTTCATGTTCTGAGTGCCCGGCGCGCGCGCTGGCGTGTCGAACCACTTGTCCTGCGGCACGACCTTCGGTACTTCCGGATCGCCTTCATAGGCCGGCGTCATGATCTGCACGCCGTATTCGTTGAACACGTCGAGCACGTTGCGATGCAGGTCGGCGTAACGTTGCGGCAGGAGCTTGGTGTTGTCGATGTAGACGTTCAGCTCGTAAGTCACCGCGAAGTCGCCGAGTGATTTCTCCAGCACGAACGGCGTCGGCTCGCGCAGCACTCCCTCGGTTCGCTCCGCCGCGAGCTGCAGCATCGCTTCGACCTGGCGCCACGGTGTCTCGTAGCCGATGGACACGGTCGTGTGCAGGATCAGGCCGTGCGAGCGCGCGAGCTTGGTGTAGTTGACGACGTGACTCTGCAGCACCAGCGAGTTCGGGACGACGACTTCCTCGTTCTTCGCTGTGCGCAGGTGCGTGACCATCAGTCGCACGTCGGACACTTCGCCGGTGAGGTCGCCCACGGTGATGCGATCGCCGACGCGAAACGCGCGCCGATAGGTCACGGTGTAGCCCGCGATCAAGCTGGCCATCGCTGACGACGCGCCGAGCGAGAGCATCAGGCCGGCGAAGATCGACAAGCCCTGGAACGCCGCGCTGCCGGATCCAGGCAGATAGGGATAGGCGATGACCAGCGTGAGCAGGATGATCAATATCCGTGCGATGTGATAAGTCGGCTGCGCCCACTCCGCATCGAAGCCGCGCAGCGGCACGCGACCGGCGCCGACGGCTGCGAAGAACATCGCCAGCACCTTCAGGAAGTAGCGCACGGCGAGGAACAGCAGCACCAGGAAGACGAGTTTCGGGATGTAGCTCAGCACTGCCGAGACCATCGATATCACGGGTTGGGCGACGACATCGAGCAGCCGCTGCGCAGCGGCGCGAGTCCACGGAAATTGGCCCAGTGCGAACGTGCCCAGCGCATAGACGATCGCAGCGACTACCAGCCAGCGCAGCGTGCTCAGCGTGGCATCGAGCGCGCGCCAGATGCTCTCAGCTCTGACGACCTCGAACGATTGAATGCTCAGGCTGTGCACGCGCGTCCGGTAGCGCTGGTCCAGTTTCAGACGCGCGCGCCGGAAGCCGGTCCAGATGAGCCACAAGGCCAGTGCCGCCACGGCTGTCGCGGCGCCGGCCATCATTGCGGATTGCACCAGTCGCTCGGTCGTGCGCTCCGCCCGGTAACGAACTATGGCGTCGTGGATGTGCATCGCGCGCAGCAGCGCCGCGTCGGGCATGGCAATGCCTTCGAGCGTGGCATCCGCGGCGACCACACCGACCAGATGCCTGCTGCCGGCGACGATATCGATGCGGCTTTCGCGCTGCTCGGTCTTGATGGCGTTGGCAGGGATGTGCGGATCGCCGGCGGCGGCGACGATGCGGGCGGTCACACGCGCAGCGCGCTCTGCCGCGGGAAACGAGGCGCTCCCTGCGACACGAAACAGCTCCACACCGTCGACAATGACGGCTGCTGAATCCGGTGCAGCCTGCGCGTCGACGTCTTCGCTTGCCGGCTCCGCGGCCAGGGCCGGCCGCAGCAGCAGACAAGCGATGATGACCAGGCTTCGCGTTAGAACCGCCACGCTCCTGTCAGCCACAGCGCATAAGAGCTGTCGACCTCGTCGATGTCGTAGTACTCGTACTCGACCTTGGTGTTGAGGTGCCCGAAGAACGTGACGCCGGCACCGACGCCGTACGTCACCGCTTCGCCGTTGCTCGAGCCGTTGAACACGTTGCCGTTGTTCGGGCCGATATTGTCGAAGTTCACTTTCAGGTTGGCGTCGTTCCAGTAGTAGCCGACCTTGCCGGAGAGCTCGAAGATGCCGATCGGTATCGTGCCCACGGCATCGATGGCAAAGCCCGCGAGCTCGATCTTGTAGTGGCCGCTCGATCCGGTGGCGTCGAAGTTGCCGTCCGGTGCGCCGAGGTCGATGTAGTTCGTTTCGAGGGCGATGTACGGATTGAAGCGCCAGCCGATCACGAGCTTCCACGCGGTAGCGTTGCTGTCGAGGTCCTCGAGCACATCGCCGACCCCTTCGAGGTTGTCGACCTTGACGGTGGACTGGCCGACACCGGCGCCGATGTAGAACCCGGACGGGTTTTCTTCATCTGCCGCAACGGCGGAATGCGCGACGCCGAGCGCGAGCAGCGCTGCGACGCTCGAAGCAAGGAACCTGCAAACACCCGTGGTACTGAACATGATGCACCTGCCTATTTCGCTGCCTCCGGCGCCTTGACCGGATACTTCTCGAAGATGTCCGCGACCACGGAGCCGATTGCGGCGCCCGGGTTGTCGAGCATCGTCTTTGTGAGCTTCGCCTGCGCGATGCCCTGCCAGACCAGCTGCTTCTTCGCCGAGTCGACCATGTCGATCGCGAGGGTGCCTTGCTGGTAATGAGTCGTGTACACGTCCTGCGGATAGCCGCCCCACGCGCCATACATGCCGGCGCGATAGCCGTAGAAGCCATAGGACGCGGAGGAACCGGTGCTATTCACTTCAGTGCGGTTCTCGACGTTGGTGCTGAAATTCACCAGCAGCTGCGGCGACGGCGCCTCCGTATAGCCGCGCTTCGTCAGCTCGGCGCGCGTCGCGTCCTTGAGCCGGCCGGTCAGCATCGTTGCGTATTTCGATTTGTCCGTGGACAGTTGGTCGAAGAAGCCGAACGTCTTGTACGCGGTGAAGTCGACGGACGGATCGCCGTCCGCGCGGATGGTGGGTCCGCTCTCGCATGCGGCAACGAGCACGCATCCAAGCGCAATCACCAGCCGCAGGAAATACTTATGCATCATGGCGCCAGTCTCCACAGTGCCGGAATAGCCCCGCGGCACTATCACGTCACCGGCGGTACGCCAGCCATACGGACCGGGGGCAGCCGCCGGCTCCAGTAGCGATAGAGCAACGCGCACGACACCGCGGTGAATCCCAACGCGAGGATGAGCAACAGGGCGAGCCTGAAGGCGTGATCGATGATGCCGTTCACCTCTTGCCTCGCCACACGGGTGACGCTCTCCACGCCCTTGCTCGACTCGTCGAGCTGAGCGAGCAGCGACTGCACGCGCTCGGCTGCGGCAGCAAGATCGCGTGCGGTCGCAGCGTACTCGGTGATGTCGAAGGGGCGTTTCGGCGTGGCGGGATCCGCGGGCTGTGGCCGGTCGGGCTGGAATCGTGCGACGAATGCATCCAGCGCAGTGACAGTGCCAGTCAAGGACTGAGATGTTTGCGTGCCGGCATTCAGCACGTCGCGCAGGCTCACCAGCAGCGGCTGCAGACGATCCTGTTCGGTGTGGAGCGCGGCGGTGAGTTGGGAAATGATGGCTTGTCGCTCGCTTGCAATGATGTCCGGCGCGCGATTCGACAGAGTGCCGATCGCTTCTGCGGCGAGGCTCAGGCGATCGATGTTGGTCAGCGTGTGCTCCGACTCGGGCATTGCTGCGAGCTGATACACGAGACGCTCGACTTCCATGTCGAGCAGGCCGGGGGCGCGTTGCAGGTAGTAGATCGTGCGTTCGGCGAGCTGACGCGTCTGCTCGATCTCGCGCACGGCCGGGTCAAGGTTGCTGAGCGGGTCGAGGCCGATGAAACCGAACAGGCTGTTGTTCCCCTGCTGCTGCTGCTGCGTGCCGCGACGGAGCTCGAGCGCAGCGAAGTCGGCAAATCGAACTTGTGCCACCGAACGCGTGGTCGGATTCTCGGCGCGCCAACGATCGATCGCCGCCAGAACTTCCTTTGACTGGTCGGCATTGAGCACGCCATCGACCAGCGACCAGGATTGCTGCTCGAGGCTGCGGTGCGCGTCCAGTAGCGACCTGCCGCGCTCGCCATAGTCGGCGAGCAGGCGATCTTCGACGACCATGCGGCTCAACGTCGCCAGCACGATCATGTCGAGCGCGTTGATCGTCGGATTGGCCCCACTGGCGATCGTGTAAGCAGCAGTCGCCTGGCTGACGCGCCAGTTGTGCGCTCGCAGCCGCACTTCGGCCGGCGTGGTCTGGATGTTCAGGTGGACGATCGGATCGCTGATGCGTCCGCTGTAGTCGTCAGCGAAGCGCATCACTTTTAGCTGCAGTTCCTGCAGCTGCGCTGCGCGTACTTTGGACTCCTCCCTCGGCGTGAAGCGCTGGACCGTCGAGCAGCCGACGACGGCCGCGAGCAGACATTGCCCCAGCGCCAGCACGAAGCACAGCCGAAGCGCGGACATGGTCCACCATGCTCCGGGTGGCAGCTTTTACAGCAATACGTATGCAAGGCGTGCGCTACACCCTAGCCTCGGATGCGAACTTGCTGTGAAGCACATACATATGTGAGCGCGTTGAAATCCAGGTACGTACAGGAGAGCGACTCATGTGCAGCAGGACGGTCACAACAGTGTCGGCGACGATCTTGATCGCGTGCGCTTCCGTGGCTAGCGCGCAGAGCAGCACGGACCGGTCGTTCACAGCCGTTTCCGACAATTGCGATACGGTCACGTGGTCCGAGCGGGCACTGGCCACCTATCCCACGATCGCGTCGGCTTGTCAGGGCGTAGAGGAGCGCAACGGCAAGCGGTACGTCAAATTCCAGGGCAAGGTGAAGAGCAGCCAGGACAAGGGCCAGCGGCTGGTCGTCAACTTCAAGGATGGAGGCGAGGTCACGCTGACGCCGCCGCCGGAGACAAACTTGTACGTCAATGGCAAGAAGACGCCGGTCGCCGACCTGGCACGCGGCGACGAGCTGAGGTTCTACATCGCCGAGGATCGCCTCGCTGCGCAGTTCCCGGAAACGGAGACGACGAGTGCGCGGTTCGTCATCGTGCCGATCGTCGTTCGTGAGCAGCAGCTGGCTGCGTTGCCACACACCGCGGGGACGCTGCCGTTGCTCGCCCTGATGGGCACGTTCAGTCTGAGTCTTGGTGGGTTGTTGTCTCTGTATCGCCGCCGTCGCTCGTAAGTGCCTCCCCTGATGCGACGCGGCTCCTGTCGCCTGCCGGCGTCCTGTCGGCAGGCGTCTTTTCGGCGCGGACGATGAAGCGCTGCGGCGCCGACCCGACGAAGTAGAACGGGTAGCACGTCACCAGCGTGATCGCGTTCTTCGAGGTAGCGGCGAGCACGCTGACGTCCGAGGGCTCGACGACCTTGGTCGCGACGATGCGATATGTGTCGGTGCCGTCGTAGCGATCGAGCTGCAGCACGCTGCCGACGCGGATGTCTTTGAGCACGCGGAAGAAGCCATCGCGATGCGCGGCGATGCCGATGTTGCCCGAGTCGCCGATGTGCGCCGTCCCCTCGATGCGCGCGGCGCCGCGATTCAGATTCTCCTCGCTGGTGCCTTCGAACACGGGGACGACGAGATTCACAGACGGTATGCGCAGAACCGCTTGCGGCGTTCCGGCGGTTTGCAATGCGGCGCGATATTGCGCGATGCGCTCGCGCGACCACGTTGACATGTCGACGCGTTGAACCGCATCGAAGCTTGCGATGCCTCGTTCGCTGCCGTACGCGAACCACGACCGCGACGCGCCGTAGGTGACGAGCATCGCCACACCCACGGTCCACGCCAGGATCTCTACGGTGCGCAGCACCTTCATCGTCAACTGCCTTTTGCGAGACTCCATTCGCCATCGCTGGCGCGACAGGCGGTCCAGGTGCGTGTCGTCGCCTTGTGCTTGGCCGAGTAGACATTGGTGCGCACGCGCCGGCACTCGGAGAAGCCCTCGACCTGTGGCTCGCCGATTACTTCGAGGCGTGCGCCCACGTTCGTCTTCGCGCTTGACCACTCGACTGGTTGTGTCGGCTGCGGCGTATTCAGCAGCGTGGTCACGGTCTTGAGATAGTCCTGTACGTCCTGCTCGCTGAAGTCGGCGAGCGCCTTGTCTTTGACCAGCGAAGTCCAGTCCGACGACCACGCGGCCGGCGCGAAGACGAGGAGTGCGAGCAGAGTCAGCAGCGATTGACGATGGATGAAGTGCATGGTGTGTCAGCCGATGACCCGAGCCAGGATATCCCGCTCACGCGTGTGACCCGTTTCGCCCAGCGCCTGCACCACCGCCGGAGCGACCTGCGATGCGAGCGGTTGCCCGATGCCGAGGCTCGAGAGCGCCGACTCGTAGTCGCCCATGTTGTCCAGCGGGCGAGTCACGATCCCGCGCTGCTTGACGTCCTGCATGATCCGATCGGCATTGGGAATCGTCTCCGCCAGGTCATCGAAATCCTGCTTCGTCAATCGTTCGCGGACGTACACCAGCAGGGCGCCGAGCGCGCCGCGCACCTGCACCTCGTTCAGCCCGAGCCGGTCCTGCAACATGGGCACGATGGTCTGGCCGGGAGCTGCGGCTTGCAAGTGCAGCGGAGCAATCAGGAGTGCAACGAGGGACGCTGCGATCGGCAGGAGACTCCAGCAGCGCGCGCGATCTTGCGAGATGTTCATCGAATTACCCGGTGACAGTGGGTGCGCGCCGAACGTCGGGAACCGCAGGCGCCCGGCGCGCACGGGCCCGCCGCACCGCAGGCCGAACACACATATATATGTAGTCCGGGGAGGGCATCCGCCATACGCACAAGGGGCGCGGGGATGCCCGCGGCGCCGCTCGGTCTAGTTCGCCGTCAGTACCTGTTCCAGATACGTCAGCGCCGTGTCGGAATCGGACTGCGACAGCCAGAACACCGCCCGTTTACGCAGCTCGCGCGATTGCGAGCGATCCTCTGCGATGGTGAGCAGCGCTTTGGCTGCGCGCTCGTCAGGCAGGCGCGAGAGGGCGAGGATTGCGCGCTCGCGGACCTCTGCGTCAGTTTCCTTACTGAGAGCGGTGAAGATTGCGCTCTCTGTTTCGGGAGCCGCGGTATGCGCGAGCCAGAACCAGGCTTGAGCACGGACCTCGGCGTCGCGGTCGGTGTTGCCGAGTCGGATCAGATCTGCGGTCACGCGCGGCGACTCGGACTGCGCGAGAGAGAAGGCGGCGTGCTCGCGGACCTCGGCATCCTTGTCGGTGAACATGATGGACGAGGTGATGTCTGCGCCTTCGCGGCCGCGCATCTGTGCCATCCAGAAGACGGCTTGCTTGCGAGTTTCGATGCGCGCGTCGTTGCGAGCGATGCCGGCGAGGCCATCGCGTGCCACGTCGCCGCGATTGACTGCGAGTGCGGCGAGCGCTGCAACGACCTCGTCGTCGTCACGACGGCTCGTGTTCACGCCGCCGTCGCGCCGTCCGGCCAGGCTCAGCAGCCAACGAGCGCTGTCATCGTCGGCGACGCGACCCAGATCGTGAATCGGCGTGGCCGTTTCCACCGGGCAGGTGGTCGACAACACGCGCAGACGATCGATTTTGCCGCCGGCACTGTGTGCATAGACTCGAACAGTGTCGGACGTGGCGTGGTCGCGGCTACCGAAGCTCTGACTCGAAGCGTCGAGGCGACACGACATCCGCGCTGCATCCCGGAAGTTGATGCCGTCGCTCCAGCAGCACCAGTCCGGAGCCTGGTCGACCGCGCCGATTTGCCAGCTGCTCCAGCCCTCCTGCGACAGCGTCAGCTCGGCTGACTGCGCCCGCGGCGCGAGCGCGAAACTGGCCAGGCACAGCGCGGCAGTGCCGATCGAGAAATGCGAGAGTTTCATTTCTTGCCCTCCAGTGCGGCGTCGATCGCCTCGAGTGCGGCGTCGCCGCTCATCATCGTCAGTGTGCGCAACAGGGTGCGCTTCTCTTCGGGCGTGGTCGCGGCGCGGTAGAGCGCGAGCACACCTTTCTCGTCGTCGGCGATCAGCATGCCTTGCAAGGCCGCATCCTTGATCTCCTTATCGGTGGAGCGCGCATAGATGTCATGGAGCGCAGTCCTGGCCGCATCGCTACTGATGATGCCGATCTTCTGGACCGCTTCGGTGCGCACTTCCAGAGCACCGCTGCCTTCAGCGATCTTGCGCAGGCTCTGCAGATCGCCGCTGATTGCGTAGGCCTCCACGAGCTTGCCCGATGCGTTCGGTCGCTCGCCGAGCTTGCGCAGCTCATCGACTGCGCCCATCACGCTGAGCATGTGGATCGTTGCGCTCGCTTCTTCGTCGGACTTGGCATTCAACGCGGCCTGGTAGACCTCGTTCTTGCGGCCCGCGATCATCCAGGCTTCCAGCACTTCTTTCTTCACCTCGTCGTCGCCGGTCTTGTAGATCTCGAGCAGCCCGGCGAGCGACTTGTCATTGCCGCCGATGCCGATGCTGCGAATCGCTTCGCGACGCAAAGCGGGATCGGTCGAGCGGCTGGTCTGCAGCAGGATTGCGCCGGCTTCGGGCGTGTCGATCTGACTCAGGACGAACAGCGCTCGCTGTTTGATCAGCGTCGTCTGCTGGCCGGCCAGCACCTTCTTGACGATGGGCAGCGCGCGCTCGGGCGGCTGTGACATCAAGCCTTCCATCGCCGCCAGTGCGAGCTCTTCCTGCTCGGTGGGCTTTTGGGCGAACGTCACGCCGCTCGCAACGAGGAGCAGCGCGGTCAGCAACGTGTAAAGAGGACGCATGAGATTGTTCCTGGACTAGAGCGCAGTCGATTGCGCGGTGGATGAGGGGCTGGCCTCGGCTTTCAGCCGCGCCTGCATGACTCGCAATTCGAAGCTCAGCTGCGCGACGTCGGCCGCGGACGTCTCGCGGCGTTCATCGGTGAGGCTTTCGAGAATCGGTGTGAACGCGCGCAGCACGCGTGCGAGCTGCGGCTCGTTGGCGCGATCGGCAGCAAGTGCATACATGCGGTTCTGGTCGATGATTGTCGCGATCAATCGGGCGCGCTCATCAGGCTGCGCGCTGTCGAGATTCGCGAGACGCTGCTCGGTGTTCGCGAGATGCCATCGCAAGCCGCGCTCGTACGCGGCGGAATCGGCCATCGCTGCAGCGGGCGCCGCGTCGTGAGCGACCTGTTCGGGCGCCGGCTTCATCGATATCCAGACCGTCAACAGAACCGCAAGCAACGCAACGGTTGCAGCTATCGCTTGCCAACGAAAGGACGGGCGCGGACGAGCGCGCGTTGCCAACGCGGCTTGCCAGCGCTGCTGAATCTGTGCGGGCACGGGCACGTCGGGCATTTCTGCGGCCGTGTCGAGTTGCGCGACGAGTCGATGCAAGCGCTGGGCGAGCTGCGGATCCTTCGCGAGCGCCGTGGCCACTCGCGCGCGCGCGGTCGGGTCGAGCCCGTCGCGGTAGTAGTAGAGCAGCAGGTCGTCGTCGGAAATCATGATTCGCCTCGCCATACGTGCAGATCGACGCGCAACTTGCGCACGGCGCGGAACAGCGCTTGCTTGGTGTTGTTGGCGTTCGTTTGCAGACTCTCGGCTATCTCTTCCAGCCGCCAGCCCTCGATGTGCTTGAGCACGAAGGTTTGCCGCTCCATCGTCGTCAGGCGTTGCATCGCTGTGATCAGGTCCCGGTTCAATGCTTCTTGGACGTATTCGGTGTGCGGAGAGTTAGCAGCCATCGGCAACTCGGCGCTGAGCTCTTCCATGGCTTGCGGCCGGCGCCGGCGCATCAGGTCGATGGCGGCATTGAGCGCGATGCGATGGATCCAGGTATCGAGCTCGGAGTCGCCGCGGAATTCGCTGCGCCGATCCCAGGCTTTCAACAGCGCTTCCTGGACGGCGTCGGCGGCCAGGTCAGGATCGCGGGTGATGCGCAGGCACGCGTTGTACCAGCGGACACTTCGCTCGCTCAGGACGGCGTGGAAGCTGTCGGGCCGGACCCAGGACTTGAGGGAAGTGAGCACCGAACTTGGACGCACCGGGCGTCAAAAGGTTAGGAACCCGACTTTATCCCCAAGCAGGGAACTCGGCCCAGCACTGCGAATTGAGGCCGCATGCAGGGCGATCTCCACTCGCTGCTGAAGATCAGCCTGGACGAGCTGCGCATGCAGATGCTCGGGACGCAGGTGGCCTTCGGCTTCCAGTTTCAGTCGATTTTTCAGGATCGCTTCGACGTGTCCGATCCGGCGCGGCGTGCGGTGGGGCTCGCCGGACTGATCTTCATGGTCCTGACGCTGGGCTTGCTGATCGCAGCGCCGGCGGTTCACCGAATTGCGGATGTCGGCGAGGCGACGGTGCGCACGCAGCGCCTGACCGCATCGCTGGCGCACGTCGCGCTGATCACGCTCGCGCTCGGCATCACGGCCGCGGTGTTCGTTACGGTCGTGACAGTGTTCGGGCTGCACGCGGGAACGATGGCAGCAGGAGTGACCGCGTGCGTGACTCTTTTCGTGTGGCACGCCTGGGGCAGGTTGCTGCGTCGGGACAGGAGACATTCGACCATGAGCAAGGCTACGCACAGCACGAGCGTGCACGACAAGATCGACTATGCACTCACCGAATCGCGCGTGATGTTGCCCGGAGCGCAGGCGCTGTTCGGATTCCAGTTGCTCGTGCCACTGATGAAGTCGTTCGAAACTTTGCCGGCCACAGCGCAAACGGTGCATTTCGTGGCGCTCGCGCTGGTAGCGGTGACTGTCGTGCTGCTGATAGCGCCGGCCGCTATTCATCGCATAGCGTTCGAAGGTGCAGACGATCCGCGCTTCCTGCGTCTTGCGTCGCGACTGGTCACTGCAGCGCTGATTCCGCTCGCGCTCGGGATCGCGAGCGAGCTCTATGTCGCAGGTATCCGGCTTCTGCCGGGCTCGCCCGCCGTCGTCTGGATAGCCGCGGGAGCTGCCTGCGTGCTGCTCGGATTCTGGTACGGACTGCCGCTCGGCTTGCGCGCTACCGGGAGCAGACGATGAAACTCATGGAACTGGAAGCGCGCGATCCGGAATCGAGGCTCGTCCGCGTCATCATCGACACACCCCGCGGCAGCCGCAACAAGTACAAGTTCGATGAAGAGCTCGGTCTGTTCAAGCTCAGCCGCGTACTGCCAGCCGGGATGTCATTCCCATTCGACTTCGGCTCGATTCCGAACACGCGGGCGGAGGACGGCGATGCTCTCGATGTGCTCGTGCTGAACGAAGTGCCGCTCGTCGTCGGCTGTCTCGTGCTGGTTCACCTCATCGGCGTCATCCGCGCCGATCAGACTGAGCACCGCAAGACGATCCACAACGACCGGCTGCTCGGCGTGATCGAAACGCCCGTCAACAAACCTGTCATCCGCGACATGAAAGAGCTTCCGAAAGCTCAGTTGCAGGAAATCGAGCACTTCTTCCGTTCCTATAATGAAGCTCAGGGCCGGCGGTTAGTGATAACGGGTCACGGTGGGCCGCGACTTGCCGAGCGCATGCTGAGCCGCGCGACGCGCAGCGGGCAGGCGCACTGACGGGGTCGCAAGCAGATGGCGATCGCCGAGCCACGAAACCGCGCGTTGCAGAGCGGGCTCGTAGTCGTGCACGGGAAGTGGTGCAAGGGGGTCGTTCGAGCGTTTCATGACAATCATCCTGTGGCTCTATCGGGTGTCGTCATCTTTCTTCAGAACCCCGCGCCGATAAATCCAGCCCGCGGACATAGACTCTTTCCTGCATTTCATCGCTATAGTCCGTGAATGCAAGTTCCCGCTTTCTATAGCGATCCAGCGTGGCGACTGGAGTTCCGGCGCGGCATGCGCGACTCGTTGCCGGCCGCGCCGGGCATCGTTGCCTGGGGGCTGGTCACGGGTGTGGCGATGGTCAAGAGCGGCCTCGCCGTGCACTGGGCGCTGCTCATTTCGTTATTGGTTTATGCAGGATCGGCGCAGCTCGCGACACTGCCGCTGATCGTTGCAGGCCAGCCATTCTGGATCATCTCGTTCGCCGCGTTCGTCACCAATCTGCGCTTCGTCATCTACAGCGCTTCGCTGCGACGCTGGTTCGATCAGTTCTCGCTGCGTCGCCGTGCCGTGCTCGGCTATTTCACTGGCGACTTCACCTTCGCGATGTTCATGCAGCGCGCGCGTCGCGAGGGTGACTTCGCATATCGCGACGCCTGGTTCCTCGGGGCGTGCGGGTTCAATTGGCTGGTCTGGCAAGTGACGTCGATCGTCGGCATCCTCGCTGCGACTGCAATTCCGAGCGAGTGGGGACTGCAGTTCGCCGGGACACTCGCGCTGCTCGCACTCGCCATTCCGCTTTGTCTGGAGTGGCCGGGGCTCGCTGGCGCAGCCGTCGCGGCGCCGATCGCGGTGATGGCACGCGGACTGCCGTTCGGGCTCGGCTTGTTTGCCGGCATCGTCGCCGGCATCTGTGCCGCAGTGGCCGTCGATTCGCTGGTTGCGCGCCGCAAGTCATGAGCATCAACATGCTGCTCGTGACTGTCGGCATGGTGCTGGCGACGTTCATGACTCGCGCCGCGCTGTTGTTGGCGGGTCGACGCTTCAAGTTGTCGCCTCGTGTCGAGGCAGGCCTGCGTTACGCGCCCGTTTGCGCGTTGGCGGTGCTGATCGTTCCCGAAGTCGTGGTGCAGGCGGGCAGCGTCAACCTGTCTTTTGCCAACCCGCGCCTGGTCGCTGCGCTCGCCGCGACGGCGTTTTTCCTGTGGAAACGAAGCATGGTCGGCTGCATCGTCGTCGGCACAGTGAT